>Ga0209573_1000178_pt1 | contig 162358 bp, 100 predicted proteins | sample TNRBio252014_DNA_FD_185870 | JGI IMG/M metagenome (GOLD analysis project Ga0209573, IMG submission 185870) | Wastewater treatment Type I Accumulibacter community from EBPR Bioreactor in Madison, WI, USA - TNR Reactor_6/25/2014_ DNA (SPAdes)... | ecosystem: Engineered > Bioreactor > EBPR >...
ACGGAACTAAAATGCCTTCAGGCAGTGTAGTCTGCCCTGTGGTCTAAAAAGTTCTTTGTGTACGCTTCATTCTCTTTGTTCATCACTTTTCAGCGACTCCGCAGAAAATGCAACACTCAATACGGGTGGTTGGTTAGACCTTGCCCGACAAGGACTTTCACCTTGCTAGATAACGCCAGCTTATCTTGGCGCACCCTGTCCTGCTTATTTTATTACAATTTAGTTTTGTACACTATGTCCACTCTGTCCACCATGTCCACTATGACCACACCTTCGCTGGCTCATTTCATGAGCCACAAAAGTGACAGGTCAGGCATAACTTTTATCTAATCAAAAATAGAACTACTCAGCAAATTTTAGATTCACCAAGTAGAGACGGGTTTGAAACCCGTCTCTACTGCGCCAATTGTAAAAAAAATTAAAATACACTGAGTAGACACCAAAAATATAATATTTTAGGGAAATTCGCAAAAATTAACGGGTATATTGCCAATAATAGCTAAATAGAAAATAAAAGAGAGGCCTGTCCAGTCTTTACTTCACCTAAAAATCTACCCAGAACTTGTGGCGTACAGGTTTTAATAAAAAATTTTATAATTTTCGGAAAAGCATTTAAACACTGAGCGCGAAGCCATGGAAGGCGTGAGCTTAGCTCGTAGCAAAGCGGAGAGCCAGTAGGGTTGTGTCCACGATGCGAGCAACAAATCGCTGAAGCACACTGAAAATAAAACAAAAAGTATTTATAACTTTGAATTCATATTTAACAGTCTTTTTCAGTGTACTTCAGTGCCTTCAGTGGTTAAAAAATTATTAACTTATCTGTCGCTCACAAACCCAGCATCTAATCTCTCGCCAAACTCCACATTTGCTAAAATTTATATCTCAAACCATACACAGAATTTGGCTTTTAATTCTTCAAAGTCGCGATTAAAAATATTCCTTCCAAAAACAGTGACTAACTTGTTACAAATTTTATGTTGTGGTTTTTACTCCTTCCCCTCTGATTTCTTAGCTAGTTCCTTAGCTAGCGTTTCATCAATCGGAGCTTGTGTGCATAATTTATGTTTATAAATGAAGGTCTTGCTATCAGCCCACATTGATACTCCATATTCTGGTATATGTGCGACTAACGGAGAATCGTATCTTCCAAATGGCCAAGGGGTTTTGCTGAAATCATCCACAAGTCGGTACTCATCTTTTTTGCTATCATATTCAACCAAAAGCTGACCAGGCACCATAAATAAATAACGACCCGAGGCAGGGTCAATGGTCAAAATGGTACTTCGAATTGTAAATTTTTTAAGGGCAACAGGAAAGTCTTTTTTCTTTTCGATTTTACCTTCCTTATTTAGTATAACGACTGTATTAGAATCATTACCGCCAGCCAAAAGAACTTCTTTAAGATAGGGGTTGTGTCTAGCTAAACTATGGTAACCATGAACAGGAATAGGCCCTAAGTTCAACCATTCTTTTTTTGATTCTTGATATAAAACTAAAGAACCTGTCGGTTGACGCCCCAACATCAGCAAACCATCCATGGCTGTAAAATACTCCAAAGTCATTGTTTTACTGCTCACTTTTTCTGGAGGGTTCGGAAACTGCCCCCAATTATCTTTTTGCACATCATAAAGGTATGTATAAGTAAAAAATCGGCTTCTTTCAGGGTCAAAAGAATTACAAGAATATTGATGGCCAAATCTTTGTGGCACTTCTGGTGCATTTGGCTTTTTATCAAACTCAATCACATGCCATGCATTTTTTTCTTCCGAATAGGCAACAAACTTACGGGTTTGTCTAACACCAAAATACAAAAACTGCCCTGTTCTGCTATCCCAATGGGCATCATCCGACCAAGTACCAATATGTAAGCCTTTTGAAGGTGGCGGTGCACTCCATAGTCCTTTTGGAGTTTCTACATTCAAAACCGCCCATGTTCCTGGTTCCATTGTAGAGACCAATTTTGATAGCTCCGTCTTTCCGCGTCGCGCTTCTACTAATCGTTTAACTTCTTCGCCGCCAGGCAAGTAAGCAGCTTCCTCATTATTAGGTTTAGCTTGTTTTTCAATCTTATCGTCACCAGCTATTTGCGCAGAAATAAATATAAAAATCAAAATGGCATTGGTAATTAAAACCAAATTTTTTGTAGTTTTTAAATAACGCATAAGTTTTTCTCCATAAATTACCATTTTACTTCTTTAAAGTTACCGTTTCATTCACTTCATAATTCAATTTAACGCTTAATATTTTGCCATTTCCAATATCAGAAATAAATAAGCGACGATCGCTATGAACCGTTACAAAACTAGGGTGAAATAAGCCTACTTCATCGCCACCTAGTGGTTCTTTGCTATTTTTACCTCTAGAATCTTCATTCCCATATTGCCCAATTTTTAAAATCAAATTGCCAGCAGAATCTAACACAGCCACATCATACTGCATTGGCTCAGGCACAAACGACCTTGCAAAAAAATCTAATTTAAATCGCACAAACCAGCAAGCACACCCACCTCCTGGTGCTCCATCATTAAAACCACCGAACCCACAACCACCGTACATCCATTCGTAATTTTCCACCCAAAGCTTCTTTAACTCAGGTGGTCTTTTCGGGTATTGACTTTCTGGCAAAATAATGGGCGCTTCCCCTGAATATAAAAACTTACCGTTATTTTCATTGCTAAATTTAATCAAAGTAGATGACATTCCATCGTCAATTGACTTACCATTGATCATCCTATTCGGGGTAGCCAACATATAGATATTGTTATCTTTATCTAGCTGTAAGCCGTCGGTCTGCGGTGCACCTTTAATTACATTTTCAGCTTTAACTTTGCCATATTTATCCCAGACATGAACACAAACGGATGTTGACCCTTGCAATCTACCCGGGTAACCAGGTGGTTGATACACTTTATTAACGCGAACATCCTCGCCATCACTACCGCCCCCTTTTGCTCTGTTATGACAAGCAACGACTATATCTCCAAAAAAATTCACATCCATGCCCCCTTGATGATGACACACAGGGCCTGAGCCAGGCAACATTATTGCCGACACAACTGGTGAAGCAACCCCTCCTATTCCGCCATCTTTGCCTACGCTTGCTCTTTCCTCTCCATAATCAAAAGGAACTTCCTTCCAAGAATTCATATCAAAACGCGATATCACGGTAGATGTTCTCAAATAAATAGCACCATTATGATCAAAAGCCATATCTTGAGGGTTAATTGGTAATTTAATTAATTTAGCCTTTGCAGTTTCTGGTTCTATTTCAATTAATTCTGTCCAAGCCTTACCCGTTGGCGAACTATCAGGCTCACCAACATAAAGCTTTTCGGTTTTTGGGTTAAAATATAACTGCTGAATATTATTTGAAGTCTTTGATAATCTTAAAATGTCTTTTTTGGCTAAATCATCAAGATTTAAAACTTCTACCCATTTGCCGTTTCTCAAACTAATTCTTCTAATCCCTTCCCCTCGGTAGACCAGCCAAAATGACGGTTCTTCCGACCAAGAATCAAGGGCAACTCGTGAATTAAAACCTGTGTAATAAGAAAAACTAACAAACGGATACGGATCATCTCGTTTTTGTTTCAAATCTGGGTATGCATTAAATATAGTAATTCTACCTGGAACAGGGTCACGCATATACATACCCCATGAGAACACAAATATTTCGCCTGTTTTTTGGTGTACCGCAACCTTCGAAGGCCGATTAACCTTAATGGTGCTTAAATATTTACCATTAGAATCAAAAATTTGTACGCGATTATTATTCGCATCTGACACATATACATTACCCAATTTGTCAACATCCACGGAGGTAGGTTTCGAAAAATGCAAATTATCGTCGCCTGCTTTTTCTTTTTCTCCTACAAAAACACTGACCGGTTCATTTGTTTCATAATTTAATTTTAAAATTGCATTTAAAAAACCAACACCAGTACCATTATGCACTGAATGCCAATTATAACCTGTCATATATAATGTTTTGCCATCTGGAGAAAAAACGGTGCTATCTGGCCCAACGGTTTCTGGGAAAAATGGTCTTTTCGGTAATCGCCAACAAACTTCCTCTCCTTTGAGTGGTAAACCACCTGTATTTCCATCAGTAGTCAAGCGATTTAAATATTCAAATGTCAAAGCTAGTTTTTTGCCATGAATGGCTAATGCCGTTACACCTTGCCCATTTCTATTGTTTTTACCACCACCAGCGCTATCACCAGAAGTTAGTAATGTTTGGTTATACATGCTCTCTTTATCTAGCAATTTATTTCCATTTGGGGCTGTCCACCATTTTAAACCATTTACATTATTGATTTGAGAAGCCGGAAATGGATAAATAGTTTTCTCATAAACTCCATCACGATTAAAAAATCTAATATGATCGCGTCCTAGACCTTGATACACATACAACCCTTCTGGTGCTACACAGAAAACAGGTAAAGCCGAAACTCTTAAATAGGGGCTATAATACAAATCTTTTTCATATTCCGCTTTTAAACCCAAAGAAACTCTAATCTTGACATTACCCAAATCATCGACATACTTGCCTACATCATCTTTATTATCCCAAACAACAGACTGCTCAAGAGAATTCTTTAGAAAAGGCACTGGTGCTTTATCACCCAACACGCCACTTGCTAGATGCCTAATAATTTTTCCATCGTTATTTTCAACAGCAACCGTAACATCACAAAAATCTTTTACCGCAAATGAAATCGTTGTTTTATCCTTCTCATGTGTTAATTCTGGCTTTTTCGTAAACTCAAAAACATTTTTACGCTTTACCTTAAATTCTTGAAAAGGGTCTTCTGCCCACAAAACACAAAAACTAACATAAAAAAAACTGACAAAAAAAATCAACCTCATAAACTTCCCCTAAAAAAACAGACTTAATGTTGGTGTAATAGCGTGGATGATCGAATGACAAGTAGCAGTAAGGATTGTGCAGATATAATACCAGATTATCATTTTATTTTGGGTCACAACAACCAAATTTTACTTTTTTGTAAAAAATGAAGACTAAATGTTAATTCTTACCCATCCCAACCAGAAAGGTCAAAACATTGAAATTAACAATTTGTAACTTATCGTAAAAATAAAAACGACAATCGCAAGAAAAAACTTTCCTTATACACATTTTCAAAGGCTTCAAAAAATTACTTTTGTCTTTTTATTAGGGGTGTGCTCGCCTCAAGATGTGCCTTTGGTGAATTCATACGGCGAGTAGGCCCCTTTAAAAGCTACACAAAACTACATCATAAGACGAATGCACCCTTTATTAGTAACTTTGTAAGCAATCCTGAAGTAATAGATAATGATTGCCATTTTTATAAAGAAGCAACGCTATTGGCAATAAAGTGTAACATGAAAGATATATCGCCAATTTATTTAGGATACAAAGAGAAACGGCACTATCAAATCTGTCTAGTGAATATTTACAACGATTTGATAAAGTCGACAATATATTAGAGTCAATAGTATTGCCAAAAAAATATTTGCTTTGCTCCAATTAATAATAGTTCAAAAATACCTATTCGCTAGTTTCAATAGGCAATTCCGTTTTATCTTTATCCTCAGACTCTATTTTAGATTTTAAAGATACATTCTTAATATCTTTACTAGGGTCATATCCAATTTGATCAAACTCTGCTTTTATTATTTTAAATTTTTGATGTTGACCTAAATTTAATTCTTTGCCTTCAAAAAATTTTTGAAAATAATGCTTAGAGGGCTTAAAACTAATGATAGCGCCATCCCCACGATGATAATGAGCATAAGGCGATCCTTCGTCACTAACAACTGGTCCAGTCAAATTATTTCTGAAATTCTGTGCAGTTTTTATAAAATTGTAATCCCAAAATTTTTGCTGCAAGACCTCTTGCATGATATCATCATTATCTAAAATAAGACCACCTAAGTTATCATAATCAGAACCTGAAAAAGACAATATCTCACAAGATCTAGGTCGTGAGCCTTTACCTCTTACGCCAAAATTTGTATCTACAGCATCATAAGCTTCAAAAACGACAGACAACTTAAAATGCTTCATTAAGTGTTTAAAAACAGGTTGTAAACTCCTATATTTTTGAAGCACAATAGGTGAAGGAGGTTTAATTAAAGGCTCATTTGCCTTAATTTTTTGTTGGCCAACACCTCGTTTCTCTGGAACAATGCTTAAATATAGCATACCTGCAATTGTACCTGGCGAATTTTGATAGCTAGGTGCTATTGAAAGCTTGCAGCTCCCCATTTCGGCATAATTTGTAAAACCCAAATAAGGGTTTATTATATAAAGGTCTGTTATATCGGGTATGAAATATTCTGCTTCTAATAATTTAACCCCATCTTTTAAATTTTTCAAAGAATGCTTTCGCAATACAGTTCCTTTCCCAAAAGCATTTGCCCGATCTTCACAAGCCGATTTTTCCAAATATTCCAGAATAAAAGGTTTGCCAGAATCGTCGGAATATGCCAATAACTCTTTGTGTATTCGAACATTTTCTTTTATAACAGCACTACCATCTAACTGAAGAATAATTCGGTTTTCGATTTCCATACAGCCAGAAAAAGTAACTAGAAAAATGAAAATTAGCATCCATCTTAATTGCTGAAAACAACTATTTGTGCTTCTGCTTTTACCCCCATTTAAACCCAGAAAAAAAACAACATGATTTTTCCATACTTCATTGAATTTATTTTTTTGATTGATTTTCATTATATTACCTCTTTCTAATATTTTCGATTGTTATTACGCTATATTGCCACACTTATAAATCATTGTTCTATTTCCTAATTTAATACTTAAACTTCGACAAACTAAACAATATTGGGTGTCCGTTTTGTACTGTCATTGAAACACGCCCAACTTCTCCAATAGCTCCATCACCTTCATCTTGAATCTTTTTAACCAATTCTCCCGTATTTTTATCTAAGACTATCATTTCATATAATTTTCGATCTTGCAGTTCGATTACAATATGATTACCATAAATATTATTGCGTATATTAACAAGAGGTACCGACTCATAACCTTCAAATGCTTTGTATACTTTGCGAACACCTTTAGCACAATCGTGTGCTACAAAATAAAACCCTTCCCCTGGGTGCTCACCAATTCCGTAAAGCATATCGCCATCTAAACGCATTGAATAAATTGGATTAGGTCCTTTTGATTTACCAGAATCTGAGCTCCACAAAATATCACCTGTTGAAAGCTGATAACAATAAAGTGCTTTAATATCAAAATCTTCTTTTAGCACTACTATATATTTATCATTTATTACCATACGCATCCTTAAATCTTTAGCAATATCCACATTCGATAAGGAAGTTTTCCAAATCATATCCATTTTAACCACATCAAATACCATTAAATATTTACCATCAGTTACAGCTAGATATTTATCAAAATATGCGACAGGTAGTTCCAAATGGCCTTCTTTTAAAATTGGATGAGAATCAATTTGTGATAAATCCGAAACGGCCATTCTGGCGATTAAACTGCCTGTTGTACGATATCGGGTCGTGATATTATACGGGAACATACGAACAGAGACAAAGAGATCATTCAAAAAGTATGGTTTGCAATATATATTTCCGTCTTCTTTTTGTTGCCAAGCAACTTCACCTATCGGGCTCTTTGTATCAACTTGCAGTGCAATTGTTTCATTACTACTGCATAAGGCAAAAATATTTCCACTCATAATACCTTCAATTATTTCAAAATTATGAGGGGTTTTATAATGCCAAATTTGGGTTCCATCCTTAATACTAAATCCAAAGACATCATACATCCCATTAACCACAACAATGTCTTTATAAACATACGCCTTATAAAACCCTGGCTCTTTACCTAAATCTTTCAACCTAAACTCATCTTTTCGCCAGATCTCCTTGCCCAAAGCAAGGTCAAAACAAACAACGCTAAATCGAAAGCCTATTTTTTTAGGCAACTTTACTCCAATAAAAATTAAATTTGAATGACTATTTGAATCACCTTCTCTTTCAAGTGCAATCATTATACCGTCATTGAAATTTTCAATTTTATATTCTTTTTCGCCAAAACTTTTGTTAATTTCTTTATAAATATTTTTTTCACCGACAGACAAAAATGCCATCAAATCAGAAGAAGGTTTAAATTTACAAATTTTAGAAATATGCCCAAGCCTTCTCCAAATACTTCTTTTTTCTTCTTCTGGCAGGGTTGCTGATAATGTATAAATCCGATTAAATGTATCTTGTCCTTTGGCTGTGCCTGCATATTTCCATATATGAAAAATCAAATTGTCAATTTTATCACCTGCCAATTCCTCATTTCCAATTTTCGAATATTCGGCTTCATATCCACCAAAGTTTTTAAGCAATTCAATTAACTTGAGAATCGCTAAATCACCCGTTCTTATCATCATTTCTTTTGGCAAAGGGCTTACTGAACTCAAATATAAATTCAAGCTTTTACTAGTTAATTCTAAAGCTTTATCAGCTGGTTTTTTATAAATTTTTCCTGTTTTTAGCCTTGCCTCGTTAAAGATTTCATTCATTGTAGAATTAATTAGAGTGGCATCTTCTGGATAGAAAATTGAATTTGCGGCCAAAGAAGATATGGGGGTTTCATGATGCCCGTACACTTCAATTAAAGTTCGTAAACAAGAAATTGCTTTTTTAATATCATCGTTTTTATAATAAGCCTCTGAAAGGGCAAACAAAGTTTCAACTTCCTCTGCCAACACAGTAGCCGTATTGCTCATCCCTAATGAGTTCTCCATTTGCAATTTAGACTTATTGCCAATTATAGACAACCTAACTAACTCCAAGTACACCTTATAATATTGTTGCTTTATCAATGCTCTAAAATTAACATCTTCAGGTGATACTAAAGCTAGGCATTGATTTAAATACTCCGAAGCATTTTTAAAATCACCATCTTTGACGCTTAATTCAGATTTTCCAAACAAAGATATTAGAGATTTATCCTCAAAAGTCTTTGCTTCAAAGTCATTCCGTTTATAGACCATTGAAATTTTGCGTGCCGATAATCTCAATTCAAAAGGAATTCCATATCTGGTAAAAGTGATTCTTGAAAAAGGCAAAAATGCCGGATGTTGATTAATCGGCATTTTATCTTTAAAAGCCTTTTCCATTGCTTCTAATTTAGCGAGATGGTCTGATGTTTTGTTTGGTATAGTCTTAAAATTTTCTATGAATTTAGATGTTGAATTATTTTCATCATTTAATACTAAATCGACACCAGCTAAAAGTGCTCCCGAATAAAACCTTCTTTGCCCAAGAATTTTTTTATTTTTTAAATCAATTTGCCCTAAGGCATAAATATGAGACCCAGGCCGATAATAAGGGCTTCTATCTGTCCAACCTGTTATAATTAATTTATCGTCTTCTGATAAAAAAGGTCTAGCTCCAGTTTCAAAATAGTTTTCATTGACATTTATCTCAAATGGCGTATTTCGAATATAGGTAGTCATTATTGGCTGATCATCGCGCATGATATAATCAGGTGAAACCCAAAGCTCTTTACCTGTTTTTGGGTCTAATAAATATACCGGAAAAGAACCACCACCTCTTTTATCTCGGCTTAATGATCGACCATTGGAAGTGACTACTATTTCTCCCGTTGAAAGAGGCCCTAATAGATAACTAAAACCGTTAGTTGGCTTTTCAAATGTCCAATTGATTTTACCTGTTTTGCGATCTAAACATAACATATATGGGCTATTGATTGGTAAAACTAATAATTGTTCCCCTATAACTAGTGGTCGCTGATTTAGCCAAAATGATGGGGTATGTGGCAGAACATGAAGAAGACCTCCGTGTAAAGGTTCCAAATTCCCGAAATTTCTAGTTAGATCATGCACTCCTTGATGATATGGATACCTCATTAACCATTTAATACGACCCGAAAGGCCATCCATTGCTGCCACTGCTCCAGCATTAGTAGAAACATAAACTGTGCCTTCGTGATAAAGAGGTGGTGTAAAAAAGCTTCTGACTCTATTTCTTCGAACGCTTCCAAAACTACTATCGAACTTACCAGGCTGAAGTCTACAAATTTGCCGGCGCCATTTCACTCGACCCGTAGTACTTTCAAAAGCAATCACACCGTACTCCGTATCAATATGAGTATCTCCTTTAATATTATCTAAAACATAATTTGCATAAATAGAACCTGGGCCACCGGCTGGCGCACATTCAAACCGCATCAAGCTTTCATCACCTTCATTAGCAGATATTGGCCCATAGCTCCATTTGATTTGACCCGTTATCTCATCAAGTGCAACCAGCGATGTTCCACTTTTATTTAATGGAGTTAAAATTACGCCGTCTTGAATCACAATATCTTCTAAAGGATATTGCCGTTTAGCCCAATTTTGCCACACAGCTCGACCACCAATATCATTTTTCCATCTTAAATTGCCATTGATAATAGAATAACAATAAATAATATTTTTTAATCTAACAACAACACTAGTATCGGTTATCACAGGCTGTGCGTACACAAAGTAATCTTTACTTGAATCTAATAAATCATTCTCCCATTCTGGCATGACGATACCTAGAGGATCACTCGATGGTGCAAATCTGGTATAGTCATCCCCCGAGATATAATCCCCACTTGATCTTTGGGTGTGAATTTTTGCCTTATTTGGTCTTTCCAATTGAATCGCAGACTTTAAAAGTTGTAAATCTTTCTCTGAAATATTTGATTTTGATGAACCTCCGCTAGAACTAATTGTATAGCCTAATGCTTTCTCACAATACTGTATTTTCAAATTTAATTCAGGTGTTTGCAAATTTTTATCAGGGAAATAATTTAGAATCGTTTTAAAATGCTCCAGCGCTTCTAAGTAATTACCATTATCAAGAGCGGCATCACCCAAAAATTGCAAGGCCTTACCGCCATAAGTTGTAGCTAAATGCTTATCAACAATTTCAGAAAATAATTCTAATGAATATTTTTTTGTTGCCTCTTCAAATAACTCTTTAGCTTCGGGGTCACGCAAAGTTCGGAAGAAATCTAAGTGTTCCTTAGGAAAATTCAAAAGTCGTCTTTGACAATATTGAGCAACTGGCACAAATACACCATACGGCGAAACTCTATATAAAATTTCATTGTGACCATTGGAAATACTAAACTTAGTAATAATATCTTGGTACATCGCCATGGCTTTTCGGTATTCTCCGTTAGCCTCATTTTCAATGGCAACTTTTACCAAGCCATTTGCTCTATTTATTTCTTCCACTTCATTTAAGGTATAAAATTTGACTTCAGATGAACGCTCCATTTCTTTTTCTGTATATTTCCACCTTTTTGTTTTTTCCGCAAAATCTGGTATATAGTTATCATAATCATCTTTAAATGGATCGAGAACTTTATTTTGTCCAAATACGAATACGCTATTAAAAACGCATAATGTTAAAACCCAAAGCTTTATATTTTTTCTATTGATTAACACAATCATTTTACCACCCCTTATAAAGTCAATCAGAATTAATTATAAAATCCTACACCAATTGGACACTTACTAACGAAACAAATAACAAGTAAAAACGCTGTTACTTTGCTAAAGAAACCATCTCAGTTACTTCATATTTTAGTGTTACACTCAATATCTTGCCGTTACCAATATCAGAAATAAATAATCGACGATCACTATGCACCGTAACAAACCCAGGGTGAAATAAACCTACTTCATCACCTCCTAAAGGCTCCTTACTATTTTTACCTCTCGAATCCTCATTCCCGTATTGCCCAACTTTTAAAATTAAATTACCTGCTGAATCTAAGACGGCAATACTATACTGCATGGGCTCTGGCACAAAAGATCTTGCAAAAAAATCAAGATTAAATCGAACAAACCAGCAGGCACAACCACCACCAGGCGCCCCATCATTGAAACCACCAAAACCTACTCCCCCATACATCCATTCATAATTTTCCACCCATATACTTTTCATCTCTTTTGGTCGTTTTGGGTATTGACTTTCAGGTAATATGATAGGTGCACCTGCAGTACTTAAAAACTTTCCTTTATATTCATTATTAAATTTAATTAATGTGGAAGACATTCCATCATCTATTGGCTTACCATCAATAATTCTATTAGGAGTTGCAATCATATAAATATTGTTATCTTTGTCGATTTGAACACCGTCAGTTTGTGGCACACCTTTAATTAAATTCTCTCCTTTAGGCTTACCATGTTTATCCCAAATATGGAGACAAAGGGTTGTTGGCCCTTGCATTCTTCCCGGAAAAGATGGTGGTTTATATTGAGCTGTGCCTTCAATAGGTTCCCCAACTGACCCACCACCTTTTACACGATTATGACATGCAACAATAATATCGCCATTTACATTAATTCCCATTCCCCCTTGATGATGGCACACGGGCCCAGTAGATGGTAACATAATGGCCGAAATTACTGGTGCGGCAACACCGCCAATTCCACCATCTCGACCAACACTTTGTCTTTCTTCCCCATAATCAAATGGAATTTCCTTCCAAGTTGACATATCAAATCGTGATATCACATTGGTGGTTCTTAAATAAATTGCCCCGTTCAAATCAAAAGCCATATCTTGCGGGTTAATTGGCAAAGGAATAATTTGAGCTTTTGTTGTCACTGGATCAATTTCTAATAATTTCTCCCAAGCCTTTCCAGTTGGCGAACTATCTGGCTCGCCAACATAAAGCTTTTCTGATTTAGGATTAAAATATAACTGCTGTATGTTATTAGATGTTCGAGATAACCTTACAATTTCTTTTTTTGCCAAATCGTCTAACTCTATTATTGTTTCCCATTTACCTTTTGTCAGTTGCGCTTTACGAATACTTTCACCGCTAAAAACAAACCAAAAAGAAGGCTCTTTTGACCAAGAGTCAAAAGCAATATTTGTCTGGTTTCCTCCTGAATAATAATTATAAGTCTTAAACTTAAATGGGTCTTCTTTAATTTCTTTAAGTTCAGGTAAAGCAGAAAAAATGGTTATTTTACTCGGAGAAGAATCACGCATGCCCCCCCAAGTAAAGACATATAATTCACCCGTTTTTTGATGTACCGCGATTTTTCTCGGCCTACTGGCTTTAATAGATTTTAATAATTTTCCACTTGGCTCAAATATTTGAACACGGTTATTTTCAAAATCTGATACATATACATTACCGTGCTTATCCGTATCTAATGATGTTGGAAATTCAAAATGTTTGTCGTCATTCCCAGATTTATCTTTTTCTCCAACAAAAATACTTGGCGGCTCGTTCGATTCATAATTTAATTTTAATACAGCATTAACACAACCAAACCCTGCTCCATTGTGCGTCGACTGCCAAGAATAGCCTGTCATATATAATATTTTGCCATCAGGGGAAAATGCCGTACTATCGGGCCCAACAATTTCAGGGAAAAATGGTCGTCGAGGTAGTCGCGTACAAACCTCTGCGCCTCTTAATGATAATCCGCCGGTGTTGCCTTCAGTTGTCAACCGATTCAAGTACTCATAAGTTACCGCCAAATTTTTGCCATTAAATGCTAAGCTTGATACAGCTTTGCCATTTCTATTATTCTTACCGCCCCCTGAAGTAGTGCCTGAAGTTAAAAGTGTTTGATGATACATACTCTCTTTTAAAATTTGCTTTTTTCCATCAGGTGCATCCCACCATTTTAGGTCTTTAATATTTTTGATTTGTGATGCCGGAAAAGGATAAATTGTTTTTTGGTAATTACCCTCACTGTTAAATAGCCTAATATGGTCTCGACCCAAACCTTGATAAACATACAACCCTTCAGGTGTTGCGCACATAACAGGCAAGCTAGAAACTCTCAAATGTGGGCTATGGTATAAATCTTTTTCATATTCCGCCTTTAAACCCAATGAAACTCTTATCTTGACATTACCCAATTCATCAACATAGTTCCCAGCATCATCTTTATTATCCCAAATAATGGATTGCTCAAGTGAATTCTTTAGAAATGGCAACGGTGCTTTATTACCCAACACGCCACTTGCTAGATGCCTGATAATTTTTCCATCGTTATTTTCAACAGCAACCGTAACATCACAAAAATCTTTTACCGCAAATGAAATCGTTGTTTTATCCTTCTCATGTGTTAATTCTGGCTTTTTCGTAAACTCAAAAACATTTTTACGCTTTACCTTAAATTCTTGAAAAGGGTCTTCTGCCCACAAAACACAAAAACTAACATAAAAAAAACTGACTAAAAAAATCAATTTCATAAACTTCCCCTTAAAAAACAGATTTAATATTGGCGAAATGGAGTGTGTGATTGAATGCCTAGTAGCAGTGATGGCTCGTGCAGATGCAATAGCAGATATCGTTTTCTTTTAAGTCGTAACAGCCAAATTTTTCTTCATTGCAAAAAATAAAGACTCGGCTTTACCTCCTATAATTCCCAACCAGCTAATTAAAGCTATATCAGTTAATACCTTACAGATTATCTTAAAATCATAACGACAATCGCAAGAATTGAAAACTACAATTACTTTTTTCGTTTTAACTTCTAGCAGCAACCAAATCTGCATTTACGGTTTTATTATTTGCATTTGGGTAAACATACTCAACCCCATTAGCAATTAATCGTGAAACGGGACCTTTATGTCCCATTTTATTAACGGCGCGAACCGCGAAAGTATTATCGCCCTTATGTAATGGCCATTGTACTCGCGTCCAAACAGATTGTGGTTGCCATGTCTTATTATCAAGTTGAATCTCTAAATGACTTAAATTGGGGGTAAAAGTTCCGACATCAAATGCAGCTATGCCACGATTTGCACCTTCTTCGTCTAAAACTTTTGGCTCTAAATAAATACAATTTAAATCAAAATAAACCTCACCTAAATTAGTTTCAGGAACAAATTTATTTTTATAGGCAATGTGCTTTTTGTTTGGCCCTTGGTTCCAAGTCTTATTTTTATGGGACTCATCTTCTAACAGTATGTATTTTGTAAAATCCCACGAACCATTCGTTTGAAATGGCGTATTTTTCAAATGATAATTTTTCCAAAAATAAGTATCAAGCTGGCTACCACCTTCCGGCCATTTACGACCATTTTCATAAGGGTCAACAAGTTGACCCTCTGGCCCCTTGCCATAATCCACTTCCTCTTGTCGGCCTTCCACAGCAGCACGATGAACTTCATAAGTATTTAAGGGAACTCCTCTGATTTCAAAATGTGTATCATAGTGTGCATCAATTACAATCCATTTCTTGAACTCGTTACTCCACACTTCACAAACCCCATGCCCGGTATTCTTGTTCCAACGATCAAAATCAGTCCCTACCGAAACAAGACGCGAACCATATCCCAAAGCCAAAGTTACAGCTCTCATTAAGCGAGCAAAATAGGTACAAAAAAAACTTGCACCTGCATTACAAGCTAAAACAATAGCTTCTGTATCTGCTGCAGGAACCCCACCAGGCCCATTCCCACCACCGCGAGAGTTTTGCATATAAACCCAATTGCGAATCAAAAGAAACGCATGCCATTCACTAGTGGCCCCTTCAATAATTTTATCCAGATGAAATTTCTCACGGAATTTAATGAGTTCAGTATTGTCTGTATCTTGAAATGCCCAATCATAATGAGATCTATTTAATGCAGGCACATCAACAACAATATTTTTAGCACTTACTTTAGCTCTTTCAATAGCAGATCGATAGTCTGGTATATGGCCTTTCGTCATTTTAAAACCCTTTACAATAAAATTAATTTAGGCAACCAAATATTAAGTTAACTTACATTAATCAACCAAACCAAATTGTTTTCTATTATTACACAACCACGCTTGATCTTTTCTTGATACGGAACCATCTGCGAATAACACATTCATATTACCTGTTAAATAATGAAACTCATTTGGGTCATCTGTAAATGCAACAAATGGGTTTAATTCCCTCCCTGGAGGATTTGCTTGAAAAAAACTTTTGAAATATTCGCCATTTTGCCCTGGGTCTACAAAACTAACAATCGAATAACTAAGCGGTCTTGCACCACTAGTAGTCGAACTACCAGCAAACATCCAGGCCTTGCCTGCAAAATGATTGTTAAATTTAATTGCTAACTCATATTTTGCAGATAAAGTCATTCCTGTTGCTGGAAAAGGCGTTGGGTCTTGGCTACTCATAATCCAAAATGTATTGTAATTATCATGCACATAATTTAATTTATGAAATTGTGGTTTTAATTTACCCAAATTATCACCTGAAACATCACCACCGTCCGTGTTGTACCCACCAACCACAGAATAATAAACTCCACCAATACTGCCATTACTGTCAGTACCAAATGTATCACAAATACCACCTTCTAACATAAAAGCTTTTTGAGAAACATTATTAATTTGATCCATTCTTAAACTATTATTTGTACCTTCCCCAAAGAATGTAGTATTCGCAAGGTAAGTGCTCGGAACCCCTCCACGCATGCCGTAGTCATAACCTTTAGCATCTCTGAAAGCAGAACTGCTAGTTACCCCACCGTTCACTAATTCCAAAATACGAGGAACTCGAACATTATTAAACTTAATTGCTGCTGCAATATCTATTGTGTTTTGTTGAACTTCAGGGCAAATAAATGTTTTCAAATCTTGATAACCACCTTTTCGCCATGCATCATCTACAACAACCCATCCTTTTGCTAGTATATCACTTGGTGGCTGATTAGGCTCGCCTCCTAATTGACTATGTAAATATCGAGTAGTGCCTACTTTTGTAACCATGGCGTATCGCGTATACTTTTCAGGTAAATTAACATCCATATAGGGAAGCAAATGGCCTTGCCATCCATCGTATAGATTATTATTACCCACAGTAGTTGGTGGAATATCTTCTTTGTTGTCATTAGGCAAATACCCATTGTGATCTGTTTGATAAGATGTAATCAAGACCCCAATTTGTCGCAAATTATTCGAACAAGTGGCTGTTCTTGCGTTCATTTTCAAATTCACAAAGATTGGCACTAGAAGCGAAAATAATAATAATATAATCATAACTACTGTCAAAAGCTCAACGATACTAAAATGTTTCTTAAAGAAATGTTTGGCTCTCATAAGTGTGGCTCCTGTACCAGTTTAATGTTAGTAAGCAGATCACCTTCCACAAAATGCCTTTGGGCGTTTCTGTGCAGATATAATACCAGATTCTAGCCTTCAGAAACCTCTCGTCAACACATTCACTAGTACATTTACAATAATTGTCTCCTATATTTAACCAATTTTCAATTTTATAGCGATACTTGCCTTAGTTTATACAACGAATTGACTCAGGAATAAACAATTGGGGGGCTTATGGCAAATTATTTTCTGGATGGGAATTGCTCACACCAGGCACCGATCGCTCTAGTTTTTCTCTTTTTCTTCCTGTGCCTTCTTTATCAGGCCGGGGCGATGCCACGCTTGACCAGTCTGGCTACCGAGGCATTTAACTAGAATGGGCAATGCAAACAGAATTGAATTCAATCAATAAATTTGGAAGCGTCACTTAAATCGATTTGCTCCTTAGATAAAAACTTTTCAGCGTACTTCAACCAAACATTATGTTTTACGAAAAGTTTATACAAATCTGGGTCAATATGATTGTCATCTTTCATTTTCTTTAAAATAGTCAATGCCACGCTTGTTGACATAGGCTTTTTATAGGGGCGATCTTTGGAGGTTAAAGCCTCAAAAATATCTGCGATTGCCATCATTCGTGCTGGAATCGACATTTGATTGCGTTTTAAACCTTTCGGGAAACCTGAACCATCCATTTTTTCATGATGCCCTCCAGCAAATTCAGGAACATTTCGCAATTTTTTTGGGAAAGGTAACGACTCAAGCATATCGATTGTCACGACCATATGATTATTAATCACCGTCCGCTCTTCTTTAGACAAGGTACCCCTCTCAATGCATAGATTTTTAATTTCATTTTCGTCTAATAGATCTTTCATCTCACCATTTGGTGTTTGCCATTGTAAGGTTGCTAATTTTTTAACTTTATTTTGGTGCTCTGCTGACATGAACTCGCCACCTACATTTGACTTTTCCAAAAATTTTCGCGATTCGTCTAATTCCAACAATTTTTCTTTTAAAGAAGCCTCTAAAGTTTCCTTTTGACTTGGGTTTTCTATGCACTTTCTCAAGCATTCAATTTCTAAATCTTTTCGCATAACTTCCATACGCAAGACGATCTCTTTAATACCATCGCGAAACAAATGTAATTTCGTTGATTTATCCAATAAAAAATCTGGTGTAGCAAGTTTCCCGCAATCGTGCAACCAACTGGCAACATGCAATTCGTACCATTGATCACTATTTAATTGAAAATCACTAAACTCTTCCGTATCATCACAGGCTGCTTTCGCTATCAGTTCTGTTAAGGCTGGCACTCGTTCACAGTGGGCGGAAGTATGCGATGATTTGGCGTCAATCGCTTTTGCAATACACTTAATAAATGCTTCTAACAAGTCTTTATGGTCTTGCACCAATATATCGTTCTCCAGTGCAATCGCAGCGTAGGCTGCTAAAGCCTCAATGATACTCTCTAAGGAAGAAGAAAAGGGTATGGGGCGACCGGTTCGCCTATCAATCGCATTAACTAACTGAATAACACCAATCACATCGTTTACATGATTTAAAAGCGGAACCGTTAGGAAAGACCTAGAACTATAATGATTGCTTTCATCGAACCGTTTCACACCACTAAAATCGAAATCTTTATAATGATATGCATCATCAACATTTACCATTTTTTTGGTTAAAGCCGTATAGGTTGCAATGTTTTTGTGATTTGGTTCACCATTTTCATCATATAAGCGCAATGCTGGAATATTAATTTCTACACCCGAAATTCCACCTTTTGAAATATTCAAAGAAGTATTTTTCATAGTTGCAAATTCAAGTCTCGGCATATTTTTATCTTCTTTTAATAGATATAGAGTACCACCATCAGCATTTGTTAAACGCTGAGCTTCTCGCAAAATTCTATCAATTAAATAGGCCGTATTTGGCTCAGCCGATAAACTTATTAATAAATCTTTTTGTTCTTTTAATACAATTTGATTTTCTATAGCAATTGCAGCATAGGCCGCAAGAGCCTCAACTATCGGTTGCAATTCAGAATCATATTCCACTAAGGCTTTATTTTCAGGTGATTGGGCATTTAATAGTTGAATCACCCCTATTACTTCATCGTCATGGTTCAACAACGGCACAGCTAATATTGATTTAGTCTTATAATTCATTGCTTTATCAAAAGCTTTTGCCCCACTAAAATCAAATTCAGCCGTTTGATAAACATCTTTGACATTTGTTGATGATCTAGTTAATGCCGTATGCGTAGCTACATTAAAATGGTTGGGCTGCCCATTTGGATTATATAAAGGCAAAGACTCAAAGGTAATCTGTGATTTGCTTTTTGAAATTTTTAAAGAAGTATTTCGCACAATTACAAATTCGAGTTTTTTATTACGCTCTTCGCCTTTCATCAAATAAAGAGTACCGCCATCTGAATTTGTAATTCTCATGGTTTCATCTATTACTTTTTCAAGCAATAATTCCGGGTTTCTCTCAGAAGTTAAACTTTTGGCGATTTTTAACAGAATAGATAGTAAATTACGCTTTGATTCAAAAATAATATTCGTATCAGCCATATCAATTGCTCTATATTGAGAGATTAAATTAAAAGGCGCTATTATAAGAAACTTAAAAAAAATCAAAACAACAAAGCAAGTTTACTTTTCAACATTCCAATTAACCTAAAATCATTGTTTTCAAATGGAAATCAACAAATCCCAACATAAATAAGTAGCCAGACTGCCCTATTTAATCCATAGCCAAAAAAACCACAAAAAGTCTTCAATTATGAATTTACATTATGGCTTGCTTTTCTAAAATTCCTCCTTTTATGAATTTTGAAAAAGGTTAGCAATGGCACTTCCTAGTATCTATGAAGAAAAAATAATCGAAGGTTTTATTCGTCGATTAGAAAATATAAAATTTGATAGCAAACCCAAATGGGGCAAAATGAATGCGCCGCAAATGTTAGCTCATCTAAATGTTGCGTATGATCTAGCATTTGGCAAAACATCAAGTTATCATTCCAAATTAAAAAAATGGCTGCTAAAATTAGTCGTAAAAAATATTGTTACAAATGAAGTGCCATTCAAACAAAACTCCTCTACTGCACCCATTTTTATTATTTCATCCGAAAAAGATTTTACAAAAGAAAAAGCAGATCTAATTGAAAATATGAAGTTAGTCGTAGCTAAAGGCTCTGCACATTTTGAAGGTAAAGAAAGCGATTCCTTCGGGACATTAACTGCGGTTGAATGGAACAATATGTTTTATAAACATCTCGACCATCACTTTAAACAGTTTGGCGCCTAACTTTTGACAAAAACTCTTTTCCATTTGACCCGTATGATGATGTGGGTTTTACTAATTGTGTTAATTGGAATCGCAGCTGGTGTTTCATCAGCCGTGTTTTTAATACTTTTAGAAATGGTCACAGACTTTCGAGTCGCAAATAGTTGGGTCATCTGGCTTTTACCCGTAACTGGCCTTCTGATTGGTTTAGCTTATCACCGTTGGGGCAAAGATATTGTAAAAGGCAACAATTTAGTTATTGATGAGTATTATAACCCACAAAAAAAAATCCCGCTTAAAATGATGCCCATGATTCTAATTAGCACTCTGCTAACGCATCTTTTTGGGGCATCTGTGGGGCGCGAAGGCACCGCTGTGCAAATGAGCTGTTCGATTGCAGATCAATTTACTGGCGTATTCAAATTAAATAATGAAAACCGAAAAATAATATTAATTCTAGGAATCAGCGCTGGGTTTTCTGCCATTTTTGGCACTCCATTAACAGCCGCAATATTTTCAGTAGAAATTCTTGTGATAGGCAAACTTGGTTTAAGAGCGTTTCTTCCAAGTATTTTAGTAGCTTATGTTGCTGACTATATCTGCCACCTATGCCAAGCAAAACATACCATTTATTCAATTCCTTTTATTCCGCCAATTAGTTTAAAGGCTGTTTTATTTGCTCTCATTGCAGGAATTATTTTTGGCCTTGTAGCACTATTGTATAAAAAAGCAGCACGCTTTTTTGAAGATATGTTCAAAGAAAAAGTAGCCTACCCTCCCTTACGGCCAATGATCGGCGGCTTATTTATTGCAATCGCAGCTTCCTTATTTCCCCTAGCTAATTATTTAGGTTTGGGTATCCCGACAATTTCAGATTCATTTATAACGCAACAACCTTTAGAAGCATTTGTAATTAAAATAATTTTGACAACTTATGCTTTAGGCGCTGGTTTTAAAGGGGGCGAAGTAACACCTCTGTTTTTTATTGGAGCAACTCTTGGCAATGCTTTATTTTTATTTACACCCAACGGCACGCTTCCAATGGCACTTTTAGCAGGCATGGGCTTTGTCGCTGTTTTTGCTGGAGCAACAAATACACCGATTGCTTGCACTGTTATGGGCATGGAATTATTCGGCATAGAATGTGGCATTTTTGTTGGCATAGCCTGTTTAATGGCTTATTTTTTTTCTGGGAAATCATGCGTGTATCACTCACAGCCACAAAAAGGTTTGAAATATTTAATCTATAACCATTGGCATAAAACCCCTACCTAAACCTAAAATTTAATAGTATTTATTAGCTATCGATAATCTACAGAGCTATTTAGTTTTCTATTTGCAAATATAATAGATTTTTTTTGTAACCAGATAAATTGCTGCCAATTTTAAATCTCATGCCTATTTGTTTGCGCCTACATTGATTTGCTGAACCCTTTAAGAATTCTAGCGTATTGAAAATTAAAGCTGCTTTTTTCACATAACTTCAAACTCAGAAATATTAAAAGGAAAAATCATGGAAAATAATTTTAACGAAGAAGAGGAAAACCTAGAACTCAATGAGTCAGAAACCAATCAAGAAGATAAAAAGTCACGCGCCACTCCCATTTGGATAATGTCAATTCTTTTACATGGCATTGTAATTGCAACCCTTGCATGGTTTATAATAGACAAACCCAAACCTAAAAAGGAAGTTGTTATTATTACAAAACCTATAGAAAAACATACTCCTGAACCAGAAGAAACACAAGTACCAATCACTATCAAAGAAACTGCCAAAATTCCGACAGAAGTAATAGTTGAATTGCCACCACAAGATACACAAGAAGAAGTTTCGGATGTTGACGAAACCCCAAATGAAGACACCAATAATCAATCGCAAGGCGTGGAAGTTGGCAAATCAGATACGCCACTAACTGGGGCTGCCTTCACAGGAACTATTGGCAGTGGCAGTTTAAGCAGTGGTAAATTTGGCACTAGATTTGGAGGCAAGAAATTTGCATTACGCAAAAACGGAGGAACACCTCAAACAGAAGACAGAGTAGCAAAAGCTTTGTGGTGGCTTGCACACCATCAAGAAGAAGACGGGCATTGGGATTCAGGCAAATATGAAGGTAGCGGCACACCTGAAGTTGACAGTGCTTGCACAGGAGCAGCCCTGCTTACATTCTTAGGCGCAGGCTACACGGATCGCACAGGCACATATAAGAAAAATGTAGCTTCTGCAGTCAAATGGTTGTTAAGCGCTCAAAAACCAAATGGTTCTTGGGACCAAAGAAATTATGCCAATGGTATTTGTACAATGGCAATTGCTGAAGCTGTAGGCATGGGCATAGGTGGAACTGAAGCTAAAAAATCTGCTGAAATGGCTGTAGACTATCTATTAAAACAACAAAATGCCTCTGGCTGTTTTGACTATGTTGGACCATCAAATAGAGATGATATGTCGGTAACAGGCTGGTGTATAATGGGCTTGAAAAGCGCTATATTAGCAAACATCAAGGAAAAAGAAATTCATGCGGCATTTCAAAAATGCGGTGCCTTTTTTGATAAAACAGAAGGCACAAAAGATAACACTTCTACCACAAAAGGCTTAGCTTGGTACACTCCTAGCAGCACTGGAACTGGCGCAGCAGGTGGAGCATGCCAAGCAATTGCAATGTTGATTAGACAATATTTAGGCTGGGAAAGATCAGCTCCATGGATAGTTGCAGCCTCAGAAGGTCAAGTTTCAAAAATTCCTAATGCCTATGAAACAGCCGATGTATACCGCATTTACTATTCATTTCTAACGCTTTTTCAACAAGGCGGCCCACAATGGAAGACTTGGAATGAACCTGTAAGCAAAATGATTGTCGCCGCACAAAGACAAGATGGCGACTTTAAAGGCTCATGGGACCCAAACAAATCAAGCCATATGGACAAAGGCGGAAGAGTATTGTTTACAGCTTTTCTTTGCTTAAGCTTAGAAATTTATTATAGATACGAATATCTTGCAAAACAGACCATACAATAATCAAAAGTGAAAAGAAAGTAGCCAAGGCATTTGCCTTGGCTTTTTTTGTTTTATCTTAAATTCAGCAGTTGAAAGAAATTAAAATGGTGAGTTCAAACTGCATTAAAGCAAAATATTTTCAATGATGGGCGGAATAAATCTTCTCACCTCTGGTAGCGTCTTTTTATTCTCAAAAGCTATATTAAAAAGAAGGTACCCGATTCAAAAAGCCTCGCCGTAGAGACGCAATGCCTTGCGTCTCTCATTTTAGAGGGGCAAAAGTCGCACTTATAGCACGCCTCTACAGTGTGTGTTTTTTGGGGCACCCACAAGGGATGCCCCTACTTGAATAAAAAAGAATTTTTGTAACGGTGTAATGTATTTTTCCTTCAGCCTAATAGTAAAAATATACAGATATATTTGACTCCGAAGAATATACAGAACAAGCGTTTTTCGTAAATCTTTCACAAAAAGACAAAAAGTAGAGACGCACTACAGTGAGTCTCTACTTTAAATGCACTGAATCAAAAAGTAACAAGCTGAGTCTAAAAATACTCTTATATTAAACTTCTTTTTCTTTCTTAATTCTATTTCGTAAATAAAGAACAGCTAACATACCAAATACAAAAATAATATTGCCAGCTTGTTCATTTAATGGCATCTGTTTAGCATAGTTACAACCACCACCGCCACCGCTAGATTGAGAGCTTCCATTCGAACTATCGTTAACGCCACTACCAGAAGAGATATTGCCACCGTTTTCAGACGAATTGACGACGATATCGGAGCTTTGTATTTCGCCAACAAAAGCACCATCTACTTCGGTTAAGAAGATTTTAAAACTATCCGCTGAACTTGAAGAGTTTGCAGAAACTAGTGCTTCTATTGCCTTATCTTTTGAATCACCATCCGCCCAAAAAACAGACCCCGTTAATTCTTTTAACCTTTTAGAAGAAATAACATCTAAGCCTTCTGACTCATAATAAGCCGTCACATCACCCTCTGACCCACCACTACGACTCACCATTATCGTAATTTTATCGATTTCTGCAGATACCCCTACTCGTTCCACTTGCAATTGAATCAAACCTGGTTTAATTCTCGCGCTATTTTTTACATCAACAAAGTAAGTAAACGCACTTCCATCTTCTGCCTCAACTACATATTCCACAACCTTTGTAAAGTCTTGTTTTGTAACACCACTAACTTGGCTTACTCCGTTTACAGTAACTTTTTTACCAATAAATGTAAAAGAAGGAATTAAAGAAGATCTATTAACATCCTTACCAACAGTAACCGAAATCTTATTTCCTCGAATAATACCATAAACTTGTGGGTTAAGGTGAGCAAATTTGAAACTTGTTATGACCTTTGTATTATCCAAAACAATCGGATCAAAAGAAACATCGATTGCATGGTTTCTTTGTACATTCAAAAATTCATACTGGGTTAATTTAGGGTTTGGTGCTATTGCCACACCATCAACTAAAACCACACCAACTTGAAAACCAACTACAGGCTTAATTAATATGGTTAAATTACCACCTTCTTTTACTAATGTATTCCCCAGTGGGTCAATAGTGCCGTTAGCACTTTTTGAGGATGATATCGTATAATTTTTAATGGCAACCTTGAATCGAGATTCAATCGTATGTGGGGCTAAAACATTTGTAAAAGTGTATTCTTTGACGGCACCTATTGAAAACCCATCAACCACAACTGTATCAATTTCACTACCACTTGCTGGAGTAATAATATATGTTTGACTACTACCCGCCGTTACATTTGTTGTGCCTAATGGAGAAATGGTTCCATTGCCAAAAACAGAAGAAACAATTTCATGAGTTACTTTCGATGCTTCAAATATCGCTTCAATCTTTCTATCTGATACCACATTAATGAATGTATAAGATGAAATCTTACCTTGACTAACACTATCCACTAACACATCCTTAATAAAAAACCCTGGCTGAGCTTTTATTGCAAATGTTTGATTTGCACCAACAGGAACTACCACAATACCATCTGGAGAAATAGAACCACCGATTGTAGTCGATGCTACTATATTCTTAAAAACAGGAATTAATTTAAATGTAACAGAAATAGTATGATTGCTTAGTACATTAGAAAATATATATGAGTTTGTAGCGGGAACAGAAGAACCATCCACTACTAAAGTATCGATTTCAAAACCACTTTGTGGTGTAATCGTAAAACCTAAACTGCCATTTTCTGATACAGATTGAGGACCTAAAGGCGAAATCGTACCATTTGCTCCGGCGCTAGAAGTAATCGTGAAAATTTTAGGGCTTGCTTTAAAGCTTGCAGAAATTGTGTGATTAGAAAATACACTTGAAAAAGTATAGCTTGACACTGCGCCAACTGAACTTCCATTCACAACCACATCTAATATTTCAAAACCACTACTTGCAGCAATACTAAAGGATTGAGAATTGCCGGCCGTAACGGATACATTCCCTGAAGGTGAAATGGACCCATTCGCAGAAGCCGATGCATTAATTGTATATACAATTGGGCTTGCCTTAAAAGATACATCTATTGTATGATTAGATGATACCCCCGAAAATACATAACTACTAACAACACCCACGGAAACCCCATTGACAAGCACATCGTTAACTTCGTATCCAGAAGAAGGGATAAATACAAAGCTCTGACTTAAACCGGCTGTGACAGATACACTTCCCGCTGGCGAAATGCTACCATTGATACCAGATGTCGCAATTATTGTGTATATGACAGGAGCTGGGGCAAAACTTGCCACTATTGTATGCGACGATGCAATATTATTAAATGTATAGGTAGAAATAACCCCTTGCGATACGCCATTGACTAACACATCGCTAATAACAAAACCACCATTGGGAGCAATATTGAATGTTTGCGATGAATTATAAATTTTAGTTATTGTGCCAGAAGGAGAAATGGAACCGTTAGCACCTGCTGAAGCAACAATGTTATAAGTATTAATAGCAAAACTCACACTAATCGTATGAGAAGTAGTCACATTACTAAAAGTGTAGGAATTAACAGCGCCAATACTAACACCATTTACTAACACATCACTAACATGATAACCAGTCGATGGAATCATAGCAAATGTTTGATTGTTTCCAGAATCAACAGAAACCGAACCAGATGGAGAAATGGACCCGTTAGCACCAGCACTTGCAGTAATTAAGTACACCGCTGAAGTCGTAACGCTCAAAGCTGAACTTTGAGCCGACCAATTTGGCACCGCATCGCGAGCTCTTACAGTCATGCTGTATGTGGTGCTCGCACTTAGGCCTGTCACGGCAAATGATGTAGTAGCGGAAGTTCCTATCGACACGCCACCTCTAAAAATTTCATAACCTGTGACAGCAACATTATCGGTTGATGCGGTCCATGATAAGGTAAAACCTGTCGAAGTAATTGCACTCGCTACTAAACCTGCTGGAACACTTGGTGCAATTGTATCTGGCGCAGCGGAAGTTGTAACACTCAAAGCTGAGCTTTGGGCTGACCAATTTGGCACCGCATCACGAGCTCTTACAGTCATGCTGTATGTGGTGCTCGCACTTAGGCCTGTCACGGCAAATGATGTAGTAGCGGAAGTTCCTATCGACACGCCACCTCTAAAAATTTCATAACCTGTGACAGCAACATTGTCCGTTGAGGCGGTCCATGACAAGGTAAAACCTGTCGAAGTAATTGCACTTGACGCTAAACCTGCTGGCACACTTGGCGCAACTGTATCTGGCGCAGCGGAAGTCGTAACACTCAAAGCTGAGCTTTGGGCTGACCAATTTGGTACCGCATCGCGAGCTCTTACAGTCATGCTGTATGTGGTGCTCGCACTTAGGCCTGTCACGGCAAATGATGTGGTGGCGGAAGTTCCTATCGACACGCCACCTCTAAAAATTTCATAACCTGTGACGGCAACATTGTCCGTTGAGGCGGTCCATGACAAGGTAAAACCTGTTGAAGTAATCGCGCTTGCTGCCAAACCTGCTGGCACACTTGGTGCAACTGTATCTGGTGCAGCTGAAGTCGTAACGCTCAAAGCTGAGCTTTGGGCTGACCAATTTGGTACCGCATCGCGAGCTCTTACAGTCATGCTATAAGTTGTACTTGCACTTAAACCTGTCACGGTAAATGATGTGGTAGCGGATGTACCAATCGATACGCCACCTCTAAAAACTTCATAACCTGTTACAGCTACATTGTCGGTTGATGCGGTCCATGACAAGGTAAAACCTGTTGAAGTAATCGCGCTTGCTGCCAAACCTGCTGGCACACTTGGTGCAACTGTATCTGGTGCAGCTGAAGTCGTAACGCTCAAAGCTGAACTTTGGGCTGACCAATTTGGTACCGCATCGCGAGCTCTTACAGTCATGCTATAAGTTGTACTTGCACTTAAACCTGTCACGGTAAATGATGTGGTAGCGGATGTACCAATCGATACGCCACCTCTAAAAACTTCATAACCTGTTACAGCTACATTGTCGGTTGATGCGGTCCATGATAAGGTAAAACCTGTCGAAGTAATTGCACTTGACGCTAAACCTGCTGGCACACTTGGTGCAACTGTATCTGGTGCAGCTGAAGTCGTAACGCTCAAAGCTGAACTTTGGGCTGACCAATTTGGCACCGCATCACGAGCTCTTACAGTCATGCTATAAGTTGTACTTGCGCTTAAACCTGTTACGGCAAATGATGTAGTAGCGGAAGTTCCTATCGACACGCCACCTCTAAAAATTTCATAACCTGTGACAGCAACATTATCGGTTGATGCGGTCCATGATAAGGTAAAACCTGTCGAAGTAATTGCGCTTGACGCTAAACCTGCTGGCACACTTGGTGCAACTGTATCTGGTGCAGCTGAAGTCGTAACGCTCAAAGCTGAGCTTTGGGCTGACCAATTTGGTACCGCATCGCGAGCTCTTACAGTCATGCTGTATGTGGTGCTCGCACTTAGACCTGTCACTGCAAATGATGTGGTGGCGGATGTACCAATCGATACGCCACCTCTAAAAATTTCATAACCTGTCACAGCAACATTGTCGGTTGAAGCGGTCCATGATAAGGTAAAACCTGTTGAAGTAATCGCGCTTGCTGCTAAACCTGCTGGCACACTTGGTGCAACTGTATCTGGCACAGCTGAAGTCGTAACGCTCAAAGCCGAGCTTTGGGCTGACCAATTTGGTACCGCGTCGCGAGCTCTTACAGTCATGCTGTATGTGGTGCTCGCACTTAGGCCTGTCACGGCAAATGATGTGGTGGCGGAAGTTCCTATCGACACGCCACCTCTAAAAATTTCATAACCTGTTACTGCTACATTGTCCGTTGAGGCGGTCCATGATAAGGTAAAACCTGTTGAGGTAATTGCGCTTGACGCTAAACCTGCTGGCACACTTGGTGCAACTGTATCTGGTGCAGCTAAAGTTGTAACGCTCAAAGCCGAGCTTTGGGCTGACCAATTTGGTACCGCGTCGCGAGCTCTTACAGTCATGCTATATGTGGTTCCTGCAGTTAATCCGGTGATGGTTCTTGAAGTAGTTGTGCTTGTACCTACAGAAACACCATTTCTGAATACTTCGTACCCAGTAACAGCTACATTGTCAGTCGAAGCAGACCAGTTTAGGGTAAATGATGTTGTCGAAACGGAACTAGCATTTAGGCCATCTGGAATACTCGGTGCGGTTGTATCAGGAGGCGAAAGAGTAGTCACATTAAAACTGGAACTTACATTAGACCAATTAAAAGCAGCGTCTCGCGCTCTAACTGTCATGCTGTAGGTTGTGCTTTCTGTTAAACCTGTAATTGATTTAGAAGTTGTCGTGCTTGTACTATAAGAAGAGCCGTCTATAAAAATTTCGTATTCAACAACAGCAATATTATCTGTTGAAGCAGACCAACTCAAGGTGAAGCTTGTTAAAGTTTTTGAGCTTGCTGCTAACCCAGTAGGCACACTAGGAGGGTCAATATCTGCTAGGGTAGATACACTCAAAACAGAACTTTGAGCAGACCAATTTGGTATTGCATCACGAGCCCTTACTGTCATATTATAACTTGTATTTGTGCTTAAGCCTAAAACTACAAATGAAGTGGCAGTAGTAGTGCCAATTGAAACACCACCTCGAAATACTTCATAACCTGTCACGGCTACATTGTCTGTTGAAGCTGTCCAATTTAAAGTAAATGATGTTAAATTAATACTGGTTGCATTTAAACCTGCTGGAACAGATGGCGCTATTGAGTCTGGTGCTACTAAAGTTGTTACAGACAAGGCAGAACTTTGTGCTGACCAATTTGGCACCGCATCACGAGCTCTTACTGTCATATTGTAAGAAGTGCTAGGGGATAATCCCGTTACGACTCTAGAAGTAGTGGTAGATGTACCAATGGATACACCATTTCTAAATATTTCATATCCTGTAACGGCAATATTATCAGTTGAGGGTGCCCATGTTAGAGTAAAACCAGTTGAGGAAATTGCGCTAGCAGCCAGACCGCTAGGAACACTTGGAGCAATTGTATCTGGAGCAATTAATTTATAAGTCACTGCAATTGTATGATTTGCAGAGACATTACTAAATGTATATGAGTTAACACTACCAACACTAGCACCATTAACCGTAACAGTATCAACTTCATAACCAGTATTAGGCATCATATTGAATGTTTGGGAATTTCCGGAATTCACGACAACAGCGCCAATGGGGTTCATTGTGCCATTTGCTCCTGAGCTAGCTGTAATTGTATAGGTGGAAATAGTATTCACAAATGTTGCATTTATCGTATGATTCGCAGTCACTTTAGTAAAAGTATAAGTCGTTCCGCTCCCCACCACAAAACCATCTACGGTCACTAAACCAACTGATTTCCCTGAATTAGGCACAATCGTAAAAGTTTGCGATGCACCTGAATCAACATATACTGAACCACTAGGTGTAATGTATCCGCCTGCACCACCACCCCCTTGACCGCCACCACCACCCGACACTGATGCTGTAATGATGTGTCGTGGTTTGAAAGTAACGGATATAGTATGATTGGCATTCACATTTGAAAAAGTATATGTGGTTACACTTCCCACACTAGCCCCATTAACAAGCACCGTATCAACACTATAGCCTGAATTTGGTGTTATCGTAAAAGTTTGAGCTGTACCTGGCTTTACAGAAACATTGCCTAAAGGCGAAATTGACCCATTTGGACCACTCGATGATGTAATTGTATAAGGGCCTTGGGCTGTAAAATTGATATTGCTAGCACTTGGACCAACTATGATCGGGTTTGAAAAACCATTTGGTGTAATTGTGTGAAGGTGTTTATATGCCACCAATGAATTTGAACCAACGCCAATATTGGAAATTAAATAATCACCATTATCATCGGTTATCGAAATGGCAGTCCCCCATTTGACGATAACACCTTGAATAGGTACAAGACTGCTATCTCGAACTTTTCCAGATATTGTAAAGGTAGTGGGAGAGCCAACAGTAACCACCACTGTTTGTGAATTTACACCACCTTTTTTATCACTTGCTGTGCAAGTTACGGAATAAACACCTGCCACTGAATAAGATTTTGATTGTACATTTGAATTATTAATAGAATTAGAATAATTTCCAAAATCCCAATAATAGGCTAATTCATCACCATCGGGGTCGTTTGCCGAACATGTAAAATTAATAACTTCATTTATTGCTGCAGAAGTCACACTTGCTGTTGTAATATTTGTAGGTTTGGCATTTCCTGTAAAAGAGCCTAAATTAACCGTAACATGTAAGGATTCTGGAACCGTCCCCCCTTTACCTGTTGGGGTGATATGTACCCCTGCAATAACATCCGAAAAAGTTCTCCCGATGACGATAGCACTATCCGTTTTACCACCAGGTGACAACGGAGTAGTATCTAACAATTGACTACCGCGGTTACTATGTACGCTACTACTGGTATTGCTATCTACAACACCCCAGGCGCCCCAATGTAAATCAATACCATTCATTAACCAACTATTGGCAGTATGTGCTTGACGATAATCAAGCCAATATGTTCGGTTGTAGCCAGTCGTTTCTTTTTTAATTTGCAAACCATAATTTTTACCGGCCTCTATCACAGATGCAGTGTCAAATGAATATAACTGATAATTTCCACTTGTCGTAATCAAAGGTGTATTGACTGCTGGTATCCAATCCAAAATTTTTCGCTGATAAGCATTAAAATGGTTAGCACCAGCAGCGGCTGACCCCATCGTATCAAAAGAATCGCCGTATTCATTATTGTTGCCAGACCCAATAGCAGTGCCATCACTTGTAGAATAAAAATTAGCATGCCATAAACCATAATTGTGACCAAACTCATGAGCTGCAACACCAACACTACTACTCTTCAACCAGCAACCGCGCCACCCTACATAAGCTTGTCCACCATAACTACCAGGCCCACCATTCCAACGAACAGCATCCAAATTATAGTCTAAGTAATTATACCCGTTTGCCGCAGCAATTGCCCTTGCATCTGCCTGCAATTTAAAATCACCATTCGTAACATAAAAGGCAGTATCTCCAGGCAAAGTATATACCACTGGCGCAACTGTGGTTGTCATAGAAGTTAACCCATAGGAATTCGATTGAATAAATGCATCAACAGAATTCATCATCGAGACTGCATTCGATACAGATTGTGGTTCACCAGATTGATCAGAAAATTTGACGATAATATATAAAACTGTTTTATTGCCCGTCGTCCAGGGTGAACTTGCAATTTCATTTGTTGCTATATTATCACCCGAACCTTGCCCATCCTCTTCTTCAATTAACTCTTCATTTAAATCATAAATATGCCCACCGCTACACAAGAAAAACTTTTTGCCGCCCACTTCAGCTACCGACAAATCATCATTTGATTTAGAATTTTTACCAGAAATAGCACAACTACTTTCCTCTGCTGCTAGCAAATCTTCTTCCGTAATTTCTTCTGGCTCCACTTTTCTTACTGGGTTTTCATCAACAGCCATCACATTGTCTACGGCAATACCATTCATATTTATATTAATTTTAGTCTTCTGCATAGATCGTCTGCCATACACAAAACCATCATAAGATTTTTTACCAATCGTAATAACATGACGAATTGTAGATTGATTGGTTTCCTCTGTTGGTCTAGAAATTAAAACCCCATAATCTCCTTTGCCAGATACTCTTTCTTCTAATAGATTATTTATGGCTGAAGGCAAACCATTGCGAACTTTGATTAAGACTTTACTCTCAATAGCTAGCTTTGGGTCTAATTGAATTAATTCCTTAAGAGCAGTTCTTCGCGATGTGGCAAGCTCTACACCTTGTGATAGCTCAGTATCACTCAATTGTTTTTTATTTAAAACATCCGAAGTTTTTACCCAATCATTAAATGCGTAAATTTTAGGTTTTAACACTTCAATTCTTTGGCTTCTTTCATCAGCAATTGGCTGAGTCGTTTCATTTTTCGCTGTTATTTCAATTTTTGTATTGTGTATCGCGTGTTCGGTATCTTGTTCCATAGGCTTATCACTAGATACATTATCATCAATATTTTGATGAGGTTCGCTTACCTTTCTATCATCTTGTACAATAGATTCTTCCTTTATTGAAGAAGAATGCCTCTCTTGTTTCGGCAAGTTCAAATCAACAAGAGGCTGATTCGAACGAGTTACATAAAATATTCCAATTGCAAAAATAGATAAAAGGACCAAAATAAGGGGTGCAAATCTGCTCTTCATCAAAGGAATCTCCAAAAATTTTTAAAAAATATTTGACTTCTGACAATGCCCGAGCTACATTGAATTTATAAAAAACTATGGGCTGATAATCGAAGTCGACAAGAAAAATTTTAAAAATTCAAGAAAATAATATGAAAATTGTTGAAAATATTGGTTTTTAATGCAAATTTCGGCTTCTGAATTTCCTTCAAAAAAGATTTATTGATATTAATATTTTCAAATAGAAAATTTTTACGGTGTTTTGCGCAAAATTATGCCTAGAAACTTTGTTTTATCATATTATTGAAGTGTAAATAATTCTAGAAATGTCACAGCTAAGCAACTATTTTGTCCGCAAAATAGTTGCTTAGCTGTGAATAAGACCTAATACTTGAAGCTTGTTTTACTAAACAATACTGGGTGTCCATTTTGAACTGTCATAGCCACACGACCAATATCGCCAATCGGGCCATCACCCTTTTCGGCTACTTTCTTTACTTCAGCACCCGTATTTTTATCAAAAATAATTAACTCAAAGTTCTTTCGATCTTGCAATTCAATAGCCAGATGTTTATCGTATATAACTCTATGCAACTTTACAAGCGGCTTTGATGCGTACCCTTCAATGGACTTTCCATATTTTTTAGTGCCTTTAATACAATCATAGGCAATTAAATTAAAGCCCTGTCCAGGATGTTCACCGATTCCATACAACATATGCCCTTCCAATATTAATGAATAAATTGCTTGAGCACTACCACTAATAGATGGGTCGGTACACCACAAAATATCTCCACTTGATAGGCTATAACAATAAATTGCTTTCCTGTCATAATCTTCTTTTACTAAAACCACATAATTTTCGTTTACAACCAATCTTAACTTCACATCTTTTGAATAATCAACATTTTGCAATGGAGTCTTCCATACCATTTCCATTTTTAAAACATCATAAACCAATAGATACTTTTCATCTGAAACAACTACGAATCGCTCATAGCTATCTACTGGCAATGCTAAATCACCTTCTTTTAATATAGGATGGCTACTAACCATTGAAAGATCAGGCAAAGCAAGGCGAGCCAGCAAACTTCCAGTCGTTCTAAATCGTGATGTAATATTAAATGGATACTTTCTCACAGATATAAACAAATCATTCAAGAAGTAAGGCTTAAAGTAAATTGTTCCTTCTTCTTTTTGTTGCCAGGCCACTTCACCAACCGGGCTCTTGGTTTCAACTTGCAAGGCGATCGTTTCTGAACTACCGCTGATTGCAAATATGTTACCGCTTAAGGTTGCTTCTTCAATTTCAAAGCTAAAAGGTACCTTATAATGCCAAATCTCTTGACCTGTTTTAATGTTAAAACCAAATACATCATAGATACCATTAACTACTAGAATATCTTGATAAACATGTGCTTTGAAAAAGCCTGGCTCGCGCCCCTCATCTTTTAAACGAAATTCTTCTTTTCTCCAAACTTCTTTATCCTGACTCATATCAAAACATACAATGCTAAATTTGAAGTCTTTTTTCTTTGGTATTTTAACACTTAAAAATAAATAATTTGGATGAATACTTAAATCACCTTCTCTTTCCATTGTAATCATAATGCCATCTTTAAAATCTTTTACTTCATAATTCTTGTCGCCAAAACCACTATTAACTTCCTTGATAGTTGAAGGGGTTGGAACGACAGAAAAACTAGACAACTCATTAGGCACTTTAAATCTGCATATCTTTGCCACATGAATCAGTTTTCTCATAATATCGCGTTTATCTTCTTCAGGCAAATTTTTTGCTAATCCACAAACACGATTAAAGGTCTCTTGTCCTTTTTGAGTACCTGGGTACTTCCATAAATGATAAATCAATTGATCAATTTTATCACCAGCTAATTCAGAATCTCCCACTTTACTGTATTCGGCTTCATACCCACTGGCATTTTTTAGCAAATCCAGCAATTTCAAAATCGCCAAATCTCCCGCCCTAACGGAAATTTCCTTTGGCAAAGGGCTAACGGAACTAAAATATAAAGGGTTACTTTTGCTTACCAAATCTAAAATTGTTTGAGTTTCTTTTTTATACAAGCTAGCGACATTTGAATTGGCCTCTGTGATAATTTCTTTCAATGTCTCCTGTATAAGCGGCATATCTTCCTGATGATACAAAGATTTAGCTAATAATGACGATATCGGGTATTCGTGCTGACCATAAACTTCAATTAGTGTTCTCAAACAAGCCGATGCATTTTTTACATTGCCATTTTTTTGATAAGCGTCAGACAATACAAACAAAGATTCAATTTCCTCTGCTAAAATACTCGCCGTATTACTCATACCTAAAGCATTTTCCAAAAACAGTTTTGGCTTATCTGAACGCACAAAAGAACGAGATAATTCTAAGTACACTTTGTAAAATTGTTGTTTTAAAAGAGCTCTAAAATTCACATCCTCAGGTGAAACAAGCAACAAACACTGATTTAAATACTCAGATGCATTTTTGTAATCACCATCTTTAACAGCAAGTTCAGCTTTACCAAATGTCGCGATTAAAGAGTTGTCTGAGTTTAATTTTTTTTGTAATTCTAAGCGATTATAAACCAAGGCTATTTTTCTTGGGTATACTCTAAGTTCAAACGGTATCCCATACCGTGTAAAGGTAACTCTAGAAAAGGGCATAAAAGCAGGGTGTTCATTGACTGGCACTTGATCTTTAATAATCGAATCTAATTTGGCAATCTGCGCCTCTTGCTCTTTCGTAACACGAGGGATTTTTTTCATAATTTCCAACATCAATGGGGCACCGATAGGGTTTCTTTCCATTACTAGCCCCTTATCGTCATTGATAATGCCATCAGCTTGCGATAACAGCGTACCATTATAAAATCTTCTTTGGCCTAGGTTTTTTTTATTTTTTAAGTCAACTTCTGATAATGCATAGGCAGCACCACCAGGTTTCCACCATAAACTACATGACAGCCAAGTTGGCATAATAATCGTATCATTTTCAGCTAAAAATGGCCTTGCGCCTAGATGAAAATAAGCGTTGTTGATAGAAATGCCATACTCAAAACCCTGTGCAGCTCCGCCTGAATTCATAACGGGTTGCGAATCATTTAAAATGATATCCGGAGATGCCCAAGTTACTTTCCCTGTATTAGGGTCTAATAAATAGATGGGATGAGAAATGGATCCGTCCCAACCTTTAATAGCTCTTCCATTACCAGTTACAACCATTTCGCCCGTAGAAAGCGGCCCAAGTAAATAGGAAAACCCTGTTGTCGGTTTTGAAAATGTCCACAACACTTTGCCTGTTCTACGATCTAAACATAAAAGAAATGGGCTATCTATAGGTAAGACATACAATTGCTCACCAAGCACTAAAGGCCGTTGATTCAACCAAAAACTTGGCTCTAAGAGAATAAAATTTACAGGTGCATATTGGTAACGACTACCAAATTGACGACTCAAATCATGAACGCTTGGGTGATATGGGTAACGCATCAACCATTTAATACGCCCCGACAAGCTATCCATTGCTGTAACCGCCCCAGAATTTGAATTCACATAAACGGTACCTTCATGATATACCGGTGGAGAAAAAAAACTTCTAATACGATTTCTTCTTACGCTCCCAAAACTTCCGTCAAATTTACCGGGTTGCAAACGACACACTTGTCGACGCCATTTTACGCGACCCGTAGAACTCTCAAAAGCAATTACACCATACTCTGAATCTATATGGGTATCACCTTTAATATTATCTAATACATAATTTGCATAAATCGTACTTGGCCCAGCAGTTGGCGCACACTCAAACCGCATCAAACTTTCCTCGCCATCCGTAGCCGAGATTGGCCCATAGCTCCATTTTATTTGACCAGTTGTTTCATCTAATGCAACTAAAGATGAGCCACCTTTGATTAGTGGTGTAACAATAACACCATCTTGAACAATTAAATCTTCAAGTGGTATTTGATTAGCATTCCAATCTTGAGCGACAGCTCTACCACCAATATCATTTTTCCAGCGTAAATTACCATTGATTAGTGAATAGCTATAGATAATATTTTTATGACGGAAAATTACACTAGTATCTGTTATAACTGGCTGGGTATATACAAAATTATCGTTGCTTGATGATAACAAAGCATTTTCCCATTCCGGCTCAACTAACCCAAGTGGGTCAGTTGATGGCTTGAATCGAGTGTAATCATCAATAGAAGTGTATTCAGAACTTGTGCGTTGGGTATGTACGCTTGCTTTTACGGGGGCAACTTTGTCAATTGCTGTCTTTAATATCCCCATATCTTTTTCAGACATGCTTGATTTGCCAGCACCAACATTTGAACTTACTTTTTGGCCTAATGCCTTCTCGCAAAATTGAACCTTTAAGTTTAATTCTGGTGTTAATAAATTTTTATCGGGTATATATTGCAAAATAGTCTTAAAGTATTCAAGAGCCTCTAAGTAATTCCCTCTATCTAAAGCAGCATCCCCTAAAAACATTAACGATTTGCCACCGTAAGAAGTAGCTAAATATTTGTCAACTATTTCTGAAAACAATTCTAGCGAATATTTTTTTACGGCCTCATCAAATAATTCTTTCGCCTCAGGGTCTCTTAAAGTTCTGTAAAAATCCAAATCTTCTTTTGGGAAATTTAACAAACGCCTTTGGCAATATTGAGCAATTGGCACAAATATACCGTAACTAGAAACTCTATATAAAACCTCATTGTTATTATTGACCACACTAAATTTATTGATTATATCCTGATACATAGTCATCGCTTTGCGATAATCACCACTGCCTTCACTTTCTACGGCAACCTTTACCAATGCGTTGGCGCGATTAACCTCTTCTACTTCATTAAGCGTATAAAACTTGACCTCTGACGATCTCTCCATTTCCTTTTCAGAATAATTCCAATACCTATTACCTTTCATTTTGCCGATGAAATCTGGAACATAATCTAAATATTCTGCTTTAAAAGGCTCCTCTTTTGTACTCTGACCAATCACTACCGTTGGGCTAATAACGCAAATAGCAAAAAAGAAGAATAGAGAGATTTTTTGATTAATACGAAATTCCATAAGGAACCCTTTCAATTGTATTTGGATATTTTCTGTAGGAGGGATTATGTTTATTAAGTTTAGATTTGTAACTTAATAAATCGAGAAAAAAATGCTTAAACAAGGTAAATTTTAGACATTTTTTATAAGATCCGCTTCGCTCTAATAGAATAAATTTCATATTGCAAATATCGTTATTTTAGGTATGCTTTTAAATGTAGATAAATCGTAACTACAAGTTTTAGATTCACCAAGAGAGACGGGTTTGAAACCCAATGGTTGTTTAAACAAGAAACTTAATGCTTGCTTGTTTGCTGTGATTTTTTTCTTTTTTATCTTTCGTCTTCTCTGCCAGACCGCGGAGGGTCTGGCTACGCACCATTAAACTGCGTAGCCAGACCCTCCGCGGTCTGGCAGAGAAGACTAAAGAGAGAAAGAAGTAGGCTAACAACCTTCTTAATACTTTTTCTACTAACTTCGCTAGCACTTGTGGTGTGTCGGTTGAATAAAATAACGAGCTTGAAATTTACTGGAACGAATTTCTGTCTAGCTGACTAGGCTAGACACTTTTACCCTCATTTCCATTGAAAAGAAAATCTTATTTGAACAACCATTGGGTTTGAAACCTGTCTCTACTGCGCCAATTGTAAAAAAATAAAAACACACTGAGATACGATAAAACTTTGATATTTTCGGAGGGTCAAACTCTAAAGAGGAATCTAACCCCCCTTAGAGTTTTTGGAGAAAATTATTAATACTTAAATTGAGACTTGCTAAATAACACAGGGAAACCATCCTGAACAGTTATAGCAACTCGACCCACTTCACCAATCGGGCCATCCCCTTTATCGGTAATCTTTTTAAGAACATTGCCTGTATTTTTATCCATCACCATAATATAAAAGTCTTTTCGATCTTGCACCTCAATCGCAATTGTTTTACCATAAACAACATCTCTGACTTTAACTAATGGTGTTGAACTAAAACCTTCATTCAACTTTCTATATTTTTGTTTACCACTTGCGCAATCATAGGCCACAAAGAAAAAACCTTGTCCAGGGTGTTCGCCAATTCCATATAAAGTATCACCTTCTAGCAAGAGAGAATATATTGCCTGCAAACTACCTGAATTAGTTGGGTCCGTTGCCCATAAGATATCGCCCGTTTGTAAACTATAGCAATAGATAGCTTTACGATCGTAATCCTCTTTTACCAAAATTACATATTTTTCATTTACACTAACTAACATTTTTACATCTTTTGATAAATCCACATTTGAAAGAAGCGTCTTCCAAACCATTTCCATCTTAACAACATCGTACACTATTACATATCTTTCATCGGTTACCACTACATATCTGTCATAACGCGCAACAGGTAAAGCCGTTGGGCCATCTTTTATTAATGGATGCGATTCAACTTGAGATAAGTCAGGTATTGCAAGTCGCATTAACAAGCTTCCAGTTGTGCGATGTCTTGAAGTTATATTAAAAGGGTATTTGCGAACCGAAATAAAGTATTCGTTTACAAAGTAAGGCTTAAAGTAAATATTACCGTCTTCTTTTTGTTGCCAAGCAACTTCGCCAACGGGGCTTTTTGTATCAACTTGCAAGGCAATAGTTTCATTAGCCCCACTAATTACAAAAATATTCCCACTCATAGTAGCCTCATAAATTTCTAAACTATATGGGGCCTTATAATGCCACAATTGATTTCCATCTTTAATATTGAAACCGAAAACATCATACATACCATTCACAACAACAATATCTTTATAAACATAAGCCTTGAAAAAACCGGGTTCTTTACCCAAGTCTTTTAAACGAAATTCTTCTTTTCTCCAGACTTCTTTGCCTTGGGCTAAATCAAAACAAACGACACTGAAACGAAACCCGATTTTTTTAGGTAACTTAACACTTATAAACATCAAGTTAGGGCTAATGGAATCATCCCCTTCTCGCTCCATTGTTATCATAATGCCATCTTTAAAGTTACCGACTTCATAGGTTTTGTCGCCATTAGCTGGGTTGATGTCTTTGGTATCAACCTTTTCCGAATAGGATAAAAATGCAGTTAAATCATTTGGTAATTTAAATTTACATATTTTTGCTAAATGACCAAGTCTTCTCCATGCATCACGCTTTTCTTCTTCTGGCAATGCCCCTGCTAAACTACATATTTTATTAAAAGTTTCTTGCCCCTTAGCAGTATTAGGATATTTCCAAACATGATACATCAATTGATCAATTTTATCGCCGGCCAATTCCGTGTCACCTGACTTGTTATATTCAGACTCATAACCAGAAGATTTTTTTAACAATTCGATAAATTTTAATATTGCTAGATCTCCTGTCCTTACTGTCAACTCCTTTGGCAAAGGACTAACCGAGCTTAAGTACAACGGAAAACTACCTAAAGATAGATCTAAAGCTTTATTTGCCTCAGCCTTATAAATGCTTCCAGTATTGGTTTTCGCTTCTGAAATAATCTCATTTAATGTACTAGTTATCTGAGGTAAATCTTCTGTATAAAAAATAGATTTTGCAGCTAAAGAAGAAATGGGGAACTCATGATGCCCATAAACTTCAATCAAGGTACGCAAACACGACCCAGCGCTTTTTGCATTGCCGTTGTTACTATAAGCTTCTGAAAGAGCAAACAAAGTTTCAACTTCTTCTGCTAATACACTTGCAGTATTTGACATACCCAAGGCATTCTCTAACTGAAGCTTTGGTTTATTGGAGCGTACAGCAGCACGCACGAGTTCAAGATAAACTTTATAAAATTGCTGTTTTATCAAAGCTCTAAAATTTACATCTTCAGGTGACACTAACAATAAACACTGATTCAAATACTCCGAAGCTTTTTTATAGTCTCCATCTTTTACGCTTAACTCAGATTTACCAAATATAGCCAATAAAGAATTGTCGCTAGCTAATTTCGCTTCAAAGTCTGATCGTTTATATACCATTTCAATTTTTCGAGGGGTCAATCGCAATTCAAATGGTATCCCATAGCGAGTAAAAGTAACTCGTGAAAACGGCAAAAATGCCGGGTGTTCATTGACAGGCACTTGGTCTTCCATTACTTTTTTCAAAGCCGCCATTTGCTCATCTTGTTGTTTCGTTCTGCGTGGAATTTTAGATAAATCTTCGTAAGTTAAAGGTGCGCCCATTGGGTATGGCCCATTTCTGCTAACCTTATCATTAATGACTTGATCGCAGTTGGCTAACATTGGACCTGCATAAAATCGTCTTTGGTGTAACATTTTTTTATTCGCTAAATCAATCTGACCCAAAGCGTACACATGCATACCAGGGCGATAATACACACTATTATCTGTCCAAGAACACATTATAATTTTATCATCTTCTGATAAAAATGGTCTTGCAGCAGTTTCAAAATAACGAACATTGATGTTAGTACCACCATATTGACCCGCTTTGCTTGCACTCATAACTGCCGAGTCATCCTTCATCACAATATCAGGTGCTTTCCAAGTAATTTTACCTGTTTTCGGGTCTACTAAATAAAGAGGGTCTCTGGCTCCATCTGCGTTTGGCTGATAATCAATGGCTCTACCATTACCCGTTACAACCAACTCGCCAGTAGAAATAGGCCCTAAAAAATAACTAAAGCCTCCCGTTGGCTTATAAAGTGTCCAATTTACCTTACCGGTTTTACGATCTAAGCACAACATAAATGGGCTGTTTACATTCAAAACATACAAATGCTCACCCACAACTAGCGGCCTTTGATTAAACCAAAAAGAAGGGGAATGAGGTTGAACATAAAGTACACCACCATGAATTGGCCCTAAACCTCCAAACTGTCTTGTTAAATCATGAACGCCTGGAAAATAAGGGTATCTCATCAACCATTTAATGCGTCCAGACAAACTATCCATAGCCGCAACGGCCCCTGCATTTGATGTCACATAAACTGTACCTTCGTGATATAATGGCGGGGTAAAAAAACTACGAATACGATTTCTACGCACTGCACCAAAACTGCCGTCAAATTTCCCTGGTTGCAATCGACATACTTGGCGTCGCCATTTAACGCGACCAGTTGTGCTTTCAAAAGCGATCACTCCGCACTCCGAATCTATATGCGTATCTCCTTTGATATTATCTAAAACATAGTTGGCATAAATTGTTCCTGGGCCACCAGCAGGCGAACATTCAAATCGCATTAAACTTTCATCACCGTCAGAAGCAGACATTGGGCCATAACTCCATTTAATCTGCCCTGTAATTTCATCCAATGCAACTAGAGAAGTACCTCCTTTTATTAGCGGAGCTACCACGACACCATCTTGTATTACAAGGTCTTCCAATGGGTATTGTCTTTGAAACCAATCTTGCCAAACAGCGCGACCACCGATATCATTTTTCCATCTTAAATTTCCATTAACTATTGAATAACAATAAATAATATTTTTTAATCTAACAACAACACTAGTATCCGTAATCACAGGTTGGGCATATACAAAATAATCATTTCTGGATGCTAACAAATCATTGGACCATTCAGCTTCCACTAAGCCAAGCGGATCAGTGGTTGGTCTAAATCGCGTATAATCATCGCCTGAAATATAATCTGGGCTAGCTCTCTGGGTATGAACCTTAACTTTTGTTGGAGTTTCTTTTTGAATAGCCGCCTTTAATAATGCTAAATCTTTTTCCGAAATTGTTGATTTAGAAGAGCCTTCACCACTGCCAACTGTATGCCCTAAAGCTTTTTCGCAAAACTGAATTTTCAATCGCAATTCTGGGGTTTGCAAATTTTTATCTGGCATAAAATCCACGATCGTTTTAAAATGTTCTAAAGCTTCCAAATAATTACCGCGATCGAGCGCCGCATCACCTAAAAACTGTAGTGCTTTACCACCGTAAGATGTCGCTAAATATTTATCCACAATCTCTGAAAACAAATCAAGAGAATATTTTTTAACAGCTTCATCAAATAGCTCTTTCGCTTCAGGGTCTCTTAAAGTTCTATAAAAATCTAAATGTTCTTTTGGAAAATTCAAAAGCCTTCTTTGGCAATACTGGGCAACTGGCACGAAAACACCATAAGGCGAAACCCTATACAATACTTCATTATAATTATTTGAAATACTAAACTTATTAATTATATCTTGGTACATCGTCATCGCTTTTCGATAATCATTACCAACTTCACTTTCAATCGCAACTTTTACTAATGCATTAGCACGATTGATTTCTTCCACTTCATTTAAGGTATAAAACTTTTCTTCCGAAGAACGCTCCATTTCTTTTTCGGAAACCTTCCAATCACGCAAATCCTTCAATTTGCCAATAAAATCAGGCACATAATTTTGATATTCAGCTTTAAAAGGTGTCTTGTCGACTTCTTGTGAAAAACAAAACCCACTCCACAAGGCGAAAAAGCAAACAAGGTAACTTACTTTTGAATTTTTTAATGAATAAATCACAGCAATCCCCCGAGTTGACAAAATGTTAATTTGTATTGTTTAGTAGAGATACTTCGAAAAAATTTGAAACACCATTTTAATAATTAAACTGCATTTTACTAAACAAAACAGGGTGAGAAGCTTGAATTGTTATTGCCACACCACCAGCCTCTCCAATAGCTCCATCCCCTTTGCCAGAAACTCTTTTGATAAGCTCTCCCGTTAACTTGTTCATTATGACTATTTGGTAGTCTTTACGATCTTGAATTTCAGCAACTAAATAATCTCTATAAACAGTATCGCGCAATTTAACCAAGGGGACAGTACTGTACCCATCAATTACATTTTTATATTTTAATTTTCCATTTTGACAATTATAGGCAACCATTAAAAAACCTTGCCCGGGGTGAATACCAATTCCATATAAAGTATCATTTTCTAATAATAAAGAGTAAATCGGTTGTGGGCTGTCAGGTTGGTTGGGGTCGGTATTCCAAAGAATCTCACCCGTCATAGTTTCATAACAATAAATAGCTTTACGATCATAATCCTCTTTAATTAAAACAATGTACTTATCATTTAAAGTAATTCGCAATTTAAAATTATTTGAAAAATTTATGTTGCCCATTAAAGTTTTCCAAACTAATTCCATTTTATTTATATCGTATAAAAGCAAATATTTCTCGTCTGTCACTACAACGAATTGATTAAAACGACCTATCGACAATTCTTTTGACCCATTCTTTAACAAAGGGTGCTCCTCATTCAGAGAAAGATCTGGCAAATGCAATCGCCGTATTAAGCTTCCCGTTGTACGGTATCGCGAAACAATGCTAAATGGATATTTTCGTATGGAAATAAGCGTATCATCAAAAAAAAAGGGTTGATGATAAATATCACCATCTTCTCTTTGTTGCCAAGCCACCTCACCAACGGGGCTCCTAGTATCAATTTGCAGAGCTATGGTTTCACTAAAACTGCACAAAACAAATATATTTCCGCTAATAATCGATTCACAAATAACAAAATTAAATGGTGTTTTATAATGCCAAATCGGCGATCCATTTTTAATATTAAAGCCCAAAACATCGGTTTGTCCATGCACAACAACAACATCTTGATACACAAATGCCTTAAAAAAACCAGGTTCTTTACCAAGATCTTTTAAGCGAAACTCTTGTGTGCGCCAAACTTCCTTGCCAATAGACAAATCAAAACACACCAAACAAAATCGAAAACCAATTTTTTTGGGAACTCTAACCCCAATCAACAAATAATTTTCATGCGACTTTAAATCACCCTTTCTCTCGAGAGCAACCATCACTCCATCTTTGATATTTGGGATCTCATACATTTTATCGCCATAGGTTATGTTGATATGGGAATGGTTCCTATTTTTTGGCGCACTCAAAAAACTACTTAACGCTTCAGGCTGTTTAAATTGGCAAATTTTTGATAGATGCCCCATTTTTCGCCATAACTCTTTTCTGTTTTCTTCTTCCAGTGACTGCGAAAGCACAAATAACTTTTCAAAAGCTACTTGCCCCATTTCTGTGTTGGGGTACTTCCAAATATGAAACATCAACTGACTAATTTGTTCTGTCGATAATTCTGTCTCGCCAGTTTTAGAATATTCCTTTTCAAAACTCTTATCTTTTTTAAGCAATTCCACCAACTTTAATATAGCAAGATCACCAGCTCTGACAGTTAATTCTTTTGGTAAAGGGCTGACCGAACTATGAAAAAGAGAAAGGCTTTTACTTGTTAAATCCAATGCCATGCTTGCTTCTTGAAGATATATGTCACCTACAATTGATTTAGCCTCTTTAAAAATTTCAAAAAAAGTATCTTGGGTTTTTGAACTATCTTCTTGATAAAAACAGGCTTGAGCGGCCAAAGTAGAAATAGGGAATTCATGATGTGCATACACTTCTATTATAGTTTTCAAACAAGCAGACGCTTTTAAGTTTAGGTTGTTATTGCGATAAGCTTCTGCCAATGCAAACAAAGCCTCAATTTCTTCAGCAATCACGCTTGCAGTAACACTCATGCCTAATGAATATTGCAATTGTTGAATAGGTTTTTGTGCGCGTATCGCAGACCTAGTTAGCTCCAAATAAACCTTATAAAACTGCTGTTTAATTAAAGCCCTAAAATTAATATCTTCAGGCGAAACTAAAAGCAAACACTGATTTAAATATTCTGCCGCTTTTAAAAAATCACCATCTTTCACACAAATTTCAGATTTAGAAAAAATTGCTAATAATGACTCATCCGTTTGAATTTTCGCTTCGAAAGCCTCTCTGTCATAAACCATTGAAATTTTACGCGGCGAAAGTCTTAACTCAAAAAGAATACCAAATCGTTTAAATGTGACTCTTGAAAATGGCATAAAAGCTGGATGTTCGTTCACAGGAACTTGATCCGCCATTACTTTTTCAAGTGCAACCATTTGCTCGTCCTGTTCTTTAGTCCGCCTCGGAATTTTAGATAAATCTTCAAAAGTAAGTGGCGCTCCCATGGGCATTTGCCAATGGTTACGACTTGTTTTGTCGTTAATAATTTGCTCCGCATTGACTAATACAGGTTCGGCGTAATAACGCCTCTGATTTAAAATTTTTCTATTTATTAAATCCAGCTCACACATAGCAAAAACATACATGCCAGGTCGGTATTGCCAAAAATCAATTTCAACAGGTGCCATATAGGTTTTTTCCTTAGGGTATCTCCAACTTTGATCGGCCCAACTTGACAATATAATTCGATCACCTTCCATCAAAAAAGGTCTTACGCTGGTCTCAAAATATCTAATGTTGATATTCGCACCTCCATATTGTTTTGCGGCGCTAGTGGAATGAATACCACAGTTCATAACAGGCTGGTCGTCCTGCATAATGATATCAGGTGATTTCCATGTGATATTACCAGTTTGCGGGTCAACCAAATAAAGAGGGTCACGCAAATTAGTTTCGCCTAAACACCCAAGCGATCGAACTTTTCTACCATTACCCGTTATCACTAATTCGCCCGTTGAAATAGGTCCTAAAAAATAATTAAACCCAGCGGTAGGCTTATCAAAAGTCCATTTGACTTTACCAGAACCCCTATCAATACAAAGCATAAAAGGGCTATTAATAGGCATTACATATAGATGCTCACCAACTATTAATGGTCGCTGGTTCAACCAAAACATTGGTGTATGAGGTTGCATAAGTGGCACACTATTTCTAAAATGGTAAAGCCTACCAAATTGTAGCGTTAGATCGTGTACACTCGGGTAATATGGGTATCGCATCAACCACTTAATGCGCCCAGACAAACCATCCATTGCAGAAACCGCACCCGCATTCGTAGATACATAGACGGTGCCTTCGTGATAAAGCGGTGGTGTAAAAAAACTCCTTATGCGATTGATTCTATTACCACCAAAGCCTCCATCAAATTTTCCTGGTTGTAATCGACATACTTGACGACGCCATTTTAATCGACCCGTTGCACTTTCTATAGCTATTACTCCATATTCCGTGTCAATGTGGGTATCACCTTTGATATTATCTAAAACATAATTTGCATAAATCGTACCTGGCCCAGCTGCTGGCGTACACTCAAATCGCATTAAACTTAATTCATTATCACTAGCGGACATCGGGCCATAAGCCCATTTTAATTGACCCGTAATTTCATCTAATGCGATTAAAGAAGAGCCACCTTTAAATATCGGCGTAACTATGATTCCATCTTGAATAACTACATCTTCAAGAGAATATTGTCTTTGTCCCCAATTTTGCCAAACAGCTTTGCCTCCCATATCATTCTTCCAACGCAAATTTCCATTTAACAAGGAAAAACAATAAAGGATATTCTTTAAGCGAACAATAACACTTGTATCCGTTACAATCGGTTGGCCATAAACAAAGAAATCGTCTTTCGAAGCTAAAAGGTCATTCTCCCACTCTGCAGGCAAAAGCCCCATTGGATCAATGGTAGGCAAAAAGCTTTTGTATGAATCTGCCGCAATGTAACTGTTGTTTGCATTTGTTTCGAATACTTCTTTTTTACCGGAATTTTCTTTTTGAATAGATGCCTGTAATAAGGCTAGGTCTTTATGATTTAATTTTGATTCCCCTTGTACTTCATTCAAATCACTTTGTTGTCCTAAATTTTTTTCACAAAATCTAATTTTTAATTTGAGCTCAGGGGTTTGTAATTCTTTATCTGGTATAAAAGCCAATATCGTTTTAAAGTGTTCTAATGCTTCTAAATAATTACCTCTATCTAAAGCGGCATCTCCTAAAAATTGTAATGCCTTACCACCATAAGAAGTTGCCAAATACTTGTCAATAACTATAGAGAATAACTCTAGAGAATATTTTCGCATCGCATCTTCAAATAGCTCTTTGGCTTCAGGGTCTTTTAGCGTTCTATAAAAATCTAGATGCTCTTTTGGGAAATTTAAAAGTCGGCGTTGACAATATTGCGCAATGGGCACAAAAACACCATAGGATGAAACCCTAAACAACACTTCGTTGTTTTCACTTGCAATACTAAATCGAGAAATGATCTCCTGATACAAGCTCATTGCTTTACGATAATCACCATTAACTTCACTTTCAATGGCAACTTTTACTAAAGCATTTGCACGATTTATCTCTTCAACTTCATTTAAAGAGTAAAACTTTAATTCAGAAGATCGCTCCATCTCCTTTTCAGAATACTTCCAACGCTTTGCTTTCTCTTCAAAATCAGGGAAGTATTCTTTATACAGGTCAACAAAAGGTTCTGTTGATTTCTCTTGCGCCATTAAGGCTAAAGTATCACAAGCGATAGTCAATAGCACTAAAAATGCAAAAGCTCTAACCAACAAAAGTCACTAGCTCCTATTAAATCAATACTTAAACTGATCTTTACCAAACAATATGGGATGCCCATTTTGAACAGTAATACCAATGCGCCCAACTTCGCCAATTGGCCCATCGCCCTTTTCCATTACTTTTTTTACAACTTCTCCCGTATTTTTATCGATAACTAAAACTTGAAAATCCTTTCGATCTTGCACTTCAAAAACCAAATGTTTTCCATACACATTCTCTCGTAAACGAACTAAAGGTGCAGAGTTATAGCCATCCATTAATTTTGCCGTTTTTCTTGTACCTTTTACGCAGTCATAAGAAATAAAATTAAAACCTTGACCCGGATGCAAACCAATTCCATAGAGCATATCGCCTTCTAATAATAATGAATAAATAGCCTGAGGGCTACCACTATTTGTGGGGTCGGTTTGCCATAGAACTTCACCCGTAGGCAAACTATAACAATATATTGCTTTACGATCAAAATCTTCTTTGACCAATACAATATATTTGTCATTTACCTCAAAACGCATCTTAAGATCTTTTGAAAGATCTACATTTTGAATAGGCGTTTTCCACATCATTTCCATTTTTACAACATCAAAAACAATTAAATAAAAATTATCTGACGCAACAACATATTTGCCAAAATGAGCGATAGGCAAAGACTGCTCCCCATCTTTGAGAAGTGGGTGCTCTACTACTTGAGATAAGTCAGGGGTCGCAAGTCTCGAAATCAAACTACCTGTCGTACGATAACGCGAAGTAATATTAAAAGGATATTTGCGAACCGAAATAAACAAATCATTTACAAAGTAAGGTTTATAGTAAATGCTTCCTTCTTCCTTTTGTTGCCAAGCTACCTCGCCAATCGGGCTTTTTGTGTCGATTTGCAATGCGATTGTTTCGTTATCACCGCAAATTACAAAAATATTCCCATTCATGGTAGCCTCATAAATTTCAAAGCTATGTGGTGTTTTATAATGCCATATTTCGCTACCATCCTTGATATTAAATCCAAATACATCGTACATTCCATGAACCACAACTATATCTTTAAAAATATATGCTTTAAAAAAACCTGGCTCTTTACCCAAATCTTTTAAACGAAATTCTTCCTTACGCCAAACTTCTTTGCCTTGACTTAAATCAAAACAAACTACACTAAAACGAAAGCCTATTTTTTTAGGTAGTTTCACGCTCACAAATAAATAATTACCATATGTGTTTATATCACCTTCTTGCTCCATAGTAAGCATGATTCCATCTTTAAAATTGCCAACAACATAATTTTTGTCGCCATTACTCGGGTTAATATCCGGGTATGTCTTCTTTTCGACAACTGCTGCAAAGGCGCTCAGATCAGCTGGCATTTTAAACTTACAGATTTTAGAAACATGGCACAACTTACGGTACACTTCTTTTTTATCTTCTTCAGGCAATGCACTTGCCTGAGAGCAAATTTTATTAAAAGTTTCTTGACCTTTGGCCGTTCCAGGGTACTTCCATATGTGATACAACAACTGATCGATCTGTTCACCCGTTAGCTCGACATCACTAGTTTTGCTATATTCCGCTTCATAACCACCTGAATTTTTTAGCAAGTCGATTAATTTAAGTATCGCCAAATCGCCAGTACGCACTGTTAGTTCTTTTGGTAATGGGCTAACCGCACTTAAAAATAAGGGGAAGCTATTACTTGCAAGATCCAAAGCCTTATTTGCCTCCGCTTTATAAATAATACCAGCATTTGCTTTTGCTTCATTAAAGATTTCATTTTTGGTATCCTGAAGAATTGCCAAATCTTCTTGGTAAAAGGCCGTCTTGGCCGCTAAAGCAGAAATAGGAAATTCTTGATGACCATATACTTCAATTAAAGATCGTAAACAAGCCGATGCATTTTTTATATTTTTGTTATTTGTGTAAGCTTCAGCAAGCGCAAACAAAGTTTCCACTTCTTCTGCTAATACACTCGCCGTGTTACTCATACCTAAAGCATTAACCAATTGTTCTTTGTGCTTACCAGAACGAATTGCCGCACGCGTCAATTCCAAATAAACTTTGTAAAACTGTTGTTTGATTAAAGCTCTAAAATTTACATCTTCTGGGGAAACCAAAGCTAAACACTCATTCAAATATTCAGATGCCTTTTTGTAATCCCCATCTTTTACGCTCAATTCAGATTTTGCAAAAGTGGCAGCCAAGGATTTATCATTTGCTGTTTTGGCTTCAAAGTCTTTTCGACTATAAACCATTGAAATTTTTCGTGGCGACAATCTCAGTTCAAAAGGCACACCATTCCTATTTACAGTTACTCTTAAAAAAGGCATAAATGCGGGGTATTCGTTTACTGGCACCGTATCGGCCATAACTTTCTCAAAGGCCTCGATTTGTTTATCCTGCTCTGCAGTTCTGCGGGGTATTTTCCTTAATTCTTCAGTAAACAAAAACAAGCTGTTTCCTGGGGTTTTATCATTGATAAGCATATCGGCGTGAGCCAAGGTAGCACCACTATAAAATCTTCTTTGCCCAAGAACTTTTCTGTTTTTTAAATCAATTTCACCAAGTGCGAAGATATTCATGCCTGGGCGCCACCAAATGCTATAATCTGTCCAGCCTGTTATAATCAGCTTATCGTCTTCTGTTAAAAAAGGGCGCGCACCTGTCTCAAAATATCGACCATTTATGGAGAACCAAGCCGGTGTGTTGTAGAAATATGTTGTCATGACTGGCTGTGTATCTTTCATAATATAGTCTGGTGAAGTCCAGACTTCCTTACCAGTTTTAGGGTCTAACAAATATACAGGGAAATTCCCTCGCCCATGCTGGTCTCTTTTCTCCGATCTGCCATTTGCAGTAATAACTAACTCGCCTGTAGAAATCGGCCCCAAAAAATAACTAAAACCTGAAGTTGGTTTAACAAATGTCCAATTTATTTTTCCAGTTTTACGGTCAATAGCCATCATAAAAGGGCTATTCACAGGTGTAATAAATAATTGCTCACCTACCACAAGAGGTCTCTGATTTAACCAGAAACTTGGGTTATGAGGGATAACATATAGCACACCGCCATGAATAGGGCTAAGCTCACCAAATTGTCTTGTTAAATCATGAACACTCTTAAAGTAAGGGTAACGCATCAACCACTTTATCCGACCAGATAAACTATCCATCGCTGCAACAGCACCCGCATTTGAGTTCACATACACTGTACCTTCATGATATAATGGTGGTGAAAAAAAGCTTCTAATACGATTGCGTCGAGCTGCCCCAAAACTTCCATCAAATTTCCCTGGTTGCAAACGACATACCTGGCGCCTCCATTTAACGCGCCCCGTATTACTCTCAAATGCTATTACACCATATTCACTATCTATATGTGTATCACCTTTAATATTATCTAGAGTATAATTTGCATAAATTGTACCTGGGCCACCAGTTGGTGCACATTCAAAACGCATTAAACTTTCGTCGCCTTCTGATGCCGACATCGGGCCATAACTCCACTTAATTTGACCCGTAATTTCATCCAATGCGATTAAAGAAGAACCACCTTTGAATATCGGTGTGACAACAACCCCATCCTGCACAACCATATCTTCTAAGGGGTATTGTCTTTGAAACCAGTCCTGCCAAACAGCTCGACCACCCATTTCATTTTTCCAACGCAAATTACCATTGATGATTGAGTAACTATAAATAATGTTTTTGTGACGAATAATTACACTGGTATCAGTGATAACTGGTTGGGCATAAACAAAATAATCATTTCTGGAAGCCAGCAAATCATTTTCCCATTCAGGCTCTACAATGCCAAGCGGGTCAGGTGTATTATTAAAGCGAGTATAATCATCAGCCGATACATAGTCAGAGCTATTTCTTTGTGTATGAATTTTTTCTACTATTGGTTTTTCCTTTTGAACAGCTTCTTTTAATAATTGCAAATCTTTATCAGAAATATTGGACTTGAAAGTAGCCACATCAGATTTTTGTGACTGCCCAAGGGATTTAAGACAAAACTGAATTTTTAAACTTAATTCTGGAGTTTGCAAATTTTTATCTGGTATAAAATCTACGATAGTTTGAAAGTGCTCTAAGGCTTCTAAGTAATTTCCACGATCTAATGCCGCATCACCTAAAAACAAAAGAGATCTGCCACCATAAGATGTTGCTAAATATTTATCAACAATTTCCGAAAACAATTCTAATGAATACTTTCGAACAGCTTCATCAAATAATTCTTTTGCTTCTGGGTCTCTTAAGGTTCTAAAAAAATCTAAATGCTCTTTAGGGAAATTTAATAATCGTCTTTGACAATATTGAGCGACTGGCACAAAAACACCATAGGCTGAAACGCGATACAAAACTTCATTGTTTTGACTTGCAATACTAAATTTGTTGATGATATCTTGATACATTGTCATAGCTTTTCGAAAGTCACCACTTGCTTCACTTTCAATAGCTACTTTGACTAATGCATTGGCTCGATTGACCTCCTCGACCTCGTTCAAAGTATAAAACTTAACTTCAGAAGAGCGCTCCATTTCTTTTTCTGAATATTGGAAATCACGCCAATCTTTAGTTTTAGCAATAAAATCAGGGACATAATTCAAATAATCAATTTTATAAGGCTCTGTTTCTTTTGCTTGTGCAAAAACCAAGTTGCTTACCACCAGAGAAACAAACAGTGTTATATAAACTTTAACTAAACAAGAACTCCTAAACATACATCCCCCTTTTGATTGTTTTATCCACTCTTTTAACTTTGAATTTTTAAACATTTCGTGATTTAAAAAAAAAACCGCAAGTGATAATGCAACTTCCGAATGCAACACCTATTAATTGCTAATAGGTATGAATCAAACGACAGACAAGATGGTGAAGTCATGTTATACCATAACCTCACTCATTGCTTTAATACTTAAACTGTATTTTACTAAACAAAACAGGATATCCATTTTGAACAGTAATCGATACTCTTCCTATTTCTCCAATAGGTCCATCACCTTTATCCTCTATTTTTTTTACGACTGCACCAGTAGACTTATCTAAAACGATAACTTCAAAATTTTTGCGATCTTGTAGCTCTGCAACCACATGCTTACCGTAAACAAAATTTCTTAACTTAACAATTGGTGGCGAGCTATAGCCTTCAATTAATTTATCAAAAGTTTTTTTCCCTTTTGTGCAATCGTAAGATACAAATCGAAAACCTTGCCCAGGGTGATCGCCAATGCCATACAGCACATCACCTTCTAAAATCATAGAGTATATTGGCTGAGCGCTACCACTATTAGTTGGGTCGGTACACCATAATATATCGCCTGTACTTACACTATAACAATAAATTGCTTTGCGATCGTAGTCTTCCTTTATCAAGGTAATATATTTATCGTTCATTGCAATTCTCATTTTCAATTCTTTAGAATAATCAACATTGGAAAGTGGTGTTTTCCAAATCAATTCCATTTTAATCACATCGTAAACTAACAAATACTTTTCATCGGTAACCGACAAATACCGACCAAATCGAGCAATTGGCAATTCTAATGAACCTGCAACTTCTTTCAAAATTGGGTGTAAAATTACTTCTGACAAATCTGGTAAAGCCATGCGTGATAATAAACTGCCTGTCGTACGATGTCTAGTGGTAATATTAAACGGATATTTTCTTACAGATACAAAAACATCATCTACAAAATATGGTTTATAATAAATATTACCGTCTTCTTTTTGTTGCCATGCTACCTCTCCAATTGGGCTTTGAGTCTCTACCTGTAAAGCAATGGTTTCGTTTGCTCCACTTAGTACAATTATGTTACCACTCATTTCGGCTTCATAAATTTCAAAACTATGAGGTGTTTTATAATGCCATATTTCGCTACCATCTTTAATATTAAATCCAAAGACATCGTACATTCCATTCACTACCAAAATATCTTGGTAGACATAAGCTTTAAAAAACCCAGGCTCTTTACCTAAATCTTTTAGTCTAAACTCCTCTTTTCGCCATACTTCCTTGCCTTGTGATAAATCAAAACAGACAACGCTGAATCTAAAACCTATTTTCTTAGGCAACTTAACGCTTAAGAATAGCAAATTAGGGTGTTTGGTAAAATCTCCTTCTCTTTCTAAAGTAATCATAATACCATCTTTAAAATTACCTACTTCATACAATTTATCGCCACTTGAAGTGTTGATATCTTTATGTTGTACGGCTGCTGGTACAGCAAAAAAAGAATTCATTTCTGCTGGCAGTTTAAATTTACAGATTTTAGCAACATGTCCTAGTTTTCTATAAGCTTCTCGGCGAGTTTCTTCTGGTAAAGCTGATGCTATCTTGCAAACTCTAGTAAAAGTCTCTTGACCTTTATTTGTGCCAGGGTACTTCCAAATATGATATAATAATTGATCTATGTTTTCGCCAACTAAATCTGATTCACCTAGCTTACTGTATTCCGCTTCAAAACCACTAGACACTTTTATCAAACTAATTAGTTTTAAAATTGCCAAGTCACCCGTTCTAACATATACCTCTTTAGGTAATGGGCTCACAGAACTTAAATATAAAGGTGTACTTTGACTAAAAAAATCTAACCCACTTGCAGCTTCTTTATTATAGACCCCACCCGCAGAAGCTTTTGCTTCGGATATTATTTCTTTCAAAGTTTCTTTTTCTGTTGCCATTTCATCGGGGAAAAATACAGCTTTGGAAACTAATGAAGAAATAGGGTACTCGTGATGACCATACACTTCAATTAAGGTTCTTAGACATTGCGAAGCGTTTTTAGCATTTCCATTTACTTGATAGGCTTCTGCTAATGCAAACAAAGTTTCAATTTCTTCAGACAAAACGCTAGCCGTATTGCTCATACCAATAGCATTTTCCATTTGCATCTTTGGTTTGTTAGAGCGCACGGCAGAGCGCACAAGCTCTAAATAAACCTTGTAAAATTGCTGTTTAATCAATCCTCTAAAACTCACATCCTCTGGCGAAACAAGTACCAAACATTGGTTTAGGTAATCCGAAGCTTTTTTGTAATCTCCGTCTTTTATAGATAATTCTGATTTACCAAAAATTGCCATCAAGGAATTGTCATTTTTAGTTTTGGCTTCTAAATCACTTCTTTTGTAAACCATCGAAATGGTACGGGGAGATAATCTTAGCTCAAAAGGAATTCCATATCTTGTAAATGTAATTCTGGAAAATGGCATAAATGCTGGGTGCTCATTTACAGGAACAGTGTCTTTCATAATTGCTTCTAACCGTGCTATTTGTTCTTCTTGTTGCTTAGTTTTTCTTGGTACTTTATTTAGTTCTACCAAAGTAAGAGGTGCACCAAGTGGTATATTATTCATACCACGACTAGTCGCATCATATATTACTGTGTTCGCATGAGCTAATAAAGCACCCGTATAAAACCTTCTTTGCCCAAGTAACTTTCTATTCTTTAGATCAATTTCACCCATGGCAAATATATACATACCTGGTCGCCACCAAAGATTTTGATCGTTCCAGCCAGTCATAATTATTTTATCATCTTCTGACAAAAATGGCCTAGCCGCATTTTCAAAATAACTACCATTTGCTTGCAACCCCCATGCCACTGCACGGTTGTTGCTACTCATGACAGGCTGATCATCTGTCATGACATAATCCGGGCTTCGCCAAGTTACTTTACCATCTTTTGGGTTAAATAAGTAAACTGGGTTATTGGTTTCGTTTCTATGATCTGGTATACTACGCCCATTACCTGTCATTACCATTTCACCAGTAGATAACGGCCCAAGTAAATACCCAAAACCGCGCGTTGGCTTATTAAATGTCCAGTTGACCTTGCCCGTTTTTCGATCTAAACAAATCAGCCATGGGCAATTAATCGGCAAAACAAAAAGCTGTTCGCCAACGATTAATGGTCTTTGATTATAAAACAAACTTGGCTCGTATGTATTTCCAAATTGACGCGTCAAATCATGAGCACCAGGGTAGTAAGGGTAACGCATTAACCATTTAATTCGACCCGACAAACTATCCATCGCAGCAATTGCCCCTGCATTTGGCGAGACATAAATTGTTCCTTGATGAAATAAAGGGGGCGAAAAAAAACTTCGTATTCTATTGCGACGAGGGCTCCCAAAACTACCATCAAATTTACCTGGTTGCAATCTACAAACTTGTCTTCTCCATTTTACTCGACCTGATGTGCTTTCAAAAGCTATTACGCCGTATTCCGAATCAATGTGCGTATCGCCTTTAATGTTATCTAATACATAATTAGCATATATAGTTCCAGGGCCACCTGTAGGCGCACATTCAAATCGCATCAAACTCTCATCGCCATCCGACGCCGACATTGGGCCGTAACTCCATCGAATTTGCCCAGTGATTTCATCTAAAGCAACAAGCGAAGAGCCACCCTTAATTAGAGGAGTAACAACGACCCCGTCTTGAATCACAATATCTTCAAGTGGGTATTGTCTTTCAAACCAATTCTGCCAAACAGCACGACCACCAATGTCATTTTTCCAGCGTAAGTTTCCATTTATTAAAGAATAGCTATAAATAATATTCTTATGCCTTAAGATTACACTTGTGTCTGTAATAACAGGCTGAGCATACACATAAAAATCACGCCTAGATGCTAAAAGAGCATTTTCCCATTCTGGTACAGTCAAACCTAATGGGTCTGTTGTAGGCGGAAACCGCGTATAATCATCACCAGAAACATAATCGGCACTTGTACGCTGTGTATGAATCTTTGATGCTGTAGGAGTTTCTTTTTGAATTGCAGCTTTAAGTAATTGTAATTCTTTTTCTGATATGTTTGACTTGGCGACCTCTTTACCATCTTTTAATGAATACCCTAAAGCTTTTTGACAAAATTGAATTTTTAAAGTTAATTCTGGAGTTTGAAGATTTTTATCTGGAATGAAAGCAACGATCGTGTTAAAGTGCTCTAAGGCCTCTAAATAATTCCCTCGATCTAAAGCTGCATCACCTAAAAACTGAAGTGCTCTGCCGCCATATGTGGTGGCTAAATATTTATCAACAATTTCAGAAAATAAATCCAAGGAAAATTTCTTTGATGCTTCATCATAAAGCTCTTTTGCTTCCGGGTCTCTAAGTGTTCTAAAAAAATCCAAGTGTTCTTTAGGAAAGTTCAACAAGCGTCTTTGACAATACTGAGCAATTGGAACAAACACCCCGCTATCTGATACTCTATATAAAACTTCATTATAATTACTCGCAATACTGAATTTAGTAATAATATCTTGATACATTGTCATTGCTTTACGATAGTCGCCACTTTCTTCACTTTCAATGGCGACTTTCACTAAAGCATTTGCTCGATTAATCTCTTCTACTTCGTTCAAAGAATAAAACTTAACCTCTGAAGAACGCTCCATCTCTTTTTCAGTGAACTTCCATATGTTCGCTTTTGAAATAAAATCAGGTGTATAACCAACATAATCTTCTTTGAACGGGTCATTTTTCTTTTCTTGAGCCACTAAACTTAGCCCAAAAAAAACACTTATTAATAATGAAAAAGACAAAATGACTTTAGAATGAATCATTTGAGAATTAACCTTTAAATAAATTAGTTAACAAAAAAAATATTTATCGCGCCATTTTTCTTGCAGCTCGACTTGCTATAATCGCTGAAAGAGTCGCATCAAGTGGCGTATCTGTATACATGTTTTCCAGCTCATACCCCGATCGTCTACAAATGCGTCGCACCTCTCCAATATGTTCTTCGCGTTCTTTTAAATAGGCACTTCTTAAATCACGCGGGTCACATAGCAATTTGCCTTCATTCTCGGGACCAATAAAAATGGTTTGACCACCATAGGAAAAATCTCTTTCAGAAGGGTCTTCAATATGAAAAATTATTAAATCGTGACCGATAAAATTCATCTGCCCCAATGCAAGAGCAAATTTATCTAAATCATCGATAAAATCACTAATCAAAATCACTATACCCGCTTGAGGCATTTGTGGTGCAATACTTGATAACGAAGCTGCCACATTAGTTGCAGTGGAAGGTTTAGCAGCTTCTAGCATTCGATTACAGTTTTGATAATGACTTTTGCTCCCTTTGGCAGGCAATCTCGTATGCACCTTACCATCAAATAAGCCCAAAGCAAAAGTATCCTTTTGCCCTTGTATCATATACATCATAGCTGAAACAGTGGTCGCAGCATAATCAAATTTACTCATTGCTGCCTCATCACTCTTGAAAAACATAGAAGCACTTGTATCAATGAGAAAATAAGTGTTCATGCTTGTTTCAGCTTCATACTGCTTGATGTAATACTTATCTGTTTTCGCAAAAACCTTCCAGTCAATGTGTTTGATTTCATCACCTTCCACATACTGTCTGTGTTGCGCAAACTCAGTACTAATACCTAGAATTTTCGACTTATGCATACCAGATTGAAAACTTACCACCAGTCGCATCGATCGCAAATCTAGATTTTTAATACGGCCAATAATTTTAGGGTCAAAGTAATTAGTCATTATTATTTCCCAAGTACATGTTCAATCAATTTATCCACAATTACTTCACTACTAATACCTTCTGATTCAGCTGCGAAATTCGGCGCAATACGGTGACATAAAACAGAGTGAGTAACTTCAATAATATCACTAGTTTGTACAACATTTCGCCCTTCCAAAATCGCAACAGCCTTAGCACCAATAACCAAATACTGACACGCTCTTGGCCCTGCACCCCAAGACACATAGGTCTTAATGAAGTCAGGCACACCTTCTTCACGCGAACGAGTATTACGAACTAACTGCAAAATCAAATCTTGTTCCGGCTCGTTAATGTGAACCATACGAACCAATCTTTGATATTCCATAATTTCTTCTTTTGTTAAAACTGGTTTAATGTCAGAACGGTAACCAGTTGTCGTCATCGCCAAAATGGTTCGTTCTTCTTCCAAAGTTGGGTAACCAACATTTAATTGAAACATAAAACGGTCCAACTGAGCTTCAGGCAAAGGGTATGTACCTTCTTGTTCAACCGGGTTTTGAGTCGCTAATACGAAGAAAGGAGGTTCCAATTTACGACGCACACCACCCACTGTTACTTGCTTCTCTTGCATCGCTTCAAGTAATGATGCTTGGGTCTTTGGGGGTGTACGGTTAATTTCGTCCGCTAGCAATAGATTAGTAAATATTGGGCCTTCCAAAAAGCGAAAGTGTCTTTCACCTGTTGTTTTGTCTTCTTGAATAACTTCTGTACCTGTAATATCCGATGGCATTAAGTCTGGGGTAAACTGAACGCGTTTAAACTTTAAAGATAAACCTTGTGCAATTGAACTTACAAGCAAAGTTTTACCTAACCCAGGAACCCCCATAAGCAAACTATGACCTTGTGACAAAAGCGAAATGATAGTCAAACGAACTGTTTTTTCTTGACCAACAACGCCTTTTCTAATTTCACCCATAATTCGCGAAGTGGCATCCTTAAGGTTTTTAATCATGTCGATATCTGCTTGGGTCCATGCCACATTTGCTTTTGAAAAATCAATCACTGGGCCTGCCGCATATCCACCTTTTGGCGCAGTCGCTGCTGGCCTAGGAGCCGCTGCAACCGCAGGTTTCGCAGCAATACTAGCTGACTCACCAGCTGGCACTACTTTTTTAACAACCTTCTTAACTACTACCTTTTTTTGTTCATTTTCTGCATCTGACATGAAACTTTCCTTTCTATATATATTATTAATTCAACTCGTTTACTTTAACAATTCCTTACCCCACATATTCAATTGTGGGCGCTCTGTATCTAATGCCTTTTCAAACAACTTTTTCATAACATAAGCATGGTCACGACCTTCAGCCTTAGCACGAAAATCCAATTGCAATCGGTGTGCTAAAACTGGCCCAGACACATCAATTACATCCTGTTTGCTCACAAATGATCTACCCTGCGATAAAGCTCTAACCTTTGCTCCAGCTAGCATCGCTTGCGAAGCTCGCGGCCCCGCACCAAGTCTAACATTTTTGGTTGATGCCTCAGCCGAATCAATTTCGTTTGGCCGACTCGCTCTCACTACTAAAAGCGCAAACTCCTTGACAGATGGCACTACTGGCACATTTTCAGCCAAAAGCTGCATTTGAATGATCTCCTCTGGGTTCGACACAGCATGAACCTCTGGGTTAAAACAACCTGTTGTCGATTGTATAATTTTCTTTTCTTCTTCGTAACTTGGGTAGTTCTGCTCTACCGAAAACATAAATCGGTCAGATTGAGCTTCTCCTAGTGGCCAGACACCTTCCGTATCTAATGTGTTCTGAGTTGCGATTAGAATGAAAGGCTTAGGAAGTAAATATTTTACCCCACCCATCGTCACTTGCTTTTCTTGCATAACCTCTAGCAAAGAACTCTGTGTTCGTGCCGGGCTACGGTTAATTTCGTCTGCCAACACTAAATTTGCAAACACTGGGCCTTTAAAAAACTGAAACTTTCTTTCTTTTTCCTTACCATCCCCAACTAGTAATTCCGCACCCGTAATATCAGTTGGTAGTAAGTCAGGTGTAAACTGCAATCGATTAAACTCTAGACCCAATATTTTGGCTAAGGTCTGAACAAGTAGCGATCTACCTAGGCCAGGCATTCCGCTTAACAAAACATGTCCTTTCGAGAAAATCGAAATTAAAATGTTAGTTACCACATCATCGTGACCAATGAAAACGCGTGATAACTCCTGCTTGATCATGTCAAATTTTTGCTGAAATTCAGCACTGGTTATTGTTGATGTCTCACCCAAGCTGATTTCTCCTTTCTCTAAGAATTTTTAAATTAAAAATAAAACTCATCTATTTTTCTTCCTCTATTTTGCGGCCTCTGCTGGTTTTTCAGCTGGCGGGTTTTCACTTGCTGCTGGTTTCGCTTTTGCAGGCGCAATTCGCATATCTTTTGCCGGATCATAACCAATTTTAGCAAAATCTGCTTGCACCTGTTCATGTTTTAACCAAGGCCCTAAATCCAAGGTTTTTCCTTCAAAATATTTATCAAACATTATTTTTGACGGTTTAAAACAAATTCCTCTTTGGCCCGCACCATACTGAGCATAAGGAGAACCCCCATCACAAACCACTGGCACCGTCATATTATTTGCAAAATCTTGTGCCGATCGAATAAAATTATAATCCCAAAACTTAAGTCTTAATAACTCTTGCATAATTTCATCATTATCCAGCAACAACCCCCCAGCATTATCATAGTTCTCGCCTGAAAACGACAAAATCTCACAAGAACGCGGCGCTGATGTTCTATCACGATACCCATAATTTGTCATGATAGGAGCGTAACTTTCAAATATGACCGAAACTTTAAAATCCTTCATAAGGTTTTTAAACACAGGCTGTAAATTTCTATATTTTTGTAATTCTACTGGTGCAGGTGGCTTAATTCTTGGCTCACCTTTACCAACTCCTTTTTGGCCCGTACCTGGCTTTTCAGGCACTACATCTAAGACCATTAAACCTGCATTACCATACCCGTAAGCATGCCAAGTTTTATAGGATGGCTTTAAAGAAAACTTTGCAAAACCCATATCTTTGTAATTCGTATAACATAAAAATGGATTAATTAAGTAAAGATTATTTATATCTGGTATTGCATATTCGGCTTCCATAACCTTCACGCCACCATTCATATTTTTTATAGTATGGCTTTTTAGAACCGTACCAGTGCCAAAAGCTTTTGCTCTGTTCTCACAGGCTGCTTTTTCCATGAAAGGCAAAATCAAAGGGTTTCCAGAATCATCCGTAAAATGCAAAAGCTCTTTATGTGCACTTATTTTTTCTTTAATTATCGCCCCTCCATCATATTGAATGATAATGCGATTTTCAATTTGCATGCAACCAGTCAAGACAAACAGCAAAACCATCAACATCGACGATATAAACTTGATCATTGCCTTCCCCTTATTTCATTAAAATTATTGAAAACCACTATTATTTATTTTCTACCTTTTGTCTTTACTCAGCTGCTTTTTCTGGAGCAACCTTTTTTTCTTCTTGCAGCGACGCTTTCATCGTATCTTTGGCTGGATCAAAACCAATTTTTTCAAATTCTGCAGGAACGGCATTTTTGCCATCGCTTGCCCATTGGTTATAATCTAGTTTTTTTCCTTCAAAATGCTTTTGAAACATAGCTCTTGTTGGCTTAAAAAATACACCCACACCAGAAGAACCTCTCCAACCAGCGTAAGGCGATCCAGCATCCGTTACAACAGGTACTGTTGCATTATTTGGAAAAGCTTGTGCCGTTCTCACAAAGTTAAAATCCCAGAATTTTTGACGAAGCAATTCCTGCATTATTTCATCATTATCTAATAACAAACCGCCTGTACTGTCATAATCTGCACCCGAAAATGAAAATATCTCACATGATCTTGGCTTGGAACTTCTATCACGATAACCAAAACCCGTATATAAAGATGCATAACACTGAAAAGTCACTGATACCTTGAACTTTTTCAAACTATCTTTAAAAATGGGTTGCAAGTTTCTATATTTTTGCAAAACACTCGGGGAGGGAGGCTTTATTAAAGGCTCACCTTTACCAACTGGTTTTTGACCTACTCCTGGCTTTTCCGTCTCAATATTTAACGCCATTTCACCAGCGTTTCCACCACCATAAGGGTTACTTTTATACAAAGGCTTTAGGGTAAATTTTGCCTTACCCATTTCTTTATAGTTGGTGTAACACAAATAAGGGTTTATTACATATAAATCATTTATGTCTGGTATCTTATATTCAGCTTCTAGCGCGCGCACACCGCCATTTAAATTTTTAATTGCATGACTCACTAAAACAGTACCTGTTCCAAAAGCTTTAGCTCTTTCCTCACAAGCTGATTTTTCAATAAACTGACCCACAATTGGTTTATTTGATTCATCTGTAAAATCTAATATCTCTTTATGAAAACGAATCGATTCCTTTATGATTGCACCACCATCATGCTGCATGACAATCTTCGTTTCAATTTCTACACAGCCACCAAAATTAATAACCACAAACACCAAAAACAAAAAAAAGATTGTGCGCATTAATTTCTCCTTTTGCTCTTTAAATTTTCTTGATCCATTGCTTTTTTCATTCGCCTTAATCATTTCTGTGCTTCCTCAGTCTTTTTTTCAACTTTAGGCTCTTCTTGTGGCGTAAGTTTTAAAGCCGCTTTCATCGTGTCTTTTGCTGGGTCAAAACCAATTTTGCTAAAATCCGCATCTACTATGTTTTTGCCCGAGCTTTGCCAAATATCATAATCTATTTTTTTACCAGCAAAATGTTTGTCAAATATAGCTTTAGACGGCTTAAATGTAATTACTCTACCGCCAGACCCGTACTTTTGATATGGCGAACCACCATCACTAATTACGGGCACCGTCAAATTGCTTTCAAAATCTTGAGAGGCTGTAATAAAATTATAATCCCAAAATTTCAACCGTAATAACTCCTGCATAATTTCATCATTATCCAACAACAAACCACCTAAATTATCATAGTCACCACCAGAAAAAGATAAAATTTCACATTTACGAGGGTGCGATGGCCTTTCTCGTAAACCATAGTTAGGGTAAACTGATGCATAACATTCAAATACCACAGATACTCTAAAATTTTTCATGCTGTCCTTAAAAATTGGTTGCCAATTTCTGTACTTTTGAAGCACACTTGGCGAAGGTGGCGGAACCTTTGGTTCACCTTTACCAACTTTTTTTTGCCCTACTCCTGGTTTTTCCGTTTCAATATTCAAAGCCATATTGCCCGCAGTCCCATACCCATTCGCACTTTTTAAAATAGGCTTAAAGGAAAACTTAGCTAAACCCATTTCTTTATAGTTAGTAAAACTTAAATACGGGTTGATCACATATAAATCATTTATATCGGCTATTTTGTACTCCGCTTCTAGCGACTTCACTCCATCATTCAAATTCTTAATGGTATGATTTAATAACACTGTGTTTTTGCCAAAAGCCTTTGCTCTATCCTCACACGCAGGTTTTTCCAAATACTGCATAATGATAGGGCGACCCGAATCATCCGTGTAATCCATTAATTCCTTATGAATCAAAATAGTCTCTTTGATGATAGCTCCACCATCTAGCTGCATCACAATTCGATTTTCGATCTCCATACAACCTGTTGCAAAGCAGATTAGAAGCAAAAAAGGAAATAAAAGTATTTTGTTCAACATAAGTTTATCCTTATCGTACGACTCTAGCTGATACCCAATTAGCAGCGTCACCCATATCAAGGTCGCCACCATCATTAACGATTAAAGTCAGTTTATCGACTCCTTCTGTATTCACTTCAATACTCAAAGGAGGCTGATCGCCTTTTACAATCGGGCTCTTGTATAATTCTTTACCATCACCTTTAACTATAAAAACTACGCTTCCTCTTTTCCCCATAATAGAATCAATCCCTAATTCAGATTTAAACAACTTAAACTTTTTTCTTAAATCAAAAGTCAACTCTGAATTCGCATGAACACCAATCCCCCAAGGGTATCTTTTACCCGCTATCGAAAGTCGTCCACCTTGACAATTTTTGTCCATTCGATACGGCTGAAAAGGAGCAAGCAATGTCTCTTCTTTTGCCGTAGATGGCTCTAACTGCGACAAATACTGTATACGACCACCCATAATTTCCGATGACACAATCTCGTCAACTGGTATTTCTAGAATAACATTGTCTGCCCAACGAGGCTTAAAAATCCATTTGCCAAAACGAATATCTTCTAATTTTCCTAAAATCACAGACCCATCGCGCGTCCAAAGTCTAATTTGTGGCGATCCATCCCATGGGGTCGCTTGTGCCCGAGCTGAATCGGCCAGTCGACCAGCAGCCAAAAAAGTAACCTTTAATTCCTTTGACATCAAAAAATCTTCATGGTCAAACATTAGATTGGCTCGATCAAAACTTGCAAACAAACCTCTATACAAAGCTGTGTTTTGCGTTAAAGCATAATCAAGGTTCACACCGTTTTTGTAATCAGACCTGTCTACCATTTCATCTGCCTTACTACCAACAAAGCCAGACATTGGCAAAGAAACAAAACCTCGCAATTTCGAAATATCAAATTTTAAATTACCTGCGGCATAAGATTTCACAAATAAATCGTCCCCTTCATTCTTATCAATCATTGCCCGAATACGAGAACCGTCAATATACCGAAACTCCTGAGAACCTGTTTGCAGGGATAAAGGTACGCGCCCCAAAAAATTAATTACAATAATTTCTTCCATTGGCACCATTTTGCTTTCGCCACTCGCCAACTTAATATTTAATATGTTATCTTTAATATCAATTACTGAACCATAAAGATAAGTATCGTTATAAAGTCGAATTTCTTCCGCCTTTAAACCAATACTGGAAAAAACCACCAGACCTATAAATGTAATTCGTGCTAATAATTTCATCTTTGCGCTCCTGCTTCTTCTGCTAAGGTTCTAAAATAGGCTGCTAACAAATCTTTGTACTTACCCTTAAAATCTGTGCTCAAAGATCGCAACAAAACTTGTTTTTGATCTGAAGGCAAATTTGATTTCTCAATTAATTTTTTGATGTATTCTGGCTTTTGCATGTTATCAAAATCTTCAGCCGTAATTACAATTGTTGGTTCCTCTATAACCACAACAATTTCTTTTACTCTTTCATCCATTAAATCTTTTAAGCTCGAAACAAAACTAGCTAGGTTGTTGGTAAATTCTTTTGATTCTTTCGCCGCTAAAGCGTCGTCTTTACCGGATTTAATAGCTTCCGCAATTTTAGCAAGATCGGCGGCAAACGCTTTATAACCATCATAGGATTTATATTTCTCTTTTACCAAATCTGTCAGTTTTTCAGATTTAACTTTTTCTGAATCGATCGCCACCTTTACATCATTTTGCAAACCAGAAATGTCATTTCTTATTTTTGCCTCAACAGCCTTTAACTCTGCTGATGCAGCGGGGTTCTTATCAAAACGACTTGTAGTGTGAGCAATATAACTTTCAAAAATATAGGCCTTGAAAAGATCAATCGAACTTTCAGACAAGGATTTAAGATCCGCTTCTTGCGCTAAATATACGCGACCAAAACTATCTTTGCCGCCTTGTCGTGTATGCTCATCGACAATTCCATTAATATCCTTTTCCTTTGCAATTAACAACACCAAATTATTCAAGTGCGACATATTCGCTTCTAAAAACAATTGATGGGTTTCAGAAATATCCTTAGCTGTAATTAATTTGCCAGAATCTATACTGTAGGCCTTAATTCGTTTTAATTCCTTTGCAACAAAGTCTTTTTTCTCTTTTTCAGATATCTCAATTGCCTTTTCAATAATACTTTCAACCGCACCAGCTTGAAGCTCTTCCATTCTCTTAATCTTCATTTTCTTGAATCGTGGCATTGTTTTAGGGTCTTTGATCGTGGATAAATATTTCAATCGCGCACGAATTTTGTCTTGAATATCAATGGCATACATGATAGCCGTTGACACAGCATCTTCGCCTGGCACTAGTTCTTTCAATTTACCTAACATATCATCTTCATTTTTAAGGTCTTCTTCCACAGTTTCAGGTGTTGCCACTGTAGCAGGTTTTTTCTCCTCTTTTTTCTCTTCTTTTGGTTCTTCGAAGTCTTCTGCTTTTGCCAATTCAATATTGCCCTTTAACGGTTGATCTGGCTCAATATCCATACCAGCCTTGACTAAGCCACCTTTAACCACACTCATCACTTCAGCAACCTTTTTCTGATCTCCAGTTACCATAGAACACTGGTTATCACTAATCAATTGATCAATTCTTTTTAGTGAGTCGTTTACTCTTTGTGATCTTAAATATTTAAACGCTGTATCTAGTGGTTTTTGAATCGACTCTCTTTTATTGATTTTTGCTCTTGCCATCAAATACACAAGCAACTGCTCTGTGGAAGTTTCTGCTTCATATATTGATTTTTGTTGCTTAGCCAAATCTGATAACGATGTTTGATCCTCATCTGATAAATCCAAAACATCTTTACCAATTAAACGGGGAGCCAACTCTACGGTTCTCTCTAAAATAACCATCTGTCTTTCATAAATATCCGTTGTTTTAATAGTACAATCTTGTAAATCTCGCCAGTCAAATAATTTTCTTAAAATACGCTCCATATACAAAACACTCATCTTTTGATTAGCTTCAAAAGACTTTAAAGCTGCTGTTCGAATTTCTTTGATACGCCCTGCTTCAGCATCATTTTTAGGCTTAGCTTCTCTAATTTTACTGTCTACTACACCCATTTCTTTTGATGTCATGGCCTTGATATCGACTATAATAGAATTTAATCGAACTGCCATAAATTCTCTTTGCATACGATTGCGTTCAAACTTATCTGTCAAAATAGCCAAGTGCGAATTCATCGCATCTACCGCTCGAATTGCCGCATCTTGTTTGTCTACCATTGCCTGCCACAGAGCATCATCAACTTTATTTTCCGCTTTTGGTAACCAAGCTTGACCTTCTTTGTAAGCTTCCAATTGATTCTTCCATGCAATCATCGCTTCCGTTAAAAGAACCTTAGCTTTTAACACCGCTTCTTGGTGAAAAACACTTGGCTTAATCAATTCTATTTCATATTCACCTGACTTAGTCACACCATTACCCGTTGGGTTAACATCTTGTGCTTGAATATAATACCGAATCACACTCGACTCAGGTATTTCCATCTTTTTGAAATCCCAATCAAATCTAACTTCACTTTTTTTACCACCAACAGAAATCGGCCCAGTAATTTTATCGGATAATTTTTGGAAATCTTTTTGCTCACCAACTTTATAATATACCCCTAATGTTTTAATTCCAAAATCATCTGTCGCTTTAAAGGCGATTTCAATCGAAGCATTTTTGGTTTCACTTAAATTTCTACCCGGGGCTATGATGTCGATTTCTGGTTTAGCATCTGGGTCAACTTTAATTTCAAATCTTTCCGGTTTTGCCTCTCTAAAACCACTTTTTTCATACAACTCAATGCTATAAGCCCCGTTTTTTTCAAGCTGTAATTCTATTTTGAATGTTGTATCATTAACTTTAATCAAATCTGATTTTCCAACTTCTTCGTGGTTAAACACAGCCTTAGAAAGAGCCATCGAACTTTCAAAAGTGATTACAACATTGGTACCTTCAATACCTGTCAACTGGCCACTTTCCACTTTCTTATTCGGAACTCCCGCATAAGCAGGGTAAGTATAATCAGCTGTAATTTTTTTCAGAAAAGGTCTTTGAATAACAGAAATTGTATACTCTCTCGTTTCATAATCACCTGCCTTTATGTAAAAGGTCAACGGTTCTTTAACACTAGGGAATACATAATCAATATTTCCGTTTTTAGCAATATTAATTTTTTCCTTTATTTGTAGATCTGAAGCCTTGCTAGTATATATTATGGTGGCCTGGGACGGAACTTCACCCGAAACAAAGGCGCTGACAATTACGGCTTCTAACTGAGGTATGCTCCATGGGTCCATTTCTGTAACTGCCATTGTTAAAGTATAATCACCAACGGTAATAATATCCTTTTCAACAAATGGAATTCGACCTTCCACTTTTACCCCATTCGACTTGGTGACAATTTCAGTTTTTAAATCTTCAACAAACATTTCATCGCGAGAGATAACATACTTAAACTGTTTGCCTGCAATAGCTGGGTCAACTACCGGTATACCATTTGAACTATCGCTACCAAATGCAATTTCAAAGTTTTTATCTCTCACATTGTCAAATTTGTATTCTGTTGATTTACCGTCTTTAGCTTTTAATGTAATGGTATAAACATTTGGAAGAAAGACTTTTATTTTTGTACGGCTAGGCCATTCTAAATGAGAAAACGGATTAAAAAAACGGGTAGCACCAATTTTAGCTCTTTCGGTATCGACTACACCAACAACCGCTATAAACGCTAAAATACCAACTAAACCATAAAACCATTTAAGAAAACTACTCTTTCTTAAGGCATTGTTATAAGTAAGCCTATTAAGCCGTTGATTCAAATCATTAATGGCTTCTTCTAAAAAGTTTTTACCAATTTCAGTTCTTGTTTCTTGAATATTTTCAGCTTTTATTAACTCGAATAATTCCAAAATCCCTTTAGTATCACGCCCTTCCGTTGTGTCCAAGTAGGAAAGCACTTGTGTATCCGTCCAATTCTTTTTAAGGGCTAAAATTGTCGTCCACCAAAACACAAATGCGCCAGCGCCAATAGCCCCCAATAGAATACAACAACGCGCAAATGTTTTAAAATGAAACATCCAGTCAAAAGCTGCAGAAAAAATACCTATCACTAAAAGGATAATCAGAAATCGTGTCAGACCACTCTGAATCAAAACACTCTTGTATCTACCTCTAAAGGTATTACATACTCTGCTGATTTGTTTTAAGTCCATTTTAACACCCTCTTATTTGAAATTAGTTTATTAAATTATCTTTCGTAAATTGGCAAATAACCTTTTGGAGCAAGCAACACAATTGCTGCCATTGCAGTCGGGTAAATTGTATTGTCAAACTCATCCCACATTTCACCATCTTTTCGTTGCATCGTTTTTAACACCTGAGTCGCCTTTTGGTACCATGGGTTCCAATAATCATCTCCAGTACTATACATCGCTACACTTGCATAAAAACAACCATATACATAATAGCGACGGGCTAACAAATCTTGAATTGTGTATCGTTTATAGTCATAATCCAAGCGATCACGCGCAGGCCCTACCAAAGGGTGATCTAAATTTCCGTTATTACTTACAGCTATAATTCCAGTACCACCTAAACTCGCAGAAGCGTGCAAACCAAAATAACGATAACGAAAGGTACCATCTGGGTAAGCACACTTAACAATATAATCAACACCTTTTTTAATTTGTTCCTGTGAAACCGTAAAACCGGCCTTTTTACCTGTTCGTAATAACCATAACACATTCGCCGTTACAGACATATCCGCATAACCTTCGCGCGCAATGTCGTAGCGCCACCCACCATCAATTTTTTGACTACGGGTAAGAATCTGAATTGACTTCGCTAAAACATCTTGAAGCTGTGGTCTCCATGGCATATCACCATAAGAAAACATTAACGCCATAGAAGACAAAACATGCTCATACATAGGCCCTAATGGGTTGTTACCCTCAGCAGCAATTACACCGTTACCTTGCACATTCGAAAGCAAAAAGTCCAAACCTTTATCAAGATGTCTACCGTATTTCCCCACCCGCGGGCGACTACCTTCAGCCATAAATGCCAAACAACATAATGCGGTTACACCAGAATTACTCTTATATTGCATATCAGACCAACTACCATTTGGGGCTTGTGAATCTGCTAAATATTGCAAACACTTATTTGTCATTTCAACAATTTCTGGAGTTAGTAATTCCCTCGCCATATTGCTGCGTTCTACTCGCTTTGGCAAAACTAAAAACGCTGGGTCATTCCCAGGGAAAGATGGCCCTGTTCCCTTGGCTACATTGACCGGCGCAACTGCATCCTTAATTTCTACAGGGGCATTACGGTCTTTTGGTGCCAGTTTTTTATCATCCTTTTTGGGTTCTGGTTTTTTGTCTTCCTTTTTAGGCTCTGGCTTTTTATCTTGGGCGTAAATAGCATGATAACCCACTACCGAAAGACAAGCCATACCCAAAAAGAAATAGACAACCAGCTTTTGGTTAAAAAATAATTTGAATGTTTTCATGTTTTGTATTCCTAAATAACTTTTATAGTAAGCCCCACCATTTTCTTAAACTCCACTCCACGCATATAAACACGATAAAAATCAACAAGAACGGTAATGAATCCCACACTTCAGTGGATTTATCCCGTGTGATAACTTGTGGGTCACTTGGAATCGTTTTAACCAATGAACCAACCGTCGTCAAATTATTATAATTAAATGCTAATCCACCTGTTTTATCGGCTAAGCGTTTCATGATTTCTAAATCCGCGCTAGTATCTTTGTCTTCCAGTGAAATTCTCTCAACTTTAAAACTAGTTTTCACTTCGAACAAAGCCTTTTGTTGACTATCACCACCTGGTGCCGCTTGACGACATTCCGCAAGCACACTTCCAGCACCTTTCGCCATATATTCGCCTCGATACACCGGTTCGCCAGATTTATCAGGCTGCAAAACAACATTTTGAGATTCTTTATCTGGCGTTTCCACTTTCACCTTAATCTGCTGCCCCTTTAATTGCTCTAAAAGCGCGGGGTCTAATAAACGCAAACTTAATATTACTTTTTCACCAGGGTTATAAACTTTTCGGTCTGTACTCAAAACAGCTTGTTTTTGACTTCCTAGTAATTTTGTTTCCCCTAAATAACGGATAGCCCTAACCCAAAATCGATCGTAATCATAGTTCTCATAAGGGAATCTCCAACGCCAAAAGTCACCAATACCCGTAAAAAATACAGCACCTTCCCCATAACGGTGAATCGCCATTACTGTCGCTTCTTTACCGCCACCCTCACGCTCTAATAATGTAATTGCCCCTGGTTTTGTACCTTTTACTGGCTGTGACCAGAAAAACTCAGGGAAAGTAGACCAAACTTCTTTATTGATTGTTTCATTACTAGATGCCATCAAAATAGGGTGACCTCGACCTAAACCTGTACGCACCATTTTGAACGGCGTAGAAAATATTTCGTCAAAATTAGCAAAATAATTTGGATCAATTTCAACAGGCAACATAGAACGAATTTTAGCACCGTGAATTTGAATAAATTTAGCAACACCATTTGTTAAACCAGAAATCACTAACAACCCGCCACCTTTATTCACTAAAGCCTCCAAACCATTTACTTGCGGTGGAGTGATACCAGCAGGGTCAACATCCATCATTACCACAACATCGTACTCTTCCCAATCCTTCTGTGTTTTTGGAACTTCCTTTATCCCTCTGTTTCCTTGATGTGTATAATCCACATCGGCCGATTGCAAGAAGCAAGAAACATCAACTATTGGGTCGCGTAGTAAAGCAGGCACTAAATAATAATATTCTAGACTTGGGTTACCTGCAATAACCAAAACGCGCAATGTTCTTTTGATAACCACAACATGGGTCACATTTTCATTGTTTTTTATATTTACCTCGTCTGGTTGAACAGGCAATTTTAATTCAAATTTTCTTGTGCCTTCTACCTCTGGTACAACTGTCACTAATACTTCTGTCATCCCTCTTTTTAAGTCTAATACTTTTTCAGAAACTAATTCACCTTCCTCAAATACTGACAAAGTGGTTTGCAAATTTGAACTGATTTGATTCGTTATTTTAACTGTAAAGGTAAGTGCATCACCTAAACTGGCTTCTGCTGGAGCTATAACCTCATCAATCGCTAAATCTCTTAATGGAAATTCCGAACCAAAAGTTATCGTATGAACTGGCACACCACCTTTTGCAACGCGCTCAATTACATTTTTAATGGGGTCACCACCTGTTTCACGGCCATCACTCAAAAATACAATTCCTGAGATCTGGTTCGCTGACAATTCTCTTAGTGTATCTTGCAACCCGTCACCCACATTACTATATTCGCCATCTGACTTAGTATTTGGCGTAAAAATATCGCTTTTAACTTCTTCATTACTATCTTTTGCCTTGTTGGTTGCATTTATTAGGTTAATGGTATCCGAAAAACCATACACTTTGATGTCATGGGTTTTATGCAATTCTGGGTACAACTGATTTATAACGGTTTTAGCTGCATTAAAGCGTGTGCGTTCGGATTTAGGTGAATTTTTTACAACCGAATTCGTTGTTTCATCCGGGAAATTCATACTGGCTGATTGATCCACAACAAACGCCATTATGGGGTCGTATTTTTTTTCTTCTGTCAAAGTAACCGATGGCTTGCCTAATGCAAAAAGAATCATCAAGGCTATAATGACACGAAAGGACCATAAGGCTACTTTCTTCCAGCCTTTAATCACTAATGCATTCTTTGCATCAACCTGATAGATATAGTAAATAAAGACAATAGCCCCAATACCCAATAGGGCTAAAACATACATCAAATTGTCACCCGACATCATATTTATTTTCATTTTTGTGGCGCTCCTCTTCTTCTTCTACCAAATTTGGCTGCTAAAAATGACTCTGCTAAAATGGCCGCCGCAATAGCCCATAAAATCGGTATTGCTAACTCGGTCACAGAGTTCAGTTTGCTTACGAAATCCTCTAAACTTATATTGGAAGGTATAAATCGAAACCCTGACCCACCCATCGTGTCTTTTAAATCACTTTCAAAAATTCTTTGCAAGTCACCTTCGGCAGCATCAGCATTTACTACAAAACGAGATCTTTTTACAACACCATCCATGACATCAAATGAATATAAACCCTGTTGATTGGTTCTATCAAAACTAACCTTCATAATATTTTTATCTTCACCCTCTTTTGGTGTAAGCCTAACCTTTTTACCATTTGGCGTTTTCAGCAATAAGTGTTGATTGGAAACATACACATTCTGCGTCATCGTGTCACCTGTAACTAGATTTACCAACTTGTCTGGGTTCCCAATTATAAATCTTAGTAGCTCTTGCATCATTATAGGGTACTCTACTGTGAACGGCATAGTCGACCATTCTAAACCCATAGATGAATTCACGATAATACAACGACCTTTGCCTAAAGTTTTTTCTAAAATCGCTTGACCACCATTATTATTCAATTTCAAAACAGAATCTGTACCGTTTTCTTCTCCAGCAAACTCAAAAAATTCATTAAAGGAAAAATCTTCATTGCCTTCGGATTTTGATTCTTTGTAAATAGTCGATAACTCCGCATTAGCTGGGTGATCATTCCCCTTAAACACAGCAAAAGCTTTACCGCCAGAAGCCGTCTTCTTATTACCTAATTTACGAGGCAATAACCCGTTGCCGTCTTTGTAAAGAAAATTATTATACTCGTAACTACTAATATTCGGACCTACAAAGAAACACACTGCACCACCATCGCGTACATAATTCTCTAATTTCTTCGAAATTGGCTCGGTCATACCAGAAAAACCAGAAACAAAAATCCCAGAATAATTCGCCAAAGTCTCATCATTCAAATTATTCGGGTGAACCACTTTTGTGCTAAATCGACTAAATTTGGGCTGACCAGGTTGATTCGGCGGTGATATTGCTAATTGCAACCTTCTACTAATTTCCATAGGTGCTGTTGCCGTTTCATCCAAAATCAAGATTTGATGATCTTCTGGTATATGACACAAATACAACCTTTGATTGTCAATGGCGTGTTCGTCACCTTCTGCCAAAACCTCTACTAAATATTCACCTCTATTAGTAAACAAATAGTCAAACTCAAAAGTGTAATTTTCTTTTGAACCATCAAATTCTCGCAAATCTTTTTTCTCACCATTTACAATAAATGAAATAGACCCATTTTTTAAACTCTTAACATCCGAACCAATCAATTTAACATTCGTAACAAACTTGACAGGGCTTCCTACTGTTAAAACCCACTCATTTGGCAATAAGCTTGTCACAACAATATTGACCTTTTTTTCTTCCCCACCAACATCAACAAAAAAGACATCTTTAGTAAACTTGTTTATTTCCGCTAAACCTGCAGACGGCAATCGCTTATCAGTATTGCTACTTGTCCATGTGTGTTTTTGAAAATCGGAAAATATATAGACTTCTGCATTTCGTGTTTTTTCTGCATTATCACTTAAATACTTTCCAACCCAATCCAAACCATACACTATTGGAAGTGAACCTAAACTACCTCGCACAGCTTCAATTTTCCCCGCTGCTAAAAATCGGTCAGCCTCTAAATCAGTAATAATCTCAATTTGATCACTCATCACTGCAGCGGTAACAAAACTACCCTCCGGCAATTCCTTAATCATGGAAGACGCCCTTTTTACTGCTAGTCCAAATGAAGTTGTAACACCAATTTGCTGGTTTGTACTTGCTGAGCCGTCAAACAAGATAATAACTTTTCGATTGTCACCAGAAGAATTTACACCTGCTCGAATCAGTGGGCGCGAAATGGCCAACGCTAAAAGAGCTAACAATATCGTTCGCAATATCAATAATATCTGATCTTGTTTCTTTACTTTTTCCTGCTCTTTACTCTTTAACAAATACCGAATCGTTGGTAATTGAACCTGCCTTTTTCGGCGGCGGAATAAGATTTCAATTATAATAGGGAGAGCTGCGCCTAAGAGCGCAATTAACATTAACGGATTTTCAAAAAAAGCTTTCAATGGTAACCTTCACAAAAAATTGCCAATTTTACAGCCAATACCCCCTTTTGGAGGCATTCCACTTGTTTTAATAAAAAGTTGATATCATTGGGATACCTCGACCTATTATCTTTTGCAGATGGTCGATCAGTTGATAAGAAACAACCAGCAGACTTTTCACCGAAGTTTAAGTTTGAGTTATGATCAGACGAAAAACAAGTCAAAAAAAGAAGCCCTTTTGACTTAATATGCTGGTAAATATATTGACTTAGTATGAATAATGCAAGCATATTTTTGAAATATCATAAAGCATTAAGTGCTTTTTCTGTTTAGCACAATAAAAATACTAGCTTAATGGATTATTTGAATGATTTTAGTGAAAATTTTCCAAAAGCCCTATATGGCTTATAAACAAAACTCTTAAAAACTAAAAATTTACAAACTGCACATAAAAACCATAAACACTTGTAAATTATACACTTACGATAAATTATCGAGACCTTCCTGTTTTCTGCCATACTTTTGAAAAATCCTTTTTACCTCTGCCATCTTGCCCTACTCTTGTTCCTGCTTCCAAAATGGGTAAGATTCCCTTCCTTTTAAAAAAATCATCGAATTAATTTTACCAAGGATCATCCCAATCATGAAACAACAAAAAGTAGCATTATTAACCGCAGGTGGTTTAGCACCGTGCTTATCTTCTGCGGTAGGTGGTTTAATCGAAAGATATACTGAAATAGACCCTAGTATTGAAATCATAGGGTATTTAAATGGCTACAAAGGCCTTTTAAAAGGAAACAGCATACCTGTTACAAAAGATGCGCGTGAATCAGCTAGTTTATTTCATCGCTATGGTGGTAGCCCTATTGGAAATAGTCGGGTAAAATTAACGAATGTAAAAGATTGTGTGAAACGCGGCTTAGTAAAAGAAGGCCAAAACCCATTACAAGTTGCCGCAGAACAATTAGTAAAAGACGGTGTCACAATTCTTCACACGATTGGTGGGGATGATACAAATTTAACAGCCGCCGACCTTGCTAAATATTTAAAAGATAACAAATACAACCTAACAGTTGTTGGGTTACCTAAAACTATAGACAATGATGTTTACCCTATCAAACAAACTTTAGGAGCCGACACTGCTGCCGAACAAGGCGCACTATTTTTTGAAAACATCGTAAGCGAACAAAGCACCAGTTCTCGCATGTTAATTATTCATGAAGTAATGGGTCGACACAGTGGGTGGCTAACCGCCGCAACTGCTCGTGAATATCGCAAAAGATTAAAGCTAAAAAGCTTTGTCCCTTCTTTTAATTTATCGATGAAGCATTTAGATATTGACGCTATCTATTTACCCGAAGTAAAAATTGATATAAAAGCCGAAGTAGTGCGACTTAAAAAAATAATGGACCAAAAAGATAGCGTGAATATTTTTGTGGCAGAAGGTGCGGGTGTTCCAGAAATTTTAAAAATTATGACCGAAAAAGGGGAAGATATTCCTAAAGACGCTTTCGGGCATGTGCGCTTAGATAGCATCAACCCAGGCAAATGGTTCTCGGAACAATTCACTGCCGAACTAAAAGCAGAAAAAAATCTAATTCAAAAAAGCGGTTACTTTGCAAGATCTGCCGCTGCAAATTCAGATGATTTACGCCTAATCAAAAGCTGCACAGATTTAGCCGTAGAATGCGCTCTTCGCGGCGAAAGTGGTCTAATTGGCCATGACGAAGAAAATCAAAATCGTTTACGCGCAATTGAATTCCCTCGAATCAAAGGCGGCAAACCCCTAGACATGAAACAACCTTGGGTAATAAACCTATTCAACGAAATCGGCCAACCCATCGGCCCCTTAGCAGACAACCACCACTAAAAAATCATAAATATGACTGGCAAAAAACCGGTCATATTACCATTAGCTTTCGCAATTGATTTATTAAATTTGTACATAAAATGCCTTATTACTTTTACGAGCTCAGTAAGAAATTAAAAAACTGATGCTAATTTACAAAAATACACCTTACCCCCACGGCATTTTTTGTTTATTATTTTCAAATAGTCACCAAAACATTTACCGACACGACTTTTTCTAAGGCCTAACAAGTTTTTAAATTATTTCTCTAGTTTTTTAAAAATATCAGGCTATTAATATGACTAATATGTTCCAAAATATGACAAAAAGGTCATATTAAAACCCACCTTCAAAAAGGAAGCTTCATGCGTCATCTACTATTTAAAGTCTTGGCTCTATTCATTGTAAGCACGATTTCCCTTAAAAGCGACGAGTTAAAACCAAAACAAAACCAAAGAGCAAATGATATTGCGTTTGTTGAGAAAATATCCGTATCTAAAAAGAATGATATATCATTAATAAGCTTTACTGTTTCTCAAGCAACAGATGTGGAAGTCACTATCTTAGATGCAAATCAAAAACCTATACGCCATTTAGCGGCTGGGGTTCTTGGTGCAGATGCAATCACACCACCTCTAAAAAATGGCCTAAAACAATCAATAGAATGGGACGGTAAAGATGATTATGGCAATACAGCTAAAGGCAGCCCTTTTAAAGTAAGAGTGCGTGCTGGTTCAACATTCGAATTCGGAAGGTTCATTGGCGATGACCCTTATAACTTTGGAAGCGTAGATGGGCTAACCTGTGATGAAAATGGCAATCTATATATAAGTTCATCTGGTGGTACTCACAATCAAAGCGCTAGAACATTGCGTGTATATGATAACCAAGGCAGATATATAAAAGAAATCATGCCCTTTCCTGCAAATTTATCACCAGATACAATGAAAGGTGTAGCAAAATGGGATGACATTGCAAAATCTTGGCGCCCCGTAAGTAAGTCCTGTTTAGTGCCAGAAATATATGGCGCTTCAAATATAACATTAGTGAGTTCATCCTTAAAAAATGGTGTTTTTTTTGCTGATAGAAATGATGTTTATGTGCTGAATGCAGACGGAAGCATTAAAGGCGACTCCTTTGGCACAAAACAACAACCCTGGGTTATTTTTGATGCTACAAATGCAAACAATAATCATTATGGTCACCCATGGCATTATCAAAGTGGCACGGTATGCTATAGTGCATCCCCAGACGGCAAATGGTTGTATCTAACAGGTCCAGTTCCTGAACCTAAAAACCCCGCCAGAAAAAAAGAAGATCCGCGATTTCCTTTAGGCGGAGTCTACCGCATGCGACTTGATGGTAAGGATAAAATGCAATTATTTGTTTCTCTTCCTGCAACCTATGATGGCCCATGGTCTAAGCCAGGTGGCGCAAATTATGGTAGCGGTTCCAGTGGTCCGATTCATTTTGTTGGATGTGACTCAGAGAACAATGTATATGTTCCTGATCGAGAAACAAATCGCGTAGTTGTGTTTTCAGAAGCAGGTAAACAAATTGGCGAATTTGCTGTAAAAAACCCACATCAAATAGTTGTAAACCCAAAAACAGGTGCTATTTATGTATTAAGAAAGGTTGTTAACGGATGGGGCACTCATGCGATTGCAATCGAAAAATTTAATAGTTTCGGCGCAGACTCAAAGTCAATTGCTATTTTTGATAAAATTGACCCCAAATCCTCACCCAAAATTGCAGTTTCGGCAAGCAAAGATAAAACCATAGTATGGCTAGCGGGTACACCAACAGGTTTAATCGCATTAGAAGATAAGGGTGAATCTTTAACACCGATTGAGAATCATTTTAAACGCTCAGCCGAGCCTCAAGTAGATTGGAACCGATTATCGGTTGATTATGCAAACGATGAAGTTTATGTGGCCGATGGCGGCAATATGATTTGGAGGTATGACGGCAAAACAGGCAAAGGAGGCATATTAAAAGACAAAAAAGGACAAGTGTTTCCAGCTGTAGATCTAGCTGTTGGTCATGATGGGTTATTATATGTTCGCACGGGAACTGGGTTTTCAGGTCCATTAGAAAGGTTCACTCGCGATCTAGAGCCTGCTAATTACGCTTCCGGAACAAACATACTTAGCTCTTCCATATATAGTCGATATGGAATAGGAAACTGCGAAAAAGGCTTAGCTGTTGGGCCAAAAGGGGAAGTGTATATTTCATTTATGTATGATTGGACTCTTTATGCTATCGGTGGGTTTGATGGCGAAGGAAAAGCACTGCCTGGGCATTACTTAAAGGGCTTATTCCCAAGCAATGATCCTGTAAAACTGAAAGGGTATCCTACCGATTTACGCAGTTCAGTGATTGGCCCAATAACTTCTGCAGGTGGCGGCATTCGTGTTGATTTAGCGGGTAATATTTATGTAGGGCTAGATGTAAAAAAAGAAGGCTACAAAACACCATCCTATTTTGCAAACGACGAAGTCGGTAAAAGGTGGACTAGTAGCGTTGTAAAATTCGGCCCTAAAGGAGGGACAATTTTAGGTTTAAAGCATAGTGAGAGCCAGCAGCCCGATGCGCCAAAGATAGCTCTCGAAAACAAATTGATTGCTGAAAATGCACTAAATATTTATTCAGGTTTAGGCCCCGTTAGTGGTGCTGGCCCAGGCGGAAACAGCAGTTGTTGCGTTTGTCGTGTGCCCAGATTTGATGTAGATCGCTTTGGTCGTATCGCAATACCAAGTTCATTTAGCGCCAATGTATTATATTATGACAATGCTGGAAATTTAATTAGCAACATAGGTTGTTATGGCAACTTTGATTCACAATTTATAAATACCACGAATGAAAATGGCCAAAAAGGAAAGCCATCGGTTGAAGGAGTAGAGATTCCATTAACTTGGCCAAGCGGTGCTGGCTTCAGTGAAAACCATATCTACATTAACGATACCTATGCACGCCGAGTTGTAAGAGTTGATAAAAAATACAAATTAGAAAACATTGTTGAAATAAAATAAAATACGAATGACTTTAATATGGCAACTTTCAATCAAAAGTTGCCATATTTAGTGGAAAACATTCAATTTTAATTGGATCAAAAAAAATATATGTAAAATGCCTAAAAAACTTCAAAACTTTTTCTAAAGTGTTAAATAATGGCAATTCCATTAAAAGACTATTATGACCAAAACTATATTCAGAATCTAGCAAACAAGGTTAAATCTGAATACAACGACTTTAAAGAAAAAAATTTTGTCAAAGCGGTACTTTCAAGCGAATGGAAAAATTTAGAATTAAAAGAACGCATGCATAAAATTACATCATCTCTTCATGATTTTTTGCCGAAAGACTTTCAAAAAGCAATCGAAATATTAATTCCAGTTGCCCCTCATTTTGGCGGATATCACGGTATATTGTTTCCGCTTTACATAGAACTATATGGCCAAGAGCATTGGGCTCTTTCAATAGATGCTCTTGAAAAATTAACACCGTTTAGTTCATCTGAATTTGCGGTCAGACCATTTTTACAAAAGCATCCCGAAGAAATGATGAAAGTTATGTTAAAGTGGTCTAAACACAAAAACGAACATGTGCGTCGTTTAGCGAGTGAAGGTTGTCGCCCAAGATTACCTTGGGGTATGGCTCTATACAACTTCAAAAAAGACCCTTCACTCATTTTACCCATACTAGAAAATCTAAAAAACGACCCTAGTGAATATGTCAGGCGAAGCGTTGCCAATAACTTAAATGATATCTCCAAAGATAACCCGGATGTTCTTCTTAAAATCGCCTCCAAATGGCATGGCATAAACTCGAATACAGATCGCCTACTGAAACATGCAATGCGAAGCATGTTAAAAAAAGGCAACCCCAAAGCCTTAAAAATTTTTGGGCTAGGTAATTTAGAAAATATTTCTAACAGCCCCCTAAAAATTGAGTCTTCAAAAATTAAACAAGGCACTCAATTACACTTTTCATTTACCATAGAGATAAAAAACCAGGAATCTAAAATGGTACGGGTTGAATATGTATTATATTTCTGTAAAAAGAACGATACACATACTAGAAAAGTATTTAAATTAGCTGAAAGCTATGTCAACGGCAAAAAACATTTTCAAAAAAAACACTCTTTTGCCGACCTCTCCACAAGAAAACATCACCCCGGCCTTCATTATCTAGCCCTACAAATCAATGGCATTGAACAAAAAAAAATACAATTTCACTTACTACCAAATCATTAATAATTTTAGATTATTGAAACCAAACACGATATACACATATTCAATTCTTCTCGAGAGTCCAAAGTTCTAACATGCTATTTTGGTTCTTTTTGGGCATTTGGCTTGTTTTTCGCGTTTTGAACTAATTAAATCTATTATTGTATTTACTCCTTTGTAGCTTAAAAGCGCATTTATTTCATTTGCCACTGCTGTTTTTGCGGTAAACTCAGATGGTTGATTAATTTTTTTTGTTCGCATATACTGACTTGCCTTCATATCTATTTCCGCTGGATATTTTTTGATTAATATTTGCAAGACACCTAAAGCAATTACAGCAACATTAACAAATTTCTCTATAGATTGAAGCTTGTTGATTTGATATTGGTTGTTTTGTTTTTATTATAGTTATTTTTAGTTGGTTTTCTTGAAATAGGTTTCATAAATTTAGACCAAAAGTGATAGCCAAAACCTTTAAGTAAGTTTTTAAAAATATTAAACATTGTTTCGATTTTAGTTCTTCTGCAATATAGCTCAACTGCTGCTATGGCATCTAGTTGCAAATCAGTAGAGCAAAGAATCATTTGACCGTAACTTGATTTTATCAAAATAAATCTCACTACAGATTTAGTTGGTTTCCATGTCAAATCCATGATTAAATATTCAAACTCTGTAAAACCGTCACTATACATTAGAGCTTTTGCTTTCTTAAATTTATTTTTAACTGTTTTCTTAAACAAATCATATAATTTTACTTTTTTTCCATATTTTTGTTTTCTTCCGCGTGTCACACCTTTCTTCACTTTTGGTTTGTTATATGCAACAACGCTTTTTTTACATCGAGCTATAATATGAACAAATGGGCTTCCATCAGAATGAAGCATGTTTGAGGCTTGAGTCAAAACAGGGCCGACAGAAAAATATGCATCTAAAACACAGTATGCTTTTTTTCCACAACTTACACAAATAGATTGAGCAAGGTCAATCATGGCGATGGTTTTTGGCTTATCTCTTTCTTTGGAGAGGCCTTTTAAACCATCTTGGACGCTAGCAAACAAAGGCAGTGATAAAAATTTTCCACTGGCTTTCATAACTATGCTAACAAAACCAAAATGGTGACCATTAAAATAATTTGGCTTACTACTTGTTTCAGAATCTTGCTTTAGCGAAATTGTAGCTGGCATTTTACGCCCGCCACGAGATGTTTTAGTATGATCCCCAATGAGCACAATACGATTGTTTACAAGATGGCAGTGCTTATTATCAAAAATATATTTCCACCAGAGCTCCATAAGTGGTTTATACTGCCATGCAGAAGAATGAAAAAAATTAATTAAGGAAGTATAGAGGCAATTTTTTAAGCCGAATGCTCTAACAAAAGATGTCACGCCTAAAAAATCACGACGGCAAATAAAACCGACGACACAAATTAGAAACCAATGAAATGTCGCTTTGCGTGAGAATGCTGGTCTAAAGTTTGATAAGATTGAATAAATTTCAGAGATTAACATTTTTTTTCTTGACAAAATAATAATTTAGCATATGCTAACAAGCATAGTTTTGAAAATTATAAAAAAATAACCCAAATAAAGGAAGAGAAATTTATGTCCACCAATGACATTAATGAACTAAAAAAAAGATTAAAAGAATTAGAAAAAAAGATTGGCAAAATTGGTCACATCATGAGAGGGAGCGTAGTTGTGATCGGCACAAAAAACAAACAACCATATTTTTCATTAAATAAAAACAAGAAAACTAAAATTATATATTTAGGCAAACAACGAGAAGAAAAAGCGAGAGAATATTCTGACAACTACAAAAAACTTGTCGAAATTGTTGAAGAAATGACAGAAATTAATATGATGCTGCTCAAAGAAAATTGCGAATATTAGCACCTAGAACTTTGGACTCTCGAGTATTGTATAGCTACCCTTTTTTGAGGACCAAGTTTTACCTGTACTGATTGATTTAATTGAAAACCACCAATTGAATGCATCATCGCCCTCAATATTTTCGTTGGGAGTATATTTGAATGACAAGCCTTCAACTTCTATTTTGCCCTTTTTTGGTTTGTCATATAAGATTGAATATGTTATATCAGCATTACCACCCGAATAGGCCGCTTCAAAAACTTTTGATTTATTTTCTATAACATGAATCATACTACTTGGATCGGGTATAGGGTTATCACCATAAACAGTTATAGTGACAGTTGCTAAGTTACTTGCCTGTTGACCATTATTGATGCGCCACACAAAACTGTCTACACCTACAAAATCTCGGTTGGAAATATAATTAAAGTTTACCGATGCACCCGTGTGAATATCATATTCTGGCAATACAACGAGACCATGTTTTGCTGGTGTAACCAATTCAAAAGTTAACTTTTTATTCAAACATAATTCATTTTTAATTATTTGTAGGCCGATAGAAGTTTTGGTAAAACTTCTTGCTTTACCAGCAGAATTTTGAATTAAAGGCACTGGCAAAACATTCTTTTTTTTTGAAGTCTCTTGTGAATTCAGATTATTGGAAAAACAACAATACAAGAAGAGAATATAATGTAATCGTAATTTTAAAACAAAACCCATAAAACCCCCAGCTTAGAAAATTAAAAACCATAAGTTTTTGAGCAATTTTCATGCCAAACAATCCCTGTAACCAATTAATTTCCTAGCTACCCTTCGGCATACTTCCAAGACCATTATAATTTCGGCTTATAAAAACAACTAATTTAAAAATACCCCTACAACAATAACTCGTACTCATCACCAACTATTAATTCCATCGGGGGTAAATTGTGCAAAACCAATTATGAAACCTAAACCTGTTGAATATCAATCGTTAAAAACCAAACTCCTTCATTACCAATAAAACAATTTTCCGCATTTTACCATACTGAGGGTCATAATAACGATTGATTTTTTCTTTCTAAACGATTGTTGGTCAAAGATTAGGCAGTTCTAATAAAATATGTTGGCATATTTTTTGGTGATGATATTTTGCTTTTGAAAAAAACAAAAACCGTAAAAATCAACAAACTATATTTAATATTTGAAAGTTTAATTAAAAAAGAGTTTGAGGTAGTTTTATGAATTCACGCGAAAGAGTGCTTGCATCTTTAAGTCACCAAGAGCCTGATATGGTTCCATTTGACTTAGGTGGAACTACCGTTACTTCTATTTCATCAGTCGCCTATAAAAATGCTATGGAATACCAGAATCTATCTAGCAGTGGTAGCTATATGCACGATACGATTCAACAAATTGTAATTCCATCAATCGAAAATTTAAATTTTTTGGGCGTTGACACCATTAGACTTGGCCCACCACGAATACATGATTTAAATAAAATTAAGGAAAACGGAGAAATATTAAAATATGTTGATGAATGGCAAATTCCTTGGCAAAAAAACAAAACCTATGATTTTTATTTTAATGAAGTGGGCGAACCACCCTTTAGCAAATGTAATTCGCTTGAAGACCTTGCCAATTGCCAGTTCCCTGACCCAGCTGATTATATCGATTGGGGGGCTTTAATTATAAAAAGCAAAACAATACCAAGCGACAAGGCTTTAATTATAGATCGAAATTGTGCAGGAATTCTTGAAATGAGCCTACGAATTCGTGGTTATGCAGAGTTTTATTCTGACATGGCAGCAGAGCCTGAATTAGCAGAGTTTCTATTAGATAAAGTTTTAGAAAATAAAATTAGATATTGGGATTCAATCTTATCAATTGCAGGCGAAAGAGCTGATGTGATTTCTGAATGTGATGACTTAGGTAGCCAACAAGGTCTTTTGATTTCGCGCGACATGTACAGAACCCTAATAAAACCAAGACAAAAGAAACTTTTTGCGTTTATAAAATCAAAAGCACCAAATGCCAAAATATTCTATCATAGTTGCGGTGCGATATCAGAATTGATACCCGATTTTATTGAAGTAGGCATAGACATCCTAAACCCTGTTCAAACAACTGCATCTGGAATGGCGCCAGAAAAAATCAAACAGGAATTTGGCAAAGACATTGTTTTTTGGGGTGGTGGCATTAACACGCAAGTTACACTGCCCAGAGGCACACCACAACAGGTGCGCGATGAAGTAAAACGAGCAATTGAAGTATTTAGCAAAGGCGGTGGCTACATTTTTGCTAGCATTCACAACATACAAGCGGATGTACCTCCAGAAAACTTTTGGGCAATGATAGATGAATTTCAAAAAAACAGAAGACTATAAAAAGCCATCTCAGATTTCATTTTCAATTAAAAATATTTAAAGTCAAATAGCTGTCAGAGTCTAACTAAGCCAAGAATTAGAATTTTTAAGCATGTGCAGTCATAATGCCAACAATGCTAAACAATGGGTCTAAGCACCCATTTTCATTGGCCGTTACAGGAAAGTTCTCATTGTTTAATTCAGGTATTAAAATAGCAATTTGCTGAGGCGACCAAAGATTTTTATCATCGGCTTTGTTCTTTTCAAAATCGTGCTGAAAAATAGCAAAACGCATTAATTTTTTTTCAGGGTAATTTTTTTTACATGACTCAAACAACTCATTGCCCATGTTTAATAACATAGTTTTACTCAAAATATATTGAAATTGGCTTAGAGCATAATCAAAATTAGAAGACGGAAGCAAAGCTCTAGAATCAAAACTTAGTGTTAACCCATATAGAATTATTTTAGTTTCATCTTTTATATGATTTATCAAGTGTGGGTTGTTTAATGCAACCTTTTGATTTAATACCACAGTGTGATTTATAATTTCAAAATGGATTTCTTTGGTGACTGCAACTGGCTTAACTATTTCTTTCAAACTTAAACCTGCGTCTTCTAAGTTTTCCTGATAAAATATAAGGGCGTCTTCACTTACTTTTTTGGCTTTATGGAAAGCAGCCATCAATTTTACATTCTGAATAATTGCATTTCTTATCAAAGTTTCTGCATTAAAAACAATTGAAGTCATATTAATATTTCTTGATTACAGATTTAAATTCTTTTTCATCTGCATTTGGCAAAAACAAAGCATCAATATAATTATCTTGAAATTCAGGTTCTAAATTTAATTCAATCGTTTTTGGCATTTTAGAGATTTCTTTCATATCAACCAAAGCATTTGGTTCAATTATAGTTAAAAAGGAGCCGGCCAAAGAACCATTGCCAATAACCTCTATTTTTTCAATCGAAATATCAGGCAACAAACCTATTGTTATGGCATTTCTTAAATTTATATGTTTTGCAAAACCACCAGCTAAAATAAACTTATTTATTTCGTTAAAAGAAAAACCTTGCGATTGAATCAATGTCTTAAGGCCAGCAAAAATAGCAGCCTTAGCTTGTAAAATTTGAGCAATATCTTGCTCGGTAATATAGATTGGACTACCGATATCAGTCTGAATCGCATTCGCAAGTAAAACACCAAGGCCAAAACCATTGCATTCGGGCACTTCCATCATTAAGTTTTTTTCTTTTAGAGATTCATAATTAAATCTGCCAGAACCATTAAGATAACCCAACTCAAATGCACCCGCTATAAAATCTATTAAGGCAGACCCACAAATTCCTTTTGGCTTAGCTCCCCCTATAGTAGTGTAAATGGGAATTCCATAGTTATTAAATTTTATGGTATCAATCGCACCAGAGATTGCACGACAACCAAATTTTATTCCTGCACCTTCAAACGCAGGGCCGGCCGGCACAGCACAAGCAACCAATTTGTTTTTATTAGCAAAAATCATCTCGCCATTAGTTCCAATATCAACCATCAATGAAATAGAATCATTTTTATGTATTTGACTAACATAAATATCAGATGTGATATCACCGCCTACATAACCTGATATGGCTGGCACCATGTCAATTATACCATGAGAGTTGATATTGACCCCAACATCCCTTGCTAGGTATTCACCAGGGTCACGCACGGCAGGCTGAAACGGAATTTTTCCAATCGTCTCTGGCGAAACCCCCAAAAATAATGAAGTCATAATCGTATTCCCTGAAATTGCCATACGATTAATCTGCCCTGGCTTAAACCCAGTATTTTGACAAAGCTCCTCGACAATTGGGTTGATGGTATCTTCAACAACAAGTCTTTGTAATTGTTTGACTCGCGATTGATTATTAGCATAACTAATGCGAGAAGCCACATCGTCTGCTTGAGTAATCTGCTGGTTATATCTTGATGCTTTTCCGATAATTTGACAATTACTCAGATCAATCAAAACACCTACAACTGTCGTAGTACCAATATCAACAGCAACCGCTAAATGTACTTTTCTCGTATCACCCGGCTCAATATTAATTACAAACCAATAGGATCGAATTCTACCAATAGTAACCGTTATCTCTTGACGACCTACTTTTAATGCTTCGGGCAATTTTTGCAAAGCATCTAGAGGTAAATAAATATTTTTTAACAAAGAGCGGTTTTTTAATTCAACTTGCAACTTTTCAGTATCTGCAACGGGGTCTTCTAAAGTTGAAGGCGGCAATTTCATATAGAATTTTTTGGTTTGCGTATCCTCAATAAATGATTTCAATTGAAAATCCTGATCTATTTTGCCCGTAAGCTCAATTAATGATGAATCAGGTACACTCAATTCTGCCTCTGAAGACAAAACTCTTGTTTTACAAGCCAGAGCAGATCTTTTGCATTTATTTTTAATTTCAATTTCTTTACCATTTACTAGATAAAGCCCTTCTTCTAAGGCAACCGCACAACCACCGCAAGAGCCTTGCCCACCACATCGCATATTCAAAAATAAGCCTGAATCTTGTGTAAGCTCTGATAATAATCGTTCTCTTCTATTGACTATCGAATGAGTTTTGACTTTTGTGTTTATGGTAATCATAGAATCCTATAAAGCACCATGCATTAATTTCTCTATAAAAATGGAGACAAGACATTCTTGTCTTCAATATATTTAAGCGCTAAGTTGTAAACATTTCATCATGGTTTCTACAGCTTCACCCGCAGAACTAGAATACCCATGAGCTCCTATTTCGTCAGCGTACACTTGTGTGACAGGTGCCCCTCCAATTAATACTTTAACTTGACTTCCTTTAAAATGGTCGACTATTTCTTTCATGTATGGCATAGTAGTAGTCAATAGAGCACTAAGACAAATAGCTTGAGCACCATCATTTACGGCTCTTTCAAATTTTAATTTATCACAATCAACCCCTAAATCCATCACTTCAAAGCCAGCGCCCTTTAACATCATCGCAACTAGATTTTTACCAATATCATGCAAATCCCCTTTGACAGTACCTATGGCAACTTTAGCGATTGCCTTGTGACCCGATTTAACTAAAAGCGGTTCCACTAAAACTAATCCGGCTTGCATAGCACGAGCAGCAATTAGCATTTCTGGCACAAAAATTTCGTTTCTTGAAAATCGATTTCCTATTTCACGCATAGCCGGTATCATCGTATCCGTTAACAAAGCAATAACATTTTCATTTTTTGAAATCGCCGACTGAATAATTTCAGTGACGACTTTCCGATTGCCTTTGGAAATTGCGCTAAATAAATCTTGGTTCATAACTAGACTCCTCCTGTTTTAAGTTTTGGTAAATAAATTTGTTCCTTGTAATATACACCGCTTACTTCTGTTAATGCATTAATTTCTATGAATGGGTTTTTTTTTAAAGTAATAAAATTAGCTTCATTGCCAACTAGAATAGTGTTATCTGGTTCCCCCCAAAGTTTTCTTGGCACCACAGTTGCAGAGCTTAAAATATTTTCTAAGGAAGCACCTGATTCTAATAAACATAAAATTTCTTTAAAAATGCTAAAACCATGTGGCACTCCATAACTGCCTGCATCAGTGCCTAACACAACATTAACTTTTAATTCGTAAGCTAATTTTATCATTTGTCGATGATTTTTTAAAATATGAAATAAGCCGTCAATTGCTTTCTGATTCCATTTTGCATAACTTGGGTTTTCCCATTGAAAGTAAACAGGGCAAAAAGTCGGTACCCAAGCAATATTTTTTTGATACATCTGCAACAAGATATCCTTATTCATAAAAAAGCCATGTTCAATACTATTTAAGCCACTTTTAACTGCCAATTCTAGCCCCTCTAAACCACTACAATGGGCAAATGTTAACAAACCATATCTTTGAGCGCTTTTTACAATTCTCTGAGTTTCTTCCCTGCTAAATTGAGGTGTACCTTTCACGGTACCTGCTTCAAAATCAATAATTCCAGTTAAAATAACTTTTAGATCATCTGCATTGGGAGCAATTAGATCAATAATATCTTCAATCGAGTGCTGTTCATCAACCTCTAATGCCATAAAACTACCATATTTATTCTTCTTGCGAATGGCTTTGCCAGGTTTTCTAATAATTGGCTTTAATTCTAACCTTTCTTCAACAATTTTTTTAACCATTGTGTTGACACCGTAAATGTCACCTGCATCTCGAATGAGTGTTACGCCAAGATTAAGGTAGCGATCTATATTTTTTACGGCAATTGCTGTCATTTCAAAAATATCTGCGCGTTTTAAATAGTCTGAGCGTTTTTCTGTATCTAGCTCATCACCATCTAAAAATAAATGACAATGAGCTTCCGTAAAAGAAGGCATTACAAATTTTGTATTAATATAAGTCGAATTATCACAATTGTCATTTTGAATATTTGTTATGCTTATAACTCTTCCATTTTCTATAATAATTTGAAACGGGCCATTCTGGCAATAAACATAACCATCAAAATAAGCATCGGTGTTTATTTTTAATTTCATCTTAATTTTCTATCAAATAAAGTTCTTGAATTTTCATTAAAGCATCAAAACCACCTATTTCCATGGCTTCTTTCATAATTTTTAGCACACGATTATCTTCTGGAAGTAATTCATAATTTCTACCGGCAGTACCTATAATAAAATCAAGCCCATATGGCACTGTCATCGTTAAAAAAGCAGATTCCACTTGCGGTTTCAATGGCAAGCCATCTACGCCTGTATTAGGTAGCATAATACTAATATTGCTTAACCCTACAGACATATGAACCCCTTTTAAATCTTTATCTGAACCTATTTTTCGAATACTTTCAATCGCCATTTTGGTTAAATCTTCTGTATCTGAGCTAACAGGGCCAACAGAAACATCAACAATGATATCATCTATGGTTATTAAATGGCTAGTTTTTAATATTTTCTCTATCATTCTTTTTGTTGTTTCGTAAACCTCATCTGAAGTTTTATTGGCAATAATTTTGTCGTTTTCAACTCTCTCAGACGCCATCAAAATTAATTTAAATGGTCGAATCTTTAATAAATCTAACATTTCCCATCTTAACTCAGATATCGAATTAACAATTGGTTTAGCCCCACCTGCTTTTGTTTGATCGTAAACATGTAAGCAGTTTTCTTGTACAGGTTTATTCGGGAAATCAAAACTTAGTGGCACAGCCACCACATCCTGCACAGAACGAATAACATCTGCCATAAATTTTGAGTCTTTTAAGGCACGATCACCAATATTAATATTTAAGGCACAAGCACCACTAATAACTTGTTTTTTTGCTAGTTCTTGAATTCCTTTTAAATCACTATTCTCAAACAAAGATAAAGATGATTTAAAACCTGGGTTAATTCTTTCGCCGATGATTTTTAACTGAGGTATAGCCATAATGATTCTTTCTAAATATTCTTGATAACTTGCGGTAATACGGAATGGTCAGAACCAACTAACATCAAATGTACACCATTTACTCCTCTAAATTGTTTTAGTGAATGAATAAGGGTACGCGCCCATTGAATACCAAATCCTTTGATATCGGCTGCATTCATAAACTGATTATATATTTGCTCTGGCACTACAATTCCAGGAATTTTACTCATATGCTCAAATGCATTTTTAGAAGTGACAACTGGCACGCCTGCTAAGAAGAACAAATCTTCATCTAAATTTTCTTGATGGTATACCCCCATAAAATCTTCAAAAGCTGGCACATCAAAAATTAATTGAGATTGTACAAAATCAGCACCCGCAGCTACTTTTTGCTTCAACCTACGAATAGGCACATTCATGGGTGTCGTAAACGGATTGATGGCAGCACCAAGAAAGGGCTTAGGATACCTTTTAATCTTTTGATTGCAAAAATGAACCTCCCCTGATTCGCGCAAGTGTCGAGCTTCATACAACATCAAGGAACTATCCATATCCCATACTTGTTTTATTTTTGGTATGCCAACATAGGAATCACCAGTTAGACATAATAAATTATGCACCCCTGATTCATGCAACTCTAACAACTCACTAATAAAGGAAGTTTTAGTATGGTCACGACAAGTTACTTGAGCAATTGGCTCTGCACCCCAAGCTCTTATTTTTTCGGCCGTTTTTATGGAGGATACTGATGGCCGCCCCGATAAAAACGCAGTAGCATTAATAGCATCAAAACTTTCTTTAAGCTTATCAACTTCTTTCTCTATAGCTGTAAAATCCGCTTCGCGTGGGCTACGCACTTCACATGTGAAAATAAATTTTTTAGATTTTAGACTTTTCTCCAATTTCGATTCTGTCAATATTGGCAACTCAACTCTTTTTTTAGGAAATGAAAAGTAACTTAATGGTGTTCGAGTATTTTTGTCTTTACCTGATAAAAGATTTAAATAACTAGAAGTAAAATATAAATTTGCATCAGGCGAAGGGTTTAATTCTGGGGTGTTTAACCCATCGCTAGTCTTATTATATATTCTCACCCAAACACATTCCTGATCAGGGAAGACTTCGCATTTTCCTTTAGTGGTGCCACCACAAGGCCCATTTCTTAAACCCTTTGGGCAACTCATGGGGCAGATCAAAGCTGTGCGCTTGAGCAAACATTGACCGCAACTTCTACAGTCAAAAACAACACCTTTGAAAAATGCTTCTGTCTTTGCTATAAGAATTTCAAACATAACCCCCCAGCCTTTTAACCGATTGCGCTACATTATATCCAGAAACTAGTAACATATACCGTATCTTTTAATATCCAGTTAGCGCTTTATCCAGATTTCGTTTAAACATAAAATTCGCGATACCTTTCTAATCACTATTATCTATATTTGCATAGATGCAAAATAAAGCAATTAACATGCCTAACTTCAAATGCCGTTCTATACACTAAGCAAACCCTCCTAACTTAAAACCTTATTTGGAATACCAAACAAGTCTCTTTTAAATTCTAAGTAGTATAAGTAATCACGATAGGAAACATCTGCTTGTACACGGTGGTCAACATGCGGAATAAACCCACCTTCTTCCACAATCGGCTTTAATTTTAGAAGCTCCTTTTTAATAGCTTCACGACCTTGAATTAACACAACCTTATCGACACCGCCCATCATTCTGATATTCTCATGTTCTTGTCTCAATTTGGCTGGGTGTATACCTGCTGCAACCTCTAAAGGAAACATTATATTTACGCCGTTGTTTAGCCAACCTGGTACAAGTAAACTAAAATCACCATCGCAATCGACTATACCATATTTGCAACCAGATTTTCTATAAATAGACATCACATTATTAATCACACGACCACAACTATTGATAAAAAATTCAGGTGTAACAATCGGCCCATTTTTAAACGCAATATCTTCCCACCAAGATACGAGATCAACACTCATGTATTCTGTAATGGCTTTTGCTATAGAGCAACTAACAGCACTCATATCTTCTAGAATTTCTTCTAATAAATCAGGTTGGTCATATAATGCAAGGCAAATACCCTCAAAACCCATCCAATTTCGAATAGTCCCAGCCGTACTTCCGCCACGCGCCATTAGCACATAATTTCTATTTTTGACCTTTTCTCCTACTTCTTTTAGATTTAATGGTATTCGTGAAGCGGCATTAGCTTGCATATGCTCCTTCAGGGGTAAATAACTCGCACGATCCTTAATGGGAAAATCTATATAATGAGGTATAGTATCCTTACCATCTGAAAAGATTTCACATGTGACCCCCTCCTGATCAACAATAATTTTATGATGCCCATCATCCTGCAGAACTTTCTTTTGAAACCCCGGCTGCAATGTTGTATTGGATGGCAACGGCTTATTCCAAGTGTCAAAGCCAAAATAAATATCGGCCTTTTCATTATTATTAACAAATTCAGGCAAACCTTCTTGATGCCATCTTCGTAATGTATCGCTCCAATATCCAAATTCTGTGTCAATAATCCTGTCGACTTTCTTGAACTCCATTGTCCCATTAAATCGCTCCAACGGACTCATCTCCCCTTTTGGCACCACTAAATTCTCGTAACTTCTAGCTTTTGAAAACAAAACCTTCATTTCATCTGCGTCCATCGTAATTCCTCTTAGTAAAGTTATCCGTTTCTAGTTTATTCAATTAAATATACCAAACACATTAAAACTTTACCGTCTCTTTTTGAATGCACTCGAAATAAGGTTTTCTTCATTTTTCAACACTTTTATTACCATAAATTTTTTATAACTCTTTTAAATAAAATAGGTTAAACAAAACTGAATACATTTGATTGCGCTTTTTTTTCTATACTAAAATTATTATTTTTATCCTATAGATTATGATTCTAGTCATGTTAATTCTTGGACAAAAAGTTATTAGTAATAATTTCTGCCAAACATATCTCCTCTTTTATTTATAGCGGCCATATTCAGCAGCCGTACGATACATTGTAATGATATTTTCAATGGGCGTATCGGGTTGAATATAAGTGTGAGCAGGACCTAAAATGAAACCACCACCTGGGGCCATGATATCTATGGTGCGCTTAACGGCATCTTCAACCTCTTGCTTAGTCCCTTTTGGTAACACATGATGGGTATCAATGCTTCCATAAAATGTAATATCATTGCCAAAATCTTTTTTCAAACCTTGAAGGCTCATTCCAACAGCAGTTGTTTGAACAGGTTCAAGAATATCTACACCAGCTTCAATCAAATCCGGAATATAAGGTCGAACAGAACCGCAAACATGAATCATAAACTTAACTCCTTTAGCATGAACCTTTTCTCCGATTCTTGTAAGATAAGGCTTAACCCATTCACGCCAAGTAATTGGTGAAAATAAAGGGCCTCCACTAGAGCAAAAATCATCCGCAATATAATATACATCAGGTAAAGGCCTTGCATTATTTAACAAATTATCAATTGCACCTTGTATGTATAATTCAGCACGATCCATCATCCGTTTCGCTAGTTCCGGATTCATTGCAATATCCATCAAAAAATTTTCCATTCCACGAATAAATGTACAATTAAAATAGGGGCCATGAGTAATATGAGAAATGTAGGCGCGATTACCCATTTCTGCCATTTTTTGGTCATAATGATCAAAGTCAATAAGCGAAAAATCTGGCCAATCATGATTATCAATTTCTTCTAGAGTTAATTCTTCCCCTTTAATAGGTGGCTTACAGATATCATGGTAATAGCCAAACTCGGTTTCCTTTCGACAAACATGATAGCCCCATTGAGATACCGATTCGTCCTCTGAAAGAGTTTTTCTTCGTGGGTCTGTAACATGTGGGTCTAGCATCCACTCATCAATTTCTAAGGCTTTATAACATGCTTCCTTATTCTTTACGCCTAAAGCCTTAGAAAGTTTTGGCCAAACATCCGCTTCAGCATCCATACATAATGGCACACGATCACCTTCTTTGTGATTTACTGCTGCCATAAACCTTTCTTTATGTGTCATCGCCTCTTTCATCTTTTTTCTCCTTTTTTTTAAACATATTGTATTGCAATAAAAATGAATTAAATATCAAAAATTATTTAAAAGATATCTAAGCGTGCAATCAAATAATGCAAAAACTAAAACGGATTCTTGTGTTTGCAGGACAGTGCGCTTAAAAAGATGCGCTTGTAGCTATGATTTACTTGATTCTTGCAAATATAGAAATTTTTAGTTGCTAAAGCAACTAAAAAAAATTAACATATTAAAAATAATGCAATCATCATAAATTTTGCCAAATTCGAATTGCCACAAATGAAAAACCCTTTTCATGTACTTGCTAAGCCTATTGGTGCTATCTGTAATTTAGGCTGCAAATATTGCTATTATTTAAGCAAGCAAAACCTGTTTGAAGATCGCACAAAAATGTCAGAAGATCTATTAGAAACTTATATAAAAAATTATATTGAATCAATGCCAGATGAAGTTGAAATTATAAATTTTGCTTGGCAAGGTGGCGAGCCAACTTTAATAGGAATTGAGTTTTATGAAAAGGCCATTTATTTTCAAAAAAAATACGCCCCTTCTGGCAAACAAATTGTAAATTGCTTACAAACTAATGGAACATTATTAAATGATGCTTGGTGTGATTTTCTTAAAAATAATGAGTTTTTGATCGGCATTAGCATTGATGGGCCAAAGGCTATCCACGATAGATATCGCACCACTCAAAATCAAAAACCTAGCTTTGATATGGTTTTACAGGGGCTAATGATGTTGAAAAAATACTCTATACCCTTTAATACATTAACGACTGTACATAAAAAAAATCAAAAACAAGGCAAACAAATCTATGAATATTTAAAAAAATTAGGCTCTACTTATATGCAATTTATTCCAATTGTTGTTCTTGATTCTAAACTACAGCAAGATATTTCTTGTTCCGTTTCTCGTGATGGTTTTGGAACATTTTTGAAAGATGTATTTGAGGCATGGTCGCAAAACAAAGATTACGGAAAAATTTGGATACAACAATTTGAAGCAATCGTAGGTGTGTTGAATGGAAATACCCCCTTGGTCTGTGTACATGCGCAGAATTGCGGTAATTGTTTGGCTGTTGAACATAATGGCAATGTATATTCTTGCGACCATTTTGTTACAGAAAATAATTATCTAGGAAACTGCCAAGAACAACCCTTTCAACTACTATTACAAAGCCAAAAGCAAAAGTCATTCGGTGAGAACAAATACTACCAAATGCATAAATCATGCCTAAATTGTGATGTTTTAAAGTTCTGTAATGGTGGTTGCCCTAAAGATCGATTCCAACACGCAGCTGGCAATGTTCTTGTAAACCAAAATTATCTTTGTCCTTCCTATTATCGCTTTTTTTCTTATGCTATACCTCGCTTGCTCAAGCTGGTAAGCCCATAATTTTGTCCGATATTTTACAACCAAACATATTTTCAATCTGAAAACACACCTCGTTTTGTTAAGCGCTCTCCCTATAAAAACTAGCGGACATGGTCAAAAATTACACAGAAAAAGAATTTTTAACAATTTTAAACACCACTATATCTAGTGATGTTTAAAATACAAATCTACCATATATAGTAAATCAATAAAACAAAAAAGAGGCCTAATTAGGGAGGGAAAATGGCGATACAAATTTTGAAGCGAAATGGTGAATATGAAGAGTTTCTACCTTTTAAAATTGAAGATGCTATCAAGGCAGCCTTTAAAAGTGTTGGTGAAAATTACAATGATACTATTTTTTTGTCAGTGTTAAAAAAATGCTCTAAGCTAGAAAAAATAGCAGTAGAAGAAATACAAGACATGATCGAACAAGAGCTTTTTAAAAATTCTTGTTTTAAAACTATGAAGTCATTTATGCTGTATCGCCATACTCATAAAATGCAACGCGAACATGTTTTGGGTTTAAATGATGGCACTACCTATGTCGATTGCACACAAACAATTGAGGAATATATTAACGGGTCTGATTGGAGGATTAGTGCCAATTCTAATACTGGTTATTCAAATGCTGGTTTAACGAATAATACAGCCGGAAAAGTAATAGCAAATTATTGGCTAGATAAAATATACTCGACAGAAGAAGGTGCAGCACACCGTAAAGGCGACTATCACATTCATGATTTAGATTGTTTAACAGGTTATTGTGCGGGCTGGTCATTGAGAGTTCTCCTTGATGAAGGTTTTAACGGGGTCTCTGATCGAGTGGAATCAAAACCCCCAAAACATTTTAGAGAAGCCTTGGGGCAAATGGCAAATTTTTTAGGTATTCTACAAAGCGAATGGGCTGGCGCCCAAGCTTTTAGTTCATTTGATACTTATTTAGCACCTTATGTATTTAAAGATAAATTAAACGATAAAGAAATCAAAAAAGCAATATATAGCTTTGTATATAATTTAAATGTACCTGCTCGATGGGGACAAAGCCCTTTTACAAATGTCACAATTGACTGGACAGTACCAGATGACTTAAAAGACAGCTTTCCTACTAGTAGTTCTGAGCATTTATTTTCAAAACTACAAGATCAAATATTAGCAAGAGAAGCTTTGAATCGAGGGGCTAACTCTTTAACTGAAATGCGATATAAACACTTTCAAAAAGAAATGAATCGAATCAATAAAGCATTTTACGAAGTTTTATCAGAAGGTGATAGAAACGGAAACCCTTTTACCTTTCCAATTCCGACAGTAAATATAACCGAAGATTTTGACTGGGAAGGTGAAAATACAGACTTGCTGTTTAAGAATACTGGTAAAATGGGGTCATCTTATTTTCAAAATTTTATCGGCAGCCAGTATATCAGAGACGAGATTACAGGCACACTTAAAGAAAATCCAAATGCCTACAAACCTGGCCATGTAAGAAGCATGTGTTGCCGACTACAGCTTGATTTGCGCGAATTAAAAAAACGAGGCGGTGGCTTATTTGGAAGCGCGGAAATGACAGGAAGTATAGGCGTAGTAACCGTAAATATGGCGCGATTAGGCTATTTATATGCCAACGATGAAGCAGGCTTGGTAAATCGCTTATTAGAATTATTGGTACTCGCAAAATCTACGCTAGAGAAAAAAAGAGTATTTATCCAAAAGATGTATGATCGCGGGCTATACCCATATACGAAGAGATATTTGCCGTTTTTCAGAAATCATTTTTCCACCATCGGCGTTAATGGAATGAATGAAATGATTCGAAACTTTACATCGGACAATTACGATATAACTGACAAAAGAGGCATTGTCTTCTGCGAAAAAATATTAAATATAATTCGAAAAAAAATGCAAGATTTTCAGGAAGAAACTGGAAATATGTATAACCTAGAAGCGACACCTGCAGAAGGAACAACTTATCGTTTTGCAAAAGAAGATCGCAAAAGATTTCCAAATATTATTCAAGCTGGTAGTGGCGAAAACATCTATTATACTAATTCCTCCCAAATACCGGTTTGTTTTACTGAAGACCCTTTTGAAGCATTAGATTTGCAAGACAACCTTCAATGTTTATATACAGGCGGTACAGTGCTACACCTATATATGCGAGATAAAATAGCCGACTCGCAAGTGGTGAGAAACTTATTGAAAAAAGTGTTATCTCGCTATCGGTTACCTTACATTACGATTACACCTCTTTTTTCGGTTTGTAAGCACCATGGCTATATGTCGGGCGAACATGAATTTTGCCCAAAATGTGACGAAAAATTAATCAACGAATTTTATCAGGAGTCAAAAAGTGTCTAAACAAGATTTTCTAAATCAAAACCCAGAAAAAAGAACACGCTGTGCAGTACATACTCGAGTTATGGGATACCATCGCCCTGTAAGCAGCTTTAATGTAGGCAAAAAAGGAGAACACAAAGAGAGAACTTATTTTGTTGAACCTGAAAATAAAAACAGAGAACAAAAGGAATTAGTTTGTCTATAAAACCCATATACGACATTACAAGCTTTACCACATTGGATTACCCTAACTTGCTTGCAGCTATTTTTTGGTTTCAAAAATGTAATATGCGATGTCAGTATTGTTATAACCCACAAATTGTTTTTGGCGAAGGCAAACTTAGCGAAGAGGATGCCTTTGCTTTTTTACAAAAGCGAAAAGGTCTACTTGATGGGGTTGTTTTTTCCGGCGGCGAAGCCACGCTATACAATGGTTTATTTGATTTCGCAAAGAAAATAAAAGATATGGGGTTTTTAATAAAATTAGACACAAATGGGCTACTGCCAAATGTGATCATGGGATTAGTCGAGCAAAATCTAGTCGATTATATTTCTTTGGATTTTAAAGCCATGTTTGATAAATTTAAATCCATTACCCAAAACAATCATTTTGATTTATTTGAAAACACTTTAAATTATTTAATACAAATGAAAATCCCTTTTGAAATAAGAACCACAATACATGTAGATATGCTAAATGAAAAAGATGTAATAAAGATGATTGATTATCTATGGGAAAAAGGCTACCACAAACCATACTACTTGCAGAATTTTCTTGAAACAGATCAAAACATAGGCAATATCAAAGCGCCAACTAGACTATTTGATCGAAATCTTTTGCCTCAAAATGGGAATATTATTTGGCGTAATGAATCGGCCTCTTAGGTTTCAAATATATAACTTAACTATCTTTGCTTAATCATTACCTTCGCATGCAAAAAAAGTAGGAATGAGTACTATTGATCAGGACTTATATTTTTTTTGAAAATATGCAAAGGGGTTTAAAACATAAGTAAGTAAGTTCATTTTGCGTTGTTTTTTGGAAAGGCCAAAACGAATTGGCTTAAAATCAGGTCGCAAATAGGTGTTGAATAAAATATCCCAAATTGCCAAACAAGAACCCATATTTTTTGAATTTTTATTTTTATTGACACTATGGTGAATTTGGTGCATAAGTGGGCTGATAAATACAGATTCTAAATTTTGCCCAAAACTGAAAGGCACATGGGAATGCCTTAAGTTTGAACCTGAAAGATTGAACACAAACCCTAATATCTGCACACCAAATATGGTGATCATTTGGTATTGGTTAGCAAATAAAAAGGTGGATACGCCACCAACCATACCAATGACAAAAATCTGTCGGGCCATTGATAAAACCGCTTCAATGGGGTGAGCTCGATAAAGCGTTAATGGCGTCATTACTTTCGCGCTATGGTGTACTTTATGAATTTCCCACAAAAAAGGTACACGGTGCAATATATAGTGCAAGTAAAATCGGGAGAAATCAGCAATGACAAAAAATACGAAAGTAAACAAAATGCTATAATACAAAGGGTTTAGATGAATCGGCTGATATTTTGGCAGTGCCGTACTCAAACTTTTTTGCACATAAACGATAAGTTTGACTTCTGTAAAAATTAATGGTGCTATTAAAAAAAACTTTACCCAAAAATTAACGATAAACAAGTATAAATCGTTACGGCTCGAGGGGTGAAATAAAACTTTGGGGTTAAAAAAATACATGAAAAACATTTTAAGATTTTTTCCTTTATGAAAATAAACATAGTAACCAAGACCAAACAACAAACTAGAAAGCAGATACCCGAAATAAATTCGATTTTCTGCATCCCACAAATAATATAATGGTAAAATTTCATCAAAAGAAAAAACTTGGTTCATATAGCTACTCCAAAAAAATTAATGTAAAAAAGATCTAATTTATTAGACACTTTAAACCTTTTCGAAAATCAGGATACTTCAATTTTACTTTAAGCTCCTTTTTTATTTTTAAATTGTTGATTTTTCGGCTTTCACTAAAAAAACCGCGTTGAATGGGAGAAATATCCGCTTTTTCTATTGGTGTTAAAGGGGGAATCTTCATATTAAGCAACCTATAGGCGTATTCTATTACTTCATGATAGGGCGCCGGCTCATCATCTGCCAAGTTATAAATTGAACCAGGGCTAGGTTTTGCTATTGAACACCCTACTGCATTTGCTATGTCATCAACATGAATTCGAGAAAACACAAAATCTTCTTTAAAGATTCGTTGCGCTTTTCCTATTCTTGCTTGATCAAGAGGGTTTCTCTGTGGGCCATAAATACCTGCAATACGAAAAATATGAACAGGTAAAGAGTAATTTTCATACAATGCTAACCACTCTCTTTCAGCATTTAACCTTTGCAACCCATGCTCATTAACAGTTTTTGTAGCACTTCTCTCATCAACCCAAGCCCCATTGTGGTCACCGTAAACGCCAGTAGATGAAAAATAACCTATCCACTGAATTGATTTCGCATTACACAAAATCTCATTTTTAAAAACATTTAGTACAGGGTCACCTAAATAGTCTGGTGGTATTGAAACAATAAAATGTGTCGCTTGATCAATCTTTGATTTTAATTCTGATGAAAATTGGTTTCTGTAAAAAATCAAAGGCTCAATCCCAATAGCATCTAGAAATTTTGCTGACTCAGATGTTCTACAGGTGCCAGAAACTTCCCAGCCATTATTTATCAGATTTTGCAAAAGGCGCTTTGCACTATAACCAACACCAAAACAAATTACCTTTCTTCTAGACCCGTTTACAATACTATGTATCATAAAATATTTGCTTCAACTGAATTTGGTTTATTGTTCTTTAACCTTGAAAGCAATTCATTATACTTCGCAAGCTGAACAGTATCAATTTCTCGCTTTTCGTTTCGACCTAAATACACCTTAAACATGGCATTACCATTGGTGTTAAAAAATTGAATGGAATAGGTATCTAATTTCATAAACGGTTTTTTTACAAAGAAAATTTTGTCAACTTGTGATGCTCTAATATGCCCACCGATTGGCGAAGCTTGGGTATGTAAATTAAAATAACCATTCCCATATTTGCCCATCGGAAAACCACCTTTTACCTCTAGAATCATTGATTCATTCTGAACGATAAGCGTAATGGGCCCCCAAGTTGAAATTTCCTCTATAATTTTATCAAAACTCAGTTTTGGCACTGGTGTTGCCATTTCAGGTGGCAAAACCTCCACAATTAAAGACTCTCTTGTGTTTAGTTCGTTTGCTAGGGTGCCTGTATGGATTGAAGGATTTTTTTTAATTTTCTCTAAAACCTTTATTGCAAATTCGATTTGATTCATACTTAATTACCTTTCTATATAATTGTTAACCTTGTTGAGAAATTTGGCTAGCTTCAATTTTGCTATTACCATTTTCATAATATATTTCTAAATAGTCTAAAACGGCCTGAGTCAAATTTACATACCAAAATTGACCCGAAATAGTAAGTTCAATAATTCCATTGTGAATTTTCACTAAATTGTTTTGCAACCAAACTAAAATTAACGGATATAATAACTCAGTTAGATCTGGATCGTATTTTTTGGCAATTTGATCTAAGTCAAAATAACAACTTTCAAATTGACTTATAACTTCTGAATGTAATTTAAACCTTGCCGCAGATGACAACATCATTACTATTGGTTTATGGTCTTGATCAATTCTTTCAAAATATGTTTGAAGATTGCTATCTAAACGAAAGGAATAACCGTTAATTTTACCAGCAGCACCTGCACCAAAAGGAACGATATCAGCACCTGCTTTGGATGAACTGTTGTAAACATTTCGTTCTCTGGTATTCCGTGCCCAATGACAAATGCTCAACCGTTTATATTGCTTTTTACTCAACATTTCAACACCTGTTTTGAACATGTAAGCCTGTTCTCTGGTCTGAGCTGCAGGTAAGATTTTTCTGCTATTTATATACTTTTCAAGTTTGCTGTCTTTATAAACATTTAATTGATATAAATCACCACCATCAATTTCACTTTCTATTAAAGTCTGAACATCCATTTCCCATATTTGTGCGGTTTGACCAGGTAAACCATACATTAAATCAATAACAATGGCGGCATGCCCTAAATCACATAAGTATTTCAGTTTATACAATAGCTTTTCATTTGCCTCCACTCTTGCTAAACTACGCCTAACCCTTGTGTCAAAGCTCTGAATGCCAAATGAAAATCGGTTAACACCCCCATCAATACAAGCTTTTATTTTATCATTTTCAAAATCGTAAATACGGCTCTCAAAAGTAACCTCGCAATCATTAGATAAATACAAATTTTTTCGAATCGCAGATAACAATCGAATTATATTCTCCGACGACAATGCAGAAGGCGTGCCACCTCCAATATAAACAGAATGAAAGGGCTTTGCACGCATAAATGGCATATTTGCAGACATTTCTATTTCTAATATAATTTTATCAATATATACATCTTCTACTTGTTTATCTGAAAAATTTCGAAAGAAGCCACAATAGTGGCACTCGGTCTGGCAGAATGGAATATGAATATATATATTCCGTTTTTGACTACTTTCGTTTGACATAAAATCTAACCAGATATGTTGCCATTTTTTTGGCAAAATCATTTCACCTCGCACACCAGGATGAACAGTTCTTTTAACATCAAAAGCAGACCCAAGAGAATCATTTGTTTTATTACCAAATAAAAGATTCTTTTTTTGCTCTGATAACGCCCCCAAGTATTTATTCATATTTTCTAAAATTGATTTATTCATATTATTTCTCTTTTTTTAAAGTTCCGTTTAAGCCATAACTAAAGTCGAAAATAATTCTTTAGCGTCTAAATCTAATTTGATAATAACAAACACAAAACTAATTTAGACTGGGTCTAAGTACAAATATATGAATTTTAACATATTTTTAATAAGGCGGTCAATTTGTGACCATAGCATAACATCACAATTTGAAGCCAAAATACCTCTATAACTCTAATTAAAGCACAACTGGCCGAATTCTTATATGCACAAATATCACTGTTTTCTATCTTAAATAAACATGATTTCCACCATTTCTAAAAATATAAACTTTATCTTTTTCATTTTACATGATCACTAAATGCTAGGTAAGGTGAGCGAACGGCGCGAGGCCTGACCGAACGAGTTGCATAAAGAAAACAAATAAACGAAGAGAATTTTTCCAATATTGACATATATAAAAATCAATATTAACATAGCTACTACTCAGAATTTGGCAAAAATACTATTATAATATACTTAGCACATTTAATGGAATAAAAAAACAATTTGTCTCAGACCAATTAAATTATCATTTCAAAACAATACTTTTTTTTACGAAGGAGGCTTTATGAATGTACGAGAACGATTTCATGCCATTATGAATTTTCAGCCTTACGATCGATTGCCTATATTAGAATGGGCGAGTTGGTGGGATAAAACCATAATTCGGTGGCGCGAAGAAGGGCTACCTGAAAGCGTCAAAAACCGTTACGACTTGTATGCTTACTTTGGCATTGATCAGTATAAACAAGATTGGTTTAACATAGTATCACAGGAATGCCCCAAACCAAAAATACATGGGGCTGGTATCATTGAATCAGAAAAAGATTATGAAAAAATTTTGCCTTTTCTTTTTCCAAAAACAGCCGTTGATGAAAACAAATGGCGCCAATGGACAAAAGAACAACACGATGGCAAGGCAGTTTTATGGTTTACGGTTGATGGCTTTTTCTGGTTCGCACGACGACTGCTTGGTATCGAGCCACACCTTTATGCTTTCTATGATCAACCGCAGTTAATGCATCGGATTAATTCTGATCTTGCTGATTGGGTTTTGCTTGTCATTGATCAAGTATGTAAATATTGCACACCTGATTTTATGACTTTTGGGGAAGATATGAGTTATAACAATGGCCCCATGCTATCTAAAGAATTTTTTGATGAGTTTATGTTGCCCTATTACCATCGAGTTGTACCTGTTCTAAAAGCCAAAGGAATTATACCAATTATTGACTCAGATGGCGATGTATCTATTCCCGCGTATTGGTTTGCAGAAGCAGGACTAGAAGGAATTTTACCATTGGAACGACAAGCAGGAGTTGATATCAAAACACTTCGATATAATCATCCCCAAATGAAATTCATTGGCCATTTTGACAAAATGACTATGGATAAAGGTGAAGCAAGGATGCGAGAAGAATTCGAGCGATTATTGCCAACTGCAGCCAACGGAGGCTTTTTAATTAGCTGTGATCACCAGACTCCTCCTGGCGTTTCATACGCTAATTATTTACTTTATTTAAATCTTTTCAAAGAATATGCCGAAAAAGCTGGGGAAATGTCTAGAAAAATGGCACTTATACGTTTATAAAAAAGTCTTAACTATTGGCTTGATAAAATTGAGACATTCTTAGTTTTTGATAATTTTCAGAATGGTGAGTTCAAACAAAAACATATAGAAACAAATTAAAAATTATTCACCACACTTCATGTGACTGCGAGAATCTCGAGAGGAAGAGTTTAAAATTATAATCTTTTTCTATATTGAGATCTCAGTGTTATCAATGTTACACGAAGTTTCTAGGTGGTGAAGCTCCTTTGTTAATTTCCCATGATTTAACTTTATTCCAATTTGAACTCATCATTTTTTTTATTGATTTCGATGTCCTTATACAAACACTTAAAAAGTTATTACTCTATCTGCCCACTCAACCATATCAACACAATCATTCATAGTAGAAATAGGGCAAATTGAACTCTCTGATTGGTTACGAGATTTTAAACATGTCCCACAGGCCAAAATTTGACCTTTGTTTTTTTGAAATTCTTCTAGTAAGGTTATCGTGTTAAATTTGGCAGTGGATATACTTTCAATTTCAACCCCACTTCCCATTAAAAATATTTTTACAGAATGACTCTTTTTGAGTGCCGTATTCCCAAATCTTACCGCATTCCAACAAGATTCAGGATTGTTGGTTTCTATTATGATTCCAATTTTCATTTTTTTACTCTCCTAAATAAAGTAGTCATTATTTTCAGTATTACTTAATTCTTTTAAAAAGCCCATAAATGTAAGGTCTAAGATCACCTCTAGGGTTAATAAAATTTGTTTCTAAATGGTTTATCAACTGAAAGTCTGCGCCCAAATTATTGGTGAGTTCTTCTAAGGAATAGCGGTGAACATTCAGCCCCGCACATTTTAAGGCACCTGTTTTTGAGAATTCAGCTAGAATTACATGACCACCAATTTTAACAAATGAATTAATGTTTTTAAAATAGCTAACTATATCTTTATCGTCAACTAAGAAATGCAGAACTGCTCGATCAAACCAAATATCTATTGGCGGTAAAAAATTAGGTAATGGGGCAGAGATATCTTGACATAACCAAGTGATAGATTTTGCTTTTTCACCAATTCTTCCGTTCAGGATGTTGATAGCTTCTGCACTAATATCATTTACAATTAATTTTGCATTTGTTACCAACAATTCATCAATTAAATTAGTCGTGCCCGCACCAGCAAGAAAAATAGTAGCGGTCTGCCAATTTTCAATTTGATTCAAAAACTGTAGAGACAAAGAAAAGTCTCCTTCATACCATCCTAATTCCCTAGAAGCAGTCTTTGCAAAAATAGCATCCCAATGTTCAGCCTTTGATTTCATTTTACTTTCACCAAAAAATTGTTCCCTTAAAGTTTTCGACTTACTATACCCATTTGATTAGTAGCCAAAAGCTGGAATCGCTTACATATAGTGTGAAAATTGACGAAAAGGGTAACTACTCAGTGATATATTTTCAGCTTGCAAATGGCTTAGTAGTGAACAGAAAAGCCTTTTCACTAATTAGGAAATCTATACTTATCTAAGTATATACTGAAAAGCATTATATTGCATATTACCATTTTGCAAGTTCACATATAATATTTGGAAGAAATGTAAGTCAAAATAGTTAAAGATTGAGTTATTTAAATTCTTACTCCTAGACAAAAGGAACACTTTTATGACCATTTACGTTTAATAAGCCCGATTGATTAAGGTTCGAAAACACATGGAAGCGTATTCAATCGAGATTAACCGCCTATTCCAGCATAAATTGCCCGACCAGTCGACATGCACAACCAGAAGCAGTTAATATGGCACCAGAATTTTTAAAAAAAGTTGGCGGCCGCGTAGCGTTTCAAGGCTGTATTAGCATAGCAGGGCCTGTCGCATATGGCAGTGCACAATAAACAAAAGATTATTGCCTTAAAATATTAGAAAATATGAAACCAGGCGGAGGTAATTCTTTTTACTCCAAAACATTCATTACAAGACAATTCCCCTACCGAAAATGTCGTGGCAATGTATGACGCAACCATAAGAATAAGCGCCTATTAATAAGCTCCCGTCATTAAATTCCATTGGTAATTCAGAATGAATTTATTTTTTTAATGGAAGAATCTCATCAACAGCATATTTCAATTTCACACTCATGATATTTTCATTGCCTATGTCAGAAATAAACAATCTGCGATCTGTATGAACAGCGATAAAACAGGGGTGAAATAAACCGACTTCATCTCCTCCTAATGGTTCTTTGCTATTTTTCCCTTTTGAGTCTTCATTACCATATTGGCCAATTTTGAGAATTAAATTGCCCGCAGAATCTAAAACGGCAATACTATACTGCATTGGTTCCGGGACAAAAGATCTAGCAAAATAATCAAGCTTAAACCTCACAAACCAACAAGCACAACCACCACCACCTCTAAAATCATTAAAACCTGCAAAACCACAACCGCCATATAACCATTCATAGTTTTCGATCCACATATCTTTTACTTCTTGATGCCTAGTTGGATATTGGGCCTTTGGTAAAATTAAGGGTACATCAAGGCGACTCGAAAGAAATCTGCCATTGTTTTTATTGCTAAATTTCATCATTGTGGCTGACATTCCATCGTCTATGAATTTGCCCTCGATAAGACGAGTGGGGGTTGCAAGCATATAAATATTATTATTTTTATCAATGGCAATACCATCACATTGAGGCGCACCTTTGACTACATTTTCAGATTTTATTTTGCCAAATTTATCGAAAATATGAACACAAATGGAAATTGGGTCCACATGTCTACCTGGGTATTCAGGAACAATATATTTGGCCGCATTTCCAGATTTAGGCTCATGTGCACAAGCAACAATAATATCACCATTCACATTTACATTAATCCCACTTTGGTGGTAACAGGGCGGACTACCAGAAGGTAGCATAAGGGCAGAAATTACAGGCGATGCAATACCGCCAATACCGCCATCTCGCCCAACACTTTGTCGCTCTTCTCCATAATCAAAAGGTATTTCTTTCCAAGTATTTATATTATACCGGGCTATTACATTGGTAGATCTCAAATAAACATTTCCTTCTATATCAAAATCCATATCATTGGGGTTAAATGGCAATTTAATTATTTTAGTTGCTAAAGACTGCGGGTCTATTTCTATTAATTCACACCATGCTTTTCCAGTAGGCCCACTATCCGGTTCACCTACATATAATTTTTCTGATTTTGGGTTAAAGAACAACTCCTGAATATTATAATGAGGCGGGGTAATTCTTATAATGTCTTTTTTTGCTGCTTCATTTACTTGATATTCCGTAACCCAATTGCCATCTTTCAAAACTACTTTTTTTGCCCCTCCTTCCCATAAATCACTTGACAAAAGCGCACCACCTCCGCGCGCCACATCATATTTAGTGGGAATAATTTTTCGCCCTGCTACCCAAAAAGTAGGCAACTCTGCCCAAGAATCAAGCGTCAATTGATAAGTTTGACCCATTAGCACTTCGTAGGTGTTATTGCTTGCAGGACCAAATGAATAGGAAAATTCATGTTTTTTTTGTAGTTCAGGAAATGGTGAAAAAATAGATATGCCTTGAGGAATTTTACCTGGTGCACCAATCTTTTTATCCAGTTGAGAACACACGCCTATAACACCCCAAGAAAAAACATATATTTCACCTGTTTTTTGATGTACTGCTACTTTAGCTGGATATTTAGTATTTATAGATTTTAAAAAAGCGCCCGATGAATCGAAAATTTGTATACGATTATTACCAAAATCTGAAACATATACATTTCCTGCTTTGTCTGTATCAACTGAAGTTGGCAAAGCAAAATGAAAATTATCATCTCCAAATTCTAATGAAGATTTTTTTCCTACGAAAATAATTGGTTTTTCATTTACCTCATAATTCATCTTTAAAACACCCATCAAACTATTTGGGTTATGACTATTTCTAAGGTTCCACATATAGCCTGTCATATAAATTGATTTTCCATCGGGTGATAATGCAACACTAGATGGCCCTACAATTTGTTCCGCCAACCCTTTTTCATCAAAACCATCCTTATCAACATGAATGCAAGTTTCCTCACCTTTCAAAGGCAAACCACCTGAACTACCATCAACTGCCACTCGATTTAAATGCTCATAAACTAGTGCAATTCTCTTGCCCATAACAGCCAAGCCCAATGCGGCAACACCACTACTACGACCAAATTGTTTACTTTTATCATCATTTTCTCCAGAAGTTAATAAAGTTTGATGATAAACACTTTCTTTGTACAATACATCCGCTCCATTGGGCGCCTTCCACCATTTAAGACCTATCACATTTTTTATTTGAGAAGCAGGAAATGGGTAAATTGTTTTAATATATTTTCCATCATGTCCGAATAATCTCAAATGATCTCGACCTCTACCTTCATAAACATAAATGCCCTCTGGAGCTGCACACATAATCGGTAAAGATGAAATTCTTTTGTATGGGCTATAATACAAATCTTTTTCATATTCTGCTTGCAAACCAAGCGATACTCTAATTTTCAATGTATCTAATTCATCTATATACCTTCCACGATCATCTTTGTAATCCCATATTATATTCTGTTCAAGGGTATCTTTTTGAAATGGTTCGGGTGCATTTGAACCCAAAACACCACTCGCAAGATGTCTAACAATTTTTCCATCTGAGTTTTCTATAGCAATGGTAACATCACACATATCCTTAGTTGCAAATGAAATAATTGATTGATTTTTTTCTTGCTTTAATGAAGGTTTTTTTGAAAACTCAAAAATATTTTTCCGTTTTATTTTAAATTCTTGAAATGCATCTTGAGCTAAAATAGGTTTAAATAAAAAAAATAAAATCATGTAGGGTACAACAAAATTTAACTTCATGTTAATCATCCTTACAAAAAATAATTCACCAAAAACTAAATATTAATTTAGAACAAACACCTATATTTATTCCCTTTTAACATAGAAAAACTTTACCTGTATATTTACAATGCTTGTGTTTTGCTTCAAAAGAACTATCGACCAATACAAATTCATATTTCCAACTGAATAATGTAATACTCGAATTACTTAATGCCAAAGGTTTTATTTCGACTTTTTGATCGGGTAATAAATTCTCAGAATGCTCAGAATTATAGATAGCGGTTAAATTACTTATTTGCTTTTGTTGACTTACAAAATATAAAGACTTAGTCTTCTTCATTTGAAAAAACGCAAGTATTAAAAAAATAGTCAAAAACGCAATCAAATGGAATCCTATATTAATCATAATCAACCTATACAAAAACACCTAACCATATCTGGCATTATACCTGCACAGAAATTATTACAAGCTTTTTATACATTTTTTCTATTTCTGTATCATATCTGTATTAATCTATATACAAATGATAAACTAATCGCTTCTCTAAGTCCCTTTAGAACTAATTTTCGATCTATTATTCACTGACAAACTCGCCAACACCTTTATGGGTGCTACCAAAAACTTTGCAATATATGCCACTAAGAGAAGTTCGTGTTAATAAGATACATTTGGAAATTTATTCGCATAAGAACACTAAACCAATCAATAAATTCTCACAATATTTACTTTTCTGTTTATGTCTGAACACAAAAAAAACTGAACTGCTCTAATTAATTATACTCACCCTTTTCAATGAGTTATCACAGAACTCGTCAGTCACAAGATATCTTGCCTAGCGTAGCGACAGTCACATGGCTTTACTTAGTTTAAACACTTTTGGAATTTTATTGGTTATTATATCTCTATGGAAATCTCTTAATTTCCCTTTTATAATATTAGAAACTAATTTGCGTATAATAAGCTCTGAAGCTACAATGTCACCTACATTTCGAGTTAGGTTCCTTGCACTATTAAAAGTTTGAATTGGAAATTCCAGAGAGTTCAGTATTCCATGACTAAAATCATTTCTCAATCAAGACTTCCACTGCAGCAAACGCCTTTCGCCCTGTAGATTTTTAATATCTGTAATATCCTGAGAAACTTCTATAACACCACGGTACCTTTTATTAGCATCACGCACGGCAAAATATCTAATATGAATAAATCTTCCTTTGACCTGAATCCAGAATTCAGCAACATCCTGCTGACATGTCTTAAATTTTTCTAAAATTTCTAAGACGGTGTTTACACTTTTTGGCGGATGACAGTATCGTACTTCGCGACCGATAACCCCAGCGCTACGCGGAAACACGCGCTCTTCACCTCGATTGTAAAATCGCACGCGATCATTTTCATCCACAAAAGTAATATCAAAGGGCATAATCTGTAAAAGTAAATTTAATTGTTCCAGATCTAAAGCCCCTTCGTTCAATTTTAATAAATTATTTGCGAGCGCACCAAAGCCTTGCAAATTGTCTGCTGTTTCACCAATCTGTGGCGAATGAGTTGCCGTAGCTTTTCGGTGCATCCATCCTATCTCACTTTCCCCAATACGCATTTCCTGCCAATCTTCTGAGGCTAAAATGTCCAAAGCAATTGGAAAAAGCTTATGCTCTTCAATGTGGATTAAACGCTGCATTTCAGACAACATAACATCCACTTTCTCAGGTAAAAATTGATACTGCCCTGATTCAATTAAAGAGCGCACTTCTTTTATTAAAGCACGATTATCATCCTGAAAACGCCACATGCCTTGACTAGGTCCAAACCAACCTCTTTTTTCCAAAAAAGGGAAAAGTTGATTTTCTTTTCTTGTATATCGTATGTTTACTTCACTCAATTGATTCAACATATTGATGGTCAACGGTATATCTTTCTGACAATCAATTTTTCTGAATTCTTCTATTAAACCCTTAAGAAATGCATTTTCTTCGTAATACAATCGTAAAGGGTGAAACTCATCTAACGAAGCAATAAAATTGGAGTTTGGCAGTTCTAATGTCATAACTTATACAAATCATTATCTTTAGTATTTTTTCAATTTTTAAAGAATACCAGTAATAATTTCCCTTTCATTTTAAATATTATCAAAAAATAGCTCTTTAAAAGATCAACAGATAAAAAACAAAACAGTTTAAAACAAATAAGCGTGGTTTATTTTACAATTTATTAGGTGAGAAAAACACAGAAACAAACAGCATTCTTAGTAGTTTTTCTAACCAATCCTTAGTGCCAATTTCATTCGTTTTAATTTGTTTTCACTATGCCATTTAAAAATAGCTAGCTTATTTTAGAAACAAGTCATCCTATCTTTCATTTTTTCCTTAATTTTTACTACCTAAATGATAAATTAGATTTTATTGATTTGATTTTGACCAGAACACATAATAAACTTTTTAATTCTAAATTTTCATTCCATAAAGCATATATTATCCGCACAATTAATTGAACTTAAAAAATTATAAAATCAGTTTGCACATGTTAGAAGCTTACAATAAAAGAGACAAAAAAGTTCAATCTAAATGCCGAATTTGGAAGTAATCGAAACAGCTTTAAGAGGTGATTCTGAAAAATTCAGATATTTTTACACTTTACATTAAAGAATTGAACTTCTCTAGTTAATTTTCACAAAAACTCACACGCTATTTTCCACTTTCACTTACCTTGGTAACCGTTTTGCTTCCAAATAGCTCTACTAAATTTAATCGCTTGGGCAGATGGTTTTAAAACACCTCGAATACTAGAAGGGGGTTGACCAGGACCAGCTAATTTAGGGGATGGGCACCAATGATCGTTTTCATACAGCTTTCGCTCTGATTCTTTTTTGAAATTAGGTACTGAAACCGGCTTACCGTTTTCTAAAGCACTTCTCCATGCCAGTATGCCAATTGACGACATCGTCACGCCGCGATAAACATCCAAATAAGGTTGCTTTTTTGATTGAATTGCTTTTGCAAAATAATAGTTGGTCCAGAAATCACCTCCACCATGCCCTGCTTTTCGGGCTAAATCGCCATGCTCTGGCCACTCTGGCAAATAGGTTTTTTCTTTTATTTCATTAGCACCCACATCCCATTCATCATGCCAAACACGAACCTGACCTGGGCCAAAATACCCAGGCCCTCGCGTAATCTCCATAGCACCACGACTACCATGCAAACGATACCAATTACTATGACCAGCTAAACCACCATTTAACAATTTAAAAACAGACCCATTATCCATACGGCATAATATAACGGAACCTGCATCCTGTAGTTTTACCGAAGTCTCATTTCTGCCTGGTATAATCAAAGCATGGGCATTCACTTTTATTGGCATCGTTTCCGTAATGTACATTAATGGAGCAAGGGCATGCGTACAATAATATGTCGAAGGTATCCAATTACGCCAATGTTGCATGCCTGGAGAAATTCGAGTGCGATCTTCTAACGACATAGGGTGTACATATTCACCCTCAGCATAAGTCACCTTACCAATTTCATCTGCTTTATAGAGCCTTCGCATTTCTTGATTAAATACAGTATACGGGTAATTTTCGGCCAACATATAGATAAGGCCTGTTTCTTCAACTTTGCGACATAAAGCAACCCCTTCTGCCATTGTGATATTACAAGATGTTTCACTCATCACATGTTTACCCGCCTCCAAAGCTTTAATGGCAAAAGGGGCGTGCTCATCAAAATAATTTGCGAGAATAACAGCATCCATATCATGTTTTAAAAATTGATCGTAGTCGGTATAGGTTTTGACATTTAATGAATTTCCAGCTTCCTTAAGTTTTTCCTTCCATTGATCGCAAATGGCAACAAGTTTAAAACCAGCATAATTAGCACCTTTTGCAAAACTCATTCCACGGCCAACACCAATCACTCCGACTTTTATAATTTTTTTTCCTGCCATTTTAAGATTCCTTTTGTGAATAGATTAAATTTATTTTCCTTTATAACCATCTTTTTTCCAAATTGCTTTGGCATGAGCTAATGCCTTAGCCGAAGGTTTGATTTTACCTAAAATGCTCGCATGTGGTTGACCCGCGTGATGCGCATGGGTAGGAAAAGGCGACCAATGATCATTTTCATACAATTTGCGCTCCGATTCTTTTTTGAAATCAGGTACATCATAAGGCTTACCATCTTCTAAAGCACTCTTCCATGCTAAAATACCAACCGATGACATAGCCACGCCACGATACACATCTAAATAAGGCTGTTTATTCGCCGAAATAGCCTTGGCAAAATGAAAATTAGTCCAAAAATCCCCACCCCCATGCCCCGCCTTTTTAGCATCTTCCCCATGTTCTGGCCACTCAGGTAAATAAGTTCTTTCTTTTGGAATATCGCCTTTCACATCCCATTCATCATGCCAAACTCGAACTTGACCTGGGCCATAATAACCTGGCCCACGCGTAATTTCCATGGCTCCAACACTACCATGTACACGATACCAATTACTATGACCGGGTATCATCAAACCAAATAACTTAAAAACCGACCCATTATTCATTCGACAAAGCGTCACGGCCCCTGCGTCTGCGACGCGCGATGTCATAACATCTAGCTCAGGGCATGAAATAGATAGTGCGTTTACTTTAACTGGCATTGTTTCTGTAATGTACATCAAAGGTGCAAGCGCATGAGTACAATAATAAGTAGAAGGCAACCAGTTACGCCAATGATTCACGCCGGGTGTTATGTGCAAACGATCATCCGGAGCCATAGGGTGATTATATTCACCTTCTGCATAAGTCACTTTGCCTATTTCTCCCGTCCTATAAACTCTACGCATTTCTTGATTAAAAACTGTGTAGGGGTAATTTTCTGCTAACATATAAATTTTACCCGATGCTTCCACCGCGCGGCATAGCTCTACACCTTCGGCCAAAGTTGAATTACTAGCGGTTTCGCTCATCACATGTTTACCAGCCTTTAAAGCCTGAATAGCAAAAGGCGCATGCTGATCATAATAATTTGCCAGAACAACTGCATCCATATCATGTTTCAGAAATTTTTCAAAATCTGTATAAGTCGTAACACCTAAGTTTTTGCCCGCCTCTTTTAATTTTTCAACCCAATGATCACAAATCGCGACAAGTTTCATCCCAGCTTTACCAGCACCTTTCGCAAAACTCATCCCACGACCTACCCCTATAACCCCCACTCGAATCACTTTATTCTTTGCCATTTTTTTTATCCCTTGTTTTAATATTTAGTAGCTGAAATTCATTTATCCTTCGCTTTGTCTCAGCCTTTATATCCATTATCATTCCACACCTTTTTACTCAAAGCTATTGCTTTTGGTGTCTGTTTAATTTTGCCTAGTATGCTCAGAGGTGCTTTATATTTAGGGCGCTTTTCATTTAAATCAGGTGACCAATGATCGCTCGCATATTTTTTTCTTTCCTTTTCTATTCGAAAATCAGGTATCGGGTAAGGGGCACCGTTTTCTAAGGCCGACCGCCATCCTTGAATCGCACATAAACTCATATCGATACCTTTATACACATCTAAAAAAGGTTGCTTCTTCGTGCGAATGGCATCTGCAAATGCTTTAAGCGTAAAATAATCCCCACCCCCATGACCCGCACTTTTAGCAATATGTTGATCACTAGGAAAATCAGGTTTATAAACCATTTCATGTGGCTCATATTCTTTGATATCATAATCTTTTGAAACAATTAATCTTTGGCGATCACCATGACGCGCATTTTCCATCAAACCACGATTTCCATGAATTCTGGTATAAACTCCATGCCCTCGTATCCAACCATGTAACGACTTTAAAGTAGCACCATTGTTCATTCTTAACATCAGCGTTGCAGCCGTATCGTTCACTCGATAATTCCCTGAAATACCAGGGTCATCTTTATCGTGGGCAATCACAAAAGCGTTGACCATAGTCGGGCGCGTATTGGTAATATACATTACAGGCGCAATAGAATGGGTACAGTAATAGGTGGAAGGCAACCAATTTCTCCAATGATCAAAACCAGGCGATAATCGGGCCCAAACTTCAGGCGGTTCAGGGTGCACATATTCACATTCCGCATGACGCAATTCACCAATTTCACCCTTATCATAAAGTCGTTTCATTTCTTGATTAAAATTCATATATGGGTAGTTTTCAGCAAACATGTAAATACGCTTAGACTTTTCAACTGCACGAGCTAGCGCAACACCTTCCGCCATGGTAAAACAAGCAGTACACTCACTGATAACATGTTTACCCGCTTCTAATGCCTTTATAGCATAAGGTGCATGCTCATGAAAATAATTAGCCAAAACAACTGCGTCAATATCAGACTTTAAAAATTTATCAAAATCCGTATAAGTCTCCACATTAAAATTTTTGCCAGCTTGCAAGAGCTTTTCTTCCCACTTATCGCAAATGGCGACTAGCTGCAATCCATTCGCTTTTGCACCGTCCCCCATAAAGGAACGACCACGGCCTACTCCAAAAACACCTACTTTTATGATTTTCTTTTTGCTCATTAGATCTCCTTTAGATTCAATTCATTTGAAAGATATGATTTTGAGTACCTTGAATTTTTGTTTCTACCACGAATAAAGCACCTTCTTCAGGGTTTTGAGAAATTATCTGCGGGTCGCTTCCCACTCTTGCACTTGTAATAAATAATTTCTCAAGATTTTTACCTCCAAACACTACAGAAGTCGGTTTTCTACAATTTACCAAAACTTCGCCTAATATTTTTTGTGACTTAGGGCAATAACGAATGACTTTGCTTCCATTCCAAATGGCAATCCACAATTTCCCTTCACCATCGATTGTCATGCCATCTAAATACCCCTTCTCAGCAGGCCATTCTAAAATAATTTTTTCTTCAGAAATAAAGCCTAACTCCAAATCAAATGCATAACTTCTCAATTGCAAGGTAGAAGTATCAATATAATACATAGTTCTGCCATCCGCCGACCAACAAGTACCATTAGAACAACCAACTGATGGCAATACTTTGGTGATCGCCATATTTGCATCAATCCTATAAAGTGCTCCTTGGCTATGTTTTATATCGTCCGTCATAGTACCTGCCCATAAACGACCTCGTGGGTCACACTTGGCATCATTAAATCGATTCCATTTTTTATTTTCTGAAATTGTTTTTAAAACCCTGCTCTGTTTTGAGTCGATATCGAATTCAATCAATTCATCAAGCTGACCGGATATATAAGTTGAGTGTTTAGTGGTAGGTATCGCAAAACCAATGACTTGCTTAGTATCCATTGAAAACTGCTTGTTTAATTCAAAATCAAACCAATGAAATTTTTTAGCTAAAATATCAACCCAACTTAGCTTCTGCCGAATGGGGTTCCATTCTGGGCCTTCCCCCAATTCGTTTTCCGCACGAATAAAAACCTCTGCTTTCCAGCAATTCATAAATTACCCTGAATAGTCAACACAAATTTGTTTTTGTTTGCCTAAACCTTCCACCTCTAGTTCAACAACATCGCCAGCCTTTAGATATTGCGGTGGTTTAAAACCAAGACCTACCCCAGGTGGCGTTCCCGTTGAAATAATATCACCCGCCTCTAAAGTCATTACATTTGATAAATATTTCACAATAAAATAAGGTTGAAAGATCATAGTGTTTGTATTTCCTTTTTGCTTTTGCACACCATTCACCCAAAGGCTCATTGACAAATTCATGGGGTTTGAAATTTCATCGGTAGTAACAAGATAGGGCCCAACAGGGTTAAAGCTTCTAAAAGACTTACCCTTCGTCCATTGACCAGAATGTTCTAGCTGCCATTCCCTTTCCGAAACATCATTAGAAACACAGTAACCGGCAATTGCCTCTTTTGCTTCTTCTTCTGTCTTCAGATAAGACACATCCTTACCTATGACAATACCAAGCTCCACTTCCCAATCCGTTTTAACACTTTTTGGAGGTATCACAATAGGGTCGTATGGCCCACTTATCGTGTTGCTGGCCTTCATAAAAACAATCGGCTCTGCAGGCACAGGCATACCAGATTCCTTAGCATGGTCAAAATAATTTAACCCAATACAAATAATCTTATAAGGGCGTGCCACACAAGCACCAATTCTTTCTTGACTGCTTACAACAGGGTACTGATTTTGACTTAACTTTTTCTTTACATTTTCTAAACCATTATTTTGAAAGAATGCGTGATCCCAATCCTTAAAATCTTTTGAAAGATCTAAAACCCCTTTGTCTGTTTGTACACCCGGTTTTTCCTGACCTATTTTTCCAAATCGAACTAACTTCATAAATTATCCTTTTATTCTACTAATTGCTTTTTCGGTTCGTTTTATTGTTTCTAAAATATCTGCCTCTGTATGTGCAAAAGAAATACTACCCTGTTTTGTCGGCGTTGGAAAATGAAATATTTTTTCTGCAATTAATTCTTGACGGTATTTCGCATCTACATCAAATTGATGGTTCTTCGCTATATCCATCCAGTTTTTCGGTAAATGATCCATAAAATAAGTTGCAAAAGCAGAACCTTGTCTTGCTGTTTTTGTAACATATTTGGTGTTAGCAAATAAGCCTTCTAGCTTTGATTGCATCAATGCCCCTAACGATTCTAGCTTTTGATATACTTCTTTTTCATTGGTTTTTAAAAATTTTAGAGTCGCAATTGCAGCCGCCACTGGCACCGGGTGCCCATTATAGGTTCCCGCTATTAATACACGCTTTTTTGGGTCTGGGTGATAAAAATAGGCCATTAATTCTTCTTTACCACCAATAATGCCTAACGGATACCCATTTGCGCAAGCTTTACCAAATGTTGAAAGATCAGGTTTAACGCCAATCAAAGACTGATACCCACCTAAAGCATGACGAAAGCCTGTTTTTACTTCATCAAATATTAACACAGTGCCCGTTTCATCACAAGCCGTTCGCAATTTTTGAAGATAATTATCTACAGGTTTTACAATACCAACATTTTGCAAAATAGGCTCTAAAATAACAGCTGCTATTTTTTTTGTTGACAGCAATTTTTTTATTGCCGCTATATCATTATATTCAACTACATGCACTACATTTTTTTGAAAACTTGGCATGCCAGCTGAAAACGGTCGCAATTGATGCTCCTCCCCTTCCTGATGCCCCGTCATGGTTTCTAAAGGGTCCATTAAATTAAAACAAACATCATTATGCCAACCATTATAACCACCTTGCATGACAATTACATCATCGCGATTGGTATGTGCTCTTGCAAGTCGCAAAGCAAAATAAGTTGCTTCAGAACCAGTATTGGTGATTTGCAATTTTTCAATATTAGGCACACAAGCTTTAATTAATTCCGCTAGTTCTCCTTCCCAAATCGTTGTACCAGCCCCCATTAAAGATTGCCCTTCTCGAATAGCCTCAATCACAGCATCTTCAACAGGTTGAAAATTATGCCCCATTAGATAAGGCGAAAAGGCCGCGTGATAATCAATGTATTGATCTCCATTTACATCCCAAAGATAAGCACCTTTAGCCTTTTTAAAAATCTTGACCGGGTTTGTGGCTCGATTAACAGACACAACACCGCCCGCAATACTCTTTTTGTTTTTCTCTAATATTTCTAATTCTAAGCTTGAGCTAGACATGCCTCATCCTTTCTAATCATTTTTTGAATATTGCTTTTAACTGTTTCATAAATAATTTCAAGCGAACCTCTTTCAAATAATGCTACCCATACCGCATAAGTATCTAATCGATCATATTGGGCTTGATGCGGCAAATAAGACTGCGAACCATTTGCGATATTTAAAGGCAATATCGCATAATCAGGGAAATCCGCCCGTAAAGACTTTTGTAAAAAGCTATACGCTTCATTCGGCAATGCCACAAAAAACACTTTACCCAGTTGCCATACCCAAATAGGGTTATCTAAATAATCAACATCGCCAATAGCTTTTCTTAAACTAATACTGCGATTGATTCTTTCCATCAAATAATGATCTTTGCATTTAGACTTTTGCTCTAATAGCTGATTCAATTTAGGGTAACTATCTTTGATTTTTAATTGTAAAGAAATTTTTTCACTTGTCGTATACTGCTGAGCTTGATACGGCACTTGGTCCCACACTGCTAATGGTGCCCCCGATTCTACAATTTGTGTGTAGGAAATCTTCTTTTGTGGGGCATTCATCGATTCTAACACACTCAAGACAGAGAAGGCCAGCATTCGACCATTTCTTTCCGCCCAATCAATATCACCTTTATATTGGTTTTTGGGTGCTTGATCCCCACAATTGCCTAGCAGAAAAACACAAGGAGCACTGGTTTGCTTTTCCACCGTCGTTCTCATAACACCCACATAATCGCTAGAAAAATGTTCGTTATCCCAAGCAAGTGTCGTTGGGTGGCAAGCATAATGCACTAAACTGAAAATTACTTTACCTTTATTATCCGATACTCGACCCACTAGCAAAGTTTGATCGGCTTGTATCTCAGGGTTATACCCTACTACAACTCTGTCATCTTTCATTAAATCGCGATTGGTTGCCAAAGGCGATGTACCGCTTTCCCATTCCATGATTCCATCAACTGCATTTTTAAGCGCAACTCGAATCGATTCAAACAACTGCTTTTTCAGGTTTTCTAAAAACGGTTGTATCTTGTCTCCACCAGGTTCTGATACACGATTGCAATCTACCGTTGGGCCAGAATGGGTATGCGTACAAGCAAGAATAATGCTCGATTCTTTTGTCTTAAATTCTTGTGCAATTAAAGGAATTAAATCTTTAGGTGTAAACCCCGTTAAATTCGGAAAAGTCACCAAATCAAGTGTCGCCAAAATAAACAATTCTGCTGATGACTGCATAGTAACAACATGAATCATAATAGGAGTGTGATGTTTCGTCAGCATTAATTTTGTAGAAGCCCCCCAGTTTTTAGAATAAATACCAATTTCAGGGGTAATATCAGCTCTAGCAAAACCAAATTTACCAAAAAAGTTAGGTGCATTAAAAGTTTCAAACATAAATTTTCCTTTTTTTGTGTTAACGGTTAAGACTTAGCCCACCATCCATTAATAAGGTAGAGCCAACCATGTGTTTATTATTAGGGTCACAAAGAAACAAAACATTTTCTGCTACATCATCACTCGAAATTAACAATTGATTAGGAACTTTCATTCGCAAAGTCTCACGACCCTCTGGGTTATTTTTCAAAAATTGCCCTGTTAAACCTGCATCCACATACCCTGGGGCAATTTCATTTACTAAAATTTGATGAGGTGCTAATTCTTTGGCGATACATTGCACAAACATTCTTAAGCCCGCTTTAGAAACACAATAAGAGGGGATATGAGAATGAACCGCATGCCCAGCCCAACTACCAATTAAAACAATTCGACCAGGCTTTTTTTCTTCCATTAATTTTTGAGAAGAAATCTTCGACATATAAAAGGCTGTACTTAAATTGACTGCCATTTCATTTTCCCATTGCGCATCACTTACTTCTACAAAACTTTTCACTACATTGATAATGGCCGAGCTATAAATAATTAAATCCGGTGTGCCGATTTGTTTTCTCGTTTCTTCATACCAAGCCGATACATTTTTTGCAAAAGCTAAATCTGCCTTCACATATAAAAACTTTCGGCCAAGTACTTTGATTTGTGTCTCTAAATCATTTGCGTCTTTGGGGTCTCGAATATCTGCAACAGATATATGAGCCCCTTCTTTTGCTAACTTAATCGCTATCGACCTACCTAAATCACCAAGACCACCACTGATAAATGCAATATTGTCTTTAAATCTCATTTCACGCTCCTTGTATTTCAGCCTACTTAAAAATTGCTTTTACCAATCACCAATACTACCATCTTTATAAAATACTCTTTGCAAAACTTCTTGTTGAAATGGATGCTTTTTAATTTCTTCTTCATTGATTTCAATGCCCAAACCTGGTTTTTGATTAGGCTTAACAATTCGGCCTTTTTTCTCTGTAACATAACCTTCTTTTACAATGTCACCACGCCATGGAACATCATTTGTAACCGTTTCGCAAATCATATAACTCGGTTGCGAAAAACCAAACTCAAGAGAAGCTGCCGTACTAACTGGCCCCTGTGGGTTATGTGGCGCTAGCGAAATACGATACGCTTCTGCCATGGCGGCAATGCGTTTGGCCTCTGACAAACCACCACAATGCGTAATATCCATTTGCACCACATCGCAACCTTTGGCTTCAAATAAATCTTTAAAGGATGCTAAATAAGTAAATCTTTCGCCCGTTGCAACAGGCGTTGTAATCGCTTCGTTGATTCTTGCTAAACCATCAATACTTTCAGGCCAACAAGGTTCTTCTAGAAAATATAAACCATAAGGGTCTAGGGCTTTACCTATTTGCAAACCCATAGCAGGCGATGGTCTTGCATGACAATCTACCATAATGTCAATGCTATTCCCAACCGCTTCACGCATAGCCTTAACATTTGCTTCTGCATATTTCACAGGCATCAATCCATCTAGTGGCATAGTTGGTGGGCATGCCATTGATTTAAATGCCGTGTAACCATTTTCTACCGCCTCAATAGCTAGTTCCCCAAACCGCTTGGCATCATTATCTGCCGTTTGATAAAAATCTTCCATTTTACCGCCACCCAAATGACAGTAGGTGCGCACATAATCACGCACAGGCCCACCCCATAATTTCGAACATGGCACATTACAAACTTTCCCTAAGATATCCCATAAAGCAATATCAATTCCAGCTATTGCAGTTGCTCTTACGATTCCATTGCCATGCCAAAAATGCTGACGATACATCATCTGCCATAAATATTCAATGCGCGTAGGGTCCTGCCCAATCAAAAGACTCTTCATATCTTCAATCGAACCAATCACACCCCGCGTATGCCATTCTAAAGTTGCTTCCCCCCAACCATGTAACCCCGGCTGATCAGTAATAACCTTTACAAAAACCCAGTTTCTCATCCTAGCGTTACAAACCAAGGCCTGAATATCAACAATTTTCATAAATTTTCCCTTTTTAAATAGCTAATTATTTGACAAATGATACAATGTCAAACATAAATAGAAAGGAATTTCCCTGAAATATTTTAAAAATAGGCCCATCTCATTGGTGAGAAAGACAAAATGAACATTCAAGAATATATAGAAAATGACCTAGAACAAAAAGTCCTCAGCGGTAAAAATATCCCTGAAAAGCTAACCCTAGATTTTCTTTCAAGGCATTATCAAGTTAGCACAAGACCCGTGCGTTTAGCACTTCAAAAGTTATTAGAAAAAAAGATTTTACTAAAACAAGAAAACGCCAGAATTCTGCCGAACCCCAAAAAGGTTAGCACTAAGAAAAAATTGTCTATTATAACTCCCCCTACCAATTATTATGAAATTATTTTAAATGACTTGGTTAAAATGTCGCTACTTGATTCAGAAAAGACAATCTTTCTACGCGAAGAAGAATTGGCTGAAAAATACGGTCTAAGCAGAACCCCCATCAGAAACATATTGCATACAATAGCACGAACAGGCCTAGTTGAGCATCAACAAAGAATCGGTTGGGTTTTAGTGCCTTTTTCATTAAATGATTATGAGCAATTCAAAAATGTACGCGCAGTAATGGAAGTCTATGCGCTTGAAATTTCATGCCACCAACTTGATCAGAAAAAAATTCAAGAATATCTAGATGGCAATTTTCTTGATGAAGATGGCAATTATCAATTAGACAATGACTTTCATCAGTATATTATCGATAGCAGCCAAAATCGATATGTAAAAGATTTTTTTAAACGCTACCAACCCTTTTTTCAATTATTTATTGTAAAAGAAAAAGATAGCCCCACAGAAGCAAAACTAGCATGGGAATTCCACCAAGAAATTCTTAAAAATATACTAAAGAAAAACTGGAAAGCAGCCCAAGCAAGCCTTAAAGGCCATATTCTGTCGTCTAAAACTTATAAAAATTCTGGCATCATGATCCAAGAAATGACCCAGAAGCTTTAAACAGCTAAATAGGTAAAAATACGAGACCATTGCTAAAAAATCTCTTGTTAGCACGGCTTATGAATTGCAAGTACTGTTTCTTGAAAATCCTATACATTATATGTTCTAAAAATTTTATTTTTGATTATTTTCTAATTGAAAACTAAAAAGATGCGAAAATTAATTTTGTCAAATCATTGTGGGTTTACTTCCAAAGATGAAAAAATTCCCTGAAATGCGGAAGCCTATTTAAAAAAGAAAGCAATAATTATAAAGTTCACCCAAATTGGAAGTTTGCGTAAGCCTAGGGTGAAAACATCATATATTTTGCAAATATAGTCCCTTAACTACCAGTTCTAATTAGTAGGTAGAAACAGATTAGCATCTAACTGAAAAAAAGCTTATTTCTTAGATCAATCAGCTTTAAAAGCTTTTTAACAAAACAGACCAATCTTTTAAATTTAAATCTTAATTTATCTATACGATAATTTTTTACTTCGTTTAAAGTACACAATCTCATTATAATTGGGAAAATCAAAATCTTTTTGGAGCCAGAAATGGCAAAATTTATTTTTACCTTTCTTTTTATTATCAGCATTTTTTCAGTTTCATTCACAGACGAAGCAGTCAAAATTACGAATAAAAAATATACCGATTATCAAGAAGCATTAAAAGTCGCCAAAGAATCCAAAAAGAATATTCTGATGGTTTTTGCAGGTTCAGATTGGTGCGCAAATTGCATAAAACTAAAAAAAAATGTTCTTGATACCGAATCATTTGAATTATATGCAAGCGAAAATTTAATTCTGCTAATTCTCGACTTCCCTAGCGGCAAAAAGAATTCGCTTTCAAAAGATCAAGTTAAAAAAAATGAAGCTTTAGCTGAAAAATACAACCCAGAAGGGTCGTTTCCCAGAGTGATTGTTTTATCACCCGAAGAAGTTAATTTAGGCGAAATTAAATCATATAAAAATGAAACACCTGATAAGTATATAGAAATGATAAAAAAAATTGTAGCTGAGAAAAAATGAAACACCTCGTTTTACTAGCGCTTATTCTCATAACCTTTACTTCAACATACTGCGAGGATATTCGCATTGGCATTACTACAAAACGCATTACCAGTCTTTTAAGTTCTCGTTGCGAGCTTGTGGCTGTACATGAAGATAGCCAAATTGCCACAAAAGCCATCGATAAATGCGTTGAGGAAATATTAAGAATTGAAAATATTATTTCAGAATGGAAGCCTGACTCTGAAATTTCTAAAATTAACAAAATGGCAGGCAAAGAGCCTGTAACTGTCGGCAAAGAATTGTTTTATTTAATCAAAAGATCAAAAAAAATATCGGAACTAACTGACGGGGCTTTTGATATTTCCTTTTTAAGCGCTGGTAAATTATGGGTTTTTAACCCCCCTATGAAAGAATTACCCAAAGAAGAATTAATTCAAGCGGCTCTCAAAAAAGTGAATTACAAAAATATTATCATTGACGAAGGTAACATGACCGTATTTTTAAAAGAAGAAGGCATGAAAATTGGCACTGGCGGTATTGGGCAAGGTTTTATAGCAAATAAAGCAAAAGCAATTATGGTTTCCATGGGTATTAAAAGCGGCATCATCAACATGAGTGGTGATGTAACAGCTTGGGGCACCCAAGAAAATGGCAAACCATGGAAAATTCAAATTGGAGACCCACTGGAAAAAGGCAAAGCCTTAGCTTGGCTAGAAATCAATAATATGTCGGTCGTTACTTCTGGTGATTACGAAAAATTCACTGTCATCAATGGCAAAAAATATTGTCACATTTTTGACCCTCGAACAGGCTACCCTATTACAACTGGAATCAAAAGTGCTACTGTCATTTGTGCAGATGTAGAAATTGCCGATGCCCTTGCGACCTCACTGTGCATTCTAGGTGAAAAAAAAGCCTTGGAGTTAATCAGTCAATTGAAAGATACAGAATGCATCATTATTAACGAAGAAAATAAAATTATCACAAGCCCTCAACTCAAACAAAAATATTGGAAAGAAAACGAATGAATTTATTACGATTAGCACTCCTTCTATTAATGGTATCCTTAGCCAGTTGTGGTAAAGTAAAGCCATACCAAAAAATGCACTTAAACCAAGAAAGTATGCAGCTAAGTGAACCCAAACTAAAGTCATTTGAAACAAATATGCAAAGCTATAGAGAAGGCGCAGAAGGCGGTAACGGCGGTAAAACAGGAGGAGGTTGCGGATGCAACTAAAATTTATTATCATCACATTTTTTGTGTTTTTTATGACAGCTCCAATATTTTCTCAGGAAGCTAATCAAAACAAAGTTGTTGCAGAAAAAGACAGCCCTAGAAAAATCGATTTTTTATTCAACTATTACGATCAAGATGGCGATCACTCACCTGTTACAGGCGGCAAAGGCACTGAAAGCCAACAAGTTATCGCACCAACTATCGTGTTGCACATCCCCTTTAAAAAGCTAAATATTTTAGACATCAATATCGGCCTGGATAATATTTCTTCGGCTTCTACAGACAAAATCGATGGCACTTCTTCATCACCATCTAGCAACGATACAAGAGTTCATGCTAATGTTTGGTATACAAGAAAATTAAAAGATTCTGGCCATTCCTTTGGCTTTATGCTTGGTTTTTCGAAAGAATACGATGTGGCTTCTATACAAGGTGGTGCAAGATATAGTTATTTAACAGCAGACGGCAATCAAGAATTCACCTCATCTATTAAAATCTACCAAGATTCATGGCAATTAATATACCCCATTGAATTAAGAGCTGACCTCTCAGACAACACCTTAAGGCCACTACCAGATGATACGCGTCTTAGTGTTAATTTTTCAAACACCTTTTCAACTGTTATCAATAAAAACCTGCAAGGCTCTGCCACACTTGATATCACCCAACAATCTGGGTTATTGTCAACACCATTTCATAGAGTGTATTTAAATGACACTACCACAGACATCGAGCGCTTACCCGATACAAAACTGAAAATTGCTTTGGGCTTGCGTCTACATTACTTTATAAATGATTACTTGACTTCAAGATTATTTTATCGCTATTATTGGGATGATTTCGGTGTTTCGGCTCATACCTTTGAGGTAGAATTACCCATTAAACTTCATAAAAAATTTGAAATCGCCCCATTTTTTCGATATTATATGCAAACCGAGGCTGATTATTTCGCACCATACGGAGAAAACAGTTCCACCAGCGAATTCTACACTTCTGATTATGACCTTTCTGAATTTAATAGTATGTTGTTTGGATTAAACCTAAAATACAATACACATTGGAGCCCATTTTTTAAATCCTATGCTATTGATTCCTTTGAATTTCGATTTTCTCATTATAATAGAGAAGACGGTTTAGATGCGAATTCATTCGGCTTTGGTTTTTCTTCATCATTTTAGGCAGTTCAATAATGAAAGCGATTTTAGGTGTATTTCTTTTAGCTTTTTTATTCTCTAACAATTTATTCTCACAAGATAATTTTGGTAGTGGCGGCTTTACTACAAAACCAAAAATAGTACCTGAAAAAGACATCTCTTTTAAATTATTATGGCAACATGAAACGATAAAACCTGGAGAAACCACACACTTAGCAGTTGTAATTGATTTAAAAAAAGGGTTTCACATTAACCCCCCTGATTACTATGTACCTTCAGATTACGAAATAGAAATTATACCGACTAAAGTCACCGTTAAAGAAATCTCTAAAGGCACAAAAGCGCAATCGCCTATTTTTCAAAAACCAATCACTGAGTTTATTGAAAAGGCAAAAAAAAGTTATACCTATTACAAAGAGCAAACAATAGTCTATATTCCAATTAGGATCAACCCAGATTTTATAGGCGAAAACTTAAATATTAGCCTTGAAGTTTACTATCAAATGTGCGACGAAGATGTTTGTTTTCGACCTGCTACCGAAAAATTAACAGCAGAAATACCAATCAATAAAACAACGGAGAGCAAACAGATAAACGAAACAATTTTTGCCAAAATACCTGAAATTGCCATGTCGGGTCTTAATCAACCAAAAGCCCCTGCCAGTGCCATGATAATGCTGTTCTTAGCATTAATTGGGGGTATCTTATTAAACTTTACACCTTGTGTTTTGCCGATTATTCCTATTAAAATTATGGGTTTAACCAATTCTGCTGGCAGTCGAAGCAAAAGCATTTTGCTTGGTTTAGTAATGAGCGCTGGTATTATCAGTTTTTGGCTAGTGCTAGGTGCCATGATTTCAGTCATTCCCAGTTTTACCTCCATCAGCAAGTTATTTCAAAACACCTATTTTACAATTTCCATTGGGGTAATCATTGCATTAATGGCCGTTGGAATGTGCGGTTTATTCAATGTGCAAGTTCCTCAAAAAATTGCCGTTTTAAACCCACGATTTTCTTCTTTTACAGGCAGTTTTGGTATAGGAATTATGACTGCAATTCTTTCCACTCCATGCACAGCACCGTTCATGGGTGCATCCTTAACATGGGCATTAACACAAACCCAACTAATGTCCCTATTCATATTTTTCACGATAGGTTTCGGCATGGCTGCCCCCTATATGGTTTTAAGTAGTTTTCCTAATTTGATAAAATGGATGCCAAAAAGCGGCCCTGTTAGCGTAGTCATCAAAGAAACTATGGGTATTTTAATGTTAGCCGCAGCCTCCTATTTTATTGGTATTGGTTTAACCGGAAGCATAAAAGCCATGAAAGGGTCATTACTATATTGGTGGCCAACAATGCTGATTGTTGCCTTTGCTGGTCTTTGGATTATTATCAAAACATTACAAATTAAGCCTTCTGCCCTAAAAAAATCCATTTTTGTTTCGATGGGTCTAATGATTATAATAGCAAGCATGGTAGTATTGAAGACGATGACAAGCAAAGGCCTTTTAGATTGGAAAGACTATACACCAGAGCTTTTAGCAAAAGCAAAAAAAGAAAACAAAATTATTGTACTAGAATTTACCGCCCAATGGTGCCTTAACTGCAAAGTATTAGAAAAAGGAGTTTTAAATACCAAAGAAGTTGCCAAAGCATTAACAAGCAGCAAAATAGAACTCATTAAAGTCGACATCACTTATGATTCTGATGTAGAAAATGTAAAATTATTAAACGAAGAAGGCAGTTTGACAATCCCCTATTTGGTCATTTACAAAAACGGAACAAAAGTTCTAGAGCGTAGCGCCTACAACTCAGAAAGCATTCTAAACGCCATAAAAGACTAATTTTAGCCCCAACAAATCAAAAAAATGCTACATCGCAATAATTTTGCGAATCACAGAAATTCTATAATTTTTATAATACTACTTTTGATAGTTAAAAATCCTAAGTCTTTTTTGGGAGGTATCTTACAGGTATATTGAAAAAATGAATGGGTTTCAATTTAAGAAACTTGGTCAAGTCAAGCAGGCGAAATTAAAATCATCATTTTTTCTGCTTATTATGACAATTGAAGGGGTTAAAAAATCACCCCTCCTACCCTTTATTGTTTCGCCTTTTTAATCCGGCTGCTGTCAAAAGATATTTCTGCAAACGACTTTTAGGGGTTTCTGGTATTGTTTGTTTTATGAATTTTTCTTTTAATAGCAAGCGAACTGTTTCATGCAATTGCCCAAATACTTTTTTATAGCCTCGTCTTTTTGCAAGCTCATTTTTTGATAAAGCATCATCACCAAATTCAGATAGTACGCCATCACTGAACATTTCAGTTTTATTCAATTGATTACCTTTTATGATTGATTTTAGTTTATATTTTTGCTTTCGACTTTTAGGTTCTCCTGGTATTGTTAATTCTATCATTTCTTCTAATAATAAATTGCGGACAACTTTGTTTAATTGACCCGAAACACCCCTGTGCCCCAAATTAATAGCTAACTCTGCCTTTGATAAAGGTTCTTTTTCTAAATTTAATAGAATTCTATCAGTCAGAGACTCTGGCCGTGACTCTACCTTCTTACCCTTTGACTCTGGCCTACTAGTTTCTTTAAGGTTAAACCGTATACCTAGATTGCTATCATCCAATTACTTAGCAAAATCAAAAGTAACAGTTGCCGTAAAAACTTCTTCTTCATTAAATTCAATTTTGGCTTTTTTTTGATACAAGGGCAACCACTTATGTACATTAGCAAAACCAGAGACAATCTCTTCGACCCAACCTAATCAAAAAATTAGTTTTGAAATAGCATCAATTAATGCTATTTTCAATTTGATTTACCTGATTTCTATTTCTTGATACTTTTCAGAAATCTGAAAAGAGTAATTGGTAGTGGTGCCTTTTGTCAAATTTGAAATCTCTAGCAAATAGGAGCCATATTCTAAAAAACTAAATTCAAAACAAGAACCATTGGTGATATTGTCTGTATAAAGTTTTCGAGTATCAAAAAATTTAAAATCAATATGGTTTGTATTTTGAATTTTTTCATCTTTTCCAAAAATTTCAAATGATAATAAATGATGTTGAGGGTTTGAAAAAAGCATCAAAGCTTGGCCATATTTACCCCTTTCAATTTTCAAATCGGGCTTATCAATTGGTGGTAATATCAAATACTCAAAATTATTTAAAAAAACATGTTTTGAAAATTTATCCTCTTCCAATCTCAAAACATTCATTTCCTTCGAGACATTAATCATTGACATCAAACTAATAGTTTGTGATTCATGTGGTGCGAGAGTCTTAGAAAATATAATTTCAGAACTATTCAGCCAATGACTTTCCAAACTAATTCGCCTTATGTTTGGAAGACTCTCCCTTTGACCCAAGCTAAAAGCTTCTTCTAATTGCCTAAATTCAATCACACCTTCATCTTCAAAGCAAACTTTATAGGTCTTATCTTTTACATTATATTTCTTATTTGACTTTGGAAAGGCAAAATAATTTAAATTTTTTAATATTTGAAACAAACTTATCCGAGAAGGCAATTCGCTTGTAAAGCTAACAATAAGAATTCCATCATTATCAGTTTCAGTTTCATTTTCTTCTTGAATTGGTTCAGCAAAATTTTTGAATTCTTTTAACAAATCAATTGTAGCATCTCCTTGAACATCAAAATTTACAAAAATGACCGTGTCTTCATCAGAACTAATTGTGGCTACTCGGTATTTTCCTTTTCTTAATAATAATGGTAACAAGGAAGGTTCACCCTTTATTCGTATCTCTTGAACATATCTTTCACCTAAGGAAATTAAATAAATGAAATCTTTAACCGGCACGGGAAACTGAAGTTGGATACGATAAAATTTGTGCAAATTAAAATCAATTTCAATCACTTCTGAGTTGTTCCCTTTAAAAAAATCTATACCCAAATAGGTAAGATTCTTGTCAATAGCAAGTTTATCATCTAGGTTAGATGAGACATCAGCTTTTTCTGTATTGTCATTAGAAGGAAAACCTTCTATTCTAAACATCAGAGCCTCTCTAAAAGAAGAGTCAATTTTCGGATACTCGAATACATTCGGCGAAATCATTTTTAATTCATTTGTAATTCCAAAGTTTTGCCCCAAAAATGATCTAGAACCTTTTTTATCACACAACAACTGATATAGGTGAATGTTTTCTTTAAACTGATTGTTTTTAAAGATGATCTTTCGAAATGGCAAATCTTCTTTATCCAATTTAAATTCGACAGTAGTTAAAATTTCTTTTAAAGCTATTAATTTGCTTTGATGGATATCTTTATCTTCATTAAATAATGTTAATTTACAAAAATCTAAATCGCTAAAAAATATTGCTGAAGAATTCTCTATAACGAGCTGGATAACATTGTCTTGGTCATCTCTCGATTGGATAAATTTTTCAGGCAATAGGTTCAAAACTAAGTTATTCTGGTCATTTGAACTCTTAATTTTTATCAACATCTCTTTTAAATTTGGCACTTCAACAAGTAAAGGCTGATCGTTATACATCTCTTCAAAAGTCTTATTGATGCTAAAAAAGCCGTTGGAACTACAAATAAAAAGTTGGCAATTTTGAAAATCAGGCGGAAAAATAATTGCTGGATAAACTTCAAAACAATTTTCTTTGATTTCGCTATTTGAAAACGACTTTAGGTTTTCTAATTCTGTTGGGCTAAATGCAACGCTTTCATTTTTGCTTAACCAACAAAAAATATAGTGATTCTCGAATGAATAGCCCCCCAATTTAAAAGAGCGAAATAAGCTTTTTGTATCGTTTTTAATTATGACAGCCTTGTATTTTTTTTGCGGCGTGCATTCAATTGTTGTATCTGTTTCCAAAATTTTTAAATCATGAAAAGCCATTTCCGTTTTACGAAAAACATAGAACTGATAGTTTTCTTCTTTTTTAAATTGAAAATCCAAATATTGCCCTTCAACACGAGCACTACGATAAACTTCGGTTTTATCTTTATAAACAACAACTGTGTAGTCCAAATTCTCGTCCGATGTGTTTTTATATTTTGGAGAAAATTGAATCTGAACTTTCGCAAAGCCATCAATTAATTGAATTGGTTCTTTTTCTGGCAAATGATATTTGATAATTTGATCAACTATTGGTTCGCGTGACTGCGGTGTATCGCTTACTGTTTTACGACTTTTATTAATTATTGAAATATCATCTTCTTCTATAGAAAGTTGCTCACCTTGTTTACGCGATAAAAAAACGAATAAAACCAATATTGCAAAGCAAATGAACAGAAATAGCTTCCCGTAATTTTTCATCTTTTAGCCTTTTCAAACCTTTCTATTATAACTTAGACACCATAAACTTTATACCAATATTACCTCAAAACACAACCAAAACTGATGTAAATATTTTTTTATCAGGGTTATCGGTCTACATTAAAACACAAAGGTCAAAGTTTTATCAACATGACTACATTTTTGCTCTAACCAAATAATTCGACAATGTAACTTTTTTTGCTTTCTAAGTTTCAAACAATGCCACAAATATACTTGATTTTCGAAATGAAAATTATAAAGTTGAGCTCGACACAATCGCAATTGCGCAATACCCCAAAAATAGGCCTTATATGTCAGATGAAATAACAAGTAATGAAAACAAAGAATGCCCGAGTTGTTCGCAAACACAAAATTTTAAAAACAATTTTTGCTATTATTGCGGTCACAATTTTTCTTCAAGTATCACAAAAACACCATTAAAAGTTCGAACTCAATTGCAAAAATCTAAAATCAAACTCGACAAAAACAAAAAGCCAATATTTCTAAGAGATGCACGCATTTTTGTTTTGATCATTGCTTTCATTACCATGGGATATTATTTTTACATGTACCAACACAGACCAATTAACCAGTTAAATGCAATGCCCAACATTTTAAACCTTGCCGTAAGAATGCAACCTGCTTTTGTGTTTATTTTTCTTGGTGCCATCTTTTTTATTTTATTTATTTGGTCATTTAAAAACCCCATCTCTGCTTTGGTTACTTGTTTTGCATTTTACTTTTTTGAAACATGCTTAAATTTTTTTATGGGAGCATGGTTAGTATTTGGCTACTTTTTCTTAAAAATTTTTATTACACTTATGTTTGCAAGCGCCATCAAAATGCAAATCGAAATAAAAAATATAAACTTAAAACGCCTAAATTAAGGCAAAATTTGCGCCAAAAGGAGCTATGCCGTAAATGAAATGCCCTCAATGTTCGTTTCAGCCCATTAAAGAATTTAATTATTGCACAGAATGCGGGTTTTCCTATCTAAATTATCAACAAGAACAAGTCGAATCTAAATCTGCAAGTCAATGGCAACATGTCAAAATTGCTGTAATCTTTTTTTGCGTTTATTTTATTTCATTACATGCCGTATTTATTTTTCCATTTTTTGCTAAAACTTTTTTAGGCTTCAACATTGCTTATTGGTTTGCTTTAGATATGGCCTTAACATTTTTTTTCATTGCAGGGGAAGAAAAACTTAGAAACATATTTCGGTTTAAAATTTTAAAATCGCTAGTTGTCATTGTTGGCGCACTCATCGGTTTTTATATTGTCAGTTTACTTTACAAATTATTAATCAATCAATTCTTTGCCTTTAATTTTCAAACTAATTCGATAAAAGTTGGCACTAATCTGACCTATTATCATTTATTATATGTATGTTTATTGCCTGCTATTTCTGAAGAAATTGCCTTTCGCTCTTTTATATATGAGAAATTCAAATTGGCTATTGGTAGATATGATGCCATCGTGCTTACAAGCATATTATTTGCTATGATTCATCTACAGCCTTTAATGTTTATTTTTTTCTTTTTTAGCGGTATTGTTTTATCGTGGGTAAAGGATTCCACCAATTCTGTGATACCATGCATTCTGTTACATTTTTTTTACAATCTTGCAATTTTATTTTGGGCACAACAAAGCTTCCTTTAAATTATAACTGGGAACAAAAGAATGGTCTTTGTGTCATTTAGCTTGATTCCTATTTCTGGTAATTGCTGTAATTTAACCGAAACCTTTCACAATTTTCTCGAAATCGATACATTGGCGTTATAATAGTTGGTTTACAATATTTTGGCACACGAGCATAAATCATTTTGAAACACATTTTTAATGTCACCAGAAACTTTCAACTATATAGAAGCCATAATTTGGTTTTGCTTTAGCCTTGCCCTTTTACTAAAAGCAGTCAAACTTGGGAAAAACTATTCTTATTTTAAAAATTGCTTGCTATGTTCAGTCGGGTTTTTCGCTTTTGGCATTTCTGATTTAATTGAAGTAAAAACAGGCGCATGGTGGAAACCAGCTGAACTTCTAATACTGAAAGCCGCATGCATAATTCTATTTGCCTATTGCGCCTATTTCTATCTAAAACCTAAAAAATAATAATCCGTCTTTATCGACTTCCGTTCATACACGACACTTTTTCTTATTATCATTTGCTAATCATCAAGAATCAAGTCTCCACAGAACACAGACTATTTTTTACATAACGATCTTTCATTTTAAGTGTTTTGGTCTCGAACAAATTTGTTTTCTGTCTGAAAACAACATTGCTTTTTCGGAAGTTACATAGTGTTTTCTCCAGATTCATAAATTTTAAGGCATATTTATCATGTTTTTGATTGATTTTCGACTATTTAAGCTAATAAATTGAGTTATATTTGTAGCTAGGACTACGAAAACTAGGCTGTGTGATAGTATTAAAATGAATCCACTTTCTGGTTAAAAAAACAAGTGTTTTTTAATTGTTTACAAAACTATCAGGGTCATGAATCTTGCATCTGATTTTTGTGATTTTTAAAGTTATTATTTTGAATTTTTAGGGACTTTCGTTATCGTTTTGCGAGATAATTTGATCTAGTAAACTTAATTTCAATTACAAGGGATACTTAAAATGGCGAAAAAAGTTCAAAATTTTATTGGCGGTAAAAATGTTTCGGGTTCACAAGCAGAATTGCATCAAATAGTTAACCCATCGGACGGCAAAACTGTTGAATTCGAACTAAACTATTCCAGTGCAGAAGATGTTAACACTGCGGTACAAACTGCGAAGGCTGCCTTTCCAGCTTGGCGTGACACGCCAGTAATGAAAAGATGTAGAACATTATTTCATGTTAAAGAATTATTGGAACAACGAATAGATGAAATTGCGGATACACTTGCGCGCGAGAACGGCAAAGCAGTATCGGAAGCAGAAGGTAGTATTCGCCGCGGTATTGAAGTTGTAGAATTTGCAGCAGGCATGCCTACACTAGCAAAAGGTGATTATGTAGAGAACATTGCTACAAGAATTGATGGTTTTATTTATCGCGAACCGTTGGGTGTAGTTGCTGGTGCCTGCCCTTTTAATTTCCCTGCTATGATACCACTTTGGATGTTTCCGGTTGCTATTGCTCTAGGGAACACATTTGTTTTAAAACCATCTGAAAAATGCCCAGCAACAGCAACGAAACTAGTTGAGATTTTTAAAGAAGGTGGCATACCTGATGGTGTATTAAATGTGGTACAAGGCGACAAAATTGCATTTGAAAGTTTGATTACTCACCCAGAAATTAAAGCTGTATCATTTGTTGGCTCAACCCCTGTTGCTAAATATGTTTGGGAAACTGGCACTAAACATGGTAAACGCGTTCAAGCTTTAGGTGGCGCGAAAAACTACATCATAGTGATGCCAGATGCATCTGAGGCAGACACAATAAGTGCAATCATTGGCTCTAGCTACGGTTGTGCTGGCGAAAGATGTATGGCATCAAGCGTAGTCGTCTTCGTTGGTGAAGCCGAAAATTTATTACCAAAGGTTATCAATGCAGCAAAAGCTATTAAAATGGGAGATGGTTTAGATAAATCCACTCAAATGGGCCCATTAGTTACAAAAGAACACAAAGCACGCGTTGTTGATTACATCAACATTGGCGTAAAAGAAGGCGCCAAACTATTGCTTGATGGTCGCGAAGCAAAAGTGCCAGGCCGAGAAAATGGCTTTTTTGTTGGCCCAACTATTTTTGACAATGTAACTTCCGATATGCGTATTGCAAAAGAAGAAATATTTGGCCCTGTGCTTTGCGTTATGCGAGCCAAATCATTAACAGATGCAATAAAATTGGCCAATACCAGTGTATTGGGTAATGGAGCATCTATATTTACAGAATCGGGTGCGGCTGCTCGCGAATTTAGATCTACAATTGAATGCGGTATGTTAGGTATTAATTCCGGTGTACCTGCCCCAATGGCATTTTTTAGTTTTGGTGGTCATAAAAATTCAATGTATGGCGATTTAAGAGCTCACGGCCCAGATTCGGTAGAGTTTTACTCTAAAAAGAAAACCGTCATTGAAAGATGGAATGGCGGCAAAGAAACGGGAAATATCTGGGGTAAATAATTAGATATAAATTGGTTAAAAGACTTTTTTAGGAAAATGAAAAATGGAAACGAAAAAACTGTACGACGATTATTTAATAACCAGCATGGTAGCTGGTTTTGACCCAGTAGAAATTGATCATGCAAAAGGCGCAAGAGTATTTGCAAAAGATGGCAAAGAATATTTAGACTGCTTTGCTGGGATCTCTGTAGTAAATGCGGGCCATTGTCACCCAAAAATAGTAAAAGCGGCGAAAGAACAAATGGATAAATTTATTCATTGTTGTACTTATGTTTATTATAACCCTGCTGCTGGCCAATTGGCTAAGCGACTAGCAGAAGTTACACCTGGAAAGTTGAAAAAAACTTTTTTTAGTAATAGTGGCGCAGAAGCAATTGAAGGCGCAATGCGTTTAGCAAAGCACTTTACTGGCAAAAACGAGTTCATTGCATTAACTCAAAGCTTTCATGGTCGTACTTATGCCACTTTATCGATCACAGGAAATAGTGGCAGAAAATTAAGCGCCGGCCCTTACATGCCAGGGGTGTACTTTACACCAGCCCCACACTTCTATCGTTGCCCATTTAATTCAAAATCAGAAGAAGAATGTGGTGAAAGATCTGCGCTTGCATTAAAAGATGTAATCAAATATCACTCTTCCAATAATGTTGCGGCATTTATTGCAGAACCTGTTATGGGTGAAGGCGGAATCATTGTACCGCCAAGCAACTACTTCAAAATAGTGAAACAGATACTAGAAGAAAACAAAATACTATTTATTGCTGACGAAGTGCAAAGCGGCTTTGGTCGAACAGGCAAGTTGTTTGGTATTGAACACTATGGGGTTGAACCCGATATTATGTGTATGGCAAAAGGTATAGCTGCGGGCTTTCCATTGGGCGGCTTTATAGCAAGACCAGAAATTGCAGATAGCTTTACACCTGGTTCGCATTTGTCTACTTTTGGTGGTAGCCCCATCAGCTGTGCCGCTGCAATCGCCAACCTAGAAGTTTTTGAAGAAGAAAAACTGGTTCAAAATTCTGAGAAACGCGGTAATTTTATCATGGGCAAATTAAAAGAGCTTGAAAAAGAATTACCTGTAGTTGGCAATGTTCGCGGTAAAGGACTAATGATTGGTATTGAGCTTGTAAAAGATTCTAACAAAACACCAGCTGTTGACCAAACAAAAGCTGTTAAAACAAAATGTCGCGAAAAAGGTATTCTTGTAGGAATGGGTGGCTCTCTAGGGAATGTTATTCGTTTACAACCACCACTTACTATCACAGAAGATGACGCAAACACAATCGTTAAAACTATTTCTGATGTGTTAAGAGAAGTAAACAAAACTATTTAGTTATAAATTTTCAAGAGCCGATTCACATGAATCGGCTCTTTTTATTTATGGCTAGGCAATACTAGGCTAGTGAGTAGTTAAAACTATTTAAAAGTTTTATTTGGGGAATGAAATGTCAAATCATTTTAAAATTGTGATACACGGTGGCGCTGGTAATTTAAACGAAGAATATGTTAATACGCACGGCAAGGCCATTCAAAATGTAGTAAACAATGCTTTATTAGAAGGCAGTAAAATTCTAAAAGCTGGTGGCTCTAGCGAAGATGCCGTTGTTGCAGCCGTAACTATATTAGAAGATGACCCTGTTTTAAATGCTGGCAAAGGGGCGGTTTTAAATGAAGAGGCAGGCTTTGAATTAGATGCTGCTCTTATGAATGGGAAAACATTGGGCGTAGGCGCTGTTATTGGCCTCAATCGCTGTAAAAACCCTATTCAATTATCAAAATACATCATGAAATCAACTAACCATGTAGTATTTACAAATGTGGGTGCATCAAAACTACTAGAAAAATCTGGACTTGAAACCGTTGATGCAGATTATTTTTATACAAAATTAAGATACGAACAATTAGTACAAGCAAGAAAAAACAATGTCACAACTTTAGACCATGACCAAAAAAACAAACCTGACAAATACGGAACCGTTGGAGCAATCGCTTTAGATAAAAATGGACATTTAGCGGCGGCAACTTCTACTGGCGGAATGACCAATAAAATGGTTGGTCGCGTTGGCGATTCACCAATGATAGGTTGTGGTACTTATGCGAACGATAACACTTGCGCTGTTTCTTGTACAGGCCAAGGCGAATTTTTTATTCGAACAGTTGCCGCACACGATATTTCGGCTCTTATGGAATATGGCAATAAGACATTAGCAGAAGCAACTCGCATTGTTTTATTTGATAAAATTGAAAAATTAGGTGGTGCTGGCGGCATCATAGCTTTAGATAAAAATGGCAATTTTGAAATGATCTATAATACAAATGCCATGATTAGGGGAATTGCGGATCAATCAGGGCTATTAAAAATAGGAATATTAAAAGAGTTTTTTGCATAAAAGGATTATAAAATGAAAGTTTATCAAGGTGTAACCGTAGAAGGCAAGGGAGTAGAAGTAACTGTAGAAGGTGAAAAAATTAAAAAAATAAAATCAATTCCTGTAACAAACAAACTTCCTGTAATAGGAATACCACTCGTTGACTGTCAAAATAATGGAGCCTTAGGGTATGGCTTTAATCGTTGTTATGATCATATTGAAAAAATTAAAGATATGACCCATTTTTATCGCTCGCATGGTGTGAACAAAGTGTTACTCACTACTACTACTTGCCCACCGGAACAGCTTTTAAAATCTGGCAAAGCGCTAACAGAATTATTTGAGAAAGACCAAGAAATAAATGATTTTTATCCAGGTGTTTTTCACGAAGGTATTTTCATGTCTAAACAAGATGGCTGGCGTGGGGCTCATTCTTTAAAATTTGTTTTAGACCCCGACTATGCCTTATTTAAAAAAATCAATAAAGCCTTTAATAATCGAATTGTTTTGGTAAACATTGCACCAGAAGAACCAGGCGGAATGAAGTTTATCGAAAAAGCAGTTGCTGACGGCATACGCGTTTCTATTGGCCATGCCTGCCCAAATGCAGAGCAAGTTGCTGAAGCAGTAAAACGCGGGGCAACTATGGTCACCCATTTTGGAAATGGAGCGAGCCCAACGATTCATCGCCATCGAAACCCTTTTTGGAGCTTTCTAGCTCACGACGAATTAGAACTAGGTATTATTGCCGATGGCCATCATTTACCAAAAGATTTAATTCAAACAGCAATTAAAGTTAAAGGCCCAAACAAATTGAATTTTGTTAGTGATTGCGCTGGCCTATCTGGCAAGCCACCAGGCGATTATGGCAATGTAGTATTAAGAGAAGATGGTTATCTTCATATGAAAGGGCAAGAAATTCTTGCTGGCGCTTATTTTCAACTAGACCGTGGCGTTGAACTACTCTGCGAAATGGGTTGGGATCTAAAAGATGCCTGGAAACAATGTAGTGAAATTCCGGCTAAAAATTTTAATATTAAAGTAAATGCAATTAAAGCAGGACAAATTGCCGACTTTGTTCTTTCAAAATATAGCCCGAAAAGAGGTTTAACCATTCAGAAAATTCTTCATAAAGGGCGAGAACACCCTGTGCTACCAATTCGCCCTGTATTTAATTAGGAATTACTGTGCCGAGAATTGCCTTTATTGGGGATGCACATATGGTGTACCCCCATAACATCCACCCTTTTGATTACGAAAAACGCAAACATTATATCGAGCAGTACCCTTTTGTAGAAAAAATGCTGGCCTATGTAAACAGCCAATCACCAGATTATGTAATTTTTTTAGGTGATGTGATTGATTGGTATAGCCCTGAAAACATCGACTTTGCACTAGAAAAAATTAGCGTGTTGAAAGCCCCATGGGCTATAACACCAGGAAATCATGATTATCAACTTGCGGTTAGACAAAGAGCGAAACATAATAACAATATCAATCATGAATGGGCAGATTTTGATTCCAATATTTGTAAAGCAAAAGCAACGGAAACTTGGAATAAAAAAGGAATCGAATTCACTTCACAAAAAATATCACTTGGCGATACAGCCATTTATTTGATAGATAGCGCACTAGGGCATACACCCATTGAACAAGAAAATTGGCTTGCAAAAGAACCAATCACGCATTCATTTAATATCTTAGCGACGCATGTTCCCATTCAAATCAAACAGATGGCAAACCTAGTTAAAAAAAACAAAGCATCTGCAAAAATGGAAGAGTATGTGCAAGAGAACTCAGAAAATGTCTATGATCGCTGTATCAAAAATCGCTTTCAACATGTTATGATGGGTCATGTCCACTTTTCTTCTATTACAAAAATCAAAGTAACTACCTTTCAAACGGTTACAATAAGTTGTTTGCCTGGCAAAAAGACCAAATTCGATGGCGTTGTAATATTAAATTGTCCATAGAAAGATATTAACGCCTTACTCATTAATGCGGGAATCACAAGAATTATCGCGTATTTTTTTTAATTATAAAATAATGAGTACGAGGAGATTTTGTTGGCTCAACTTTTTCTATAAATCCTTCTTCTTGCAATAATTTAAAATCGCTTCCCATTGTTTTAGAAGTGGTGTTCATAATTCTGGCAGCTTCTTCGCGAGAAATTCTACCGTGCTCCTGAAATTTTTCTTTGAGTAATTCAATTCGACGAAACTGTGATTTGTAATTAAAGAGTTCATGGTCATCGGCGTGCTTTTTGCTTGCTACCTTTTGATTAAGTTCTAATGGTGGCGGCAATGGTATCGGCATTTCTTTAACTTGATTTGTGATTTTTTTCAAAAAGGTTGCATCGTCAACATCGCACACTTCTTTGTCTGCATTTTTTAGGCGCATTTTTTCCATTTCATTTTTCAATTCTCTAATATTACCCGGCCAGTCATAATCGAGTAAAGCACTAGCAAGTGACGCACTGATTTTGACAGGGCCAGAAATTTGCGGGTAAAAGGCATTTAAAAAATAATTAGCCAAAATGATAATATCATCTCCTCTTTCTCGTAAGGCAGGGCTTTGAATTTCTAATCTTTGTAAACGATAATATAAATCGCTTCTAAATTTTCCTTGTTTAACAAGAACAGCTAAATTGGCATTCGTAGCGGCAATAATTCGACAATGGATCGGTTTGGTTTTAACACTACCTACAGGCCTAATTTCATTGGCTTCAAGTACTCGTAATAAAGCAACTTGTATTTCTGGGGATATATCACCAATTTCATCTAAAAATACTGTGCCATCTTCACCAGCTTCAAAAATTCCTTTATGGGATTTTTGTGCACCCGTAAAGGCACCGCTTTCATGCCCAAAAAACTCTGATTGCAGTATGGTACCAAGAATGGATGCGCAATTAATGGCTAAAAACGGCTTCTTAGCACGCTTCGACTGTTCATGTAAAGCCTGAGCAATCAATTCTTTACCGGAACCAGTTTCACCTTGAATTAAAACAGCTTGATCTAGATCTGCATATTGCTTAATTAGTTTTTTAACATTTAAGATCGCATCTGATTCACCAATAATTTTAGTGGTGATTTTTTTGGAACCACTTAATTCCATTGTGGTTTTTGATAATTTTCCTTTATTTGGCAAAATTTCTGCTTTTGTTAAAAATCGAATTTGGCTCATTGTTAAGTGGGGTGCTAATTTAAACTCTAAATCTAAAAGCTCTTGTGCATTATGCTTTTCAACTATTTGATTCAATTTCGACATATAATTTTGTGCATCAAGAACATTCCCCTCGAACAGATTAATTTGAGCTAAATAAAAATCATTCATCAGACTAAAAGAATTTTGACTAGCGGCAACTGTTAACAGCTTCGCCGTTTTCAGATTACCACTAGCAAGTTCAGCTCGAATCTTCGTTTTCGAAAGAAAACCATCAGGAAACTCAAGCAAAAGATTTTCTCTTGAAAAATTCAGAGCTTCTTTCCTATCACCCTTTAATAATGCAATATTTGCATTGATTAAGTTTTTCAATAATTCGATATCTTGCGATGGAAAAACTTCATTCGTTAGTATTTTTTCTTTGCTGATGAGTTGCCTTATGAGATATTTAGTGCCCATAGTTTGAAGAAACACAGATGATTTTATCTCGGGCTTGACTTTAATCTTATTGTAAATATCAAAAGTGTCTGCTAAAGGGTTGGTTTCTTGTAACGAAATTAATTTAATATACTCTTCAAAGTTTTTATTGTTTGGGTCTAAGTTCTTATAAAAGGAAATATAGGGTTCAAGCTGACCAACTTGAGCAATTAAAACCATCAAATTATGCAGAAAAAATATATAGCGAGGCGAAGCATGAAAGTTTTGGTTGATATCTTTCATACATCTTTGAATAGATTCATGAATATCACCTTCAAAAAAATTATTAAAAAGTAGATAGGAAGCTGAAGACACTGGGTTTATTTCGCCAGAAAGCCTATTAAGAATGTGAGCCAAAAAATCTTCCTTGCTTTCAGTATGGCTTACCTTACCTTTTGCAAGCTTCAAAAGACTCAAAAAATGGAATTGTAAATTTGGCTCAAACTCCCAATAATTAAAGTTAAAAGCTTCTTGTATGAGATCTTCATGATTAGCACTATCTTGTAACGAAACCCTCAGCCGATACATCAAATTAGATATTTCATCCAAATCTTTGTTTCTTTTTAGAATTTCCAGTAAAGTAGTGCTCTCTTCAATATAGGCTTTGATGACTGGGTGATAGTCGTTTTTCATTTTATATTCCATTATTTTACCGTTATTTTACCTATATTTTAGAAAATGTCATTATAACAAAATTTACTATTCAGAAACTATTTGGCGAATTACAAGGGTTTACGACAAATTACAAAATGGCACTTGCCTTGCTTTAAATGTCAATATTCATAAACATCCCATTTACACTTAGGGGCAAATATGGTTTCCCATGAAAAAGTACTTGAACAAAAGCCAATTGATAGCACTGTTCAACCATTTCGTTTTTCAACCCAATCCATTTCGCATCTACTGGGGAAGGCATTAAACTTTGAGTTTATGGATGTCTCATTTATTCCAAATAGTTTGCGCTCTACTTTAAGAGATATTTTAGAAGTTGGAAATAAAGCACCTTTTCGAAATTATTACCAATGGACATCTGCTTCCATACATAAATATGCCAAAAAACATCAATTAACTGAAATCGTTGAACTAGGTGCAGGTTGTGCACCAATCACTAGACAAATGATAAAAAGTTTTCCAGACTGGGATGTTAGTCTTAAAGTATCTGATCTTAACCCAGATATTATTAATTTTAAAAATCTTGAGAATTCAGATAAAAGAGTGAGGGCTGTCTATGAGCCGCTTGATTTTACAAAAAGAATTAAAGGTTTTGAAAGCTCACTACTTATTTTATCGGCTACTTTTCATCATGTACCAGAAAATCAAAAAACCAAGGTGTTAGCAAACTTAAAAAAATTATCGTCGCATGTAATTATTTTTGAACCTTTAAAGCCTAATTTATTGTCGTTAATTTTTGTTTGTGGCGCCTTAATCAGCGGTTTTCTCACCCCTCTTTTTAAATGTAATTCAAAGAGTTTTTTTAGATGCTTATTTTGGTGTTGGCTAATACCCATTGCTCCATTTTTATTTTTATGGGATGGATGGGTTTCATCTTTTCGAACTTGGAGCACAAAAAAGTGGAAGGAACAAGAACCAGACTCAAAAACGGAAGAAAGTCTGTTTAGTACAAAAACAATTCTTTGCTAACTAAAATTACTTCGCCATTATTTTGCCAAAGGTAAGTTTATGAGTAAAAAAACTGCAATCTCAAATGTATCACGCGCCATACAAAAAACAATGGCATGCTATAAAAGAAATACTTCCTTAATTGAAAATAAAGCAAAACAAGATTTTTCCATTAAAATTGCCAATACATTAGAAGAAAGAGAGGCTGTTTTTCGATTAGCCTATCAAGTATATTTAGAAAAAGGCTATGTCAGTGAAAACCCTAACCAATGGTTAATTCAACCTTACGATACAAATCAAGAGACAACCATTTTAATTGTGCAAGATAAAAATAAGAATATTGCAGGAACTTTAACCTTAGTTTTTAGTGAAAGCTGCACCTTACCAGCGGAAACATTGTATCATTTAGAATTAAATGAACTTAAAAACAGGGAAGAGAAAATAGCAGAAATTTCACGATTGGTTATTCATCCGGCTTATAGAAATTCCAAGGAAGTTTTACTTTTGTTATTTAATTATTTAGCAATTTACACTACCTATGTGAAAAAATACCATCATGTTGCTATTCAGGTTAATCCTCGACATTGTGAATACTACAAAACGATTTTATGCTTTGAAAAAATAGGAAATGAAAAACCATGCCCACAAGTCGGGAATGCGCCAGCTATTCTTTTAAATTTACCTGTCAAAAAATACCAATCAGAAATCAGTCGATGCCAATCTAAATTAAATTGTGAAAAAAAAGAACGGTCGCTGTTTCAGTATTTCTTAAAACGCGAACAAGAAGGTCTTGTTGCTAATTATTTATCCAAGCAAACAAAGCCCCTAACCGCTGACGAAAAAATTTACTTTGGCTTATCAGAGTCTGGCATCTGTAATTCAGTATGTGTATAAAAAACTGAAGTTTTTTACACAACCCCTCATTTAAAAGTCTGAACCAATTTAACGGTTTGTTGTATATTTTGCCTAATTTGATCAAAATTACTTGCTTCCAATTGATTGGTTGGGGCTACCCAAGAACCGCCACAGGCCAAAACATTTTTATTAGCTAGATATTTAACTACATTTATCATAGTAATACCGCCTGTCGGAATAAATTTAACTTGGCCAAATGGACCTTCATATGCTTTTATTGCATTTAAGCCACCAAAACTTTCAGAAGGGAAAAACTTTAATACCTCCAACCCAAACGCAAGAGCCTTTTGTATTTCAGTAGGGGTAATGACTCCAGGGTAAACAGGAATTTTTTTCTCAATACAATAAGTCACAACCTCTTCAGAAAAGCCAGGGGAAACAATGAATTTTGCACCTGAGCTAATCGCTATTTCGGCTTGCTTTTTATTAATGATTGTGCCAGCCCCAACTAATAAGCCATTCACTTTTGACATTTGCTTAATTGATTCTTCCGCATGCTCTGTACGAAAAGTGATTTCAGCAATAGGCAATGATTCTGATACTAATGCCTCCGCCAAAGGCATAATACATGCACGATTCGGAATTGCTATCACTGGCAATACTTTACTCTTTTTTATGGCACCTAAAACTTCTGAACTCATGTTTTTTCCTTTTTAATTCCCAATTTTTTATTAAAAGTAGGGTCGCCGATTGGCGGCTCCTACTTGTGTCAATTTAGATCATTTACAAACAAAAAACTGATAATATGGTTGTTGATTGCTCATTCTAGCAATTAACAATGCTAGTTCCATCAAATGATAATCACCCCACATACATGCTTCACCATTGGGTACTTTCTGGCCTTTATGTATATAATCCCAACCATTTGGTCGATGGTATACAGAGTGTAACAATAGACCTTGGTGATTTGGGTCAAACGACAAATAAGGCTCTTGAAATAATGTTTTAGCAACTGTTAACCCCGCTTTTAAATACCTTGACCCTTTGGCCACTTGTTTTTTATCATTAAAATATTGACCTAAACGAATCAAACCTTGCGCCGCTATTGCAGCCGCACTGCTATCAACAGGTTCTTCTTTATTATAAGGGTCTGCTGGTCGCTCTAAATATTTACCTAATCTACTCAAACCAGGCGCTCCTGTATCCCAATAAGGAATGCCATCAATCGGCGTCTCTCTAATATAAAATTCTGCCGTTACTTCAGCAACCTCTAAAAATCTGTCAATCACTTGTTTTTTGTTTTTAAAAACCCCAGGCAAAATATTAGAAAATTCTTTTTCAGAAAGCGTTTCTAAAAATTCAATTTGTTCAGGATACCCTGCTAATATCCATGCATGACCCCGTGTCCAAGTGGTGAATGGGCTATAACCCTGTTGGCTAGAAGGGCAACGATAGACGCCATTAGCCGTATTAAAAACCGACTCATGCACTACCCGCCCAGGCACATCATAAGCATCACGATTTTTGCCAAAATACACATTAAAGCGAGCCGTTGTTTCAGCATGTTGTAACAACCTTTTTAACAAATTAACTTTTTCATCTTGTTCTGACATCAAGATATGCCCTAACTGATGACTCACTGCTAAAGCACGGCAGGAACGAATCGTATCTGAAAACAAAGAATGTTTACCATTAAACGAAGTGATATACCCTAAATTGTTTGGTAAAGACATCCAACGAGATGCCTGAACCGCCCCGGTAATTTTTAACGCTAATTCATAAAAGTTCTTTTCCCATTCATTATATGGAATTCTTTTTTCATGCATTAATCGTAACAAGTTGCCATAAGTGCTAGTATTATTAAACCCATGATCATGTACGCCAATATGGCTGATATGGTGGGCCATATTATGAAGAGTATTATCACGACCTATTTTCAAATACTCAGGTTCATTGGTCGCATCATATTGTAAAATCGCACATCCATACTGAAAACCTTGCGTCCACTCTGTCCAGCCTCTTTGCGTATATTTACCTTTGATTGTAAATACGGGGGTTTCTTTTAAATTGCTTTTTAAAATAGATTTTATTTTAGGGCCCGCTGCTGAAAAAACATTTTCACAATCTTTTAACAAAGCTTTAGCGGTTATATTTTTATTTATCTTTAACATTTTACACCTTAGAAAAAAAGTTTAACACAGAAAAAACTCTTACCCTTACTACTACAACCTTCTTAAATGAAAACCACCATCAACATCAATTACCGCCCCCGTAGAAAATGGAAAATGATTATCTAAAAGTGATGTTACCGCTACCCCAAGATCGTCTGGCGTACCCCATCTTTTTTGAGGCACTAAACCTTCTTCAATAAGCTTATCGTATTTTGCAGTGACGGCCGATGTCATATCCGTTTTCATTATACCAGGGCGAATTTCATATACAGGTATATCAAACTCCGCAAGTCGCGTTGCCCATAATTGAACCGCCATCGCTAGACCGGCTTTTGATACGCAATAATCACCACGGTTTACAGAAGCGGTATGAACTGAAATCGAGGTGACAAATATAATTTTGTTGCCCTTAGAGTTCTCTTTATCTTTCAACCACTGTTGTGATACTTTTTGGGTTAAAAAATAGGGCCCCATTAAATTCGTTTTTATTAAGTCTAAAAAAGACTCCTCGCTTGCGTCTAAAATATCCGCCCTAATTTTTGGGGCTATACCCGCATTATTCACTAAACCATTTAATTGACCGAATTCTCTTTCAATTGATTCTAGCATCCGACTTCTTTGTGATTCAACTGAAATATCCGCTTGAAAAATTTTAAAGTTTTGTGTTTTGTGAATTGCGGCCTCTTGGCATAATTTGACTGTTTCTTTAGCAGCATCTTCATTACCCGCATAATTTACAGCAACATTATAACCACCTTTTGCAAGTGATACCGCAATACCTCTACCTAACCCGCGACTAGCTCCCGTTACCAATATGTTTTTACTCATAATTACACCTTTAAAGGTTCAATATCTATCCATTTTTTCTCAGCCGACGATTGTAATCCACGATCTGCCAATTGAATTCCTTTCACCCCTTCTAAAAGCGTCCAACGAAATGGTTCATCTAACACTATATGTCTCAAAAATAATTCCCACTGAATCTTAAAAGCATTGTCGTATTCTTTATTATTTGGCACTTCATACCAAGAACTATAAAAATCAATTGGCTGATCAATATCTGGGTTCCAAACGGGTTTTGGTGTTGCGGCTTCTGGTTGTATCCAACATTTTCTCAAACCTGCCACTGCCGAGCCTTTTGTTCCATCCACCTGAATTGTCAATAAATCATCGCGTCGCACTCTAGTACACCATGATGAGTTAAAGTGGCAAATGATTCCTTTGTCTGTAATAAATGTAGCGTATGCCGCATCATCAGCTGTTGCCTTGTACACTTTACCTAACTCATCAACACGAGTAGGCAAATGGGTTGCCGCTAAACAATTAACCTTAGTTACATTACCAAACAAATTATCAATCACATAACGCCAATGGCATAGCATATCTACAATCATACCACCACCATCTTCTTTTCGATAATTCCAAGAAGGTCTTTGTGCGGGTTGTTGATGCCCATCAAAAACCCAATACCCAAACTCCCCTTTCACAGATACAATAGAACCAAAAAAATCAGTATCAATCAAATATTTTAATTTTAGCAAACCTGGCAACCAAAGCTTATCCTGCACCACACCATTTTTAACACCTGCCTTTATAGCTTTTTTTGCTAAACCCATAGCAGATTCCATATTTTCAGATATTGGCTTTTCACAATAAATATGCTTACCCGCATCAATAGCTTTTTGAACATCTTCTAATCTTCTGGTAGTACTTTGTGCATCAAAATAAATGGGGTAGCTTTTATCTTTTAGAACCGCATTTAAATCTGTTGTATATTTAGTAAAACCGCTTCGCTTGCAAAGCTCCTGCAACTTCACTTCATTACGCCCCACTAAAATGGGGTCAACTTGAATTCGATCTTTATCGTTAACTTTAATGCCACCTTGATCGTAAATAGCTTTTATAGAACGCAACAAATGTTGATTTGTTCCCATTCTACCTGTAACACCATTCATGATTATTCCAACTGTTGTAATCGCCATTTTCTCTCCTTAGTTAAGATGATAAGTTTGTTTGTATCTTGTAACAATTAAATTCAAAAATTCATTTTGATCCATTTTCCAATATTGATTAGAAAATATCTCCACCTCATGATAACCTCTAAAACCTGTCTCTTCTACACTTTTTGTAATTTCACGAACATTAATAATTCCATCACCCATTAAACCACGGTCGTTTAGCATATCACTCATATCAAGCTTCCAATCACAAATATGATAGGAAAACAATTTATTATTTTTAGCACAGATTTTGATCTGTTCGTCAAGGTCATCCTCCCACCACACATGAAAAACATCAATCGTAACACCTACTTGTCTCGAATTAATTGCTAATGCTAATTGATTGGCGACCCGCAATGAACTTACCGCGCTGCGTTTATCGGCATACATCGGATGCAAAGGCTCAATACCAAGTTTAACTTGATGAGATGCAGCAAAAGGAACGACGACTTCTATCCCCTCTTGTATTTGTTTTAGATTTTCTTTGATTGAAAGCCCAGGTGTTGCCCCACAAACAAGCACAACCAAAGGAGCTCCAATTTGGGCTGCTTCCTCAATTACTTTTTTATTTTCATCAATAGCTCTTTGCCTTTCTTCTTTAGTATTACCTGTGAAAAAACCACCTCGAACTAAAGATACTGTTTCTAAACCGGCACTTTTGACTCTTCTATTAACTGTGCTAAGATCTTGATTTTCTAGGGCATTACGCCAAATACTAATGCCCTTAACACCAACCTTTTCATAGTTTAATAGACATTGATCTAATGACCAAGGCTTCGTAGTAATGGTATGTATGCATAATTGCGGTAATTGACTCATAGACTTTCCTTTAAATCGTGTCACCATTTTGATAAACGCCTGTTATTTCTTGCTGAAAAACCGTTTGCTCTTTTTGTATAATTCGATGATGAATCCATTGCCCAACTTTAAAACCGATCTCACTTACGGGCAAACTAATTGTATCTACTTTTTGAGGCAAAAGATTTCTGACAGGGCTATTATCAAAACCAGTTAATGAAAAATCTTTTGGTATTTGAAACCCAAATGACGAAGCTCTAGCTAATACTGTTATGGCAAGCACATCATTCATAGCTATAATTGCATTATATTTCTTTTTAATGTTGGCAAAAAAGTCTTTGTTAATAAGTTCCAAACTTTCAATCGCAATAACATCTTTACCCTGAAAAGAAATTTTTTTTTCAGCCGAAATTTTTTTTAAGCAATTTAGTCGCTCGAGGGAAATATCATTGTGAGGAGTTAAATGCAAAAAGCAAATTTTTAAATTATCTCTTTTACTATGTAATTGATTCACTAACTCTTTAATGCCTAAATAATTATTACAAGTCACAAAGTCTTGACCGGGTAAATTACGATTAATTGTAATATTTGGTATTTTTCGTTTACTTAAATCTTCATAAATGGAATCAGATGGTTTTGTAAAAGCAAAAACAACACCATCCATATTGCCGCCTTTTTTATGGTCAAACGGGTTGAAATTCTCATGATTCATTTCAACAGCCAAATTCAATCGCAATCCTTCTGCTCCTGCGCGTATCCCTGAGATTAAATCCGTGAAATCATAAAATATCGGCAATAAGTGGTCATTTTTTGGCCCAACAATTAATTTAATTGTAATGATGGCTCGGTTTTGTTGCCGTTTAATAATTCTCGGCTCATACCCAAGCTCGCGAGCCATTTCATGAATTTTTGTTGTTGTCGAATTACTAATTAAAGAAGAATTATTTAATACCCGCGAAACCGTACTAGGGGAAGTCTTTAATTTTTTGGCAATATCATAAATAGTTACAGACATTTGATTCCTGAGGCAATTTATTGCATGCAATAATTGTAGCTCTACATTTTTGTTTGTCAACAACTCCCATTCTAACAAAATTATTAGGCATAAATTTTCTATTTGCAAATATTTAGCAATCGAAAAAATACATAACAAGAGAATGAGTGCTGAAAATCTTATATTTTAGTGCAATAAAAATGGTGAACTCTAACGCGGTTGTTAGAGTTCACGGGAGAAACTATTATTTGAAATGAATGTAACCAAGGCGTGTAACATCCCCAAACATTTCAAAACCTTGACACCAAATACCACGGTGATTGCGTTTGACAGCTGGGTTTGATAAAATATTTAAGCGCCAAGTATCGCCCTTCTTAGGTTTCTTTGAAAATCGCTTCCATGGTAAAATGACATCAATGCTCCACCAAGTATCGGTGTGTTGAAAATCTACGCTATAATCCGTCAAAATTTCAGGTCGCGTACCTTGTTGCATACAGTTATCGCCTTCTTCCGCGTAACTTTGCGTTCCACCTTCACCTTTAAAAAACAAAGTCAAGTGTTGCATTTTTTTACAGGTTGTGCCATCTTCAATAAAAATTTGCATAAAACCAGTTTGGTTAATTGTCCCTTTATTTTTATTCCATACCTCTTCCCGTTCTGACCATTTAATTCCATGTTCACGCATAGAAACAACCAAACCCTTATCAGAATAGGATACGCGACAATCAATATTATCTTGTCTTGAGTAATTTCGATAATGAAAAAAAGCATGAAAATCATCCCAACATCTTTCGCCATAAAGAAAACATTGGTCATGACGAAATTTCTGAAATTGATTTAACTTGTTAGCCTTATCTACTGGCAAACAATCCATAGCAGGTGGATACAAACCTAATAAATCACCCTGCAAATAACTTAACCACTGACAGACATTATTGTAATAAGCAGAATATTTAGGTGCCTTCAAATAATCCAAAGATTTTTCAGCCTCAATCATAGCTAGTTTGATTTGTAATTCGTTATGATAAATTTTTTCATTTCGAATGGAACTATATGGCCTAGAGTATCGACGAATCTCATTATAAATTCGATGACTAGTCAGATGGTGTTGTAAGGCTTCAAATGGGATATCATCATTTTTGCAATTTAAAATCTCTTGCAAATCAGCGGCATCTTCATCAGGTATAAAAGGCCCACTGCCATTAATATTCAAAAAAGCCTGCGAAGCAGGAATATCCACATTTTTACAAGCATCTAACATAATTTTTTGCGCATTGGCAATATGTTTAAAAAAGGCAGATTTTGATTTAGCAAAATAACAAGAATATAATTCAATGCCAATTTCAATCTCTCGCCACGATCTTTCCCCCCAATTTAAATTAGCCTTGATTCGATCTATGTAAGATTGATCAGCTTTTTTACCGAGTTGTTTTTGATAAGATAGCATGTGGTTTTTGGCTATTTTTATATGCTCTTTGATTTGACGAATCAATGCCTTTGGGTTGTTTTTAACCTTCTGTTTTTTACTTGGGTCCACAAAATCTATAACATATTGCGTATCATTTGGTGCAACCTTTACTGGTTTCGTTCGCGGTAACCAAGCCTTCATTCCTAAATTATATTTGACTTCACCAAGAGTATTTAGGGAAGACATTGGGTAATAAAAAAACGGGTCTTGGTAGGTGCTATAACGGCTCGGGAACAAATACCCTTCTGAAAATGACCCGCAACAAAATTGCCACTTTTGCTTCATCATTATACGACTAGCATGAACAATCGATTGAAAAATTTTAGAACCGACATTCTCTGGAACTTTAAAAACGGTTGCATATCGATTTGCCCAAACTTTTTCATTTGGCTTTCGTTGATGAACAAAATCACAAAAAGCCTCCAAGTGACCGAAATTATTTTTGGAGTGTTCGTTTTGCCATTGAGAAAATTTTTCAGTTCCATCTAAGAAATAAGTTAATACATCATAGGAAGCCTGAAATGAAACGGAATCGGCACCCTTTGCAAGCATATCGCTCATTAATTGGTGAATATATTCTGGGTCTGTCCATATTTTACCGCTCAAATTGGTAGCACAATTATGACAAGGCCCCATACTATAGGTAAACTCTGTTTTAGGGAAGGCTTCCTTCCAATATTTAATTCTTTCATCGGCAATTGGGTAATAATAAACATCATTAGTATCATGTGATTTATGCATTAGTCGCACAGGGCCATCATATAAATCAACAATTTCTTTTATCGCAGTAATTTTAGAAATGCCCCAAAGTCTAAACTGAAGAATTGGCTTTCTCTTCAGTTTTTTAACAGCAGGAATCAATGTTCTTTTTAAGTATTCATTGGCATTACCACAACTTTCAAAGTTAAAGAATAGACCATCTAACTCTGGCAAAACTTCAAAGACTCTTTGATAAATATAGCGACTATAGGCATCAATTTCTGGATTGTCAAAATTAGCAAGACGCGACCCTCCTTCCACAATGCCTAATTTTAAATAATCACTTAGTGTTTGAGTAAAATGGGAAACATAATGTTGCATAAATGTCTCTAGCCCATATTCCTTGGCAATTTGAAGCATGTTTAACAAAGCTTTAAAATTAAGCTCACGCGTTTTTTTTGTTTTAGGGTCAATACCATGAGGGAAATCTTTATAATCTAAAAAATGCTCAAAAGGGTGATACGAACCAGCGTAAAGCACCAATACATTAAAGCCACGGGAAGAAATATTTTGAAATAGACTATGCCAGTAGGTATCGCTACATTCCGTTAGCATAATCCGATTGGCGGTAGATTTACCGTTATGATTTTCTAAAACTGTAAACGAAGTTTCTAATTTATACAAACGATGTTTAAATAAAAGTGATTTAGATGTATTTCTGAAGGAGCCTGACATCATTTGTTCCTCAAGCTCTTTAATTCCACATAAAAACCCTGTAACACTACTTGCATTTAATTGCAATTCAGATTTCGATACTTTTATTTCATAGGAATCATTTTTAGCGACTAAAGACCCAATTCGCAAGACAAGATTTAGAATGAAAGATTCGCCGTTATCTTGATAAGCAAAACCCGATAATCTCTGCAAGGCACGAATGATACTCTTTGAACCTACTCCAAACTTTTTTTCTAACCATTGATTAATATTCATATTGAAAACCTTTGTAAATTTTTGTCTCAGGTATTATTTCTTCTGTTGCGAAAAAACCAAATAAAAGCATCAGTGAATTGTAATTTTTACTGTAATCAATATTGAGACAAAATATTTTAACAGATAGGCAGTAAAAGATAAAAATTCTGTAACTCAGCAAGCTATTAAGTTGGTAGCCAGATCGTCCCGGTCTGGCGAATTTTCAATTTTGATTGAGCTACCATATCAAGGCGGTGCCACGATTGCACGATTTGGCTACCCAAAAAAAATCGCTAAGTAATTCCAAAATTCTAAACATTTTTTGTAATTTTCAGCCTATTTCATTTACAGGACAGCGCAACATCAACTACATTAATTAATTCATCAATTTCAAATGGTTTGCGAAGCAGGTAAACATGTTTGTTGTTAGTCAAACTCGATAAAACTTTTTCTAAATATTCCCCAGCTTGACCTGTAATGAAAATCACTTTGGCATTTGGGTTGGTCTTTTTTATTTCTAAAAATGCATCCATGCCATTCATACGAGGCATCAACACATCTAGAAAAACAAGATCGGGTTGATGAGATTGGTAGAGTTTTACCCCATCTAAACCATTTACCCCTTCCAAAATATCATGCCCCTTATCCGACAAGGCAGCTGCAATTAAACCTCGAATCAACTCTTCATCATCAACGATTAAGATTTTAGAAGTTGGGGCTGGCACCGCAATTACTGTTTTTTCAGTCTGGGTTATAATTTGTTTAAACTCTTTAGTTGCAATTTTTTCTGGAAAACTCAAAATAAAAGTTGCGCCTTCCCCTTCTACGCTTTCAACTTCCAATTTACCTTCATGCATTTCAGCAATACTTCTTGAAATTGACAACCCCAACCCTGTACCCGACTTACTACCGCCACCTAAAACGCCTTTTGTAGTGTAAAATGGCATAAATATTTTATCTAAATTTACTTTTTTAATGCCAATACCGGTATCGCGAATTTTAAAAACTATAAAACCATTTTCCTTGTACAAGCTTAAGTAGAGCTCGCCGCCATTTTCCATGGCATGCGAAGCATTTATCACTAGATTTAAAATTACCTGAGACAATAAGTTTTCATCCGCATACATTTTATCAACAGGCTGAAAATCAGTGAGAACTATAATTTTATTATTTTCCAATTGTTTTTGTGTAAAATTCAAAACACTCTGAATTAATTCTTGAAAATCCATATGGGAAATTTTTACAGGTTTTTTACGCGAAAAGTTCAACAGCCCACTAGTTATGCCTTCTGATCTTTTTGATAAGGCAATAATATTTGTTAAGGCCTTATCAATAAGTTCTTCTGTTTTTTTCGATTGAGCCAATTGGGCATAACCCAAAATTCCGCCAATTATATTATTAAACTCATGAGCTACACCCGCCGCTAGCTCGCCAATCGAATGCGACTTATCGAACATATGCAATTCTGCATTTTTTAATTTTAATTCTGCATTACATTTTGTTAATTTTTCTTCCAGATCTTTTGTTACACGATTATATAATTCCTTTTGATAACTCAGCTCCGCTTTTAATGCTTTAATTTCTTCTTCAAGTGAATTACTTTTTATACCTAAAACATCAATATCGTGTTTCGATTCACCATCTAAAATCTCATCTAAACCAATCGATTTAATTATACTAGAAACATTATCATTAACATTAACCGCAATGGACTCCGTACCGACTGATTTGAAAAATAACTTTAAACTAAACAGCACAGAAACACCGGTTGAAGTAATTTGGTTTACAGAGCTAAAATCTAAAAATATTCGTTTTACCTTGTCTAATCGAAAACTATTCAAAAATTCCAATTTTATTTTTGACAATAAAGAATCATCGATTTCTTGAGTAATTCGCAAAATCAAGTTTTCGCTATCCAATTCATTTATCAAACCCATGGTATCAACTCAATTGTGTTTTAGCTAATTTCAGTATAATAACTACAACTCTAAAAAGAAAGAACTATACACTGCCTTTCTTTTTTTGATTCTAGCAGTAGTATAGCAAATAATCTTTTACATTGCAAAATCAAAATGCCAAGAATTCTATTAATTGCACCACCTAGTTTTCATTTTCAAAAGTTAAAAGAAAACTTGATCAAAATTGGCTTTTTCATCACCGTAATTTCAGAGGAAGCCGAAACCTTCGACTTAATCCATTCAACGCCTTTTGATGCCTACATCTTAGAACCTTTTTCAAATTTTAAAATGGCCGCAAAAATTTTGCGTCAATTAAATGAATTAAATTATTTTTCCAAATGCTTACTCGCTCTACCAGGAGTACGACCCCACGAAGAATCTACAGCAAAAAAAATTGTGAAAGATAATTACTTTTCTATAAACGGTCCCATGGAAAAAATCGAACAAAAAATTAATTTTTTATGTACTCAAAATATAACTGATAAAGCAAATCACATAAAAATTAGTAGCCCTATTATCCAACATGTTAAAAACGAAATCGAAAAGGCAAAAAAAGGCAAAACAGAACTAAGTTTTTTATACATACGCACAAAAAGCAACAATTTGCACCAAGAAGACTTCTTGCTGTCTACTATTAATTCTATCGCTCCCGATCGCATAAAAATTTCCAATGAAGCTCTACCCTTCAAAGAAGGCCTGCTCATTTTGCTATTAGGCACTTCAAAAAATGATTGCCTACAATTTAAAAAAGATTTCCTTGAGAAAATTACTTCTTCTTTGCCAAAGGAGAATTTAAATTCATTTTCTGATTTTGAATGCATCACCGCAACTTATCCCCAAGATGGTACTTCCTATCTAGAAATCACACAATCATTGGAAGCGATAGATTTAGAGCAACAAAACTACAATAATGTGACATTAAATATTTCAACAATAGCAAAACACGCTGAGCATTTCTCGCAAACATTTCGGCCCAAAAGAAACAGCGGTGGTCTTCCACCAATCGAATTAAACAACTACATTCCCGTAAATTATTTACCCCCTACTTGGGTAGGCGCCTTCTATCAACATGAAAACGACCCGCATCAACTTTATCAATATTTTCAAGAAAATGCTCCAACACTCATCGAGCGAATTACCGCGATTGCCCAAGGTTTAATTCATTGTTTCCCTCAATACAACAAAATCTCACTACAAGGGAAATCTAATCCATTTCAAGATATCATTTCAGTCTTCGAAATAGACGAGTTTAAAAACATTTGCATGTTTAGCTTACTCGAAAATATTTTTAATAACATCCCACTTCAATGTTCTGATTTGTTTCCTTTGAGTTATTTACAAACTTCGGTTGCACTTGAACTTTCAAAAACTCTTGATTACCCTAAAAAAACCGAACTGTTACTTTGTGCTTTTAGTCAAAACTTAAGCAACATACTAATCAATATTCGTATACCCGAACACTATCAAACTATCGCTAAAAAAAACAGAACAACAAATTCAAGTATAGGCCAATTGTATTTTGAGAATCACGGCTTTACCCCTTCTGAGCTAATCAAAATATTCTTAAAACAATGGAATGTAGAAGAACAAATAGTCGAATCGGCAGCATGTGTTAGGCACGAATTCATCCCCAAACTAAACCCGCAACTAACAGCCATAACACACTTAGCAGTTGTAATTTCCAATTTAATTAACAAACTCAACCCAGAAAAAAATCTTAATTTATCGCAAATGGCAGTTGATGAGATTGGTTTGCGAAATCGAAGCCTGAAACTGGATTCGCTCAATTACATGTTGAGAGAGCCAAAACAATGGCAAAACAATTACTCCTTTTTAAATCCTACAATTTAGTTGGATTACTTACCCTGCTTTTACGAGGCATCCTAAAATATGCTTCTTAAAACCGAATTTAAAACTAACTTACATTTTGCAAAGTTAACCATAAATTTGCAATATAAATTCAAATTAAGGCTTAATTTCCTTATTAAAGATTTTTTTTATTGTATATTAACATCCTTTAAAACCAGTCTGAAAAACCTAAGCAACCTAATTCTATATTTGAATTAATGAGTGTTTAGAATAAACAGACTTATACCTCAATAAAAACAAAAGACCAAAATAGGAGCATTATCAATGAATCAAAAACCCGTGTTAACATTTGTAACCGTCATTGTAATATTAGTCGGATTGTATATATTTTTTGACGGATATTATACCGTTGATGAAGGTGAGCGAGGAGTTCTACTTAGAAATGGGGCTATCGTAAGTATTTCAGAACCAGGCTTTGGGCTAAAAATACCATTTGTCGATTCCGTCGTTAAAGTCAGCACCCAAACTCATACTATTATGTACGACCAATTACAAGCATACAGTCGCGACCAACAACCAGCAACAATAAAAGCTTCTGTAACTTATCGTATTCCGCCAAATGAAAAAGAAGTTAGGGAATTATATTCAAGCTTTGGTAGCACTGCAAATATTGAAAGCAGGCTAATCAATCGACATGTTCCAGAACAAATTGAAAATGTTTTTGGTCAATATACGGCGATTTCAGCAGTACAAGATAGAGTGAAATTTGGCCATGATGCATTTGAAGCTGTCAAAAAAGCTATTTCAGGGCCACTAGTAATCGAAAGCATTCAAATCGAAAACATCGACTTTTCAGACGCTTATGAAAAATCAGTTGAAGATAGAATGAAAGCTGAAGTTGAAGTTCAAACACAAAAGCAAAACCTAGAAAAAGAAAGAGTGAGTGCTGATATTTTGGTTACCCAAGCAAAATCACGAGCCGAAAGCCAATTGGCAATGGCTGCCGCTGAAGCCCAAGCAATTCGATTAAAAGGCGAGGCAGAAGCTGATGCCATTAAAGCTAGAGCTTCTGCGCTAGCACAAAATCAAAATCTAGTTGAATTAATTAAAGCCGAACGATGGAATGGGCAATTGCCAACTACCGTAATCCCTGGCAATGTAACTCCATTTTTAACGCTACCTGAAAAAAAATAATAACCTTAATTTAAAAGCTGAAATGCGCTAATTGTGCATTTCAGCATTTGCTAACAAACTGATTTCCCCATTATTTAATATTGAACTGCAAATCTAAGTTTGTACCAGAAACTGATATTTTACCAGACAATTTATAAAGTGGGTTTGCCCAAGAATTTAACAATTGTTTATCCGTAACAGCTATTTCTTGCACGGAAAACTTCATAGAACTTTGATTTACAGATAATGTTAGTTTTTTATTCTCCAAAAGGGTTACAGTGTTATCATTTTGAATAATAGGCTTATTCTGGCAAAAAAAGTGAATTTCAATTTCATTTGCGTTCGATAAAAACTCATAAGAGTCTTTAATTTTCAATTGCCCGTATGCATGATCAAATTCAGCCTCTCTCCTATAGCTACTCAGACGACTTTCCTTTGGGTACACGCCTTCTAAATTCATTTGCAACACAGACAAATTGGGCTGTTGATTACAAACTACATTTTTAGCTCTAAAGTCTTTCCCATTTTTTTGTTCGATACCGTTTACCACCGCAATATTGTGAGCTGAAGACTTCATATAAGTCAATGAATAACGATTTGGCCCAAAAGTTTCTTTTGAATAAGTCTCTACACCAACATCAATTATTGCAGGGCGACCTTCTGAAAACAAAATAAAATGCCCTACATCATTATGATTATGATTTTCCCCATTATGACCAGCTTTTATGGCACAATATAAGCCTTTATCCGGGTTTTCTGACTCCCTACAAATTAAGATTTCTGTGTTAGGATACCAAACACTTAAGGTTTTTTTTAACTCCATTTTACCCTGAATCGGCTTAAACCAAAACAAATCTCTTATCATCAAAGTTAAGATTGTTGACCCAATAGTTATTTCAGGAGTAATATTATCAGGTTGCCATTTAATGGCTTGCAACCCAACTAAATGCTGCATATTTGGCTGACCTGTCATTTCTCCTAATTTGCACGCTAAACCTCTGTCAGGGTGCGAAATGGCACTAGCATCAGCAAAATTAAAAAAATAATCTCTACTAATATGTGCATTAAAAATGAAATAAGCCATCTTCTCGATTTTTGCATCTTTATATATATTAATTTTATCGTTAGTTCTGCTTCGTAATAGCTCTAAAAAAACAGTCATTATGCCAGGTGAAACACCCCAATAATTAGGCCCTTCATCACAACCACCATCATTAGCATAAGAATCATAATATTTATCAAAACCTCTTAATAACTTGTGAACGATTTGGCTTAAATAATCAATATCCTCCACAACATATAAGGCAGCACCTAAAATATTAGCCGAGCACCATATTGACCAATTGTTATGGCCATCATCCCAGCCCGTTTTATGGCTAGCCATATATGGCACTAAAACTCGTCGCGTAATTTCTTGTTTAATTCGCAAACACAAATGAGGCGAAATATCATAAATTACATTGCTAAGTAAATAATAAGCTTCGCCAACAATCATGGCTGTTTGCGCAGCAAATAAATCCACGATTTCTTCATTAGGGTCAGGCAAAGGGTCGCCCTCTCTTTTAGCATGGTGCGCAGGAATACACCAAGATGTTTCCTCTAAAATTGCCCAAAATCCATTCAGTATATCATTGATAAATCTACCTTTGCCTTCCAAGCATTCCGCCAAAACAAGCTCGCTAAATTCTTTACGCCTTTTAAAATATAATGCCTCAAAACGACTTCTATTTCCATTAGTAACAAATTCCATAAACAAATGAGCTGGCAGTAATGGCCACGGGTGGTTTAAATGCTGATTTGCCCTTTGCAGCATTTCATGAAAACGATATTGATTCATCGGGGTTTTTGATAATTCATCCCATTGCTTTCGTTCATCAGCTTTTGGGAATGGTCGCCAATCACGAGAAGGTATAATTAGCTCCTTTATATCCTTAATAGAAAACCTATCTGATAACATAATTTCTCCAAAATAAATAAACTTACGATTGCCCTAAATATACACACAATCTGATAATTGAGGCACGAACATTTCCTTGTGATCTATATTCTCAGGATAGAGACCTGCTCATTAGAATTTTGTGAATATTTACAATTGGTTTAAATCAGTTTAAGTAATGTTCTCGCTTAAAAATTATCAAAAATTAAATTTGAGCGTAAATACTATTTTACTTTTTTGTTTGTTTTCGTAAAAATAACCTCTTTTTAATATGAGAACTTACCATGAAACATATATTGATTGGCGCATTTTTCTTATTGGGGTTATTCCTTCATGCAAAATCGCAAGAAAATGAAAATGCACCTCTAAAAACCTTTGAGGCAATCATTAAAAAAATGCAGGAAAATTATTTTGACCAATCCTATAATGGCTTGGATTGGCCAAAACTAACTGAAGAAACAAGAAAAAAAATTACTGATGAAACCGATTCCGTTCTTGCATACAATGAAATTAAAGTCTTATTACCTAAATTCCGTGATTGTAATGGTAATTTCTGTTGTTTTTTCGTTGGTGTCTGATTTTTAATATTACTTTTTTTATAAAAAACTAAAAAAAGAATTTTGTGATTTCTTTTTTTTGACGATTTTTTA
>Ga0209573_1000179_pt1 | contig 160657 bp, 136 predicted proteins | sample TNRBio252014_DNA_FD_185870 | JGI IMG/M metagenome (GOLD analysis project Ga0209573, IMG submission 185870) | Wastewater treatment Type I Accumulibacter community from EBPR Bioreactor in Madison, WI, USA - TNR Reactor_6/25/2014_ DNA (SPAdes)... | ecosystem: Engineered > Bioreactor > EBPR >...
CCACCCGATCCCATCCCGAACTCGACCGTGAAACCACGCCGCGCCCATGATCGTGTGAGCATTACTCATGCTAAAGTAGGTCATCGCCAGGAACCTCTTTCCCAAAACCCCGCAAAACGCGGGGTTTGGCATTTATGGAAGAAGTTTGTTATAAGATTGCCCAGTTTTGTGAGTCCGGTTCCAGCCGGTTGGAGATCAATTCCATGTCTAGAGTATGTCAGGTGACCGGTAAACGTCCGATCACTGGAAATAATGTTTCTCACGCAAATAACAGGACACGCCGCCGCTTTTTGCCCAACTTGCATGTTCATCGCTTTTGGGTGGAGAGCGAACAGCGTTTTATCAGTTTGCGGGTCTCTTGTAGTGGGATGCGGACTATCGACAAGAAAGGCATCGACGCCGTTCTGGCCGATCTACGTAGCCGGGGCGAGAAATTCTAAGAGGAGCGGCTGCTATGCGCGATAAAATTAAGCTGGTTTCTACTGCGGGGACCGGGCATTTTTATACGACGACTAAGAATAAACGCACCACCCCAGAGAAACTGGAGATGAGTAAGTTTGATCCAGTAATCCGTAAGCATGTCCCTTACAAGGAAGCAAAAATAAAATAGTAGCTCTGTAGGGTCGGCAATCAGCCATGGCCGGCGTCTTCGTGCGTTGGCCGTTTAAACTTTGCTGGAGGTGTTTACTATGAATGAAACAGAAGAATATATGCCTTGGTCGGAAGAATTGAGTGTGGGCTTGCAGGAGATTGATGAGCAGCATAAAATTCTGGTGGGTTTGATTAATCGACTTTTTAATGAAGCTATATTAAAAAAAGCAGAAAAACCGATTATTGATAGTATCTTAAGAGAGCTTGGTCAATACACTATCGTGCATTTTTCTGTTGAAGAGAGCTTGTTTCGCATCTTTGATTACCCCGATGCGGCTTCTCATCAAAAGCATCATATGCAGCTTCGGGAAGAAGTTTTAAATATATATAATAAATTTAATGAAGGAGGTTCAATTGATTTGGAGCTGATGCGTTTTCTCAGGCACTGGCTAAAAAATCATATTATGGGCGATGACAAGAAATTTACACCCTTTTTTCTGGAAAAAGGGTTTAAACCAGCCTGGTCTAAAAAGCGTTCATGGGTTGGAAAAATCTGGGACTCGATGACGGTCAAGTGAGAAGATTACGGTATCGAGTCGAATCGCAGCTGGTCGCCAAGGCGAATACCGCGCTGGGCTGATTCGCCGGCGTTGATTTCTAGGATATAGCGTACCGTGTCCGAGGCGCTCAAATAGAGCGGGCAACGTGGTGTAGAGCAGATGGGTGTCTCAGCGTGGATCTGCACCAGACGACCTTCCCCATCGAAATAAAGTAAATCCAGAGGGATATAGGTATTCTTCATCCAGAATGCGGCGGGGCCGGGTGGTTGCATGAACAGCATCCCCTGGTCCTGGGGTAGCTCTTGCCGAAACATCAAGCCACGCGCGCGTTCTTCCTCGGTGCGTGCAATTTCCACTCGAAAATCCGCTGAACCGACCCGGATAGGTGTCGTGTCGAAAGCGAGCGCGGAGTTGAAGCAGAGGAGGCCAACGCTCGCTAAGGCAGCAAGAACAATAGATTTCATTGCGATAGCTCCACACGAAATGAGTTACGGGGTCGCTTACTGAGTCGACGCGCCAGGCCCACGCTGCTCGCATCCTGATTAGCTAAATCATACAAACTTTCTGCTTTATGCGCTTTCAATGCTTGCAGATGGATGGCGCCGCCCGACGTGGCCGCCTGAACTTTGCCCGTGGAACGGTGGAGACGCCCGCCTTCATGCCGGTGGGTACTTACGGCACCGTCAAGGCCATGACCCCGGAAGAATTGCGCGAGCTTGGTGCTGAAATTATCCTCGGTAACACCTTCCATTTGATGCTGCGCCCTGGCGCAGCGATCATTGCGCAACATGGTGGCCTGCACGGGTTCATGCACTGGGAAGGGCCGATCCTGACCGATTCCGGCGGTTTTCAGGTCTTTAGTCTGGCCGCGATGCGCAAGATCACCGAGGCTGGGGTCAAATTCCGTTCTCCAGTAGATGGCGGCGTTGTGTTTTTGGGGCCAGAGGAATCCATGGCTGTACAGCGGGCGCTTGGCACCGACATCGTCATGATTTTCGATGAGTGTACGCCCTACCCAGCTAGCGAAACCGCAGCGCGCCAGTCCATGGATCTCTCGTTGCGTTGGGCGCGGCGCAGCAAGGCGGCGCACGAGGGGAATCCGGCGGCCTTATTTGGCATCGTGCAGGGTGGCATGTATCCGCATTTACGCCAGATTTCCGCCGCCGGGTTGCAGGACATCGGTTTCGATGGCTACGCGATTGGCGGCTTGGCAGTTGGTGAGCCGCTGAGCGAGCGCCTGGCGATCTTGGACTGCACCACGCCCCTATTACCGGAATCCGCACCGCGCTACCTGATGGGGGTCGGCAAACCGGAAGATTTGGTGGAGGCGGTGCGCCGGGGTGTGGATCTGTTCGATTGCGTATTGCCCACCCGTAACGCCCGCAATGGTCACCTGTTTACCCGCTACGGCGACATCCGTATCCGTAATAGCTGCTACCGTGCGGATGTCCAGCCGCTGGATGAAAGCTGCGGATGTTATACCTGTCGTCATTACAGTCGCGCTTATTTGCGGCATCTAGATCGTTGCAACGAGCTGCTCGGCGCACGGCTTAATTCCATACATAATTTGTATTATTATCAAGAACTCATGCGTGAAATCCGGGCCGCAGTCAGCGAACGGCGGTTCGCGTCCTTCGTCACGGCGTTCTATGAAAATCGCCGTCAGGTTTCCTCGTCTGTGTATAATGCCAACCTTTGCTAAAGGCTCCTTCCGCCTGCGCGTTTGAATGCGGTGACCCGAAGGAGCCATTAATCAGGAGTTGCCCATGGAACGTCTTCTTAATTTTGTCATCAGTGATGCGATGGCCCAACAGGCGGGCGCGCCCGGCGGCGCTGAGATGGGTTTAATGAATCTGCTGTTTCCCATTGTGCTGATTGCCGCCTTTTATTTTCTGTTGATCCGTCCGCAGACTAAGCGGGCCAAGGAACACAAGCAGATGATCGAAGGGTTGAAGAAGGGCGATGAGGTTGTCACCGGTGGTGGTGTCTTGGGCCGCATTCTTGAGGTAGGGGACAATTTTATCCAAGTAGAGATCGCCGATGGGGTACAGATCAAAGTGCAAAAACAAGCCATTGGTTCATTGATGCCTAAAGGCACTTACAAAGGCGCTTTTTAACACCAAAGGTCGGCGCGTCTCCAGCGTCTGGCGGGAATCGTAGTCCATGTCCTCTCCCTATACCCTGAATCAATACCCCTGGTGGAAGTATCTGCTCATCGGTTTCATCGTGTTCTGGGGGTTGATCTATGCGCTGCCCAATCTGTTTGGCGAGGATCCGGCGGTGCAAATCTCCGGCGCTCGCGCCAACATCACGGTCGATGCCGCGTTTCAGAACCGTGTCGCTGCTTTGCTGGATAGCGATCAGCTAGCGCATAAGCGGCTAGAGCTGGAAGAAGGGCGTCTGCTGATTCGCTTTTCTGACCCAGAGACGCAGCTAAAAGCGGCCGATATTCTCAAAGATCGACTCGGGCGTGATTATATTGTGGCCCTCAATCTCGCATCGGCGGCCCCAGGTTTTATGCGCGCCCTGGGATTGAACCCCATGTATCTGGGCCTGGATCTGCGCGGTGGCGTCCATTTTTTGATGCAGGTGGATATGGATGCCACGGTGAAGCAAATCGAGGAAAGCTATGTCGAGGAAGTCCGCGCCCAGCTACGCGCCGCGAAAGTGCCTTATGGCTCGGTGGGACGCGCGGCGGGCGGCGGCATTCAAGTGGAGTTCAAGGATGAAGCCGCTCGCGAGCAGGCCGCGCAGGTGCTGGGCAAGAATCTGGCGAATTTGCAGCGCAGCACAACAGGACCGCTCAGTTTAACGCTGAAGCTGAGTGAGCCGGAAATCAAGGAAAAGCGGGATTTTGCCTTGCAGCAGAACATTACCACGCTGCGCAATCGGGTTAATGAGCTGGGTGTAGCCGAACCGATTATTCAGCAACAGGGCAGCGACCGCATCGTGGTGCAATTGCCGGGGGTGCAAGACACCGCCCGCGCCAAGGAGATTCTTGGCGCGACTGCGACTCTGGAGTTTCGCTTGGCGGACGAAGAAAATGACTGGAATCAGGCCGCCACGACCAATCGCGCGCCCATCAATTCCCGGCTGTATAAAACGCGCGATGGCGGTTCAGCGTTGCTGCAAAAGCGGGTGATGCTCACGGGGGAATCCATTGTTGATGCTTCATCTGGCCTGGATCAGCAGAGCGGCAGTCCGGCGGTATACGTCACTTTGGATGGCAAAGGTGCCAAGCGCATGGAAGATGCCACCAAGGACAACATTGGCAAACGCATGGGCGTGGTGTTCATTGAAAACAAGACCGAAACCAAACGGGTGGATGGCGAGCTAAAGAAAAGCGCCTACACAGTCGAGGAAGTTATCAATGTCGCCACCATTCGCGATCGGCTGGGGCGGCGCTTCCAAATCACTGGCCTGGATAGCACCCGCGAGGCGCGGGATCTGGCTTTGCTGCTCCGCGCCGGTGCCTTGGCTAGTCCGATTGAAATTATCGAAGAACGGACTGTCGGGCCGAGCGCCGGTAAGGAAAATATCGCCCAAGGCTTTCAAGCCGCGTTGTTGTCGCTGGTGGTGATCGGTGTCTTTATGACCCTGCGCTACAAAAGCTTTGGCCTGATTGCCAGCGCCGCGCTATTAGCGAACGTGGTATTGCTGATTGCCGCACTCTCGATGCTGCAAGCGACACTGACCTTACCGGGTATTGCGGGCATTGTGCTGACTATGGGCATGGCGGTGGATGCGAATGTGCTGATCTACGAGCGGATCCGTGAAGAGCTACGCAACGGTAATAGCCCGCAAGCTGCTATTCACGCCGGTTTTGACCGTGCCTTCGATACCATTCTGGATTCTAATCTGACCACCCTGATTGCGGCGATCATGTTGTTTGGCTTTGGTACTGGCCCGATCAAGGGCTTTGCCGTGACGCTCAGCATCGGCATTCTCACCTCTATGTTCACGGCGGTGACCGGCTCGCGCGCCTTGGTTAATCTGATTTATGGCGGCCGCAAGCTGCAAAAATTAACCGTCTAAACGGCGGCGGGATACGGTGATGGAACGATTCAGTCTTTACAACACAAACATTGACTTTCTCCGCTGGCGCAAGCTGGCCATGGTGTGGTCCATTGTCGTGCTGCTGATCGCCATCGGTGCGCTGCTGGTGCAGGGGATGAATTTAGGGTTGGACTTCACCGGGGGCACGGTGCTGGAGGTGCAATATCCGCAGCCAGTAGCCATCCCACAGATTCGCGAGACCTTGACCAAGGCCGGCTTCACGGATGCGCAGACCCAGCATTTCGGCACCGCGCGGGCGGTGCTGATCCGCATCCCGCCGCATGGCGAGAAAGGCAATACCGCCGCATTAAGCAACGAGGTGTTGGGTGCATTGCAAACGGCCGAAGGAGGTGCGGGCGCTACCTTAGCGCGGGCCGAGTTTGTCGGGCCTCAGGTAGGTCAGGAGCTGGTGGAGCAGGGTGGTTTGGCGGCGCTGGGGGCCTTGGCAGGCATTCTGATCTACGTAATGTTCCGCTTTGAATGGCGCCTGGCGGTGGGCACGATTGCCGCCACCATTCACGATGTGTTGTTTACCGTGGGCTGGTTTTCGCTGTTGCAGATTGAATTTGATTTAACCGTGCTGGCGGCGGTCTTGGCGGTCATCGGTTATTCGGTCAATGATACCGTGGTGGTGCTGGACCGCATTCGTGAAAATTTCCGTAAGCGCCGCAAGGGTTCTGCGTTAGAGATCATGAATCTATCGATCAATGAAACGCTTTCACGCACGATCATGACCAGCTTTGTGACCCTGTTATCGGTCATCGTGCTGTACTTCTTTGGTGGCGTGGTGATGCGCGGATTCTCGATCGCCATGATCGTCGGTATTGTGGTGGGTACGTACTCCTCCATCTACATCGCCAGCGCCACTGCGCTCTATCTGGGCATTAACCGCGAGGATTTGCTGCCTCGCGCCAAGGAGACTGCTGATGAGCGACCCTAAGCCCATGGCCGAGCACGGATTATTTTAGTTGCTTTCACTTGGAATCACCGGGCTTGGGCGGCGCACTCTTGAGGACCCATGATCCCAATCGGTCGAACTTCAGGCGTTTTAGGGAGGGTTCAGCGGACCCGACCGCGCGATTCCATGAATCTCGTATTGATTGCCTGCTAAGCTTGATTCCAGTTTTCCATTATTAAGTAGGGATCATGATGAGTCTCTATAGATTTTGAGTCTAGCGATATGCTGCGATAGAACGACGATTCTCATGCCGTGGGAGGTTGCATGAACATCAAGAAGGCTTTGGTGGTGGATGATTCCAAGGTCGCTCACTTGACCTTGCGCAAGCTGTTGCTCGAGCGGGGTGTCGAAGTCGATTGGGTAGGATCGGGCGAGGAATGCATTAAATACTTGGGTGTCCGGAAACCCGCTGCCATCTTCATGGATGTCATGATGCCTGGCATGGACGGTTTTGAGACCACGCGGGTCATTACCAGTCAGAAACTGCAAGGCCCGCCACCCATTATCATGTGTTCGGCTAACGCCACCGATGAAGACAAGCGCGACGCCCAGGAAAGCGGAGCGATCGGTTTCCTGTCAAAGCCTTACACGCCAGAGCAGTTGGATGATGTCTTGCGTCTGGTGAGCCAAGCTGCGGCCAGCCCGGTGGAAAAAGGCGCAGCCCCGACGGCTCCAGTGGTTCCCCCGCCTGTGGTGGCCACGCAGGAATCACAGCCTGCGTCGGCAGCAGCTCCACCGGTTCCCAAGACGCCGACGGTTGCGCCAGCGGCAGCCCAGACGGCGGAAGTCTCGGCCAGCGAGATCGAGCAAATTGCCGAGCGCGCGGCGTGGGCAGCGGCGGAAAAGGTGGCGCGAGATATTATTCAGGAGCTGGTGCCCAGTTTGGCGCGGGAAACCGCTATGCAGGCGGCGCGCGGCGTGTCCGAAGATCTGGGGCGACGGTCAGCGCACGCCGCAGTGCGCGCCGCGCAAGAAGCCGCGAAACAGGTCGCTACCGAGATCGCGCGCAGCGCCGCCGAGCGCACCGCGCGTAGCACCGCCCAGGAAAGCGCCCGGTCGGTGGCCGAGCAGGCAGCCCGTCAGATTAGCGAAGGCGTTTCGCAACGCAGTGTTGCGCGCGGCTTGGAGCTTAATCGGGATGAGCTGCTAGCTGAAATTGAGCAGAAGGTTGGTAAGAAAATCCGTGAGACCTTGGGAATCATCACCGGCGCTCCGGATTTCAAGCAGCAAATATTGCAAATGGTGCGTTCCAACATTCAGCCGGTCATTGAAACCATCGCCAGGGAAACAGCTGAGCGCACTGTGCAGCAAGAAGCGGCCAATTTGGGCGCGAGCGGGGGGGCGGGGCGTGCGACCATGGCCCTGGCTTTGGCGGCTGTCGCTTTCATCGGCTCCATGGTAGCTCTAGGGCGTATTTTCGGTTTGTTTTAATTGATTTTCTCTTCTTGCTGAAGCCGTTGGCGCTTTCCGCGCCAGCGGCTTTTTTTATTACCCCATTGTTCTCCATTTGGTCGCTGGACATAGCGCTTAGGGGATCAGACTCATTCCCTCACTGAAACTGATGGAAAGTTCATTTGTAAATGGCCGATCGTTTGCATGGTGGTCTGCGTCGTCGTTGCGGTCACCAATTCTGTGTCGATAACGGGAAAGGAACGACAAGGCTATTGAACTATTCCCAATGCCACGCTGAGGATTTTAGAAATGAGCATTAATATGAGTAAAAAGGTCGATATCTATCTAAAAAATCCGGACGCTTTTCAATCGGATTTAAAGAATCAAGAATCCATTTGGCTGGATAATTTTGTCCGTCCCATCGGCAGTCATTACGAGGCGGCCCTGAATGATATCAAGGCGGTTTTCGAAGTGGCGAAACAAAGAAAAGCCGAGCAGGAAGCGCGGTTGGCCAAGATCGATGCCATCAACGGTTTGGTCATCTCCGTGCTGTTGGCGGGTGTCGATATCATGAGCACGGCGGCTTTGAAGGACATCCAAATCCTCAGCCGTTTTTCTTCCAACAAGGGCTTGGATTCCTTTCTGGTCAGCAGCAGCGACACCGCGACGGCGGTGAAGAATTTTCTTTCTCAGTCTTCCAAGTTTAGCGATGCGTTGCTGGCAAACTTAGATGATAAAATCAAAGGCTTGGTACAAACCGGCACCGTTACTTCGGGCGTGGCCTTTGTGAAGCAAATCGCTCAGGAGGTCGACGCCGCAGCGCCCAGCGATCCTTCCGTATCCTGGCCAGGGCCGCTGACGTATCAAAACGATATGACGACTTTTTATTCGACCACTTCTCGCTCGATCAATGAAGCGTTTGTCTTTTGGGTGCGGGACAGCAAACTCAGCGCCAGCGTGAAGCGATCGCTGATCGAACTGTTCGTCCGACTCCCTTTCGTGCGCCCGCCGACGCTCAGCATGAAGACTTTCGAAAGTTTTTTTAAGGCTTATTACGAAGTCTGCTATTGGTGCGATTACATTAGCGCCACAACAGCCTATGGCTTATTTAATGATAAAGGCGTCGATCCGACCCGGACTGTCGGAATCATTCGAGACGGCTATCTTGCCGATACCATCAACGAGCGCATCCAAAAGCTGACGGGCCGGTATGTGACGAGCAAAGGTGGAGAAAAAGGCGATCCCTTCGATATTCGCATGGCCTGGGATGGCTGGGTCAGTCGCAGTCAAGTCGAATTTCTTCGAATCGTTCGCGCCGAAGCGTATACCAGGAATGTCAAGCCTTTATTGATAGGGGCCGGCACGAGCACGACCATTTTTTAATCGAAATCATTAAGATGTTTTTGGGGGGTTTTATTCGTCGTCGGCTTAGCCTTCGCCTTTGCGTCGAGAATTGGACCAGTACGGCGGGGCTGCCTGCCCAGTTCAGAATGAACTGGGCCAGAAGGCCGAGTTGAACCTGTTGACCTGTGGGGGAGTTAGAAGATGGCTCCACTCTGGACAGGTTACTCAGGGGTTTTCAGGAGTAGCTTGTCACTGCAATGCGCGTAACCGCCCCATTTTGAAGGCCAAACTCGCGCCTTGGTACACGCTAATGGCCTCTTCAATGGCGAGAGGATCAGCGGCGGCCGGTCGGGTGGTGAGGGCTGCCCAGTCTACTGCTTCAACCCGTACACGCTGCCGAGGCTCCAAAATAACCAGTCGGTCGTTTTCAAGATAGCCCACCGTCTGGTAGGTGCTGAGCAGCGCATGTTCCTTGCCAGGCGGCAAGCGGTTGACATCATGGCCGATAAATTTGCTGATGTAAGACCAGTGTAGTAAACCGAGTAGCGTCGGCGCAATGTCGATTTGGGCGATCAGGCGTTCATTGCGCGCCGGTGGGAAGAGCTTGGGTGCATAAATCAGTAAGGGGATCCGATAGCGCGCCAGCGGCAAATCGCTTTTGCCGGCTGCTGACGCCTGATGGTCAGCGACGATGACAAACACGGTATTGGCAAACCAGGGTTTGGCCGCCGCGCGCATCAGAAAATCGCCCAGCGCCCAATCGGCGTATTTGACCGCGCCATCACGCCCCGTCTTGGAAGGAATATCGATGCGGCCGTCCGGGTATGTGTAGGGCCGATGGTTCGAGGTGGTCATGATGTGAGCGAAGAAGGGCTGACCAGCGGTATATTTGGTGTCGAAGCTTTCCAACGCCTTGCTATAGAGATCTTCGTCGGCGATACCCCAGACGTTTTCATGATGAATCTGACTTTTGGGCACCGCCAGACGGTCAATGACTTCGTAACCGTTATGGCTGAAAAAGTGATTCATGTTATCGAAATAGCCGTAGCCGCCGTAAAGGAACAGACTGGCGTAGCCTTTGGCGTTGAACACCGAGGCGAGCGAAAACAGTTGTCCATTATGCGGGCGGCGCACGATGGCGTTGCCCGGCGTCGGCGGTATCGCCAGCGCCAAGGCTTCCAGGCCGCGCACAGTGCGGGTTCCTGAAGCAAAGGCGCGGGGAAAAAACACGCTCTCTTGCGTCAGGCGGTCTAGGGTTGGCGTGATATTTTTCGGATTGCCGAAGCTTTGCATGAAGTCGGCGCTCATGCTTTCCAGCATCACCAGCACGACATTCGGATGGATCTCCGGGCCTGGCACCGTGACCCGATAGGCCAAGTCGCGTGGATCCGCGCTGAGCGGTTCGCCACCGGTCAGCAGCATTTCCTGGCGTAGGCGGGCGTAGACTGTGGCCTCCGGCAAGGTTCGATAAAAGAGGGTGTAATCCAGCTCATTGTCCTTGAAGGCGCGTACAAACTCGAACAAGCCGTTACCGGCCAGCTCACGGGCGTAAACGTTCTGCATGCCGTCACGGGCGCTGCTAGAAACGGCGGTGAGCAGCGCGATAGCCAGTAGGGCGTGCGCGGAGAACCAGCCCAGGCGTGTAGACAGCGCGGTAACGCTCGACAAGTGCTCTATCATCCGCCGTCGGCCGGAAAACGTGATCAATAACGATAATCCACCGAGCGCTGCCAGAATCCAACCGACAGGATAAGATTCGCGGATATTGCCGATGACCTCATCGGTATAAATCAGATAATCGACTGCAATAAAGTTAAAGCGGGATGAGAATTCTCCCCAGAAAAACCATTCAGCCACCGCGCCAAACAGCAGCGCAAACAGACCGACCGCTACGCCTAAAAACACCAGGGTTTGTGTCAGGCGAGATAGTGTCCAACGGGTGGGTAAGACCGTTAGCAGCAGGCCAAACGGCAGGGTGAGCAGCAAGGCAACCGTAAGGTCGTAGAAAAACCCAAGCGTCACCACGCGAGTCAGCGTTCCGATGGTCCAATCGGCCTCGCTGCCCGTGTGCAACGCCAGCGCCAGCCGGGTCAGCGCAAACAGCACCAGGGTGGCCACAATGGCGTTCCGCACCAGGCGATAACGCCCGGCCGAACGCCATTGACGGTGGAGGCGCTCTAAAAGAGTTGGGTTGGAAGCCAGCACTTCAGGCACCCAGTCCGGCTAGCTGGCGCGCGGGTTCAGTGTGCATATCGGTATCCTCGGCTTGACGCAAAGCGCGGTTGACCGCGCTGACTACGGCATGGAGTGAAGCCGTGACGATATGGTTATCCATGCCGACACCGAACAGAGAATCCGGTTCACCGTGCATCCGCGCTTCGACGTAGCAGATGGCGGTGGCGTTCGCGCCCGCACCCAGAGCGTGTTCGTGATAATCGACCACTTTAAGCTCCAACCCGCAATGGCGGTTCAGCGCATCGATAAAGGCGTCAATCGGACCATTTCCCTTGCCGGCAATCAAGCGTTCCCGCCCGCGTTCACGAAGCGTTGCGGTCAGCTTGCACACGCCGCTGGCATGATGGTCAGGGACCGTGCGATGTTCAATTAAGTGGAGCCGCGCCGCCTGTTGCAGATACTCGGTCTCAAACGCTGTCCACAGAGCGTCGGAAGTCAGCTCCTTGCCAGTGGCGTCGGTAATCGTCTGTACCTGTCGGCTGAATTCAATCTGCAAGCGGCGCGGTAAGCGTAAGCCGTGATCCTTTTCCAGCAGATAGGCAATGCCACCCTTGCCGGATTGGCTGTTGACCCGAATCACCGCCTCATAACTGCGGCCCAAATCGGTCGGATCGACCGGTAAGTACGGCACTTCCCAGCGCGGATCGCCGTTGGCCCAACGCTGTTCCTGCGCGGCAAAGCCCTTCTTGATGGCGTCCTGATGCGAGCCAGAAAAGGCGGTGAACACCAAATCCCCAGCATAGGGATGGCGGGGATGCACCGGAATCTGGTTGCAGTATTCGGCAGTGCGCACGATCTCGTCCATGACCGAGAAATCCAAACCCGGTTCAATGCCCTGGCTATAGAGATTCAGCGCCAAGGTCACTAAATCGACGTTGCCGGTGCGCTCGCCGTTACCGAACAGACAGCCCTCCACCCGATCCGCGCCGGCCATCAAGGCGAGTTCAGCAGCGGCAACGGCGGTGCCGCGGTCGTTGTGCGGATGGACACTGATCACCACCGCATCACGGCGCGACAGGTGGCGGCAGAACCATTCGATTTGGTCGGCGTAGACGTTAGGAGTCGCCATCTCCACAGTTGCTGGCAGGTTGAGGATCGCCTTGCGCGCCGGGGTGGGTTGCCAGATGTCCAAGACCGCTTCGCAAATCTCCAGGGCAAAATCCAGCTCAGTAAAGCAGAAAGTTTCCGGCGAATACTCGAAGGTCCAGTCGGTGTCGGGCTGCTCGGCGGCGCATTCTACGAACAAGCGCGCGCCAAAGCGGGCCAGTTCGATGGAACCGGCGCGATCAACGCCGAACACCACTTCGCGAAAAATCGGCGCGGTGGCATTGTAAAGATGCGGGATGGCACGCTTAACGCCGTGCAAGCTAGCGAAGGTGCGACGGATCAAATCCTCGCGCGCTTGCGTCAACACTTGAATCGCTACCTCGTCCGGTACTCGGCCGCCTTCGATCAGGCCGCGCACGAAGTCAAAATCGGTTTGTGAGGCCGAGGGGAAGGCGACTTCGATTTCCTTGAAGCCCATCCGTACCAGCAAATCGAAATAACGGCGCTTGCGCTCGCCATCCATCGGTTCGATCAAAGCTTGATTACCGTCGCGCAAATCGGAGCTGCACCAGCGCGGCGCATGGCGAATCACGCGGGAAGGCCACTGGCGATCCGCTAAGGGGATCGGGGGAAATGGGCGGTATTTACGATCAAGTGCAATAGTCATGGCATTACATCCGGTCTGCTTACAGCGCGATCATTTAGAGAAAGTACAACTAACTATGCGGCGCGTTGCCGGTCGCCGGATGCCGCTAGGTCCGACGACCGTTTCTTAGTCGCAGCAGAACGGAAGCAAGGCCACGCACCATGGGGGCGCGGTCAGCAGCACCAAGACAACGGAGGGAGAAGCAGGAGGGTCGAACAGAGTCAGACATGCGGGCAATCCTCACAACGGTTTCGATCATCACGACAAGCACAAGCCCCGACTCTCCATTCAGGAGGCCGGGCCACTCAGTCGCAATTCAAACCGTTCGAGAGATTGAGCGTTCATCATAAAATTCAGAGTAGCGAAAGCACAGTATCCAGGTCAAGCACGGCGTGCTCCATGTCAGCTACAATTCGCCCCTAGCTTCTGGTTCCTACTGGCGCTACCGCACTATTTTACGAAAAATCAATCCATCGTTTATGCCTACACTATCTGCCTCTCGCTCCCGCTGGCTTGCGGTCCTCACCCTTGCCCTAGCTGCGGGCGCGGCTTGGTTGTTCAATCGCCCAGAAGCGCCTGCCGCAGAGCAGACCCACAGTGCCGCCAGCCCTAAAGGCGCAACTACGAGCGCGCGTCCTGCGCTGGTGGTGACTGCGGAACCGCCGCAGCGGCTGCCACTCGCTGAGCGGCTGGCCGCCAACGGTGACATCGCCCCCTGGCAGGAGGCCACCATCGGCGCGGATGTCAACGGCCTGCGGCTGGCGCAGGTGCGGGCGGATATCGGTGATCGCGTGCAGAAGGGGCAAGTGCTCGCCGTGTTCGACGCCGATCTGGTGGAAGCGGATCGGGCGCAGGCGCGCGCCGGTCTGGCGGAGGCGGAAGCGGCTCTGATCGACGCCAGCGGCAACGCCGACCGGGCGCGGGCCATCGCACCGAGCGGCGCGATGAGCAAGCAGCAGGTCAATCAATACCTGACGGCGGAAAAAACCGCCCAGGCCCGCGTCAAGGCGGCGCGCGCCTTGGTGGAAAGCCAGGATTTACGGCTCAAGCATACTCAGGTTTTAGCGCCGGATTCTGGGGTGATCTCGGCCCGTAGCGCCACGGTGGGCGCGGTCGCTGCGCCCGGCATGGAGTTATTTCGGCTGATGTTGCGCGGGCGGCTGGAGTGGCGGGCGGAGGTGACGGCGGCGGATTTGGCTCGGCTTAAATCCGGCCTGCGCGCGCGCGTTACTCTGCCCGGTGGCGGTGAGGTACAAGGCGCACTGCGTCAATTGGCTCCCACAGTTGACCCCAAGACCCGCTACGCGATTGCTTACGTTGATCTACCCACCGGTTCGGCGGCGCGGGCCGGGATGTTTGCCCAGGGCTTTTTTGAACTGGGCGAGACCGAAGCCCTAACCGTGCCGCAGGAGGCGGTGGTGATGCGTGATGGGTTCGCCCATGTGCTGATCGTCGGCGCGGATCAGCGGGTTAGCCTTAAGCGGGTGCAAACCGGGCGGATGGTGGAAAATCGCATGGAGATCAGGGAGGGTCTGCTGCCAGAGCAAACGGTGGCGGTGCGCGGTGCGGCGTTTTTGAATGATGGGGATTTGGTGCAGATGAGCGCCGATACCGCTCCGGTATCGCTAACAGGTGAAAAAGGAGACACGCCATGATGACCGAAGAGCGCATTATCACGATCTTGCGCGAGTTGCCGCCTGAGCGGCAGGCTGAAGTGCTCGATTTTGCGGAGTTTCTAAAGAAGCGGACGCTTGGGGTCCGGCTGCCGCGACCTTATGGGCTTTGTGCAGGCGAGTTCCAGGTGCCGGATGATTTCGATGCGCCCTTGCCGGAATCGGTACTGGAACTCTTCGAACCATGAGGCTCCTGCTGGATACTCACATTTTCCTCTGGTACATCGCGGCAAATCCATCGTTGAACACGGACAAGCGCGATCTGATCCGCGACCCGGATCATCAGGTCTATCTGAGTCTGGTCTCACTCTGGGAAATTTTGGTTAAGAATTTCAGTAAATGGAAAATTTTATGCAAACAATGGGTCTTATTGGCGGAATGAGTTGGGAGTCTACCACTCTATATTACAAAATAGTGAACCAGGTTGTTAATGAAAGATTGGGAGGTCTTCACTCAGCGAAGGTTGTACTCTACAGCGTGGATTTTGCAGAGATCGAGGCCCTACAGCACAGTGGAAACTGGGAGGTTGCAGGAGAAATATTAGCTAATGCAGCCCGCACGGTTGAAAAAGCGGGTGCTGATTTTTTAGTGCTTTGTACAAATACTATGCATAAAGTGGCTGAGATCATTGAAAGTGCTGTACATATTCCTCTTCTGCATATTGCAGATGCAACTGCAATTGCTATTAAAGAAGCTGGTTTTACAACTATTGGGCTGCTTGGCACACGGTTTACAATGGAGCAGGCATTCTATAAAGAGCGCCTTAGTAAATATGGGCTGCAAGTTTTGACCCCGAATGAACAAGATCGAAATAGCGTTCATAACATTATTTATGATGAGCTTTGCCTTGGGAAAATTATTCCCAATTCGCGCGAACAATATCGTTGTATTATTGCTAGTTTAATCTCACGAGGGGCGGAAGGAGTTATCTTAGGCTGTACCGAAATCTCTCTGCTTGTGGATCAGGCTGATTCTTTAGTGCGCTTATTTGATACAACGGAGATTCATGCGAGGAGTGCGGCCTCATTAGCCTTGCAATAAGACGCTCTAACTTTGCGCTATCGCGGTGGTATCGATCAAAATAGCAAAATAATGCTCCTCTCAAGCCTTTTAGATTTTTGGTGAAATTATGCAAAGACGACTGACGGCAATTATTGAGCGAGAAAGCGAAGGCTATGTTTCGCTCTGCCCTGAACTCGATATCGCCAGCCAGGGAAATACGGTTCAAGAAGCGCGCGATAATCTTCAAGAAGCGCTGGAGCTATTTTTTGAAACCGCTTCACCTGAAGAAATTCAGCAGCGCTTTCACGAAGAGATTTACATCACTCAACTGGAAATTGCAGTTGGGTAAGTTGCGCATTTTATCCGGCCAGGAAGTTTGCGCTATCCTGGCTCGACATGGTTTTGTTGAAGCGCGTCAACGCGGTAGTCATATCGCCATGCAAAAACGGCTTGCCGATTCAACGATTACCGTACCCGTACCCAATCACACAGAAATCCGCATCGGTACGCTCCAATCCATCATCCGGCAGTCTGGAATTCCTAAGAGCGCATTCGAGGCATGAACGTCTCCGCTTGGTCCATCCGTAATCCGGTTGCCGCCGCCATGCTGTTCGTGCTGCTGTCCTTGGCCGGCAGCGCCGCTTTTCAGGCGATGAAGGTGCAGAACATGCCTGATCTCGACCTGCCCACGATCAACGTCACCGCCACCCTGCCTGGCGCGACGCCCGGCCAGTTGGAAAACGAAGTCGCCCGCAAGCTGGAAAACAGTGTTGCCACGGTGCAGGGCTTGAAACACATCTACACCACCATCGGCGACGGCTCGGTGTTGATGACGGCGGAATTCCGATTGGAAAAACCACCGCAGGAAGCGCTAGACGACGTGCGCTCGGCGGTGGCGCGGGTGCGCGGCGATCTGCCGGGCGATTTGCGCGACCCCATCATCAACAAGCTCGACTTCGCCAGCCAGCCGGTGCTGGCCTTCACCATCGCCTCGCAAAAGCTGAACGACGAGGAACTGTCGTGGTTCGTCGATAACGACATCACCAAAAAGTTGCTGGCGGTGCGTGGCGTCGGCGCGGTCACGCGGGTCGGCGGCGTCAACCGCGAGGTGCGGGTGGCGCTCGATCCGGCGCGGATGCAGGCGCTCGGCATCACCGCCGCCGAAGTCTCGCGCCAGTTGCGCCAGGTGCAAACCGAAAGCGCCGGGGGGCGGATGAATCTGGGCGCGGGCGAGCAACCGGTCCGCACGCTGGCGACCGTCGCGTCCGCCGACGAACTGCGCGCGTTGCCCCTCGCGCTGGCCGACGGGCGGAGCATCCAACTGGATCAGATCGCCACCATCGAAGACACCTTCGCCGAACCGCGCTCGGCGGCGTTTTTGGACGGCAAGCCAGTGGTCGGCTTCGAGGTCACGCGCAGCCGGGGCGCGAGCGAAATCGAGGTCGGCGCGGGCGTGCGCCAGGCGCTCGCCGCGATGCGCGAGGCGCGGCCCGATTTGACGATCACCGAGGCGTTCGATTTCGTCACGCCGGCCAAGGAAGAATACGAAAACTCCCTGCAGATGTTGTTGGAAGGCTCTTTGCTGGCGGTGTTGGTGGTGTGGCTGTTTTTGCGCGATGTCCGCGCCACCCTGGTTTCCGCCGTGGCGCTACCGATGTCAATGCTGCCCGCGCTGATCGGGATGCACTGGATTTTCGAGTTTTCGATCAACGGCGTGACCTTGCTCGCCATGTCGCTGGTGATCGGCATTCTGGTGGACGACGCCATTGTGGAAGTGGAAAACATTGTCCGCCACCTGCACATGGGCAAAACCCCGTATGAGGCGGCGATGGAGGCCGCCGACGAAATCGGCCTGGCGGTGATCGCCACCACCTTCACTCTGATCGCGGTGTTTCTGCCGACCGCCTTCATGAGCGGCATCGCCGGAAAATTTTTCAAACAGTTTGGCTGGACCGCTTCGCTGGCGGTATTCGCCTCGCTGGTAGTGGCGCGGATGCTGACGCCGATGATGGCGGCGTATTGGATCAAACCGACCCCGGAGCCCGCCCGTCAACCGCGCTGGCTGACGATCTATCAGCGGTGGGCGGCTTGGTGCGTGCGCCACCGCCTGCTGACCGTGATCGGGTCGGGGTTGTTTTTCATCGGCTCCATCGCGCTGATTCCGCTGCTGCCACAGGGCTTCATTCCGCCCGACGACAACTCGCAAACCCAGGTTTATCTGGAACTGACGCCTGGCGCGACGTTGAATGAGACCCAAGCGGTGGCCGAACAGTCCCGCCAGCGGCTGACCGGCTTGGAGCATGTGAAAAGCGTCTATACCACCATCGGCGGCGGCAGCGCCGGCGGCGATCCGTTCGCGCCGGCGGGCGCTTCCGAGGTGCGCAAGGCGACGCTGACCATCCAACTCAGCCCGCGCGGCCAGCGCCCGCGCAAGCAGGCGGTGGAAAAAGACATCCGCGCCGCCTTGGCGAGCCTGCCCGGCGTGCGCAGCAAGGTCGGCCTGGGCGGATCGGGCGAGAAATACATCCTGGTGTTGCAAGGCGACGACGCTCAGGCATTGCTCGGCGCGGCGCGAGCGGTGGAGCGCGATTTGCGGCAAATACCGGGCTTGGGCAGCATCACCAGCACCGCCAGCCTGGTGCGTCCGGAGATCGCGGTGCGGCCCGACTTCGCCCGCGCCGCCGATCTGGGCGTAACCAGCAGCGCGATGGCCGACACGCTGCGGGTGGCGACGCTGGGCGACTACGACGCGCAACTGCCCAAGCTCAACCTGCCACAGCGTCAGATCCCCATCGTGGTCAAGCTCGACGACAAGGCCCGCAACGATCTGGAAACGCTATCACGCTTGCCGGTGCCAGGCGCGAAAGGGCCGGTGCCGCTGGGGCAAGTCGCCACCCTGAGCTACAGCGGCGGCCCGGCGATCATCAACCGCTACGACCGCTCCCGCAACGTCAATCTGGAAATCGAACTGTCCGGCGTGCCGCTGGGCGATGTGGTGACCGCCGCCAAGGAGCTGCCCTCGATCAAGAACCTGCCGCCCGGCGTGCGGGTGGTGGAAGTCGGCGACGCCGAGGTGATGGGCGAGTTGTTCGCCAGTTTCGGTCTGGCCATGCTGACCGGTGTATTGTGCATCTACATCGTGCTGGTGCTGCTGTTCAAGCAATTCCTGCATCCGGTCACCATTCTGGCGGCCCTACCCCTGTCGCTGGGCGGCGCGTTCATCGGCTTGCTGCTGACCGACAAGAGTTTTTCGATGCCGTCCTTGATCGGCCTGATCATGCTGATGGGGATTGCGACGAAGAATTCGATCCTGCTGGTGGAATACGCCATCGTGGCGCGGCGCGACCGCGGGCTGTCGCGCTTTGACGCGCTGATGGACGCCGGTCTCAAGCGGGCGCGGCCCATCGTGATGACGACCCTGGCGATGGGCGCGGGTATGTTGCCGATCGCGGCGGGCTGGGGCGGGGCCGACGAGAGCTTCCGCTCGCCGATGGCGATCGCGGTGATCGGCGGCCTGATCACTTCGACGTTTCTCAGCCTATTGGTGGTTCCGGCTTTCTTTACCTATACCGATGATGTAGCGCAGTGGTTCGGGCGGCTGCGAGGTAAGTCTTCTGCAATGCAAAGCGCGCTGCATCCCGACGAGCGGAGTAGGCTATAGGGGCATCCACCTTTTCCATTTCTGCGTACAGCTAAGGAGGTATTGTTATGCGCTCCGATCCATCGGAAACCCTGCAAACGGTCAAGGTCTGGGATTTGCCAACCCGGCTGTTTCACTGGAGCCTGGTGGCGCTCATGATTGCCCAGTGGCTGACGGCTGAGAACAGCTCGACCATGAGTTACCACCTGTGGGGGGGGTATGCCATCCTGGCCTTGGTCCTGTTTCGCGTGGTCTGGGGCTTTGTGGGCAGCGATACCGTGCGCTTCCACGATTTTGTGCGCGGGCCGGGTGCGGCTATCGCCTACATCAAAGCCTTATTGCGCGGCGAAACGCCGCTTTATCTGGGCCATAATCCCATGGGCGGCTGGTCGATCCTGGCGATGCTGATGCTACTCCTGGTGCAGGCAGGCACCGGATTGTTCGCCAATGATGACATTACGATCGAGGGGCCGCTGTATAGTTGGGTGTCAAAAAGCACCAGCGATTGGCTGACGACTATCCATGGTTTCAACTTTAATTTGTTGCTGCTGGTGATTGCCGTTCATATCGCGGCGGTGCTGTTTTACCTGCTGGTCAAACGGGAAAACTTGATCCATCCCATGCTCAGCGGTCGCAAACAGTTGCCGTCGGCCATGGTCACTGCCATTCCCCGGCTGGTAAATCCCTGGTTGGGTCTGGCGGTGTTTGTGGTGGCGGTGGCAGTGGTTGGGCTGATCGTGGCGTAAGCGTGGCCTGAAGAAAACAGGCCATGCGTGGGCGTGGCCTGGATGCGGGTGACCGGTGAACGCGATGCTTAATCTTAATCCTTGCGGAATTCCTTGTGGCACGCCTTGCAGGTTTCAGCGGTCTTACCGAACTGCGCTTTGATCGCACCCTCATCGCCACCTTTGGCCACTTCATTCAGCTTGGCGGCTTCTTGCTGAAAGTTGTTCATCTTGGCGTCAAAGTCGCTCGGCTTGGTCCAGATTTCCGGCTTGGCTTCAGTATCCTTCACCGCATCTGGGCCTGTGCCTTTGGCAAAACCTTCCGGGGCTGCTTTGCTCAACATCTCAATGTAAGCAGCGTGCCGGGCCACGGCGGCCGCGTCGAACGGCATTTCGCCCTTCATCATGGCCCCAATGGGTTTGAAGTTCCAGCCGATCACATTGAAAACTGATTGCCGGTATTCGACGGTATCTTCCGGCTTCGCGCCGACGGCATGGGCGTTCAGTAGAACGCCTACGCCCAACAGGCCACCGGCAAGCAGCAGTGTAAACGACTTATTCATGGCTGATCTCCTTGAAAATTGGCGATGTAACTTGGGCAAGCATGGCACAAGCGCAGTATTTTACAAGACAAAGCTGAAGCGCGTCTGAATCCGGCGCTGCGCCCACAGGAGTCTCCAGCACCCGATTCAGAATAGACGGCTCAGGGTCAGGAAGAGCGATGCATTCCCTTCCGTGGAGAGACCTCCGCCCAGAAAAAAGGGACCAAGCGGGGTATCCGCGCCCAGAAATAGACTGCCCGCCGGGATCAGCGAATCGAAGCGGATGTCCTTGAGGCTATTCCAGGCACCGCCGATTTCCAGCGAACCGCCGACATAGAGCGGCAGGGTGAATGCCGCTGAGGCATCATCCAGCCGATATAGAGCAATCACTTCCCCTAAGGCGATAGCTTCCCCGGTAATCTGGCCAGCCTGATAGCCCGACAAATTCAAGAAACCGCCCAACAGAAATAGGTCTTGCAGACCAAGATCGCCAGCGAGGGTATCGGCGAGCCGGAAGCGCGGGATCAGACTGACTTTACCCCAATGGTACGGCTGGACGAATTCTAGGCTCAGGGTTTGAAAAGGCTGATCTGCGCCCAGGGCGGACAGGGCGCTATAGTAGCGAACCTTGGCAAAGGTGCCTGAAGTGGGAAAATTAAGGTTATCAAGGGTATCCATCGACCACTGGATGGAGTAACCGCTGTTATTGAAATCTCCTGTATAGCTTGGAAATTGGCCTAGCCGGAGATCATTGTTACCACTGCTGTAACGCAGTCCTAACGCCAACTGGCCCCATTGTTCCAGATTCTTTCCTATTTCTACTCCCGCCTGGGCTTCCTGAACCCGGAAGCTGGAATTTTCGCCCTGGGAGTCCCGGTACACGTCCAGGTTGTACTGCCGGTAATTCAGATAAGGGTTGATGAAATAGCGTTGGTCAATGGTAAGCGGCTGGTAGAGATCAGTTTCTAGCATCAGGGTGTCGCCCATCTGCACGAAATTGCGCCAGATTCCCCCCCGGGAATTCAGTTGCGACAGGGTATAAGCCGCGCTGATATTAAAGAGTGATTCTCCTTTTAGATTGGCCCCGAACGACAGACCAAAATCGAGCGTATTGCTGCCCACATATTTTTGGCTGGCTTTGATAATCAATCCCGTCCGACCGCTGTCCTTGACCAGTGCATAGCTCACTTGCTGAAACTGGCCCATGCCGTAGATCAGATTCAGATTGCGATTGAGTTGTGGCACATTCAAACGCTCACCGGGTTGGATGTGCAACTGCTGGGCAATGACTTCATTAGAGAGCTGGGTATCTTGCTCGATACGGATAAAGTCAATGATCGGTTGGGTGGAATCCGGCCAGCTGGACTGCGCGGCCAAGCGGGCTTGGTAGGCGTGATCTGTCAAGGAAAAGCGACGCAAACGCTCCCGCTGGGTGAGCGCGGCGGCATAGCCGATTTCAATCGCTTCAGCGGAGCGCTCAAAGGCAATGCTGGAGATATTCTTCAGTTCTGGCGTAATCAAAATATCTTTATTGCCCAAGGTGTTGAGTTGCTGCTGGGCCGTGCGTACCGTCAGGATCGAGGTGAGCTGGTTGGTGATGGAGAGTACGGAGGTCATCTCCGTGGCTGGGGCCAGGGGCGCGCCCACATCCACCGCAATGATGATCTCCGGCTGGCACAGCGCACGGACGACATTAACGGGGACATTGTTCGATACGCCGCCATCGACCAGCAATTGGCCGTCTAGCTCTACTGGGGCCAAGGCGCTAGGAATGGACATGCTGGCGCGCATGGCTTTGGCTAAATCCCCGGATTTCAATACCACTGGTGCGCCGGTCGCCAGGTCGGTCGCCACAGCCCGATAGGGGATTTTCAGCCGGTCGAAGTCATGGATATGGGCGGCCCGCAGCGACAGCTCTTCCAGCAGCAAGAGCAGGTTCTGGCCTTCCAATAAGCCTTGCGGTAACTGGATTTGCTGATTTTTGATCCCGATGTTGGAGTCGGTCAGAAAAACACGCTGTTGCTGCTTCGTGCGAAAGGGTAGATCGGCGCGGGGCGGACTGTCGCTGAACGCCGCCGGCCAATCGATCCGGTTCAAGGCTTTTTCCATTTCTATCGGGTTCATACCGGCGGCGTACAACCCCCCAATGATCGAACCCATGCTAGTGCCCGCCACGCAATCGACGGGAATGCGCAGCTCCTCTAGCAGACGCAACACGCCAATATGCGCCAGACCACGCGCGCCGCCGCCGCCTAGCACCAATCCGATCCGGGGGTGATTTGGTGGGGAGCCAGCCGTGGCGTTACGCGCCACCAAGCCGTTTAGGTCCGTTAAGAGGCAGAGGAAAAAGACCAGGTACAGCAGAGGGCGGGCGAGATGGTGCATCATGGCGAGCAACACAGGCAAGGAGCGGAGGGAGAACAAGGCTGTTACTGGTCTATGGTTTTTATTCTGCGTCAACACGCACAATGGCGGCGAATTGCGCCTCGTCGGGATCAGCAAGCGGATTGGGTTTGCGCACGCGCTCGGTTGCCAGCGGTGCGCGCCCAGCGGTCTCCTTGCAGTACCCGACTATGGCGCGATTGTAGCCAGCTTAGGCTGTGGGCGTGAGCTGCCGACTGTCCCGCCAGCGGCTATGCGCCCAAATCCACACCAGATAAAGCGCAATCGCAGCGATGCCGATCAGCAGCAGAAGCGGTGCGAAGTTTTGCAGAATCACCAAACCAAACGCGGCGCTGCCCAGCACGATAGCGACTAGACACAGACGCCCGTCAAGATAGACCCCTGCCAGAAAGGTGCCAAGCGCGGTGATGACCATCAGCAAAAAGCCAACTTGTCGGCCATCCAGAGCGTCAACCAGTCGCGAACCAAAAGCTATAAACGCCATATGTGTCGCCAAAAAAACGCCGCCCCAGTGCAAAACCTGCTGCCCGACCAACAACAGCCGATCTTTCACGGTCGGTGTGACATCGGGCCACTGAATCCCGATGCAGATCAACGCAAAGATCGGTGGAATCAATTTTTGCCAGTACCAGCGGCTACCGCTAGCGTCGGAGAAGGTGTAGGCGGCCCCAATCAGCGCCAGCACGATCATCAGATAAAAGCTGATGCTGTGCAGGCTGAACAAGCGTTGCAGCAGACTGGGAGGGGGTTCGGGAAGCGGAGTCAATTCAAGTGGGGTCATGAAAGATTCCTCAAAAGCGATGAAGCCTAAGGTTCAGGGCTAGACGAAGCGAGAGTTCCCATAAACAGCGCGACGGCATCCAACACCAGCTCCCGTGCCTGATGGTGCGGACTGTGCGCGCAATTAGCCAGCCATAGTTCTTGGGTTGGGCCGCGCACGCCCTGCGTGAGGGTATCGACTTGTGCCCGCGTCGCGTACTCATCATCCGCGCCCTGTATGATGAGTAGAGGGCAGAGGATGCGCGTTAATTCCGCCGTCACGTCCCAATGGCGACGGGTGGGGCGTAGCCAAGCATTGCTCCAACCCCGAAACATGGAGTCGGTGTTGGCACCGTGATAGCGCTGCAAACCTTCACGCAGCTCACCCCGTACGTAGGCCGCAGCGGCCAAGCGAATACCCGCCAAGCAGACCTCTTCGACGAACATATGCGCCGCCTCGCTGATTACGGCGCGCGTTCGCTCCGGGTAGGCGGCGGCGAACAGCAGGGCGATGGAAGCGCCATCGCTATGCCCGAACAAGATCGGCGGTTGGTCGATACGGCAGGCCGTTAACACCTCGGGCAGGGTAACGCGGGCTTCCTGCTCCAGATAATCATCGGGACGCGGCCCAGTCAGCGCTTCGGATTGGCCGTAACCCCAGCGTTCGTAGACCAGCCCCGGCCGGCCGACGCGAGCGCACAGTTCCGCCGGGAAATATCGCCATTGGCCAATACTACCCAGTCCTTCATGTAGAAAGACCAGCGTCGGGCCGACGCTCGCCTGAGCCGGGATGAGTCGCTCGGCGTGCAAGCGGCGTCCGGCGGCGTAAAAATCAAAATGATGACGATGCACGGATAGTCATAAAGCGTTCAGGGCGGCGGTTCGATGTTCCGGTTCGCGCGGTCAGCCGGGCTCGATGGACGCTGGCTCACCCCAGCGCGGCAACAGCGTGTGGGGAATGGCCAACTGATCGAGAATGCGCGCTACGATGAAATCCACCAGTGCCGCGACCGTGGCAGGCTGATGATAAAAGCCAGGGTTGGTCGGCAAAATGATCGCACCCGCCCGCGCCAGCCGCAGCATATTTTCCAGATGGATGATAGAGAGCGGTGTTTCCCGCACTGCCAGAATCAGCTTGCGTCCCTCCTTCAGGGTCACGTCGGCGGCCCGCTCCAGCAAGTTGTCGCTGTTGCCATTGGCGATAGCAGCCAGCGCGCCGGTGGTGCAAGGGCAAACCACCATGGCCTGTGCACGCGCCGAGCCGCTGGCGGGCGGCGCGGTCCACTCCTCTTGACCATAAACCCGCAGTTGCCCGGCGGTGCAGCCATACTGTTCGGTCAGAACACGCTGCACATCGCTGGCCCGGCCCGGCAGGCGCAAGGGAGTTTCCATGTGAATGACGATCTGCGCCGCTTTGGAAATCAATAGTTGTACAGGCCGACCCGCCTCCAGCAGGCAGCGCAGCAAACGCAATCCGTACTCGGCCCCAGAGGCACCGGTCATGCCGAGAATGATAGGCGATAGCTCAGGCATGGAAGACGGGGGTTCGCAGCCCGGTCAACAAGCGCTCATGAATGCCACCGAAGCCGCCATTGCTCATGATGAGCACATGAGCGCCCGATTTGGCCTGGCCTTGAATGGCGGCTAGCGTGGCATCAAGGCTAGGACAGACCTGCCCGCGCGGGCCGAGCGCGGTAGCAATGGCGCTGAGCTCCCAACCCAGATCAGGCGCTTGATACAGCACCACGGCATCGGCCATAGCCAGCGCCGGAGCCAGGCTGTCCTTGAATACGCCCAACTTCATAGTGTTAGAGCGCGGCTCTAGCACCGCGATGATCGGTTGGGTGCCGACGCGGGCGCGCAAGCCGGCCAGGGTCGTGGCGATGGCGGTCGGGTGATGCGCGAAATCATCGTAGACCGTCACGCCGTTCACTACCCCGCGTACTTCCAGCCGCCGCTTAACGCCTTGAAAATCAGCCAGGGCGGCCAAGGCGGTGTGGACCGGAACGCCAACCTGACGGGCGGCGGCCAGCGCGGCCAGCGCGTTGTGAACATTATGCGCGCCCAACTGGGACCATTGGGCCCGCCCCTGCGATTCACCCCGATAGTACACGGTGAACACGCTGCCATCCGCAGCACAGTCCCGCGCTTCCCAGTCGCCGCTGATGAAACGCTCCACTGGCGTCCAGCAGCCCATCGCCAGCACTTCGTCCAGCGCGGTGTCCTGGCCATTGGTGATAATCAGGCCCGCGCCCGGCACAGTGCGCAGCAGGTGATGGAATTGACGCTGGATCGCTGCCAGATCGGGGAAAATGTCCGCGTGATCGAATTCCAGATTATTCAATATTAGGGTGCGCGGTGCGTAGTGCACGAATTTGGAGCGCTTGTCGAAAAAAGCCGTGTCGTACTCATCGGCCTCCACGACGAACCAATGGCTACCGCCCAGCCGGGCGGATTGCTGGAAGTTAGCTGGAATCCCCCCAATCAAAAAGCCCGGTTCCAGGCCAGCATATTCCAGAATCCACGCCAATAAACTGCTGGTACTGGTTTTGCCATGGGTGCCGGCTACCGCCAACACCTGGCGCTGGCATAGCACATGCGCCGCCAACCAGGCTGGGCCAGAGGCGTAGGGTAATCCTTGATTCAGCAGCGTTTCAATAATCGGCTGGCCCCGGCGCATGACATTGCCCACCACCACCATATCCGGCTGGAGTTCGGCGAGTTGCTCAGGCGCGTACCCTTCGCACAGGGTGATACCCGCGTCCGCCAGTTGCGTGCTCATCGGCGGATAAACGCCGCTATCGCAACCAGAGACCTGATGGCCTGCGGCGCGGGCCAGCAGAGCAACCCCCGCCATGAAAGTGCCGCAAATGCCGAGAATGTGAATGTGCATGGTGTACGCAGTGGTTTGAGTAAAGAAATGCTGACGTGGATTTTAGGGAGGAACAGCAGGCGCTGTCATGGGGAATGTGCGCTGCTCAAGAAGGGACTCGGCTACTCGCGCCATTGGAGATGATTTCTCCAGGCGTTGCCGCGCTCTCTAGCCAAGCCAGGAGGCGAATGAGATCCGACAGCGACGCAGCCTGCAGTTTTTCCATCACCCGCTTGCGATGAATTTCGACAGTGGAGAGGCTGATGCCTAGTTCAGCGGCGATGACCTTGTTGTACTGCCCGGCGACCACGCGCTCCAAGACTTCCCGCTCGCGGGACGACAGCAGCGCCAAGCGGGCGACCGCTTCACTGCGGTGGCGGCGCATCGCAGACTGGCGGGCGTCTACAGCCAGGGCTTCCCGCACCCGTTGCAGCAGCATCTCACCTTGGAACGGCTTTTCGATAAAATCAAAAGCGCCGGCCTTCATCGCCCGAAGCGCCATGGGTACATCGCCATGGCCAGTCATGAACAGAATGGGGGTGCGGCAATCCTGTGCCTGGAGCTGTTTTTGCAGCTCCAGACCGCTCATGCCTGGCATCCGTACATCCAGGACCAGACAACCGGGCTGATGGACAGCGCTGGATACCAGGAAAGCGGTGGCGTTGGCAAAGGCGACCACTGGCAGCCCATCTGTGCGCAGCAGCAGGCTGAGAGCATCACGGACGGCTGGATCGTCGTCAATGATGAACACAGTGGGAATGGGCGTCTTATTCAAGTGGGTAGTCCCTGGCAGTGAACGAGCTTCCAGGCCTGGCGTGGACGGGGAGGGTAAAGTGAAACGACAGGCCACGGACGAGATTGGGCGTCGCCCACAAACGCCCACCCTGGGACTCAATGATGGAACGGCTAGCGGAGAGCCCCAGGCCCATGCCGCCTGGCTTGGTGCTGAAAAAGGGTTCAAACAGACGCTCCACGGCTGCGGGATTCAGACCGGGACCGTTATCAGAGATGGTGACCAGCATGGTTTGGGGATCCTGTAACCCAGCGCCTATGTTCAGGAGCCGCTCGCCAGCGGCGGTCTCGTGCATGGCCTCAATAGCGTTGCGCATCAGATAGAGCACTACCAGTTGGGTCTGGAAATCATCGGCCCGAACCGCAGGCAAGGTCTCCGCCAGCTCCAGCTTAAGACTCACCCCCGCTGAGCGTAGCTCCAGTTCCGCATAGTGGGCGACGGCGCGGATCAGGGTATTGAGATCGAGCGTCACTTGCGTTGCCGGATGCTTGCGCACCAGATCGCGCAGATGATGAATAATATCGCCAGCGCGCAAGCCCTGCTTGATGACTTCCTCCAAGACACCCGTCAGCTCGCGGGGATCGGTGCGATCCTGGCGCAGCAGGCTTAGACACGCCTGGGCGTAAGCGACGATGGCCGCTAAGGGTTGGTTGATGTCATGCGCCAGATTAGAGGCCATCTCGACCGCCAGACTGAGCCGCGAGGTCTTGGCCAGCTCTACTTGCTGACGCCGCAGTTGATCTTCGGCTAGCTTGCGGGCGGTGGTGTCCTCGGCTAGCCCAGCGATGCGATAGACATGACCCGCAGCGTCGCGGACGGGAAAACCACGATCCCAGATCCAGCGAATCGCGCCGTCGGAACGGATGATCCGATACTCCTCGTCGAAGGTTCCCGAATCCAACTGGCTGAAATGAGCGGCTTGCACGCGCCGCCGATCGTCGGGGTGGACTGCCTCAAGCCATTCCAGGGGTTGATCTAGCAGGCTTTGCACTGCGCGGCCCCACAGCTCTTCGTAGGCTGGGCTGACATAGAGCATCCGTTCCTCGGCGATCCCGTAGATCCAGAAGACCTCTCGAATATGATCGGTCAACTGGTGGAACCGCTCCTCGCTGTCGCGTAGGGCCCACTCGATTTGCGCGCAGTCGGCGATTTGGCGTTCCAGACGCTGGTTGATAGCGACCAGTTCAGCAACGCGCGTCTGCAATCCTGGTTGTGGTCCATCCTCGCTAGGGCGGTTACGGATGCAGCTCCGGAGTTGCCGGTAAAAAAAGACGCTGCTGGTGACGATGAACAGGCCGTGTGTCATCCAATAGGGGTAGGGCGGGGCGACGTGTTCCCCAAGCCAAGCAACGAGCACCGGAGCAACGGCGAGCAACCAGAGCAGACTGGCGAAGGCGTACAGGGCGACTGGGAGCAGTGGATGAATCGCTGAAGATAAGGGTGGAGCAGCACTCAGACCAGCCATGCGTGGACCCTGGCCTTAACTTAGATCGAGGGCTAGCGGAGCCAGCGGGCGTTTGGAAACGACGCCATCATGCGCGATAGGCAAAGTGAAATGGAAGGTCGCGCCAGGACCCTGATTAGCGGTTGCCCACAAGCGGCCACCGTGCGCCTCAGCGATGGACTGGCTGATCGCCAGCCCCAGCCCTAATCCATCGGGCTTAGTCGTAAAGAATGGGTGCAAGATATGACCAAGCGCATCAGGAGCCAGACCGGGACCGCAATCGCGCACCGCGATGCAGACCTCTTGAGCGGTTGCGCGAGCAGAGATCGCCAGCGTAGGGGTTTCGATCCCGCTGCGCATGGCATCCATGGCATTGCGCACCAGATTGAGAATGACCTGCTGGACTTGCAGGGCGTCGGCTCGTACTGGGGGTAAATCCGCTGCGATGTCGTAGTGCAGCTTCACTTGATGTCGGCGGGTTTCCATTTCCAGAAAGTCGCTCAGGTCATCCAGCACGGCATTGATGCTGACTCTAAGGTAGTGCGGCTGGCTTTGGCGCGCGAAATGGCGGATGCGCTGCACGATGGCAGTGGCCCGCGCCCCCTGGACGATGATTTTTTCCAGAGCTTCCCGCGCTGCAGCGGTTCCCGGCGCGTTATTTTGCACTCCATTCAGACCGGCTTCGGCGTACAGGGTGATGGCGGTGATCGGTTGATTGATCTCATGCACCAGTCCCGACGCCATTTCCCCCAAGGTGTTGAGACGGGAAGCGTGCGCCAGCAGAGCTTGTTGACGCTGCGCAGCCTCAGCCGTGTGCTCCTGCGCGAGCGCGCCGCCGATCCACTGGGCCATGAGTTGGATCAGTTCGCGGTCGACCAGGGTAAACGGGGTGGCGCGCGCTGCAAAATCAGAGAAGCTCAACACGCCGTAGGGCGCTTCCCCAACCCGCACCGGCACGCCTAGATAGGTCTCCAGTCCGAATTTTTGATAGCAGGGGTGCTGTCGCCAGGGGCCGGCGGAAGCGTGCTCAAAACCCACCAGCGTCTGCGTCTGAAAGGTGTTGTGACAGTACGTCTCCGCTAAATTGAGCACGTCCCCTTGCTTGATGATTTCGTTGGGGGAGGTGCTGTAGACGACTTCATAGCGTTCGCCCTCAATATGACACAGGATCCCGATCGTCAAGCCGAAGCGTTGGCAGCCCATTGCTAAAAGGGCCGCAATCTGGTCGCGGGCATGACGGTGCGGGATGGAAATGACCTGGTACAGTTGGCGCATAGCATCCACGTTATCGCATAAAGCAACCCGTTGACTGTCCAGTTGGCGGTTGCTGTCTTCAGCCTGTTCCTTAGCCTTAGCGAAGGCGTGCGCCAGGCTTAGATTTTCCGCCGCCAGACGGAGCGAATAGGTGATCATCCGATGCAGGCGCCAGGCGGTTGTCAGGGCCAGCAGCAGGTACAGCAGGCCGCTGACCCCCATGGTGACTTGCTGCATGGATTCGCCGCGCGCAATCAGCCAAAACGTGGGCGGTAGGCTGAGTAGAACCGCATAGGCGAGGTAGGTGGAAAAGCTTGCGCTCATGATCAAGAGAGCGCCGAGCAACACGCCACCTAGCAGCAGGATGATAAAAAGCTCGTAGGCTAGGGATGGCGAGAGCGCCAGCAGCAGGGCGCAGCCGCCCCAGCACGCGCCGCTGGTTGCGCAAGCCCAGGTGTAGCGCCGCGCCCAGGGTTCGAGCGCATCCGTCTCGGCGCGGCGCTGGAAGGCCCAGGCCAGAGCCAGCCGCGCCAGCACACTAAGCTCCAGCGCTGCAAGCCAGGACAGCAGCATCATACGCGGCAGTGCATTCCACAGCACCGCCACCAACAGCGGAGCGATCAGCAGGCCGGTCACCGCACCCAGCGGAGCCTGCGCGTACAGCATTCGGATCTGCTCGGTCCGAACGCGCCGCTCCAGCGTGTCCGCCAAGCGATCGAGATGCGCGCTGGCGCTCATGGCGCGCGCCGTGATCCAGGGGGTGGCGTGCGCCGGTCTTCCAGCGCGGGGGGTTCGGGCAGCACGGTGTATTCCCCTTCCAGAATCTCAGGAGCGGCTTGTTGCGCCTGACGCGCCAGACGTTGCAAACGCCACCACAGCCAGCCAGCCAACGCCGCACCAGCGACCAGCAGGATTACGAAGAGGAAAGAGGCGATGGTCAAACCGATCACCACCGCCAGCACCGAGACGGCACCCAGGCCCAGGCGGCCTAGCCAGGAGACTTTGGGGGCAAAGAGCAGCTTCATCATGGGCGGGCGATCCAGAACCACCAGACTATCAAGCCGATTAGGCCCAGTCCGGCGAGATTGACGAGCACAGCGATCATGTTCCCCCCCGGGGCTGAAACCTTCGCAGCCGATTGGCGTTGCTCACCACGGTAAAGGAGGACAGCGCCATGGCCGCTCCGGCCAGCATCGGATTGAGCAGCAAGCCAGTTGCAGGGTAGAGCACGCCCGCCGCCAGCGGAATGCCCAAGCTATTGTAAAGGAAAGCACCGATCAGATTCTGGCGAATGTTGGTCAAGGTGGCGCGCGAGAGGGCGACCGCATCGGCCACCCCGTGCAGCGAGCCGCGCACGAGAGTGATGCCAGCACTTTCGATGGCGATGTCGGTTCCTGTTCCCATGGCCAGACCGACATCGGCGCGGGCTAGCGCCGGCGCGTCGTTGATGCCATCACCCACCATGCCGACGACCGCGCCCTCAGCTTGCAGTTGGGTAATCACCTCGGCCTTGGCGGTGGGCAGCACTTCTGCAAATACCGTATCGATGCCGACCTGGGCGGCGACCGCTTGGGCAGTGGCGGTTTGATCGCCGGTCAGCAAAACCACCCGCAGACCCAGCGTGCGCAAGCGGCCAATGGCAGCGGCGGAATCCGGTTTGAGCGGGTCGGCGATGGCCAACAGGCCGGCGATCCGGTCTTCCACCGCCACCCACACCGGACTCTGCCCAGCCTCCGCCAGCCACGCAGCGGTGCCCGCCAGCGGAGTCACGTCAATACCTGCGGTCTCCAGGAGTCGCCGATTGCCGACGCGCAGTGTCCGGTTTTCGACCACGCCCATCACACCCTGGCCAGCGATAGCGGTAAAACCAGTGGCGGACGGCGGCGTGAGTTGTCGCTCCTGGGCTGCACGCCCAATCGCCTGGGCCAGCGGATGCTCTGAGGCGGCCTCCAGGGCCGCCGCCAGCCGAAACACCTCGGTTGCATCGAAACCAGGCGCGACATGCACCGTGGTCACGGTGGGCCGCCCGGCGGTGATCGTGCCGGTCTTGTCCAGTACCAGGGTTGTTAACTGCCCGGCGCGCTGTAACGCCGCCCCATCGCGGATCAGGATGCCGTATTCAGCGGCTTTGCCCACGCCGACCATGATGGAAATCGGTGTCGCCAGCCCCAGCGCGCAGGGGCAGGCGATGATTAGCACGGTCAGCGTGGTGACCAACACGTAGCTCAGGCGCGGTTCAGGCCCGAAGTTGAACCAGGCCAGCCCGGTGAGTACCGCTACAATCAGCACAGCCGGTACGAAGACGGCCGCCACTTGGTCAGCCAGGTGGGCAATGGGCGGCTTGCTGTTTTGCGCTTGCCGCACGCTGGCGATGATGTGGGCCAGCAGGGTATCGGCCCCGACGCGGCTAGCGCGGAAAATCAAGCTGCCGGTTTGATTCACAGCGCCGCCGGTGACGAGATCGCCGACCCCTTTGGCGACTGGCAGCGGTTCGCCGGTAAGCATGGCCTCATCCACAGTGGAATAGCCTGTAACGACAACGCCATCCACTGGGATTTTTTCGCCCGGCCGCACCCGGATCAGCGCGCCTACGCCGAGGGTTGCGATGGGTACATCGCGCTCCTGGCCGTTTTCGACGATGCGCGCGGTACGCGGTTGCAGGCCCAACAGGCGACGGATCGCAGTGGAGGCCTTGCCACGGGCGCGGCTTTCCAGGGCGGAACCGAGATTTACTAGGGCGATGATGGTGACCGCCGCTTCGAAATAGGCATGGCGGGCCAGGCTTGGTACGCTGGCGGGGAATAGCGCGACCAGCATGGAGTAGAACCACGCCGCGCCGGTACCCAGCGTAATGAGAGTGTCCATGTTGGCGTTGTGATGACGGAATTGCCGCCAGGCCGCGCTGAAAAAATGGCTTGCGCTGTAGACCATGATCGCCAACGTGACCAGACCGATGCCTACCCAGAAGAGCTGGCCCATGTGCGTCGTCAGCGCCGGTAGCTGTCCCATCATCTCCGCCAGCATCAGCGGCGCGGCCAGCGCGCCCGCCAGCAGCGCATTGCGCATCAACCGGCGGTTATGCGCCGCAGCGGTGGCGTCACGCTCAGCGGCGGTGTTGGCTTCGTCGCGCAGCTCAGTGGCGTCATATCCCGCAGCCCGCACGGCATCGATCAACGCCGCCGCCGGCATGAGCGTAGTGATTTGGGCGGTGCGGTCCGCCAGATTGACGCTGGCTTCAGTGACGCCCGGTACACTGCGCAAGGCGGTTTCCACGGCGGCGACGCAACCGGCGCAGCTCATACCGGTAACGGCCAAATGGCGCTGGGTGGGAGAAGCAGTAATCGTCTGGCGCATGGCCTCTGTAACGCAGCTAGGTATCACCGGTGGAGTGATGAGTACGTGGGCATCACTCACAACAGTAGCATATGATTTTTAGTCTCTAAATGCATAACCGTGGTGGCTAGGGCTTGGGAACTGGTTGAATACTCTCTATCCGCCCTATCCGTTGGTGGGTCGCTGACGCTGGGCTGGAGGTCTGACTCTTTAGTTGTGGGGGGTGTTTCTTGTACTATACCCTCGTTCCTGCTATTTGCTATTTAGCATGGTTTGCACTGGGTTAATGTCAGCACGAGCGGTTTGGTCCGCTGCTTGGGCGATCACTATTTGATGATGGATAATAACGATCTTTCGTCCGACGGAACACCTTCTGAATCGAGCGGAAGACCAGGGGGGGTTATGCCAGTCCAACACGTTCTTGTGGTTGACGACTCCAAGTCGGCGCGGTTGATGTTGCGCAAGATTTTACAAAGCCTCGGAATGACGGTGGATACCGTCGATTCTGGCGAGGCGGCGCTGGACTATCTGCGCAACCAGAGACCCGATGTGATTTTTATGGACCACACCATGCCTGGCATGGACGGGTTGATGACATTGCGTCGCATCCAGGAGACGCCCGAAACCGCGACTATCCCAGTGGCGATGTACACCTCCAAGGATGAACCCTCCTATCGAAATGAAGCACACGCCGCCGGCGCGGTTGATGTGCTGAGCAAGCCAGCGACGCTGGAGGCGCTTGGCCAGATTCTGGAGCGCATGAGCGCCTTGTTGGATCCGCATTCCGGTTCGTCTGCAGTGCTGGCCTCAGCTGGTGAAGGTATCACGGCCGAATGGATCGAAAAGCTAGTGATCGAAAAGGCCGAGCGGGTTTTCTACGATTCCGTCGAATCGCAAGTGCTGCCGCTTCTCAATGATGTCATCGCTAAGCTGCGACGCGAGTTGAATTTGGCCCAAGAGGAAGCCAGCCAGCGCGTTGCAGCCCAGATTGTGGATGCGCGGCTGGCAGGCGAGCCGCCGTCAGCCTTGCAGGAGGGCGGCCCGGTGGCTGAAGAAATGGGCTCGCACACCCAATGGAATACGCTCCTGGAGGAACGGTTAGCGGTCTATCAGCGCGAGGAGCGTCTGGAGACAGAGCGGCTAACTCGGGAGATCGCTGCGCAAGTTAGTCAGGAACAGTTGCACACCTTCACCAATCAGCTCGTCAAACCGTTGACTGCGCGCTTTGCCGAGGAGTTGCAGAAGGCTAGCGCCTCTACCCGTGAAGCTACATTGGAAGCGGCGCGGGAAGTAGCGCGTGAGACGGTTCAGCAAGCGCTTTCTGCAATGCAGCCGCCTGCGGTTGTCGAGCAGGTGAACCCGGAAGCGACCCTGGAAGCGGCGCGGGAAGTAGCGCGTGAGACGGTTCAGCAAGCGCTTTCTGCAATGCAGCCGCCTGCTGAGCGTCCAGCGCGGGAGGTCGCGCGGATGATGCGAGAATTATGGGGGGAAGCTAAGGACGACTTGCATCAGCGTATTTATATGGCTGCGGGTTGGGCCGCCGCTGCGGGCATTGGCGCGGCAGTGTTGGCTTACTTATTGAAATAAGAGGCTAAATACCCTTCACCAGGGCCGAAGCCACCCTTTGAAACACCAGTGGATTTCATAACATGATGGATATTGCATCCTTATTGATCGGTTTGATTGCGGGCCTAGCCGTGGCCTATGCGCTGCCTTACCAGATGCTGTTGCGGCGGCATAGGACCCTTCAGGCTGCTTTCACGGACGTACAGACTCAATCCAATGAACTGCAAGCCAACCTCTTGGCTGAGCAATCGGCAGCCTATCACAATCGCCAGAACGCGCTTCAGCAACAAAAACAGTTCGAACGGCAACTGGCTAGCGCGGCTGAACAGTATACGGAACTCGAAAAGCGGCTTGCTGAGCTGGAGGCGCTACGCACGCAGGAGCAGCAGGTTTTCCTGCGTGAAACCACGCGCCTACGTGGCACGGTGACGCGGCTGGAGCAAGAGCAGGTGGCGTTGCAGGAGCGTCATGTGCAGGAAACCGCGCGCTGGGAGATGGAACGACAGAACCTTTCGTTGCAGGATCGGCAAGTAGAAGAGAAGATTCGGAGCCTACACCAAGAAAAAACGTTGCTGGACCGCCGCCTGGAACAACAGCAGGAAGCCTGGGAGCGAGAGCGCCTGGAATTGCAAATCCATCTGAATACGGTCGAAGAAAATCTGAGCAATCAGCAGTCTTCGGAAGGCATACAGGTGGTGGAGCGCGTACGCGCCGAGACCGTCGAGGCACTGCGGCGGCGGGAAGCGGCCTGGGACACAGAGCGCCAAGCGTTGCAGCGGCAGGTAGAGCAGCTACAGGCCGAGCAGGCAAACCAGGCCACCCATGCAGTCGCCGCAGACGTCGCCGATGTGCGCCAGCAACTAGAACAGGCGCAGCGTGACCGTCAAGCAGTGGAAGAAAGGTTGTTATTGCGCGAACGGCAAACGGAACAGGAGCGCGCCGCATTGGAAGCTGAAATCGAGCAGTTACTGCAACGCCTGTTGCGCCTGCAAAACGAACGCCCGCGTTAACACCGGCGCAGGGTCCATGTAGAGTGGCGCGGGAACCGATGCCTAGGCGCGTACTGGTGGTTGGCGGAGCGGGTTATATCGGCTCCCATATGGTGAAACTGCTGTGCCAGCGTGGCTGTGAAGTCACTGTGTTGGATGATTTGTCCGCTGGATACCGGGATGCGGTGGTTGGGGGCCAGTTGGTGGAGGGTGACCTGGGGGACTTGGCGCTGCTGGAGCGCGTGTTCCAAGACCGCCGACCAGAGGGGGTGTTGCACTTCGCCTCGCATATTCAGGTCGGCGAATCTGTCCGGGAACCGGCTCGCTATTATCGCAACAATGTTTTCAAAACGCAGGGCTTGCTCGATGCGCTAGTGGCTCATCAAGTACGCGGCTTTATTTTTTCTTCCACCGCTGCGATTTTCGGTGAGCCGCTGCAAAGCCCCATTGACGAAACCCATCCCAAAAATCCCATCAATCCCTACGGTCGCAGCAAATGGATGGTGGAGCAAATGCTGCGAGATTACGATGTAGCCTATGGTCTGAAATCGGTCTGCTTACGCTACTTCAATGCGGCTGGCGCTGATCCCGACGGTGAGTTAGGCGAGCGCCACGAGCCCGAGACCCATCTGATTCCGCTGGTGTTGCGCGTTGCTGCTGGCCGTCAGCCATCTATTACCGTCTTTGGCATCGATTACGACACACCAGACGGTACCTGTATTCGCGACTATATCCACGTCACCGATCTGTGTGAGGCGCACTGGCTGGCGTTACAGCAGTTGTGGGTCGGCGGTGCCAGCGCGGCCTATAACCTAGGTAACGGCAATGGCTTCTCGGTCCGAGAAGTGATCGAAGCCGCCCACGCCGTGACCGGTCGCGTGATTCCAGTGCAGTACGGCCCGCGCCGACCCGGCGATCCGGCGCGCTTGGTGGCTGATGCGCGGCGAGTGCAGGCGGAATTGGGTTGGACGCCCCGTTACGCGGATTTAGCGACTCTAATCGGTCATACCTGGCGCTGGGAGACGCGGCAGACGGCGTGAAGCTGAATACCCTGCGCTTCCTATTCCTGTCAGGTCAGCGCTGTTGGCAAATCGGTTCTCGTTTCAAGCTCTTTGAGCTTAGCGATGTCGATCGAGCACGAGCCGATAACCGACCCCCATTTCGGTGAGCAGGTGGCGGGGCCGCGTCGGATCGGTCTCCAGCTTCTGCCGCAGTTGGCTCATGTAGAGGCGCAGATAGTGTCCGCGCTCTACGTAAGCGGCCCCCCAGACCTCACATAAAAGATAACGGTGGGTCAGTACTTTATCGGGCTGAGTCAGAAGCGCCACCAGCAGACGAAACTCAATGGGCGTCAGGTGAACCGGTTGACCGTCGCGCGTTACCTGGCGATGCGCCCAGTCCACACAAACCTCGCCGAAATTCACCACCGCTTCACCACCCGATTCGCCCGCGTAACGACGACAGACCGCTCGCACCCGCGCCAGCAATTCCGCCACCCCGAACGGTTTAAGCAGATAATCATCAGCACCGGCATCCAGCGCCTCCACCTTGTCGTGCTCCTGCACGCGCGCTGACAGCACCAGGATCGGGATCTTGCTCCAGACCCGCAACTCGTGGATGAAATCGATCCCGTTACCGTCTGGCAACCCTAAATCGAGAATGACCAGATGGGGTTTGCGGGTACCCGCCTCCAGCAGGCCCTGTTGTAAGGTTTCCGCTTCTTCGACCCGATGGCCCTCGCGCTCCAATGCGCTGCGCACGAAGCGGCGGATGGTGCGTTCGTCTTCGACCAGCAGAACGGTCAACCGAGGGTTAGGCATCGTCGCCATCGCGCACCAAACTTTTAGGAAGGTAAGCGAACCGCTTGAACCGTTCGCTTATAACCGACGTTCAAGGCCAGTAGGAAGAGGCAAGGATTTTAATGCCGACATTAGTGCCGACATTAGTGCCGACATTAGTATTGTACACCCGGAGCCACACCGCGCTGGCGGAAGCGTTGGGACCGCTGGCCAAAGCCACTCCCGTGCCCCACGCGGCGGTATACTGGTTCGCCCCGGCGCTCAAGAGGAGGGGTTGCCCCCAACCCTGACCGGGCGTGAAGCTGGCGGCGTAAGCGTTGGCGTCGCCGTCATCGATCCACGCCACAGTGGCCAGCGAGCCATCCGGACTCGTTGTGACCCGAGGCGAGTTGCTACTCCCGCCGACCGTCCAGGCGGCGCTGTCCACCCCGCCATCCGCCCGGTGCATCTGAGCTTGCACCGAAAGCTCGACACGGGCAACGTCGTTTTCTAGCCAGCCGACCAGGAAATTGCCCAGCGCGTCAGCGGACAAATCCGGCCCCGCGTACACGGCATACGGACCGGTGCTCGAATACGCCCGTCCCGGGGTGGAAACCAGCGCTTCCGCTGCCCACGCGCCGTTGGAGCGTCGCGCCCACTGAACGGCGTAGCTGTTATTCCACGCCGCCGCCGCTTGGCCGTTGCCGTTGATGGCGGCCTGAAGCACGCCGAGTTGCGCGGCGGGCCGAAAAACCTCCTCCACACCGCTCCAGGTGCTTCCCGCCACCGGCAAGTAAGCCGCCCGGATCGCGTAGGGATTGGAGACATCGGTGGTTTTCTCCTGCCAAACCGCCACAGCCGCGCCGGTCGCGGCCACCGCAAGGCTTAGCAGCGAGATCGGGTTCACCGAACTGTAGAGGGTTTCGGGCGGAGACCACATGCCAGCCGCTGGCTTAGCGGCGCTTTGCAGCGATTTGGGAGCGCCCGTTTTCTCCACGTACGCCCAAAGTGCCACCGCGTTGCCGTTTTGATCCAAACCGATTTGCGCGTCGCCGACCTGGACGCCCTGCGTAGAGACGTTGGTCCATGCGGTTGCGCCCGCCGCCAAACTCGCCGCTTTGACGAAACTGGTCCAGACGTAGCGAACGACGCGACCGCCGGAAACGCAGTATTGCATCGTCCGTTTGTTCGACGCCCAGAGGGCGGTCGCGGTACCGGCGCTATCGAGCACCACATGGGGGTCGGACAAAAACTCGTTGCTGGTGGTGGTGGCCGATGCCGTGTAGAAGGTTTTGGCGGTGTTCCAGACGCCGCCCTGTTGAACCGCGTATTTCAACGTCCCGCTGGCGGGCTCTTGCCACACGGCGACGCCGTTGCCGGTCGCGCCCACGGCCACCGAGACGTTGTTAGCATAGATTGAATACAGGCTGCTCGTGCCCAGCGTGGCCGGATTCGACCAACCGGCAGCCAGGGTTTGCGCCGATCCCAAAGTGGCCAACGCGAATGCGGCGGCGAGTAAGAAACGATTTAGCGGCAATAGCCGCGATCGCTTAGGGTTCATGGTAAGTAGGGGATCCAAAGTTATCTGGTATTCTAACCCAATACTTTCAAATATTTAGAGACTTTAGGGCTGGTTGAACTTTTGATAAAGTACTTATCTCCCGTTGCGCTGAAGGTTCTTATTTTCAATCATCAAAGAATTTGAGTACGAGCAAATTTCTCGGTCGGGTTGCCGTCGTCCGGTTCGGGCCCACTCGGAACGTAAGGCAAAAACATTAAATTAACCTGAATTTTGGCCGCGATCAGCGCCTGTTCGACCCTGGGGTCCGCTCTTTCACCCGAGCTTGTCACCGGTTGGTACCGTGCGGTGGTTGGTCGTTTTACCACGCCTCCGCGCCACGCCGCTTCCCTGCCGCGCTTCAAGCGGTTCAGACGGCCCAGGGCCGACAGCTACTTAGGCAGCGTAGGCTCGCCATCTTCGCCTTCAACCGACGGTGGCGTTTCCAGCGGTAGAGTTATCACAAAACGGGCACCGCCGCGCGGCCGGTTGGTGGCTTCAATGTGTCCGCCGTGCGCTTCGATGATAGCCTGGCAAATCGCCAGACCCAGACCGATGCCCGGCAGGGCCGATTCAGCATGGCCGCGCCTGAATTTCTCAAACAGCGCCTGCTCATGCCCGGCGGGCAATCCCGGCCCTTCATCCCAAACTTCGATGCGCAATTGACCGGCCTCAACGGCGGCGGTGACCCCGATAGCTGTACCCGGTGGGGTATATTTGGTGGCGTTTTCCAACAGGTTGACCAGTACCCGCTCCATCAATACACCATCGCAGCGGACGAGCGGCAGCTGCGGCTCGAGCGCCAGGCGCACCGGATGGTTGCGGAGTGGCTGCTCCAGCAGGCGTAGGGCCGATTCGAACACTTCTTCCAGCGATTGCCAGTCCTTGCGCAAGCGAATGCCGCCGGTTTGCAGCCGGGCCATATCCAACAAATTGTCAGCCAGCAGTGCCATTTGCACCGCCTGCTCGCGGATGTCCGCCAGCGCGTTCTGATGCGGCGATTCTTCAGCCGCCATATCCAGCGCCAGGGTTTCGGTCAGACCAATTAAGCCGGTCAGCGGGGTGCGCAAATCGTGGGAGAGCGCCGCCAGCAGGGAATTGCGCTGCCGTTCGCCTTCCATTTTGACCAGGGTATCGCGGGCGACATCGACGAAATGCACCCGCTCCAGGGCAATAGCGACCAGCGCGGCGAAGGTGTCGAGCAAGCGGCGCTGTTCGGGAATCAGCAACGAACGTCGGTGTTCGGGGGCCACGGCCAGCACCCCGCGCATCCGCAGCGGGGCCTTGAGCGGCAGATACAGCACCGACGAACCGGGTAGTGTGTCGGTGCCCATGCCCGCTGGGGCGTTGTGGTCGAAACTCCATTGGGCGATGGCGGTATCCACCTTTGGTTTACCCGGCTGCACCGGCGGCGCTTGTAGGCGGTCGTGGTTGTCGGGCAGCAGCAAGTGCGCTTTGACCCGGAAGCTGGCCTCGACACACCGTTCGCTAATCTCGACGACCTGCGCGACGGTCAACGCCCCGGACAGCTCGCGGGACATTTCATACAGATGGCGAGCGCGTACTTCGCGGGCGTTGGCGACATACGCCTGATAGCGAAAACGGGCGGTCAACTGGCCCACCACCAGTCCGACGGTCAGCATCACCGCAAAGGTCAAGGCATACTGGATGTCATGCACGGCGAAGGAGAAACGAGGAGGGACGAAAAAGAAATCGAAGGTGAGAACATTGACGATGGCCGCCAGCACCGCCGGGCCGCGTCCGTAGCGCACCGCCACTACGACCACCGCCAGCAGAAACAACATGACGATGTTCGCCAGGTCCAGGCGATTCAGCAGCGGGGTTGCCGCCAGCGCCGTTGCCAGACCGATCAACAGCGTCATGCCGTAGGGACGCAGAATTGCCGCTAGGTCGTCGGCCTGCTCCCGTTCGGCGGCGCTCCCCGCTGGCGGCGGGCGTTGCGGGGCAGCGTCTCGCGCCAGCACCAGCAAATCGAGTTGCGGGGCCTGTTGCGCCAGTTGACCGGCCAGACCGCGCCGCAGACCGCGCCAGCGCACCGTCGGCGGGCTGCGACTGACCACCACTGTGGTCAAATGATGATCCTGGGCGTATTCGATGAGGGCAGGCGCGACTTCGGCGGCGGCCTTGGTGGCGGTGTGCGCACCGAGGTCTTGGGCCAGCTTGAGGGTGTCGAGAATCAGCCGCCGCCGGGCTTCCGGCAGCCGTTGCCAGGTGGGTGTTTCGACATACAGCGCGTGCCATTCCGCGTCCAGCTTGTTGGCCAGCCGACTGGCAGCACGCACCAGCCCTTCCTCGCCGGGTTCCGGGCCGATGCACACCAGCAGCGCGTCGCGGGTGGAGAGCGACGGGCCGCCGGTCAGTTGCTGATAGTGCTCGCGCTGGTCGTCCACCCGGTCGGCGGTGCGCCGCAGCGCTAATTCGCGCAGCGCAATCAGATTGCCCTTGCGGAAGAAATTTTCAATCGCCCGTTCGGCCTGTTCCGGCAGGTAGACTTTGCCTTCCTTTAGCCGTTGCAGCAACTCATCCGGCGGCAAATCGACCAGCACCACCTCGTCGGCCTGATCGAACATCCGATCCGTCACGGTTTCCCACACCCGAATACCGGTCAGACCGCCCACCACGTCGTTGAGGCTTTCCAGATGCTGGACGTTGATGGTGGTTAGCACATTGATTCCGGCATCCAGCAGTTCCTCGATGTCCTGCCAGCGCTTGGGGTGGCGGCTGCCGGGGGCGTTGCTGTGCGCCAGTTCATCGACCAGAATCAGCGCCGGTCGCCGCGCCAGCGCCGCATCCAGATCAAATTCCCGCAACGTCCGCTCCCGATAGGACACCTCTTTCAGCGGCAGTTGTTCGAGGCCCTCCAGCAAGGCGGCGGTTTCCTGGCGGCCGTGGGTTTCGACCAGGCCCACCACCACATCCATGCCCTGCTCGCGCAAACGACGGGCGGCTTGCAGCATGGCGTAGGTTTTTCCCACTCCCGGCGACGCGCCGAAAAATATTTTCAGCTTGCCGCGTTGGGAATGCGCCTCTTCCTGCTGGATGCGCTGTAACAACTGGTCGGGATTGGGGCGGGCGTCGCTGGCCTGACCGCTCATGGCGGGTTCTTCCTCGGCGGGGGTGGCCACCAAATACGCAAAAAGACCTGCGTCCGCTGCCACCAGCTCAGGTCGCGGTCGGCCAGCGCCTCCAGAAAATCGGACAGCACCTTGGAATGGGCGACCGCGTAGTTGACCAGCAGGATGCTCGGTGTCAGCACCGTCCCAAAAATCAGCGCCTTGACCAACAGCGATTCACCGGTGAAATCGAACAGGTTCATGCCGAGAAAGCCGGTGGAAACCGTGGCGATCAGACCTAAAGTCGTTACCACCGTCAGCCGCACCACGGTATTGGCCTGGCGGCGCTGGCTGTCGCTGTCCAGATACTGGTTCATGTCCTTGACCGACGCGCTGACATCCTGATAAATCCGGTCGGTGTTGAGATGATGAGTCAGCAACCGAAACAAATCCCGGACTTGCGCCTGATTGGACACTTCGTGGAACCAGTAGCGTTCGGTGAAGCGCAGAAACGTGGCCAGAATGCGGCGGATTTCGCGCTTGAAGTCCCGCACCGAATCCAAATCGTGGACGTGCAACTGGCTGATGGCCACCACCAGCCATTCTGAAAACAGCATCAGTGCCGCTTTCTGGAAATGCGCAATCAGGTTGATCAGAAAATACTGGTGACGGAACTGACCCAACAGGCCAGTTTCGGCATTGACGAAAAAGGGCTGGCTGGCCTTGCCGACCACCACAAAGGCGTGGCCGCAGCACAGGTAGCGGCTGGTCAATGCCGGATTGCCCGGTTCCCAAAACTTGTCATAGCAATAGTGATGCTCGAAGCGCCGCAACTCCTTGGCCGAGTACGGCAAGGCATCGGACGGCCCGGCTTTGGTGATCAGCGCCAGCCGGGCGAAATCGCCGCGCGTCAATTCCTCCGGGTTGTTGAAGCTGAGATACGCCAGCAGCGGCATCCGGTGGTATTCGATTTGCCGGTAGGCGATCAGGCCCTCCCGCTCACCGTGATACAGGGCCAGCGGTCGCAACAGATACTCCCAGTGGGCGCAGATGTTGGGCGAACGGTGCTCACAAGTGAAAGCAAGGTATTTCTCCCGATTCTCGTAATCGGACACCGCCAGCGTTTTCCCATCCTCATCTAGCCATTCCACCCGGTACGGGCATTGGCCGCCCTGGCCGTTCGCCTCCCAAAAGCCCGGATACGCCCGCCCGACTTTGAACAGCACATCCTCGACCAGTAACAGCGGCAGGTCGTTGGCAAAAAATTCCACCACCAGGATGATGATGTCGATGTCGTAGAAAAAATACAGATCGACGTGGGCCAGTTCCAGCACCAGCGGTGGGGTGGTGGTATCGAGCTGAACCCGCATTCGGGCGATGTCGCTACGCCGGAAGACGCGGATCGGCGATTGGCCGTAGCCGATCTGGCCGTTGCGGCTGGCGCTCTCGCCGTAGAGAAAGCGCTGGACGTAAGGCAGAAAGGTGATGAATTCCTTGTAATGCCGTTCCTGGAAATTTTGCGGGTCGCCGAATTCATCGACGACTTGCTGCCACGGACAGCCTGCTCCCGGATTTTCCAGCAACTCCCAGTATTTGGCGCTGTGTACGGCTTTGCTCTGGCCGATAATCCGCAGCGGCCAGAGCAACATCTGGCGGAAATGGCGCACGAGTGGCGTGGCAGCACCGGTCGGGGAAGCCTCGGCGGTCGTTGTGGCGGGGAGCGGGGCGTTCATGGATTTTTAGTGAGCGGCAGATGATCCAGGGCGAGGTTCAGTTCGAGCACGTTAACGCGCACTTCGCCAAGAATACCCCACTGGCGGCCTTGTGTCTGTTGCGCCACAGCATCGCGCACGACGGTCGGCGACACGCCACGGATGCGGGCGATCCGTGCCACCTGATAGTCGGCGGCGGCCGGGCTGATATGCGGGTCAAGACCGCTACCTGACGCCGTGACCAAATCCACCGGCACCGGCTGGGTGTTGCCGGGATCGGCCACGCGCAACGCCTGAACGCGCGCCGCCACCACGTCTTTCAGCGCGGGATTGAGCGGGCCAAGATTGGAGCCGCCAGATGCTGCGGCATTGTAAGGATAAGGTCCGGTGGCTGAGGGTCGGCCCCAGAAATATTTCGGGTCGCTAAAGTTCTGGCCGATCAGGCGGGAACCGATCAACTTGCCCTCTCGTTCGATCAGGCTGCCGGCGGCCTGATCGGGCAACAGCAGTTGGCCGATGCCGGTCACCAGCAGCGGATAAATCAGGCCGGTGATGAGCGACAACAGGATAAACAGCGTCACTGCGGGACGAATCAAGGTTTTCATGGTGCGTTACTCTCCCTAAAACTCACGCCCAGCCTGCGAGCGCAATCAGCCAGTCAATCAGTTTGATGCCGATAAAGGGGACGACCACCCCACCCAGACCGTAGATCAGCAGATTGCGCCGCAGCAGCACCGCCGCGCCGAGCGGCCGATAGGGGACACCCTTCAGCGCCAATGGGATGAGAAACACAATGATGAGGGCGTTGAAAATCACCGCCGACAGGATCGCCGAGGCCGGACTGGCCAGGCCCATCACATTGAGCGCCGCGAGTTGCGGATAGGTGGTGACGAAGGCGGCCGGGACGATGGCGAAATACTTGGCGATGTCGTTCGCCACGCTGAAGGTGGTCAGCGAGCCGCGCGTCATCAACATTTGCTTGCCGGTTTCGACGATCTCGATCAGCTTGGTCGGGTTGGAATCCAAATCGACCATGTTGCCCGCCTCCTTGGCGGCCTGGGTGCCGCTGTTCATCGCCACCGCCACGTCGGCCTGGGCCAGCGCCGGGGCGTCGTTGGTGCCATCGCCAGTCATCGCCACCAGCCGCCCCTCGGCCTGATGTTGACGAATCAGCGCCAGCTTGGCCTCCGGCGTCGCTTCGGCCAGGAAATCGTCCACCCCCGCTTCAGCGGCGATGGCGGCGGCGGTCAGCCGGTTGTCGCCGGTGATCATCACCGTCTTGATACCCATCCGGCGCAATTCGGCGAAGCGGTCCTTGATGCCGCCTTTCACGATGTCCTTGAGTTCGACCACGCCCAGCACGTTCACGCCATCGGCCACCACCAGCGGGGTGCTGCCGCGCCGGGCCACCGTGTCGATAGCGGCGCTCACGTCCGCCGGGAAATGGCCGCCTTGCGCCTCGACGTGGGCGCGGATGGCGTCCGCCGAGCCTTTGCGAATTTGCCGGCTATTCAGGTTGACGCCGCTCATCCGGGTCTGGGCGGAAAAGTGAACGAAGGTTGCGCCGAGAGCGTGGATGTCGCGCTCGCGCAGGTTGAACCTCTGTTTGGCCAGCACCACGATGGAACGGCCTTCCGGCGTCTCATCGGCCAGCGAGGCCAACTGCGCCGCGTCGGCCAGCGCCGTTTCGGTTACCCCACTGGCGGGTAGAAAAGCGCTGGCCTGCCGGTTGCCGAGGGTAATGGTGCCGGTCTTGTCCAGCAACAGCACGTCCACATCGCCCGCCGCCTCCACCGCCCGCCCGGAGGTGGCGATGACGTTGGCCTGCATCATCCGGCTCATCCCCGCCACACCGATGGCCGACAGCAAGCCGGCAATCGTGGTGGGAATCAGGCAGACCAGCAGCGCGACCAGCACGGTGATGCTCACCGGCGAACCGGATTGAGTGGCCGCGACGCTGAACAGTGAATACGGCAGCAAGGTCACGGTCACGCCGAGAAAGATGATCGTTAAAGCGACCAGCAGGATGGTCAGAGCGATTTCGTTGGGGGTTTTCTGCCGTTTGGCCCCTTCCACCATCGCGATCATCCGGTCGATAAACGCTTCGCCCGGATTGACTGCGATGCGCACCACGATCCAATCGGACAATACGGTGGTGCCGCCGGTGACGGCGCTGAAATCGCCGCCAGATTCGCGGATGACCGGCGCGGATTCGCCGGTGATGGCGCTTTCGTTGACCGAGGCTACGCCTTCAATCACTTCGCCGTCGGCGGGAATCATGTCACCGGCTTCGATAAGCACCACGTCACCCTTGCGCAACTCGGTTCCGGCCACTGTGTCTGTGGCCGCGCCGTAACGCGGCTCGCGCAGCTTTTTGGCCGTCACGGTTTTCTTGGCCCCGCGCAGCGAGGCCGCCTGCGCCTTGCTACGGCCTTCCGCCAGCGCTTCGGCGAAATTGGCGAACAGCACGGTAAACCACAGCCACAGGGTGATGGCGAGAATGAAACCGGGCGTGGTTTCGCCCTGGCCAGTGAGAGCGTGCAGCCACAGCACCGTGGTCAGCAGGCTGCCGACATACACCACGAACATGACCGGATTGCGCCATTGCAAGCGCGGATCGAGCTTTTTGAAGGAATCGACGATGGCGGGTTTCACCAGCGTCGGATCGAACAGGGTTAAGGTTTTACGCGACATCGGTTGTTCTCCTTAGCCTCACCGGCCAGCCCACAGCAGCAAATGCTCGACCACGGGTCCTAGGGCCAGCGCGGGCACGTAGTTCAACAGCCCGACCAGCAACACCGTACCGACCAGGAGCGCCACGAACAGTGGCCCGTGCGTCGGCAGGCTGCCGGAAGTTTCGGCCAGGCGCTTTTTCGCCGCCAGCGACCCGGCCATCGCCAGCACCGGCACGATGACCGCCAGTCGGCCCAGCCACATGGCGATGCCCAGCATCACGTTGTAAAAGGGCGTGTTGGCGGACAGCCCGGCGAAGGCGCTGCCGTTGTTGTTGGCCGCCGAGGTGAAGGCGTAGAGCACTTCCGAGAAGCCGTGCGCGCCGGGATTGAGGATGCCCGCCTGGCCGCCGGAGGTCATCACCGCGACCGCCGTGCCGCCCAGTACCAGCAACGGCGTCACCAGAATGGCGATGGCCATCATCTTCATTTCGTAAACTTCGATTTTCTTGCCCAGATATTCCGGGGTGCGGCCGATCATTAATCCGGCGATAAAGACCGCCATGACGGCAAACACCAGCATTCCGTACAGGCCGGAGCCGACCCCGCCGAACACCACTTCGCCCAGTTGCATCAGCACCAGCGGCACCATGCCGCCCAGCGGCGTGAAGGAATCATGCATGGCGTTGACCGCCCCGCAGGACGCGGCGGTGGTGATGGCGGCAAACAGACCGGAATCGGCGATGCCGAAGCGGATTTCCTTGCCTTCCAGGTTACCGCTCGCCGGATCAACGCCCAGAGCGGTGAGTAAAGGATTGCCCTGCTGCTCGAAGTGCATCGCCGCCACCGCCGCGACCACGAACAGCACGGTCATCGCGGCCAGCACCGCCCAACCTTGGCGGGCGTCGCCGACGATCCGGCCAAAGGCGTGGCACAGCGCGGCGGGAATCAGGAAGATCGCCAGCATCTCCAGAAAATTGGTCAGCGGCGTCGGGTTTTCATACGGGTGCGCCGAATTGGCGTTGAAAAACCCGCCCCCGTTGGTGCCGAGCATCTTGATGGCTTCCTGCGAGGCGACCGGCCCCATCGCCAGGGTCTGGGTCGGCGTGGTCACCGGTTCGGTCACCGTGTTGCCCTGTGCGTCTTTCAGCGGCTGACCGGCGGCGTCCAGTTGGGGTGCGTCGTAAGCATTGACTTCCAACGTGGTCGCTTCCTTGTAACTGTCGAAATTCTGAATCACGCCTTGACCGACCAGAACGACCGCCAGCAACAGCGACAGCGGCAGCAGCACGTAGAGCGTGATCCGCGTCAGATCGGCCCAGGCGTTACCGATGCCGTTGACGGTGCGCCGGGCGAATCCGCGCACCAGCGCCACCGCGACGGCGATGCCGGTGGCCGCCGACAAAAAGTTTTGTACGGTCAGCGCCAGCATCTGGGTCAGATAGCTCATCGTCGTCTCGCCGCCGTAGCCTTGCCAGTTCGTGTTGGTGACGAAACTGATGGCGGTGTTGAACGCCGTATCGGAGCTGACGTTGCCGAATTGCCGCGGGTTGAGCGGCAGCCAGAGTTGCAACCGTTGCAGGGCGTACACCGCGAGCAAACCCAATCCGTTAAACAGCACGAGCGCCAGCGCGTAGATTAACCAGCCCATTTCTTCGGCGGGCTTGACGCCACACAGGCGATAAATCCCCCGCTCCACCGGCCCGCCGATGCGTCCCGCCCAGATGGCGCGTCCTTCCACGACCGCCGCCAGATACTGGCCGAGCGGCCAGGCCAGCGTCAGCAGAACCAGCAGATACGCTCCTAGCAATAGCCAAGCGTGCGTGCTCATAAATCCTCCGCGTCGAGCAGCGCGAAAATCAGATAGCCCAGCAGTCCGACGGCGATCACTCCCGCCAGCAGGTAAATACCGCTCATGACCCACCTCCGAGCCTGGCGCAGCCAACCGCCAGACCGTTGACCAGAATAAAAAGCAGGGACAGCCCAGCCAGATAGGCGAAATCCATTAGATTTCTCCGATAACTAACGGACAAATATTAAAAATTTTTGGGAACAGAGGAACGTCAGCGCCGATGCGTCAGCCAGTTGCATAATCCGATCAACAACGTCATCAATAGAAAAAATCCGAGCATGATGCCGAGCATGAATAGATCGTCCACGGCGCGTCCCCTCAAGGTCGTTCCAGTAGAGCGTATTGTGCGGAGAACGGTGCAAAGATGGTGTAAGGAATGCGCCGGGGTTTGTTAGGAAGTTGTAAGTTTTAGGCTGGATACTTCGGTATGAGCGAATCGCGGGCGCGGCAAATCGCCAACGAGAGCGTTTCAGGCCTCATGTCGTGAGCGCGGCGAGATTCCACGGCCGCAGCGCGCTGATTCGGTTGGTCGGACGCCCGACGCTTAAGATCAGCACCGTTTGCGGCTAGGCGTTGGGGTCGAGTGCGTTACGCTGGGTGGTGCCGATTCAGGTGTCGAAGGCGGCCCGCGCGCCGCGCGCTGCCAACAGCGTAACCAGTGTGGCCAAAGTTTCCGGCTGCTTGAGTCTTCCAGACCGCCAGGGACAGACGATCTGTCTTGTTCGCGTTATGCCATCATCCGCTCCATGGCCGTGCGCAAGTCCCCTTCTAGTAAAACGGCCCGTTCGTTCCGCGTATCCACAATCACGAAAGTCACATCCGCATCAGCGATGGGCGCACCCGTCTCCTTGAGGGTGACGACCTGGCGCATAACGCAACTGCGAGCGCCAATGGATTTCAGCGTGGTAGTGATTTCCAGCAACTCGCCCATGTACGCTGGACGGCGATAGTTGATGTTGATATTGACCACAGCGAAGGTATAGTCCTGCTCTTCGATGATCCGCAGATTCTGGGTGGTTTCCAGAAAGCTCCAGCGGGCTTCCTCCAAAAATTCCAGATAACGGGCGTTGTTGACGTGGCGGAACAGGTCGAGATGATAACCTCGCACCTTAATCTCAATGGCATGACGCATAGGGCGCTCCGTGGTTAAACAGCGATGGCGGGCAGGATGGATGAGCATTGACCGGATCACAGCGATGCCAGACCGGCCAGTTTGTCCTAGTGTAAAGAACCCGTGGCGCGCACGCATGCCGAGCGAAGTTTCCGGCCCGCTTGACCGTTTTGGTCGGCCTTGATGGGCGATCAGCCAGAAGCGCAGCCGGTGGACTGGCCGGAGCCGACCGTCTGGCCAGCCTGGCCCGCCGCGACCATTCAGGTCTGGTTCGCCGCTTTGCAGCGCCCGCCAAACCAATTGGCCCGCTTGGCGGCTACGCTGACGGTGGCGGAACAAGCCCGCGCGGCGCAATTCCGCCATCCCGACCAGCGCGCTGGCTTTATCGTTGGGCGTGGCGCGCTCCGGTGGCTGCTTAGTCGGTATGTAGGTTGGCCCGCCGCCGCGCTGCGTTTTGGCCAGAACACCCAAGGCAAGCCGCTGTTGGTTGGTGTCGCCGCCGAGGCTGGGGTGCATTTTAATCTATCGCACAGTCGCGGTTGGGCGCTGTACGCCATCGCCCGTTGTGAGGTCGGCGTCGATTTGGAGCATCTTGAGCGCCGCGTGAGTCTGGTGCCACTGGCTGAGCGGATTTGTACGCCACGGGAGTGGGCCGCCTTCCAGGCCGTCCCAGCGGAACGGCGCACGCAGGCCTTTTTTCGTTGCTGGACGCGCAAGGAAGCCAGCGCCAAGGCGGTAGGCGGGGGATTGGCGAGCGGCTTGCGGCATTTTGAGGTTTGTGGCCCGGAGCTCAGTGGCGCGGATGAACGAGGGTACTGGACCGATTCCCAGAGCGACGCCTGGAGCGTGTTGAACTTAAGTCCCGCACCCGGCTGGATGGGCGCATTGGCGGCGCGGGGTAGGGCGTGGCGCTGGCAGGGTTGGCGATTGCAGGATCACTGGTTCGATACCTACCAAGGCTAAGTCTATGGAACCTTCCTTCTGGCACGAGCGCTGGGAACGGGCCGAAATCGGTTTTCACCAGCCCGAGATCAATGCGCATCTCCAAGAATTTTGGCGCTGTCTGGCGCTGCCCGTCGGACGGCGGGTTTTTGTCCCGCTGTGTGGCAAAAGTTTGGATTTGTTGTGGTTGGCGGGTGAAGGGCATCCGGTCACCGGCGTGGAAATCAGCCCGCTGGCGGTGGCGGCGTTCTTCGCGGAAAACCAACTGCAACCGCTGCGCTGGCGCGAGGAGCCGTTCGGGATCTGGCAAGCTGATGAAATCCGCCTGCTGCTAGGCGATTTCTTTGCCTTGCAGCCGCACCATCTGGCCGATTGCAGCGCGGTCTATGATCGGGCGGCGCTGATCGCGCTGCCGCCGCCGATGCGCGAGCGCTACGTTCAGCATTTAGTGACCCTCCTGCCGCCTGGCCTACTGATCTTACTGGTGACGCTGGAATACGATCAGGCGGTGCTGTCGGGGCCGCCATTCGCGGTTGCCGAGGACGAGGTGCGGGCGCTGTATGCGCCGACCCATCAGATCGAGCGGCTGTACACCCGCGATGCCTTAGCCGAGGAATCGCGCTGGCGGGCGCGGGGTTTAAGCTGGTTACTGGAGAAGGTGTACCGTTTGACGCCTCTTCATCCGGTGGGTCCGGCGTGAGCGCCCGCGCCGTGCTGCCCGCGTCGCAGCTCGTGCTGCGGATTTTTCTGCCGTTCGCCGCCGGTTATTTTCTGTCCTATCTCTATCGCACCATCAATGCGGTATTAGCGCCGCATCTGGTGGCGGATTTGGGGTTGGACGCCAGCGCGCTTGGTTTATTGACCAGCGTTTACTTTCTGACCTTTGCCGCGTTCCAGTTGCCGCTGGGGGTGTTGCTGGATCGTTTTGGGCCACGGCGGGTGGAGGCGGTGTTGCTGCTGTTCGCGGCGGCGGGCGCGGGCTTATTCGCGGCAGGCCACAGTGCCACCACGCTGGTCGTGGGCCGCGCCTTGATCGGCTTGGGTGTGTCGGCCTGTCTGATGGCCAGTTTTAAGGCCTTTGTGCTCTGGATTCCTGCGGCGCGGTTGCCGGTGGTCAATGGTTGGATTCTGGCGGCCGGAGGGTTGGGCGCGCTGGTGGCGACCGCGCCGGTGGAAGCTGCACTGCATTGGATGCACTGGCGGGGCGTGTTTGTCGCGCTGATGACCTTGAGCCTGATCGTGGCGGCGGCCTTGTGGTTGGCGGTGCCGGAACCACGCCGTGACGACTCCCCAAACAGCGATTGGCGCGAGCCGTGGCGTGGCGTGGCGATGATCTTCCGCAGTGCGATCTTCTGGCGGATCGCGCCGGGCAGCGTGATTTCGCAAGCCACGTTCCTGGCTATTCAGGGCTTGTGGGCCGGGCCTTGGCTGCGCGATGTGGCCAGGCTGGATCGACCCGCAGCGGCGCAATTGCTGCTGTGGGTGGCGGCGGGAATGGTGGCGGGTTTTCTCGGCATGGGGCAGTTGGCCTATACGCTGTCGCGGCGCGGTATTCCGCCGCTGGCGGTAGCGGCGGGCGGCATGGTGCTGTTTATGCTGATCCAGTTGGCCCTACTGTCGGGTCTGGGGCCGTTGCTGCCGTTGTGGTTCCTGTTCGGTTTGTTCGGCACCGCCGGGACCCTGACTTACGCGGTGCTGACCCAGCAGTTTCCAGCAGCGTGGGCAGGTCGGGTGAATACCGCCCTCAATCTGCTGGTGTTCGTGGTGGCATTCGCCACGCAATGGGGTATGGGCGCGATCATCAACGCCTGGCCGGGTGCGGCGGGGGGTTATGCTGAAGCGGGCTACCAGTGGGCCTTTGGCTTGGCCCTGGTCGGACAGGCGCTCACTTGGGTGTGGCTGCTGACCGGTTTGCGGCGGCCATGAGGCTGGGGCACGGGCAAAAATCCACGCCTTAGGGAGTGTCCTGCGGTGGTGCAGGGACAAAGCCCGCGCCGACCAGAAGGCGATGCGCGCCGTAGGCTAACACGCCGCAACTGGCGATGATCGCCGCCATCGGCAACGCCGAGCCATGGCCCGCCAGCCCGACCAGGGTGCTGGCCACCGTAGCGATGCCAAACTGCAAGGTTCCCAGTAGCGCTGAGGCGCTGCCCGCACGTCGGCCTTGATAAGCCAAGGCGTTAGCCATGGCGTTCGGCGCGGTGAAGCCCAAGCTTACGCTGTAGCCGAACAGCATTAGCAACAGCAGCGGCAAGCCGCCCCAGCCGCCGGCGGCGACCGTGACTAAGCCCAATCCCAGTCCGGCCGTGGCGCGGTTGGCCCAGCGTAAGAGGGTGTCCGCAGAATAGCGCTGTAACAGGTGGCGATTGACCTGGGTGCTGGCGATCAAGCCCAAAGCGTTGAGGCCAAACAGCCAGCCGAACTGTTGCGCCGGCACGCCATAGACTTCGATGAACACATGCGGCGAGCCGGTGATGTAGGCGAACATACCCGCGTGTGCCAGTCCACCGGCCAGAACGTAGCCGGTGAAGCGGCGGTCGCCCAGCAAGTCGCGATAAATCCGCCAGGCCTGGCCGAGGTTGGCGCTGGCAATGGTATCGGCTGGGCGCGTCTCGCGCAGGATGCGCCAGACCGCAAGCAAGCAGCCCAGCCCGAATAGGGCCAGCAAGACGAAGATGGTGCGCCAGCCGGCCAGCCACAGAATCCAGCCGCCCAGCAGCGGGGCCAGAATCGGAGCCAGCCCCATGATCAGCATCAACAGCGAGAATACCCGCGCGGCGGTATGAGCATCCCAACAGTCGCGGACGATGGCGCGGGCAATGACGATCCCAGCACAGCCACCCGCCGCCTGCACAAAGCGCAAGACGGTGAGCGTGGCCAAATTAGGAGCCAGGGCGCAGCCGATGGATGCGATGATGTAGAGCGTCAATCCCCCATACAAAGGCGGCTTGCGCCCGTAACGGTCGGCCAATGGCCCATACAGCGCTTGGCCTACCGCCAAGCCGATGAAAAAGCTGGACAGGGTGAATTGTGCGGCTGCGGTTGGTGCACCGAATTCGGCAGCGATGGTCGGCAGGCCGGGCAGATACATATCGATGGACAGCGGCGCGAAGGCGATCAGCGCGCTGAGCAAGAGCAGCCAGGAAAAGGGGGGGTTAGTCAAGGCCGCTGGGCAGGAAGGCGGTGCGTGAACAGGCGAATCAGGCGCGCCAGCTCGGCAGCAAGCTTAGCAAGGCGGTGTGGATCATGGTGATTTGCGCCGCATCCAGTTGGCGCATCAGCTTGCCGATGTATTGCAACTGACGCTTCCGACCGCCGCGCTGGGCGATGGCTTGCGCGGCGTGCACCGCCGCCACTAAATCATCAGGCAGAGGGATGTGGCGCAGTTGCGCTGCGGTGAGTTTGACTAACTGCTCGCCTAAATCCTGCAAGGCGGTGGCTTCGCGCTTGCGCTGGCTTTTGCTGGGCGGTTCTGGCGTGGTCGCCACCGCGTGGCTGGCAGCGTCGCGGGCGTTATCGGCCATGGCCGGGACTCTCAGTCCGAGGATCCAGTGGTTTCAGGTTGCGCCACCGGACAAACCGTTCCAGATCAGCGACTTTGCATTCATCAAGAAAAGCCGCCGCCAAGGCGTCAGCATACTCAAATTCCGCTGGGGCAAGTACGTTGCGCGCTTGGTCGAGCATGTGGTCAAAGTTCCATGGGTGTCGTTTGAAGCCTTTTTGAATGAGGAATTTGAAGAACTGTTCCCAGCGCGCCGCGTCATTTCCTCGCATTTGCGTAACGAGCCAGAGTGAAAAGCAGGTTTCAGCGATATTGGCTACCTTGGATTGATTAGCATACTTGAAGGCTGAAACAAGCACCTGTTCTCCCTTCGATAATCGGCCCACACTCGATTTAGGATTTGTTTGATTATAGGCCGTTACCTCACCGGGTAGCGATGCCTAAAAAAACGCCCAAACCGGGCGTTTTTTTAGCTCAGTGCTGCCTCAATCGGTTCAATCCATCGCTTCATACAGCGGCAGGGTCAGGAACTCTGGATAATTCGGGTCCAGCGACATTTTCTCAAAGATACCCGCCGCCTGATCGTAAGTCGCGGTGTCCTCGCCCTGGGCGCTGACGGTCTTTTTGACCTTCGCCAGTTCTTCGGGGATCAGGCTGCGCACCAGATCAGCGGTGACTTTGCGGCCATCGTCCAGCGTGCCCTTGGGGCTGACCACCCACTGCCAGACCTGCGAGCGGGAAATTTCCGCCGTGGCGGCGTCTTCCATCAGATTATGAATCGGCACGCAGCCATTGCCCGCCAGCCACGAACCGAGATAGTGGATGCCGACGTTGATGTTATTGCGCAAACCGACCTCAGTAATCGGCGTTTCCGGCTGGAAGTTGAGGAAATCCTTGCCCGCAAACACTTCGGTACGCTGCTTCTGCCACTGATTCGGCTTGTCGCCCAAGACCTTAACGAATTCCTCGTGAGCAATCGGCACCAAGCCGGGATGAGCTACCCAGCCACCGTCGAAACCGTCATTGGCGTCGCGGGTCTTGTCATGACGAATACCGGCTAGCGCCTTTTCATTGGCGACCGGATCATCCTTAATCGGAATCAGCGCCGACATGCCACCCATCGCCGGGGCGCCGCGTTTGTGGCAGACCTTGACCAGTTGCAAGGCGTAGGAGCGCATGAACGGCACTTCCATGGTGATCGCGCCGCGATTGGCCAGACAGAAATCCTTGTTCTTCTTGAATTTCTTGATGCAGCTAAAGATGTAATCCCAGCGTCCGGCATTCAGCCCGGCGCTGTGCTCGCGCAGTTCGTACAGGATTTCTTCCATCTCGAAGGTGGCGAGAATGGTTTCAATCAGCACGGTGGCCTTGATGGTGCCGCGTGGAATGCCCAGTTCATCCTGCGCCATGCAGAAAATCTCGTTCCACAGCCGCGCTTCCAGATGGCTCTCCATCTTCGGCAGATAATAGAACGGCCCCGCGCCACGGGCGATTTGCTCCTGGGCGTTGTGGAAGAACACCAGGCCAAAATCAAAAATACCGCCGGAAACGCGCTGGCCGTCCACCAAGACGTGCTTTTCGTCCAGATGCCAGCCACGCGGCCGAATCTGCAAGGTGGCGATATTCTCGTTGAGCTTGTATTCCTTGCCGACCTCATTGACAAAGCTGAGCTTGCGACGAATGGCGTCTTTCAGATTGACCTGGCCCTGAATCTGGTTGAACCAGTTGGGACTGTTGGAATCCTCGAAATCGGTCATGTAGGAATCAGCGCCGGAGTTATAGGCGTTGATAATCATCTTGGCTTCGACTGGGCCGGTGATTTCGGTACGACGACGCTCCAGCGCTTTCGGCAGCGGCGCGATTTTCCAGTCACCGTCGCGGACGGCTTTGGTTTCCGGCAGAAAATCCGGCATCTCACCAGCATCGATGCGGGCCTGGCGTTCAACGCGCTTCTTCAGCAATTCCTGACGGCGTGGCTCAAACGCCCGGTGCAGCTTCGCCACCAGGCTCAGCGCGTCATGGGTCAGAATTTCATCAAAACGGGGATGCAGCGGGGCGTTGACTTGCACGCCAGCAGGTAACTTGAGGCTCACGGCGGCTCCTTTAGAGAGAGGTTCGTTCAAAAGCGGCAGAAATTATTTTAGCGGTTTCCAATGGCAAAAACCCGGAGGGATTCTCCGGGTTCGCGTAGACCTCGACGCCGCCTGCCGATATGACGGCACAGGCGGCGGAATTGCGGGCTTAGTGGAATTGCTCTTCCTCGGTCGAACCGGTCAGCGCCGTGACGGACGATACGCCGCCCTGAATGATGGTGGTGACATCATCGAAGTAGCCGGTGCCCACTTCCTGCTGGTGACTGACGAAGGTATAGCCACGGTCGCGGGCAGCGAATTCTGGCTCCTGCACCTTTTCGACATAGGCCGACATGCCGCGCTTCACATAATCCTGCGCCAGATCAAACATGTGATACCACATGTTGTGAATACCGGCCAGGGTGATGAACTGGTACTTGTAGCCCATCGCGCCCAGTTCACGCTGGAACTTGGCGATGGTGGCGTCGTCCAGATTCTTCTTCCAGTTAAAGGACGGCGAGCAGTTGTAGGCCAGCAGCTTGCCGGGGAACTTGGCGCGGATGGCCTCGGCAAATTTCTTGGCGAAGTTCAGATCGGGGGTACCGGTCTCGCACCACACCATATCGGCATACGGCGCATAGGCCAAACCGCGCGAAATGGCCTGATCGACACCCTTGCGGGTCTTGTAGAAGCCTTCGACGGTGCGCTCGCCAGTGCAGAACGGCTTATCGTTCTCGTCGCAATCGCTGGTCAACAGATCGGCTGCTTCGGCATCGGTGCGGGCCAACAGAATGGTCGGCACCCCGTACACGTCCGCCGCCAGGCGGGCGGCGATCAATTTCTGCACCGCTTCCTGGCTGGGCACCAGCACCTTGCCGCCCATGTGGCCGCACTTCTTGACCGAGGCCAGTTGATCCTCAAAATGGACGCCCGCCGCCCCGGCGCGAATCATCCGCTTCATCAGCTCATGGGCATTCAGCACCCCGCCAAAACCGGCTTCGGCGTCGCCGACGATGGGCAGGAAATAGTCAACAAAATCTTTATGGCCCGGCCCGACACCACGCGCACACTGGATTTCATCGGCGCGCTTGAAGGTGTTATTGATGCGCTCGACCACCACCGGCACGGAATCCACCGGATACAGCGATTGGTCGGGATACATCGACATGTAGGTATTGTTGTCGGCGGCGACCTGCCAGCCGGACAGATAAATCGCCTTGACGCCGGCCTTGGCTTGCTGCATGGCCTGACCGCCGGTCAGCGCACCCAGGCAGTTCACATAAGGAGTATTGTTAACCAGATCCCACAGCTTCTCAGCGCCCCGTTGCGCCAAGCTGTATTCGATGGGCAGATTGCCGCGCAGCCGCACGACATCCTCAGCGGTATAGCCGCGCTTGATGCCTTTCCAGCGGGGATTCTCGGCCCAATCTTTTTTCAGTTGTTCAACGCTTAGAAACGCCATTTTTCCTATCCTCTCTGGGGGTTTACAGAATAACTGCTTAAAATCTGCCTTGCCACGCTTAATCGAAAGACCCCGAATGATTTTGTAGCGTAAAATTGAGGGTGCATCGAGAAATTGTGGTTATCTTAATGCCGCTATGCAACATTGTACAAGTTGATTGCGCGGGCTTGGCTATCCGACCCGTCACCGCTCTCATTTTCCCACTTGGCAGGAACGCTCGCAATGGCGCAAGATCCTCAGCACATCCCCGATTTAATCGCCGATATCGGCGGCACTAATGCCCGGTTTGCCTTGGCGGCACTCGATGGCCGCATCAGCGCGGAACGCACTCTAAGCGGCGCGGATTATCCCAACCTGATTCAAGCAGCGGCGGCCTATCTGCGCGATCATCCTGGCCCGCGCCCCCGGCGCGCCGCCGTCGCGGTGGCGACGCCTGTCACCGGCGACTGGATCCAGTTCACCAACAGCCTATGGTCCTTTTCCACCGAAGCGGCGCGCCAGGCGTTGGGGCTGGAACGCTTATTGATTCTCAATGACTTCACGGCCTTGGCGCTGGCATTGCCTCTGCTTGGCGCAGATGAGCGCCAAGCAGTCGGTGGTGGCGCGGCGCTTGAAAAAGCGCCCATCGCTTTGCTGGGCGCGGGAACGGGTCTGGGGGTCTCAGGGCTGGTATGGTCAGGACAGCACTGGATTCCATTGCAGGCGGAAGGAGGGCATGTCACCTTCTCAGCCGTTGACGAGCGCGAGTGGGCAGTCTATCAAATTTTGCAACGGCGGTTCGGCCATGTTTCGCCCGAACGGCTCTTGTCTGGACCGGGACTGGTCAATACTTATACCGCGCTAGCGACTATTCAGGGCTGGCGGACTGAGGCTTTAAGTCCTGCTGACATCACCGACCGGGCCCTGGCCGGAGCCTGCCCGCATTGCGTCGAGGTGCTGGAATTGTTTTGCGGCGCGCTGGGTACAGCGGCGGGTAATCTGGCGATCACGCTGGGAGCAGTGGGCGGAGTCTACATCGGCGGCGGCATCGTGCCTCGACTAGGCGATTTTTTCGACCGCTCGCCGTTTCGTACCCGGTTCGAGGCTAAAGGCCGGTTCAGCGATTACCTGGCGGCTATTCCGACCTGGGTCATCACCGCCAGAAACCCGGCGTTGCGAGGGGTAGCGGCGGCCTTGCATTGAGCGGCTTGCGCGCTAAGGTCTTTACCCCATTGGACCACTCATCTCTGACGGGCCAGAATGCGGCGGTCCGTCACTACCAGCTACGAGGTGTGTTATGAACCTATCTGAAAAAAGCTGTACCTCCTGCCGGGCTGATGCGCTGCCGCTGATTCTGAGCGAGGCTGAGCTTTTGCTGCAAAAGACTCCAGGCTGGCAACTACTGGGCAATGGCGCGCGCCTGGAACGGCGCTTTGTGTTTAAGAACTTTGCCGAGGCCCTGGTGTTTGTCAACCAGGTGGGTGATGTGGCGGAGCGGCAAGCGCATCACCCCAACATCAGCTTCGGCTGGGGCTATGCCAGCGTGTTGCTGTATACCCATAAAATCGACGGTCTGCATGAAAACGATTTTATCATGGCCGCTAGAATCAATGAGTTGTACGGGGGTGACTAGCTGTTTAGTTTAATAGGGTGAAGTTATAAAAGACCAATGATGCGCCGTTACTCTAATCTCCGAGAGTTTTAATTGTGGAAAAACCGACTGATGAGAAGAACAAGCCTCGCAAAATTGCCATTGCTTGCCAGGGAGGCGGTATTCATGGGGCCTTTGCTTGCGGTGTGCTGGAAATTATTCTGGAAGCAGCGGAAAATTCGCAGAAAAGAAAAACAGAAAAACCCGCTTTTGATCTGATTGCCTTGAGTGGCACGTCGTCAGGCGCACTCAATGCTTTCATGGTCTGGTATGGGTTCCTGGCCAGCAAAGAGAACCCTTTTGAGGGGGCGCAACGCGCTTTAAAAGGGCTATGGGACACTTTTCAAGTAAAGAAAAGCGGGGAGTGGGGCATGAATAGTTTTGCCCAACTCCTCTATCAGTTCCAGAGTCTGGGATTTAATCTGAAAAGTCCAGCACCCCCGCTATCCTATGATTGGTTGATGAGCGCATTGAATTATTGGTCCATACTAGAAAACACCTTCTTGCCAGGACTGGATCTCGCTGAGATTCGTCCAGAGTTTTATGATTTTGAAAAATTATTGAAGACTTGCGCGCCAAATTTTGCGCAGCTCCAGAATTGGAAAACGCTCAAGCCGCGCCTATTGATTGGTGCAGTGGAGATTATGGGTGGTCAGTTTGAGGTTTTTGATTCGCATGACTCCAGAAGAGACCCAGAGGCTCGGCAGATCAGCTACAAAGCCGTAGCGGCTTCCGGGACATTGCCTGAAATCCGACGGGCGCAGAAAATTCTTGGCTTGAAGAACGGTGATAACCAGGATGCGTTGTACTGGGACGGCCTGTTCTCCCAAAATCCTCCAGTGCGACAACTGGTAGCCGATACCGCATTTGACGATACTCCAGATGAAATCTGGGTGATTCGTATTAACCCGCAAAAAATTGCGAGAGAGCCCATTTATTCAGCGCAAATTGATGATCGCATTAATGAGCTATCGGGCAATTTATCGTTGAATCAAGAGCTGTATTTTATTGATAAGGTCAACGATTGGGTTAGGAAGGGTTATTTCCAACAGGGAAAGAAAGAAGTTGCTTTGTTTATGATTACCATGTCCCCAGATAAGGCTGCGCTTGAGGTTTCCAGCAAGTTTAACCGGGATCCATCGTTTGTTCAGAGTCTGCGAGAAGATGGTAAAAAACGCGCGGCGGAATTCCTGCGCCTTTGGAGCACAAAAGCGGCGCAAAAGTGGCCGCAGGACGCCATGCCCTAAACTGCCCTTGGTAAGCGCCGTCTGATGGACTAAGGCGGCGAAAGGAGTACCTTGCGCAGCAGAAGCTCCGTGCTATGGGGACTGACTAAGGCTTCGATAGGGCCAATTTCCCGAAAACCATACTGACAATAAAAGCGCCTGGCCGATTTATTAAACGCGGACACCAGCACCCAGAGATTATTGGCGTTGGGTTTGGTGGTCTGCTCCAGCCACTGGAGAATCGCCGTTCCCAAGCCCTGGCCCTGCTGATTTGGAAACAGGGCGATTAACTCCAGATAGGCGCCTTTCAGCCAGGGATAGCGTACCGCCACAATCCCGGAAACGGCGTTTTCCACCCATACCGTATACCGCTGCAAGGCTGGATCTTGCGCCAGGAGATAGCGCTCCAGAGGGGCCGCGCCATACTTCAAAGTCCGCCACGGCTCCATGGCGACCATGGCGCTGGCGATGAGGGGTGCATCTTCAGCCCGCAGGCGCAGCAGTTCAAAACCGGTGAGCGGATAATGTTCTTGAAAGGGCGTATTCATTTTTTGGCCTGCGCGCTCCGGCGACGATCGTATTTTAGATTATCGCCCGGTTTAAGCTCGTAGCAGGAATCGACGGCGACGACTTCCCCCTGCGCCAGCAATTCGCTGACGGTCACAAAGCGATAACCACGCGCGCGCAATGCAGGGACGAACAGCGGTAACGCTGCGGCGGTATGCCAGCCACGGCCATTGGCATGAGCGACTACGATGGAACCGGGCTGAATCTGGCTGAGAATCGTGCGCGCAATCGCCGAAGCAGTTTGCCCCGGCGCGGGATCCCCGGTGACGATGTTCCATTGAATAGCCGCTAATCCGACCTGATTGACAGCGGCCAGGGATTCGGTGTTGCAGACGCCGTAAGGAAAGCGGAACACCGCCAGGCGCGTCGGAATGGCAGCGCTGGCGGTTGTGGCCAAGGGGGCGACGCAGGATGCTTGTAGCAACTGTTCCCGCAAGCGTTCGTATTCGGCTTGCGTCCAGGTGATTTGCGCCATCATGGCGGGTCCCTGCAACAGGCGCAAATTGCCATGAGTCCAGGCATGATTGCCCAGTTCAAAGAGGGGATCAGCCATCAACTGCATGGTTCTCTCAGGGTGTGAGCGCATCCATTTTCCACCGGCAAAAAAGGTGGCTTTCACCTGCTGATCGCGCAAATAGTTGACGATGGCTGCATCGTACCCGCTGCGCTCGTGGGCTTGTTCACATAAATCGAAAGTAAGCGCCACCAGTTTCTCACCGTGGCGGGGTTTGACCGACCGGATGCACTGTTGCAATGGCGTTGACAATGGGCTGATTTGATAGCTCAGTCGGGCGGGTGGTGACCGATCAATGGTCTGTTTTTGAATCTGCTTTTCCTGTGGAGAGCCGCGCAACTGCTCGGCGGTCCAACAAGCTTGCAAGAGAGTTACTGGACGGGTCTGGGACGGCTGTGGCGGGCTAAGACGACCTACAGTGACGGGAGCAGGCGTGCTAACCGGCTCGATCACTGGCGGTTCGCTAGGCGTGGGCGCGGTCTCTGGCTTTGCCGCAATCGGCGGGGTCACGGGGGGCGGGGGAACGGGTTGCGTCCGCTCCACCACCGGAGTGCGCGGCAGTAGCCAGTAGCGCCCCGCTGTGAACGCAAAGACAACCAGGAGCGCCAGGGCCAGACCGAGCCTTGGTGAAAAGGCGCGCCGCTGGCTCAAGACAGCGTGGCCAGCCAGGTCTGCGCCGCCGCCGCCGCTTCGCGTACCCGCGTCGGCGCAGTGCCTCCCACCACCGTGCGAGCGGCCACCGAGCCCTCCAGCGACAGCACGTCGAACACGTCCGCCTCGATGAGCGGCGAAAAAGCTTGCAGTTCGGCCAAAGTCATTTCCGCCAGATCACGCTGCGTTTCCACGCCCAAGCGCACCGCTTTGCCCACAATTTCGTGGGCGTCGCGGAAGGGTATGCCCTTACGCACCAGATAATCAGCCAAATCCGTGGCGGTGGCGAAACCACGCCGGGCGGCCTGAAGCATCTGTTCCCGCTGGGGCTGCAAGGCTGGAATCAGATCGGCAAAGGCGCGCAGGCAGCCTTGTACGGTGTCCACGGTATCAAACAGCGGTTCCTTGTCTTCCTGATTATCCTTGTTGTAGGCCAGCGGCTGACTTTTCATCAAGGTCAGCAGTGCAATCAAGTGGCCGTTGACGCGCCCCACCTTGCCGCGCACCAGTTCCGGCACGTCTGGGTTCTTCTTCTGCGGCATGATGGAGGAGCCGGTGCAAAAGCGGTCGGGCAAGGCCACAAAGTCAAACTGGGCCGATGACCACAGTACCAGCTCCTCGGCCATGCGCGATAAATGGGTCATGAGAATGGCGGCAGCGGCGGTGAATTCAATGGCAAAATCGCGGTCGCTCACCGCGTCCAGCGAATTAGCCGCTGGGGCGGTGAAAGCCAGCAATTGGGCGGTGTAATGCCGATCCAGCGGATAGCTGGTGCCCGCCAAGGCCGCCGCACCCAGCGGCATGATGTTGACGCGCTTGCGCGCATCCACCAGCCGTTCGTAGTCGCGCTTGAGCATCTCGAACCAGGCCAATAGGTGATGACCAAAGGTCACCGGCTGCGCGACTTGCAGATGGGTGAAGCCGGGCAGGATGGTGTCGGCCTCGCGCGCGGCCAGTGTCGCCAAGCCGCCGAGCAAACGTTGAATCTCGCCCAGAAGCGCGTCGATGGCGTCGCGCAGGTACAGCCGAAGATCCGTAGCGACCTGATCGTTGCGCGAACGCCCCGTGTGCAGACGTTTGCCGGCGTCGCCGATCCGCTCGATCAGGCGCGCCTCAATATTCATGTGCACATCTTCCAGCGTGGTGGACCATTCAAACTCACCGCGTTCGATCTCGGCGCGAATCGTCTCCAATCCGCGCACGATGGCGTTGCAATCCTCCGCAGACAGCACACCCACCCGCGCCAGCATCCGGGCATGGGCGATAGAGCCATTGATATCCTGCCGGTACATGCGCTGGTCGAAAGCCACCGAAGCGGTAAAGGCGGCGACAAAGGCATCGGTGCTTTCGGTAAACCGTCCGCCCCAGCTTTGGTTGGTTTGGGTGTCGCTCATAAGATATTCTTAATGGGTTAACTGAAGACGCCATAGCTTAGCAAACCATGCCCGCCGACATCCTGCGTATCGCGACTCGTCAAAGTCCCCTGGCCCTGTGGCAAGCCGAACATGTCGCGGCGCGCTTACGCCGCCAGGAGCCTGGCTTGCGCGTCGAGCTGATCGGCATGGTGACCCGTGGCGATAAAATTCTGGACAGTCCATTGGCCAAGGTGGGTGGCAAAGGGCTGTTCGTCAAGGAACTGGAGCAAGGCTTACTCGCCGACGTCGCCGATCTGGCCGTGCATTCGATGAAAGATGTGCCGACTGATTTTCCCACCGGATTAGGTCTGGCAGCAATTCTGGCGCGGGAAGACCCACGCGATGCCTTCGTTTCCCGTCACTATCCGCACCCTGACGTGCTGCCGGCGCGGGCGCGGGTCGGCACTTCCAGCCTGCGCCGACAATGCCAGCTAGCCGCGCGCTATCCCGATTGGGAGCTGCGCAGCGCACGCGGTAATGTCGGCAGTCGGCTGGCCAAGCTGGACGCCGGCGAATTTGACGCCATCTTGCTTGCCGTCGCTGGTCTCAAGCGTTTGGGTCTGGCGGAACGGATCACCTTGGCGCTGGAGCCGGAGTTCAGCCTGCCGGCTATCGGGCAAGGGGCCATTGGCGTGGAGTGTCGACTGGACGATGGCCCTACCTGGGAGCGCATTGCCACCCTCAACGATCCCGCCACCCAGCAACGGGTGTTGGCGGAGCGGGCATTCAATGCCCGGCTGGGGGGTGGTTGCCAAGCCCCCATCGCCGGTCACGCGGTGCTGGAGGGCGACCGGCTCTGGCTGCGCGGTCTGGTGGGCGAACCGGATGGCAGCCGCCTCGTAGCCGGGGAGCTGCGCGGCCCGGCGACGGCGGGTGAAGCGCTCGGCGCGGCGCTGGCCGAACAGGTGCTGGGGCGCGGCGCGGACGCGATCCTGAGACGCTTGCTGGCGGCCTGCTGAGTCCCCCGATGTTGTCCACCGCGCTCCAGGGTTTAGGGGTGTTGGTCACGCGCCCGGAACCGCAGGCCGCTGGATTGTGCCAGCTCATCGAGCAGCAGGGCGGCGTCGCTTTGCGCTGTCCGACGGTGGTGATTGCCGAACCGCCCGATTGGACGTCGGCGCTGGCCGTGCTCGACCGGCTGGCCGAGGTTGATCTGGCGATTTTCACCAGCGTGAATGCCGTGGAGCGCGCGTGGCCACTAATCCGGGAGCGTGGCGGATTTCCGCCGGAACTGGGGATCGTCGCCATCGGTCCAGCCACGGCGCGCGCTTTACAGCGGCTGGATGTCCCCGCGATTCAGACTCCCGAAACCGGTTTTACCAGCGAAGCGCTCCTGGCTTTGCCACGTTTGCAACAGGTCGCTGGCCAAGCCATCGTCATTGTGCGCGGCGCGGGTGGCCGGGAATTGCTCGCCGAGACCCTCAGCCAACGCGGTGCGCGGGTCGTCGGCGCGGAGGTATATCGGCGCGAGCGGCCCGCCGTGGATGGCGCTATGCTGCGTGAACGCTGGGCGCGAGGGGAAATTGGGGCTGTTGTGGCTACGAGCAGCGAAACCGTGCGCAATTTGTTTGATTTGCTGGGTTTTGAAGGGCAACATTACCTGCAAGAATCGCCCCTGATCGTAGCCAGCTCTCGCATTCAGCGCCTCGCCGTAGCATTGGGATGCCAGCGACTGGAATGCGCGCGGGATGCTAGCGACGCTGCCATCATGGGTGCGTTGCTGCAAGTGGCCACGCTGTTTCCTTCCTCTGCCCGGTAACGCCAAATGACAGACCAGACTGCGGATTACAAAGATCAAAGCAAGGCTGCCGCTGCGGCGATAGCCCCATCCTCATCGGTCCTCCCCAGCAAAGCCGCCCCGCCGCCCCGACCCAAGGGGGGACGGGGCCTGGCTAGTCTGGCGGTGCTCCTTGCGCTTGGTGCGGGCGGTGCCAGTGGCTATCTGTGGTATCTCTGGCAACAGGATCAGGCGCAGCGGGCCAGCCGCCTGGCCCAGGCGATTCAGCAGGTCGTCGATCCCCGCGTCGCCGCACTGAATGCCGAGATCCAAAAGCTGCAAGGGCTGGAAGGCGAATTTAGCCAGGCGCGCACCGCGAATCAGAACATTAGAGAACAACTGCTGGGGTTAACCGGCGATCTACAGCCGCTGAAGAACGCCATGGAATTGCAAAAGGGCGCAAGTGAGGTGCTCAAGGGCGAGCTCAAACTGCTGCGGGAATCGCATGAAACCGCAAAGACGGGCGTCCAGCAGCAGAAACAGGATCTTGAAGTCAAATTGCAGGTGCAATTGCAGCGTCTGGAGCAACTGAGCGAACTGCTCAAGAATCTGCAATTAGCGCATAACGCCCTAGCCACTAATTTTGACACCCTGACCCAGGTGACTGCTAAAGGCGGCGATATCAACGCCTTTACTCTGGCGGAAGTGGGTTATCTGCTGCGGTTGGCCGATAGTCAACTTAAACTGGAACGCAATCTGCCCTCCGCGCGGCTGGCGCTGGAGACGGCCCAGCAACGCTTGAAGACCGTCACTGAAAATATTCTAGCCCCTGTGCAGACTCAGCTCGGCGAAGTTCTGGTCAGCTTGCGTGGCGTACAGCTACCCGATCTTTCCGCGCTGGCGCATAAGGTGATGGAGATGCGCAGCCAGGTTGCCCTGCTGCCGGTGAAGATCAACACCGCTACACCGGACCCGAAAACCCGCTTCAAACCCAACGACAACGTCACCCTTAGCAGTGATGCGGAGCGGCATTGGTGGGATCGCACCACGGAAGCTGTATGGAATCAATTCAAAGGCATCGTGGTGATTCGCCGCACCCGCAGCGACGGCCCGCCGCTGATCGCTCTGGAGGATGAATTTTTCCTGCGCCAGAACCTGTTGCTGGAACTGGAGAGCCTGCGGATGGCGCTGCTGGGTGAAGACGCTCAGGCGTATCAGGACACCCATGCGCTGATTGATAGTTGGCTTCAGCTGTATTTCGACACCACTGATGCACACGTTGAGGCGTTTGCTAACGAACTGAAGGCGCTGCGGGCCGTGCAATTTAAGCCCTACGTCCCGGATGTCACGGGGCTGGTTCAAGCATTCCAGGAGGCCATGGCGCGGCGGCAACCGGTACGCGCCGCGCAGCCCGCGCCGGTCATCACGGTCGAGCCGGTGACCACGAAGGAGGCGCGCTGATGAAGCTGCTCCTGGGCATTATCGTTACCCTGTTGGCTTCGGTTTGGCTGGCTTTGCTGCTCAAGCAGAATCCGGGCTATGCGATGTTCAGCTTCGGCGAATGGACCGTGGAAACCAGTTTCACCTTTATGGTGATAACGTTCATCGTTCTTTTCATTCTGTTTTACTTCCTCATCCGGCTAGCGCTGCGCTTCTGGCGGTCTCCCGCGCTCACCTCAGCGGCCAGTCGGCGCTGGCAACAGCGGCAAGCGCGCCATCTGCTCGATAAAGGCATCCAGCAAATGGCTACTGGCCATGCAGCGGCGGCGGAAAAAACGCTACTGAAGGGGGCGGCCTATAGTGCAAATCCGGCGCAGTATTATCTGAGCGCAGCGCGCGCCATCCATCAATGCGGCGATGAAAAATGGCGGCGCGACTTGCACTTGCGCGAAGCTGAAGGCTGCCCTCAAGCCGACTTGCTAGCGGTGCAATTGATGCGGGCGGAATTTTTGCTAGATGACCAGCAGGCTGAGCAAGCCCGCCCGATTTTGGAAGCGTTGCGGCAACAGCATCCGCACCATCCTGGCGTACTGCACTGGCTGGCGAAAACCTATCAGCAACTGGCGGACTGGAAGCGGTTGCAGCCGTTATTGGCCGAGCTGCAGAAAAAAGGCGTGCTGGCCGTCGAGCCCTTAGCGGCGCTGCAACAGCAAACTTACCAGGGCCTGCTGACGGCGGCGGTCGCCGGTGGTTCGCTAGAGCAATTGCAGGCGCTGTGGAGGCAGATTCCAGTGGAGCTGCGCGAGCAGGATGAAACGCTGGTGGTGGCTTACGCAACTGCTTTGTGCGAATTTGGCGCGTTTGAGGATGCCGAGACCTTGCTGCGCGCAGCCATCAACCGGCGCTGGAGTCCGAAATTGGTGGTGGGCTACGGTATGTTGGAGCGCGGCAATACGACCGCGCAACTGGCGGCGGCCGAGGGGTGGCTGACAGCGCACGGTAATGATCCCCATTTATTATTGACCTTGGGGCGGCTGGCGAAACGCGGTCAACAGCCCGCCAAAGCGCGGGACTATTTGGAGCGCAGCATCAAGCTGATGCCGACCCCAGATGCGTATCAGGAATTAGGGGAATTGCTGCAAACCCATAATGAACCGGCCGCAGCGGGCCAGTGCTTCCAGGCCGGGTTGCGGCTGTTGCTGGGCAAGCCAGAAGAGAAACAAGGCCTTACACTGCCCGCCACTGGGACAACGCAACAGTTGGCGGGGCCAGCGCCAACAGCTTGACCTCTACCGGAAAGCCCTAAAAAAGGCCCGTCACATGGCTTTGTGACAGGCCTTGCCGCTTTGGTGGCCAGGGGCAGAATTGAACTGCCGACACGCGGATTTTCAGTCCGCTGCTCTACCAACTGAGCTACCTGGCCATGAGCTTAGATCATGCGCGATGCGAAAGAGCGCGAATTTAAGCAGCTTGTGCGCTGGCCGTCAAGCCGACTTATGACTTGGGTGGCACATAGCCTTCCGGCAAGGCCGAACCTTCGCCAAAGAAAAACCGTGTCATCTGTTCTTCAAGAAACTGGCGGGCCTTAGGCTCGAACGGAGTCAGCCGGTATTCGTTAATCAGCATGGTCTGCTGTCGGAGCCATTGCTGCCAGGCAGATTTGGAGACCTGCTCGAAAATCCGTTGGCCTAATGCCCCCGGATACGGTGGACGGTCTAAACCCTCGGCGGCAACGCCGAGCTTGATGCACTGCACCAGTCGAGTCATGGGTTGCTTCTCCTTCAGTGTCATTGGTCGCGCGCCAATAGCGCCAATAAGCGCCGCACCGGTGCGGCGACACCGCGTTGGTCAGGGCAGCGCGTGTTATACCAAACAAAGCGCTTGCCTTCCATGACGCGCCCGCTGAATCCGGTCACCCGCACGGGGACGGGCGTCATGTCCAAATGAAAATGGCTGAAACTGTGCCGGATCACAGGCCATGGCGTTTCGGCGCTGATCTCGAATCCCCACTGCTGTCGGCACCAGACGGTCAGCTCTACCGCCAGCGCGCACTCAGGAAAACTCCACAGCCCGCCCCAGATGCCAACTGGTGGCCGGTGTTCCAGCAGCACCGCGCCCTGGGCGTCGCGCAGTAACAACATCCGCGTGGCGCGTACTGGCAAGTCCCGTTTTGGCTTTGGCGTGGGATAAGTTGCTTCCCGACCCTGGCGATGCGCGCTACAGCCCTCAGCCAACGGACAGTGCGCGCAGCGGGGTCGGCGCGGGGTGCAGATCAAAGCGCCCAAATCCATCATCGCCTGGGTGTAGTCGGCGACCCGCACCGTCGGCGTATAGCGCTCCGCCAGCTCCCACAGTGTCGCCAGCACCCGCGTCTGTCCTGGCCAACCCTCGATGGCCGCAAAGCGCGCCAGAAGGCGTTTGACGTTGCCATCCAAAATTGCTTGGCGCCGACCGGCCGCCAAGGCCAGAATGGCTCCCGCCGTTGAGCGGCCGATTCCGGGTAATGTTTGCAGCAGGTCGCTATCCAGCGGTAATTCGCTGCCATGGTGGCGCTGCGCGGTGCGCGCGGCCTGATGCAGATGGCGCGCACGGGCGTAATAGCCCAGCCCAGCCCACAGTCCCAACACCTCGTCCAGATCAGCCGCCGCCAGACTCGCCAGATCGGGAAAACGGGCCACGAACCGCTCATAATAGGGAATCACCGTCGCGACCTGGGTTTGCTGCAACATAATCTCCGAGATCCAAACCCGGTAAGGCGTGGCGTTTTCTTTCCAGGGCAGGCGTTTACGGCCATGAATATCGAACCAGGCCAGCACGCGTCGGCGGAATTCCTCTGGGGTCATCACGGTTTTATGGGGTTAAGGAGATAGTATGGCGCGTATTTTGATTGCGGGCTGCGGCGATGTCGGCGCAACGCTGGGTCAGAGTTTGAGCGCCGCCGGCCATACGGTCTGGGGTTTAAAGCGCCAACCCGCCGGGTTGCCGCCGGGCATTCGACCGGTAGCCGCTGATTTGACCGATCCAGCCACGCTGACCGCCTTACCGCCAGAGTTGGATGCGGTTGTCTACAGTGCGGCGGCCTCCGGTTTCAGCGCCGCAGCTTACCAGGCCGCCTACGTCGATGGCGTGCGTCATCTCGTCGCCGCCTTGCGCGCGACCGGCCAGCCCCTGCAGCGGTTCTTGTTCACTTCCAGCACCTCGGTGTACGCCCAACACCAGGGCGAATGGGTGGACGAGGACTCGCCCGCTGAAGCCGAGAGCTTTAGCGGCCGTTGCATCCGGGAAGGGGAGCGCCTGCTGGCGGCCAGCGCCTGGCCCACGACCGTGATTCGCTTTGGCGGCATTTACGGCCCCGGCCGCACCCGGCTGATTGCCAGCGTCCGCAGCGGCACCGCCACCTGCCCGGTTGGCCCGCCACTGTACACCAACCGTATCCACCGTGACGATTGCGCCCGCGTACTGGAGCATGTGCTGTTGCTGCCGCAACCATTGCCGCTGTATCTGGCTGTAGACGATGATCCCGCCCCATTGGATGCCGTGTTACGATGGTTGGCGCGCCAACTGGGGGTGGCGGAGTCGCCACTGGCACCCGCGCCCGCGCTCAAACCGGGTGCGGAAGTCAGAGGTGCTGCCCTACGCCTTCGAGCCAGCAAGCGGTGCCGTAATGCCCGGCTGCGCGCGAGCGGCTTTGTCTTTCGTTATCCCAATTATCAAGAGGGCTACGCCGCATTGCTGCGGGCGCAGGCAGAGGGGACCGCGCCACCCTCAGCTCCTGGGGTTTAGAACGTGAAGTCAGTAAAATCGTAACTCATTTCGCGATTGGGACGTTGCAGGAAAAAGCCCTGTACCAGGTCGACGCCGAGCGACCACAGAATCGGCAGTACCTGCACATCTTCGACCCCGCTAACGATAGTGGTGGCTCCCAGGGCATCCAGGCTTTGCACGAGGGCCTGGAGTTGCTCACGCCGGTTGGGGTCGTCAGTGATGCCATCGAGCGCAGCTCGATCCAGCTTGACGTAATCAGCCCCAAGATTTTTCAGCAGCGTTAGTGAATCAGCGTTCTTCCCAAAACGCTCCAGACAAAATCCACAGCCCAGGCTTTTGATAGTGCTGAGAAAGCCGAACATATCGCGCACAGCGTGCTCGGCATTTTCCTCGGCCACAGCGAAGACCAGTCGCTGCCCCTCCAGTCCAGCCTGTTCTAAACGTCGGCGTAGCCAGTCACTCAAGGCGGGATCGCGCGTAGTCACCGGTAGAATTTTGATAAAGAGAGTGGTGAGCGACCGCCGCTTTCCGAGCAGTTCGAACACGCGCTCCATCACCCAACGATCCAGCCTTCGACCCAGTTCATGCCGGGAAACGACATCGAACACCGCGCGCGGGCGTAATTCCTGGCCATCGGCGGTGCGCATGCGCAGTAGCGCTTCGTAGCGTTCGCTGGCGTCGCCGCGCAGACTGGCAATGGGCTGAAACGCCAGCCAGAGGCGTTGGCTCTCTAGAATCTCCGCAATCTGTTCCAGAATCCGCAGCCGGGATGGACTGCTACGCTGGGCCTTGGCGCGTAAGCCGCCCAGTTCCACGATAATCCGTTCACGGTTGGCTTCTTGCGCCAGGCCACAGGCGGATTCGGCCCGCTGCATCAGCACCAGATGATCCTGGGCTCGGTCGGTAGTTGGTGCCAGGCCGATACTAGCGCGCAGCAAGAGGGCGTGCGCGCCGACCCGGTACACTCCAGTTTCTAGGGTGTGCTGGAACCGTTGGGCCAGCGTGAGGAGAGGAGTATCGAGCAGATTGGGAATTAACACCGCAAAAATTGCGTCACTGAAGCGCGCCGCAGGTTGCTCCGGACTCAGCACGCGCTGCAACCGCCCGGCGGCCTGTCGCAGCACCTCATCGGCCGCCACCACGCCAGCGGAATCGCGAATGGAGTGCAGGTTGTCCAGCTTGATGAACAACACAGTCAGCGCGTGCAGCCGCAAACCCAGATTATCCAGCGCCTGCTCCAGCAGGTGGAGATAGCGCCTGCGGTTCAACAAGCCAGTACTGGCGTCCTGGTCGTTCAGCGCGCCGAGTTTAACCCGCGTGGCACGCGCACGGCGCAGCTGGCGCTTGATTTCCCAGCACAGATAAGGCACTGGGGTTGGCTTGAACAGCAGGCTGGCCCCTGGCGCGTCCAGCCACATGCAATCCTCCGGGGCTTCGGTGGCGGTGCATTGCAGAATCATCGGCAGCGTGGCGCAGTCTTCATGTTGGGCGATGGCTCGCGCCAAATCCAGGCCATCGATCCCCTGAACCGCCAGGTCGATCACCAGCAAATCCGGCCGAAATTGCGCAATGTCCCACAAGACATGCAGCGGCTGTGATGTCACCTGCGCCGTGATGCCTTCCCGCTCCAGCGCATGGGTGATTTCCCAGGCTTCGTCTGGTTGATCGTTGACGACCAGCACACGAAAGTAGTTCTGCGAGGTGAGTGGCAGTAGCAGTTCCCGCAATACACCCAGCACCGCATCGCTGTCGACCGGTTTACTGAAATAGGCCGCACCGCCAGCCCGCACCGCTTCCAGCCGCGCGCTGAGGTCGTTGCGCTCCGCCAGAAACAGCACCGGTGCCTGCAACCCCGTTTCAGCGCGCAGTCGGGCCATCTGGTCGGCGACGGTCTCCGCTTCATCGGGAAAATCCACATCGACCAACAGAGCGCTGGGGGTCTGCTCGCGTAGGCGTTGTCGCGCCTCTGCCCAGTGGGCCAGGACCTGAACCCGGTAACCAGCGCCTTCCAATCGAGCACCCAAGGCCGGTTGGAGTTCTGGGGCGATCAGGAACAATTTTGGTGAAGACGCCAGCAGTGGAACGGTGGCAGGGGCTGTGTGCGTGACGGAGCCGACGGTTCCGGTCAGCGCCGCGTGCACAGCGTCCATGAGCGTCGTTAGTCGCTGTCGGTCGGATGCGCTGGGAAGGTGCTCGTTGCTGGCGCAGCTTTTTACATGGTCTTCCAGCTGCGCCACGATCTGGCCGAGCTGCCCATTGCCGCGCTTTCGCACACTCTGCGCCATGTCTTGCGCCAGCCGGACCAGCATCACAAAGGCGTTATGGTTCCACTGGACGTAGTACAGGGTCTTCCACAAATCCTCCATCAGCGCCAAATGATGCAGCAATTGAAGGCGCTGATGCTCTTCAGACCCAGTCTCTTCCATGGATATAAAAATGATTTTATTATTAAATTTATCTTTTAGGCGATGTTGATCCCGGTTCAGTGCTCGATCTGACCCACATCCCGCACCGCGCCGCGCGAGGCGCTGGTGGTCATAGCGGCGTAGGCACGCAATGCGGGCGAGACTGGCCGTCGGCGCTGGGCCGGTTTCCAGGCTTGCGCGCCCCGTTGCTGCATGGTCGCCCGGCGTTGCTGCAAGGTGGCGTCGCTCACCGCCAGATGGATGCGGCGGTTAGGAATGTCGATCTCGATGTGGTCGCCGTCTTCCACCAGCGCAATCACCCCACCTTCGGCGGCTTCCGGCGAGACGTGGCCGATGGACAATCCAGAGGTGCCGCCGGAGAAACGGCCATCAGTCACCAGCGCGCACACTTTGCCCAGGCCCTTGGATTTCAGATAACTGGTCGGATAGAGCATCTCCTGCATTCCAGGGCCGCCGCGCGGACCTTCGTAGCGGATCAGCACCACATCACCCGACTGGATTCGACCGTTCAAGATCGCGCTCACGGCGTCTTCCTGGCTTTCCATCACGCGCGCCGGCCCCTGAAATACCAGACTATTTTCATCCACGCCGGCGGTTTTGACGATGCAGCCGTCCTCGGCCAGATTGCCATACAGCACCGCCAAGCCGCCATCCTGGGAATAGGCATGTTGCCGGTCGCGGATGCAGCCGTTTTCCCGATCCAGATCCAGGCTGGGCCAGCGCGTGTCCTGACTGAACGCCGTCTGGGTGGGAATGCCGGCCGGACCGGCGGCATAGCGCAGCCAGGCGCGCTCAGCGGCAGTGGGACGCATAATGTCCCAGTGTTCCAGCGCCTCGACCAGCGTGGCGCTGTGCACTGTAGGCGTATGGCCATGCAGCAGCCCAGCCCGTTCCAGCTCGCCGAGAATGGCGATGACGCCGCCCGCGCGGTGGACATCTTCCAGATGATAGTGGGGCGTGGCAGGGGCCACCTTGCACAGATTGGGCACCTGGCGCGACAGGCGGTCGATGTCACGCAGGTTGAAATCCACCTCCGCCTCGTGGGCAGCCGCCAGCAGATGCAACACCGTGTTGGTGGAGCCGCCCATGGCGATATCAAGGCTGATGGCGTTCTCGAACGCTTGCAAAGTAGCGATACCCCGGGGTCGCGCCGTTTCATCGCCTTGCTCGTAGTAGCGCCGCGTCAGTTCCACGATGCGGCGGCCGGCTTCCACAAACAGCTCGCGGCGATCCGCGTGCGTAGCCAGTAACGAGCCGTTGCCAGGCAGGCTTAGACCCAGCGCTTCGGTCAGGCAATTCATGGAGTTGGCGGTGAACATGCCAGAACAGGAGCCACAGGTCGGACACGCTGAGCGTTCCATCTCCAGGACGGTGGCATCGTCCATGCCGTCATCGGCGGCGGCGACCATGGCATCCACCAAATCCAACTTGTGCGCGGCCAGCCGCGTTTTGCCTGCTTCCATCGGTCCGCCAGAAACGAAAATAGCAGGAATATTGAGGCGTAGAGCAGCCATCAACATGCCGGGAGTGATCTTGTCGCAATTAGAAATGCACACCAGCGCATCAGCACAGTGCGCATTAACCATATATTCGACCGAATCGGCGATCAACTCGCGCGAGGGCAACGAATACAACATGCCGCCATGGCCCATGGCGATGCCGTCATCCACCGCGATGGTGTTGAATTCCTTGGCAATGCCGCCAGTCTGTTCGATCTCGCGCGCCACCAGTTGGCCCAAATCCTTGAGATGAACATGGCCGGGCACGAATTGGGTGAAGGAATTAGCGATGGCGATAATCGGCTTGCCAAAATCGCCATCCTTGACGCCAGTGGCGCGCCACAGCGCGCGCGCGCCCGCCATGTTGCGGCCATGGGTGGTGGTGCGGGAACGGTAGTCGGGCATGAGAGACTCCATAAACGTGAGGCATGACAAACGTGAGGCATGACGAATCGGGAACCACGCGAGACGCCGAATGGCCACTTTTGATAAAGGCGAATGCACTAAGGATTTTACGGCAATTCCCAGCGTTTTGGGTGCACATCCACGGTGAAAGATCGGAGGTCTCTCGCGCAGCGCCAATACCCAGCTGGCGGATGCGCCGGTTCATCACGGGCCTAACCGTTGTACACTGCATAAGGATCGCCGTAAGGCATTTTTCGTCTAATCCGCTCTGCGTCGGGGTTGTTTGCCATTGTTTCCCATGGATTCTATATCGACCTTAGGCAGCCGCTATCCCGCGCTCGTTGATGGGCTGGTTTTGGCGGCTGGAGCGTTACTGCCGCTCGCGTTTGCGCCGGTGGGTTATTGGCCGCTGGCGGTGGTATTGCCTCTGGTGCTGCTGTGGGGTTGGGATAGCGCCACGCCGCGCCGCGCCGCCGCCCGCGGCGGTCTGTTCGGGCTGGGCGTCTATGGTGTTGGCATCTCCTGGATTTTCATCAGCTTGCACGATTATGGCCATGCGCCAACCCCATTCGCCGCGTTGGCCACTTTCCTCGTTGTGCTGGTGATGGCGCTGTATGTTGCGCTGCTTGGCGGGCTGATAACGCGCTGGGGGCCACCGTCGGGACCGGCGCGCTGGCTACTGGTGACACCAGCGTTATGGACGCTGCTGGATTGGGTGCGTAGCTGGCTGTTCACCGGCTTTCCCTGGCTGGCGCTCGGCTACAGTCAGAGCGATACGCCGTTGGGAAATCTTGCGGCTTACCTTGGCGTATGGGGGGTGGGCTGGGCCGTAGCGCTGAGTGCGGGCCTGTTATGGACGCTAGCGCACAGTGTTAGCGGACGCGCTCGGCTGTTGTGGCTGGGGTTGCTGCTGACGCTGTGGCTTGGCGCTTGGGGATTGGGTCAGCTGCGCTGGGTTGAACCGGTGGGCGCGCCACTACGTGTCGCCCTGGTACAAGGTAATGTCGCGCAGGAGCAAAAATGGGAGCCGGAGGTCATGGAGGAGACCCTGAGCCGTTATGTGCGGCTGAGCTTGGCTGAGCATGGCCAGAGCGAAGTGATCATCTGGCCGGAAACCGCGATTCCGGTATTCCTGAACGAGGCCGGTTCCTTTGTGGCCGCGCTGGCCAGAGAAGCCCAAAAAGCTAAGGTCGATTACATCGCGGGCATTCCCACCGGCTCGGTAGAGACGGCGGTTTTTCACAACAGCATCATCGGCATCGGGAATTCGCCCGGCTTGTATCACAAGCGGCGCTTGTTACCGTTCGGTGAATATTTGCCGCTGCGCGGGGTTTTTCAGTTTTTCCGCGATTGGGTGGATATTCCAATGGCGGACTTCACGCCCGGCGACCTGGTGCAGCCCTTGTTGCGAGCCGGTGGCCAGCCGGTGGGGCTGTCCATCTGCTTTGAGGCGGTATTTGGTAGCGAAATCCGCCGAGCGTTGCCAGAAGCAACCTGGCTAATCAACCTGAGTAACGACGCCTGGTTCAAAAATTCGCTGGCACCGCATCAGCATTTACAAATTGTCCGCCTGCGGGCGCTGGAAGTGGGCCGCCCGCTGGCCCGCGCCACCAACACCGGAATTTCAGCCATCCTCGATGAACGCGGGCGGATTCAGGCGCGCGGTGCGCAGTTTCGGGCGGAAGTCATTCGCGGTGTTGTACAGCCGATGCGCGGGTCGACGCCTTATACCCGTTTTGGGGATGGGCCAGCGGTGGTGCTGTTGGGCGCTTGGTGGGCATGGGGATTGTTCTTGGGCCGTCGGCATCGCAAAATCGCGCCATGAGCCGCCAAGCAACCCTCTCCCGCGCGCCACGGCCTGAGCCGAAAGGGCGTGGAGGTCAATGTCGCCAGCGCCCTGGTTTTAGCGGCGCTTGCCTGTTGGTGGCCAGCCTGTTGCTGGTGTCCTGCACCACGGCACCGCCGAGCAACGTCAACGATGCCTGCGCCATTTTTGCTGAGTATGAGGATTGGTTGCCTGCTGCTGAGGCCGCCAACCGGCGCTGGGGGGTGCCGCTGCCGGTGCTGCTGGCCATTATTTACTATGAATCGGCCTTTCGGGCAGATGCCCAGCCGCCGCGTCGCTGGATTCTGGGGTTCATCCCCGGCCCCCGCCCTTCTTCGGCATACGGTTATAGCCAGGCGCTGGACGGCACCTGGGAGCGTTATTTAGCCGCGACCGACAACCGAGGGGCTGACCGTGATGAGTTTGCTGATGCGGTCGATTTTATCGGCTGGTATGTGCACGAAACCGCCCAGCGTAACCGCATCGCCAAGAGCGACGCTTATCAACAGTATCTGGCGTATCACGAAGGCCAGGAGGGTTTCGCCAGAGGCACGTATCGGCAAAAACCCTGGCTGATGCAGCGGGCGGGGCAGGTGCGGCAACAGGCCGCCCGCTATCGTGCCCAACTCAGGCGCTGCGCGCCGCACACGGTGAGCTAGACACTATCCAGTTTGCGCCGTTCTTCCCAAGGCGCTGGCCAGTTTTCTCTTTACCGCCAAGTCACCACTGCATCCAGTCGGCGGCGTGAGCTGGGTTCCGGCAACTCCGCCGGATAACCCAGACTCATCAGCGCAATGGGAGTTAAATCCGGTTCCAGTTGCAGCGTCGCCCGCACCTGAGCCTCATCAAAATAGCCCACCCAGGTCGACGCCATACCGGCGGCGACGCTCGCCAGTTGGGCGTAGGCGGCGGCGATGGTGGCGTCCTGCACGGCGTACAGGGCGGCTCCTCGGTCGCCAAAGATCGCCGCTGAGCGGGCTGGGTCGGCGCAAAACACCAGACACACGGGCGCTTCGGCGATGAAACCTTGCGCCTGAGATGCCTGCATCAACGCTTGTCGTTCGCGCGCCGCCCGCACCACGATAATGCGATACGCCTGTAAATCCCCAGCGGAAGGCGCGGCGCAGGCCATTTCCAGAATGGCGTGCAGTTTTTCGGCTTCAACCGCCATGTCGGGCTGGTATTTGCGCACGGAGTGACGGTGGCGGACCGTCTCGAAAAAATCCCACATGGCGTGGTCCTCATGAGGTCTGATCTGGGTCACCAGTCGCGCGGCGGCTTGCCCTTTAACTGGCGCTCTTGACCAGCGCGTTCAGCTTTGGCAGCTCCGGGGATTGCGGATAATTGCGCTCCAGCACCCGTAGGCTGTCGGCGGCCAGTTGCGGCATCCCCATTTTGACGTAGGCCTGGGTCATGATGTGTAGCGCCTTTTCCAAGGCCGGGGCGCGTGCATAGTTTTCTAGCACATACTTGGCGCGGTTGACGGCGGCGACATACGCGCCGCGCTGGAGGTAAAAGCTAGCAACATTAACTTCATAAGTCGCCAGACTGTTGTGCAGGAATACCATGCGCTGCCGGGCATCCTCGGCGTATTTGCTGTCTGGTAATTTTTGCACCAGTTCGGAAAAATCATTGTAAGCCTGCCGGGCGGTGGCGGTGTCGGTTTTGGCGCGGTCGCTGGGGGCCAGACGGTCGAAAATGGTGTTGCTGCGCTCGAAATTCACCCGACCTTTCATATAGTAGGCATAGTCTACATAGGGATGACGCGGATGCGCTTTGATGAAGCGGTCGGCGGCGGCCAGCGCGGCGTCCGGCTCGCTATCCTTGTACTGAACGTAGATAGTGTCCAGTTGCGCCTGTTGGGAATAGCGGCCAAATGGATAGCGGGCCTGAATTTTGTCCAGATAGCCCAGGGCGGTTTTGTAGTTGCCGTCGCTGATCGCCTCCCTGGCCTCGCTGTACAGGCGCTGGGCTGACCAGCCCCGGGTTTCGTCGATTTGTTCCGGCAGGAGGGAACAGCCGGCCAGCCAGGCCAACAGCAAGGGCAGAGCGAGCCACAGGGTATAGAAGCGGTGCAGGGAAGAGGGCATGGAATAACGGCCGTGGGCGGTAAAATCAAGAGAAGCTCCAGTATAAACATAACGGGGAATCGATAAAAACCATCATGCCGCACACTGAACGGATTGACTGCCAGATTCCCGCGCATTGCGCAGGCATGCGGCTCGACCAAGCTTTGGCCCAGGCGTTGCCCAGCTATTCCCGCAGTCGGTTGCAACAGTGGCTGAAATCCGGCCACTTGGCGGTGGACGGCCAGCCGCGTCGGCCCCGCGATCCGGTGTCCGGCGGCGAGCGAGTGCATGGCGAGTGGACCTTGATCCCGGAGACCGCAGCCACTGCACAGGATTTGCCGCTGGCGATTTGTTATGAGGATGCCGATGTGCTGGTACTGAATAAACCTGCGGGGTTGGTGGTGCATCCCGCCGTCGGCAACCGCGCCGGCACGCTGGTGAACGCCTTGTTGCATCATGACCCAGACCTGGCGCGCCTGCCGCGCGCTGGGCTGGTACATCGGCTCGATAAAGACACCACCGGCTTGCTGGTGGTCGCTCGCAGCCTGCGCGCCCATACCGCGCTGATTGAGCAGTTGCAGGCGCGGCGCATCGAGCGGGACTATCTGGCGGTGGTCAATCATACGCCGGTGGCGGGTGGCCGCGTGGACGCACCGATTGGCCGTCATCCGGTGGATCGACAACGCATGGCGGTCATCGCAGGTGGCAAACCGGCGGTAAGCCATTATCGGGTCTTGCGCCGCTTTCGGGCGCATACCTTGCTGCGGGTCAAACTGGAAACCGGTCGCACCCACCAAATCCGGGTCCACATGGCCCACATCCGGCTGCCTTTGCTCGGTGATCCGGTTTATGGGGGCCGACCGCGTCTGCCGCCGCATGCCTCGGCCGCCTGCATTGCCGCGATTCAGGGTTTTCGCCGCCAGGCGCTCCACGCCGAACGCTTGGCCCTGACCCATCCAGTTACCGGAGAATTTCTCCAATGGCAAGCGCCGGTTCCGACCGATCTGGCCGCGTTGCTGGCCGCATTAATCAAGGATGCCGATGAACGATAGCCATGAAGTGCAGCGCCAGACGCTGCTCACGCCAGACTGGCCCGCGCCGGCCAGGGTGCGGGCGGTGAGCACCACCCGCCAGGGCGGAGTGAGTGCGCCGCCATACCACGCGCTGAATTTAGCCCAGCATGTTGGCGACGAACCGGCCTGCGTCCTGACAAACCGGCGCTGGCTGGCGGCGATGCTGCGTTATGCTCACGAGCCGGCCTGGCTGGAGCAGGTGCACGGCATTCAGGTGGTTGCCGCCGAGACGGTGACCGCACCGGTGCCTGCTGACGCCGCTTGGACACGCCAGAGCGGCCAGCCTTGTGTGGTGATGACCGCTGATTGTCTGCCGGTGTTACTGTGCAACCAGGCCGGTACCGTGGTCGCTGCTGCCCACGCCGGTTGGCGCGGGTTAGCCAGCGGGGTTCTGGCGGCGACCGTGGCGCAGTTGCACGAAGCGCCAACACAGTTGCTGGCCTGGCTGGGACCTGCTATTGGCCCGGCCGCCTTTGAAGTCGGCGCGGAGGTGCGGGCGGCTTTTTTAGCGCTGGATGCTGGAAACACCGCCTGTTTTCAACCTTCACCGGCGGGGCGCTGGCTGGCGGATCTGTATGAACTGGCCCGGCGGCAGTTGCGGGGCTTGGGAGTATCCGCCATTTATGGCGGGGAGCACTGCACTTACAGCGAACCGGAGCGATTTTTTTCCTATCGCCGCGCCGCGCGCACCGGACGTATGGCCAGCCTGATCTGGCTGGAATGAAGCCTGACCGGGGCATGGATGGGTATGGCCCACCGCTGTGCTCAAGCGGTGTGCCAGGCGGCCTGAAAAAAGTCATGCTCACATTGCATGGCGTAGCGGTAGACCTCAGCCGCCATGGCCGGGTCTGGGGTGTAGCGATCCAGCATAGTTTCCATTCGACTCGCCAGTTGCGCGAAATCAGCCGCGCTGTAGGTGTCCACCCAGGCGCGGTAAGCGTGTGGCGGGCCTGGGTGCCGGGCCAACTGCTGACCGAGAAAGGCGTAGAGGCGCATACAGGGCGTCATCGCCGCAACCGTGATCCCGGTGGGGCTGCTCCAGGCAGTGGCCAGCAGAAAGTCGGTATAACGCCGGGTCGCGGCGCTGGGCCGCGTCTGGCTGAGGGTCAAACCCCAACGTGCGGCGACGCCCTGGTGCAGTTCCAGCTCTTGCAAAACGCCGCCCGCCAGATCGTGCAAGTCCCGGAATCCGTCCCAGTCCGGGGCCTTGGCGGCCGCGATGGCGTAAGCGCGGGCGAAGGCGTGCAGGTAAAAGGCATCCTGGCCGATGTACCAGGCAAAGCGCGCTGCCGGCAGTGAGCCATCGCCAATGCCCTGCATGAAGGGGTGGTCAAGGCAAGCGTGCGCCAGATCGGCGTTGGCTTGCCAAAGTGCTTGGGAAAGAGCCATACGGCGGTTCCTCGCTAGCGGTGGAAGGCGGAGCGATCAATCGGCTACGCCCGCATCCATAAGAAATGGCTATAAATTTATGGTAAAAAAATGCTTTAACTGCATATACCCCGATGCTAAGGTGCGCGCCGGATCATTGGGCCTGCGCCGCGCAGGCGCGTCGTCACCGGACTAACGGGCGGAAATCATGTACCAGTATGACGCTTACGATCAAACGCTCGTTGATGAGCGCGTGGCGCAGTATCGCGGCCAGGTGCGCCGTTATCTGGCCGGAGCACTGAGCGAGGACGAATTTCGGCCCTTGCGGCTGATGAACGGCTTGTATATCCAGCGTCATGCGCCGATGCTGCGGGTCGCCATTCCTTACGGACTCTTGTCGTCGCGCCAGTTGCGGACGCTGGCCGCCATCGCCCGCCGCTACGACCGGGGTTACGGCCACTTCACCACCCGCCAAAATATTCAGTTCAACTGGCCGAAGCTGGAAGAAACCCCGGACATTCTCGCTGAACTGGCGCAAGTGCAGATGCACGCCATCCAGACCAGCGGTAATTGCATTCGCAACGTCACCGCCGATCACTTGTCCGGGGTTGCGCCGGACGAAATCGAAGACCCGCGCATCTATTGCGAAATCATCCGCCAATGGTCCACGTTTCACCCAGAGTTTTCCTATCTGCCGCGCAAGTTCAAAATCGCCGTCACCGGCGCGCTGCATGACCGCGCAGCGGCGCAGGTACATGATATTGGCCTGAATTTGCTGCGCAATGCCCAGGGTGAGCTTGGATTTCGGGTGCTGGTCGGCGGCGGTTTGGGCCGCACCCCGCTTATTGGCCAGGTCATCCGGGAATTTCTGCCGCAGCGTGACCTGCTGTCGTATCTGGAAGCGATTTTGCGGATCTACAATCAGCACGGTCGGCGCGATAACCTCTACAAGGCGCGGATCAAGATTCTGGTCAAGGCGCTGGGCTCGGGGGTGTTCCGCGATCAGGTGGAAGCGGAATGGGCGCAGATCAAGGATTCCGGGCTGGTGCTGGAGTCGGCGGAAGTTGAGCGGGTGCGCCGGTTTTTTGCGCCGCCGCCCTACGAGGCGCAGGCCGCCGCTGATACGAGCTTTGCACAGTACTTGCGGGCGGATGCGGCGTTCGCGATCTGGGTGCAGCGCAATGTCGCTGACCACAAAGTTCCGGGCTATCGCAACGTCTTTGTGGCGCTGAAGGCGCCTGGAATGCCGCCCGGCGACATTACCGCTGAGCAGATGGACGTGGTCGCCAAGCTAGCGGATCGCTACAGCTTTGGCCAGATTCGCTCCACGCACCAGCAAAACCTGCTGTTGACCGATGTGCGTCAGGCCGATTTGTATTCGCTATGGGGCGCGCTCGCGGCGCAAGGCCTGGCCACGCCAGTGATCGGCACCCTGGCCGATATGATCTGCTGCCCTGGTCTGGATTTTTGCAGTCTGGCTAACGCCAGCTCACTTAGCATCGCCCAGCAGCTCAATGATAAGTTTGACCAATTGGACTATCTCTACGATCTGGGCGAATTACGCCTGAATATGTCGGGTTGTATGAACGCCTGCGGTCATCACCATGTCGGACACATCGGCATTCTGGGTGTGGATAAGAAAGGTGAGGAGTGGTACCAGATTTCCCTGGGTGGCTCCTCGGAGAACGATGTAACTCTCGGAGAGATCCTCGGCCCATCGGTGCCCAAGACTGAAGTCGCCAACACCGTTGCACGCATCCTGCAGGTCTATATCGAGCAACGCCAGGACGACGAACGCTTTCTGGAAACCGTGCGGCGGCTGGGCCTGGAGCCATTCCGGCTGCGGGCTTATGCGCCCGGCAGTCCACAGGCTAAGCAGGAGGAGAAACGCTATGCGGTCGGTTATTAAGCACCGACGAATCATCGCCGATGACTGGCGGCACATTGACGATACCGAGGCGCTGCCCGAGGGTCCCGTCATTGTTTCCCTAATCCGGTGGCGGCGGGAGCGGGCGGCGCTGCTGGCGCGCGGCGGCGCGCTGGGTGTGCGCTTGCCGAATACCGCCGCTGTGGCGGAACTGGCGGCGGAGCTCCCATATTGGCAAGTCGTGGCGCTGGAGTTTCCCAAATTTGCCGACGGTCGCGCCTATTCTCAGGCCCGGCTGCTGCGCGAGCGCTATGGTTATGCGGGCGAACTGCGGGCGGTGGGCGATGTGCTGCGCGACCAGTTATTTTTCATGGCGCGCACCGGCTTTGACGCCTTTGAACTGCGGGCGGATTGCCATCTGGAGGATGCGCTGGCCGCCTTCAATGAGTTTAGCGAGAGCTACCAGCCCGCCGCCGATCAACCCTGGCCACTGTATCGGCGGGCGCGCTAAGGGCCTCAACCAGAGAGCGCCGGGGCGAAAACCGCGCTGTCTGGTCCTTAGCGCAAATACCAGTCCGGTGGGATGGGATTCATATCCGTGGCTCCTCCATCCTCCGATTCCGCACTCATTTCCTCGATCGCGACCACCACGGTGGTCACGTTGTCGTTGGCGTCTCGCATTAAAGCGAGATGGATGAAGGCCTGGACGGCTTCCTGGCAGTTATGTTGACTGTGCAGAAGCAGTTGGGCGATTTCCGAGTCGCTCATGGTTTTGTTGAGCCCATCGCTGCATAGCAGAAACAAATCGCCGGCTTGCAGCGGATAAACCGCCTCGTCGATCTCCAGCTCGTCGGAGGAGCCGACCGCGCGGGTAATGACATTGGCCAGCGGATGCCGGTGCGCCTCTTCCGGCGCGAGCAAGCCCTGATCGACCAGTTCCTGGACATGGCTGTGATCGCGCGTCAACTGTTCCAACTGTCCATCCCGCAGTCGGTAGATACGGCTATCGCCGGCCCATAGGCAGGCGCATTGTGTTTCATAGGCGATCAACACTACCACGGTGCTGCCAATGGTGCGGTGCTGGTAGCTTTGGGCTGATTCTTCACGCAAGCGCTGATTAACGTCGCGCAGCGCGTTCCGCACCGTATCCAGGTACTCCAGCCAGGTCAGTGGCGGTGGCAATTGGCGCAAGGCATTGACCAGCATCTGGCTGGCGAGATCACCGGCTTCATGACCGCCCATGCCGTCCGCCACCGCCCATAAGCCGTATTCGGGCAGAGCGATGCAGGCATCCTCGTTGATAGCCCGCACCATGCCGACATGGCTGCGGCTGGCGGAAGACCACTGGAATGACGGTTTCTGATTCATACGTTTAGCTCTCCTCGCTGGTGGCTAGCCCTGCCAGGCTGTGGTCTCCAGCGCCTAATAATGGTTCATTCCAGCCTGATTGACGCCAGTCGCCGCGCAGTAGCGCCGCGAAACCAGCGCTCGGCGGTAGTCCCGCGCAAATGAGCAGACAGGGGTCGATTTCTGGGGAGCCTTCCGTCCACCAGACGCTGGTTGCGGGAAAGGCGCGGCGCAGTAAGGGAGTCACCAACAGGGGCAGAGTCTGGGGTACATCCGAACCATGCGGCAGGAGACAGTGCCAAGCCATCCCCGGCGCGGCGGGGGCGATGGGTGCGGTGGGCGCGAGTGGAGCGCCTAGCATCGCAACCTCTTGGCTGAAGGCCTCTAGATCTAGCGCATCGCGCTCCAGCGCGGCGAGCGCCAATTCTTCCGCGCGCGCAAACCACGCCGCTCCAGTCGTGGTTAGCGCCAACAACGGTGGGTTGGGCGGCAGGGCTGCGGCCACAGTTAAGGGGTAATAACGTCCGACCCGATCCATGCTCGGCATCATGATGCCGGTGTAGGCTTCCGTTCCGCACACCCCGTTATCCAGCAGGAAGCGCCAGAGGGGACTGGTGCGATACGACTCGCGCCAGGCCGCATCGCCCATCTGCTCCCGGCTGCGCGCCATGGCGGCTTGCAACCAGGCGTCCCAGGGAGCCACGAAAGCTTTCGGCAGGTAGCGGCCAATGAAGTCGCCCCGGCTGGGCAGTTTGCCAAAAAAACCTACCGTAAGCATGTTGGGCGTGGGGATTACAGTTGTTCCGGGCACCGGAAACCCTCCAATTCCCGTAGACGAAAAGGGTTGACGCCGCCAGCGATGCGTAGCTCAAAAACGGCTTGCCGACCGCCCAGTTGGAAGGTCAGGCGGAATTGTTCCGCGCCCAGGGGCTGGAGCTGGGCTTGGTCGAGAATCTTGAACCAGGCCCAGGGACCCGTTTCGCTGAGTCGCGCGGGGCTGCCGGCCACCGGCGGCAGAAATTCAAGCCGCGCCTGTCCAGAAGCGCCTGTCCATTGCAAGTTGCTGGCGCGCGCCGCCTGGCCGGTGGTATAGGCCAGCGTTTGTCCATCCACCCCAATCACGACCTGGTTCGCGTTAGCGCTCAGCTCCAGGGGGGTCAGTTGAAAGCGGATCAGGGGTGTTTGGTTTGTGGAGGCGAATAGGGCCTCACGGATCACGGCGGCGCGCTGAAAGGTTTGCAAGGCATCCGGAGTAATGCTTTGGTCTGGCCCAGTCGGGCCGCGCCAGCGCCATTCGTTCGACGAGGTGTCTACATAGGGTCTCAAGTATTGCTTAAAAAAACTGTCCATCAAGCCGTTCGCGCCGAAAAAGCGACTAAAGGCGGCCAGTGCAGCGTCTGGCGGTCCAGGGGTGGAAGTGCTAGGACTCGTGGTTGCGGGCGCGGGCGCTTGCCCAACCCACTGGATGGTATTAGCGGGCAGGGCCGCGCCACTGGTGGTTCCGCCGCTCCACTGAATAGAGCCGCGCGCCAATGGATAGCGCCCGCTCAGGTTATCCCGAAAAAAGGCGGTGATTTGGGCCGCTTGCCATTGGGCGTTGATCCGGTCGCGGGGGCTACGCATGAGGTCAGCGCTTTCCACCGCTAGCTTGCCAAGCAGCGTGTTAAAGGGGGCTGGTTTGCGGGTGGCGTCCACCTGGACTTGGTTGAGCACGGTGCCTAACTGCTCTTTGAGGGCGGGTGGTGCCACGCCGCCAGTTCCGCTGTCGCGCGCGCGCAGCAGCGCATTCATCTGTCCGTACAATTCATTGAGCGTCGATAGCGTTTTGTCCAGCGGTGGAATAGCGCCTTCCGCGCCACCTAATTCACGCTGGTACGGCAACCCGAACACCGCCAGGCGCGGGTCCGGGCTGCACGGCTGAATAGTGGGACCGTCGGTCGCCGCTTCGGCTTTTCCCAGAATGCCGGCGATCTTGTCGGTCAGGGAGGGGTTTTCAGCCGGCTTGGCGACTTCTGGCTGGACGGACGGTGGTTTGTGCAGGGCCATCTCGCGTACCATGGTCTCGATTAGCGTGCGCATCGGTGAGCTTGGCCCAGACAACACTTGCAGGAGATCCAGTGCCGTGCTGGGGCTATCGAGCGCCTTGATCTGTACATCCGTCAGCAATTCTTGCCAGTGGCGCAGGTAATCGCTGAAATAAAGTCGACACACCTCATCAGCCACCCGCTGGCGTTCCGCTGGGTTGGCGGTCACCTGCGCTGTAGCGCCCAGAATCCAGCTTTCATCGGCCAGATGACTGACCAGTTTGGGGTTTTCGTTCAAAAAAAACTGGTAATAACCCTGGTAGGTATAAAGACCAGGAATACCGTCGCCGAGCGGCTGACCACTCTTACGCTCGAACACTCGGGGCGTGTCGGGACCAGCGGCTAGTGTGAGACCCACATCGGGGGGCGCGCCCAGGTTGCGCTGATTTTGTTTGATGCGCTCGTAAATCCGTTGAGAGAGCGGCACCTGATTGAGGGTGGCGCGGATGCTTTGAATCAACCCGTCATCGAGGGCGATGGGGGATTTCAGCGGTGCTTGTTCCAGCAAAGCATCCAGATGAGCGCTCAGATGGTCGCGATGTTCCTTGGTGAAGGTGCGTGGCAGATGGGTTTGCCATTCCTGCTCCATCCAGCCCTTGACCGCCTTCGCGTCGAAATGTACGGGGTCATCGTCCATCATCAGATAAATCTTGAGCGTATCGTAGAGGTAGCCGGGATTCGTGGCGTTTTGCCGCAACCGCTCCTCCAGGCGCAGGATGATCCGAGGCAGCAGGGCTTGTTGCAGCAGGCGCTGATAAATCGCCTGCGCTTCCCCGCCCAGCTTTTCGCCCTGATACAGCCCAAAACCCATTAGCCAGGGCTTACCGACGTTGCGGTCGCCGTAACCACCGGGAATAGCGCGGGCGGCGTCGAGCAGGCCCAGGGCGGCGGCGGGATCGGTCTGGTTAGGGGCCAACGCCTTAAGTTGCTGGTTGACCTCCAGGCGCTGCTTTTCAACGGCGCGCACATACAGTTCGTTGCGCGCGTAGCTGGTCAGCCAGAGCAGGGCGGCGGTGGCCGTCACCAGCAGGGCGGCGGCGTAAGCGCCGCGCTGGATCCAGGCACGCCAACGCTCAAAGCGCAGATTGGTTCCGGCGATTTCCGCTTCCGGGAACACCACCTCGCGCAGCAGCCGGGTAATGAAATAGCTGCGCCCCTTGCCCGCGAAGGTGTTGAGTGCTGAGTGCCGGTGCAACCCAAAGGTGGCGGCCAGCGAGCTCATCAGCCGGTCAATGGGGGTGCCTTCCTGGGTGCCGCTGGTGAAATACACGCCCCGCAGCAGCACGCGCTCCTCGTAGCGATTAGGCCGGAACACCTCGCGCAGAAACTGTTCGGCGACGGTCTTGAGGGAAGCAAATTGTCGCGGGAGGGTGTAGATCAGGTCGCGGCGCTGCGGATCGCGTTCTTCTTGCAGGCGCTTGATCAGCCGGTCATGCAGGCGTTGTTCCAGTAGATCAAATTCAGCGGAGAAGCCATCCACCACGCCTTGCGGATTAGTGGGATCATCCAACGGCAGGGTCATGCCCCAGACCTGGGCGCGTTCCTCCTGACCCAGATCGCCAAAAAACTCAATAAATCCGGCGATCAAATCCGCCTTGGTAAATAGCACATAAATCGGAAAGCGGATCCCGAAATGCTCGTGCAGCTCCTGTACCCGCTGCTTAATAGCCGAGGCCTGGGCGGTGCGCTCGTCCTCAGTTTGCTGGATCAGATCGGATAAACTCAGAGCGATAATCGCCCCGTTGATCGGGCGGCGGCGCCGATGTTTTTTGAGTAAATCCAGAAAGCCGCGCCACGCCGCCCGATCTACTTCTTCATGACTGTCTTGGGTGGTGTAGCGGCCTGCGGTATCCAGCAATACAGCCTCATCGGTAAACCACCAATCGCAATTGCGGGTGCCGCCAACGCCGCGTACCTTGCCCGCGCCCAGCGGGAAACGCAGACCGGAATGGATCAGCGCAGTGGTTTTACCGGAGCCTGGCGGGCCGATGATGATGTACCAAGGCAATTGATAGAGATATTGGCCGCCTCGAGCCTTGCCGCCCAGTCGGGCTTTTTTAAGGACGCCCAGCGCTTCGTCCAGACCCTGCTTAAGGGTGGAAATCTCCTCGGCGGAGGCTTCTTCCTGTTCTTTTTTCTTTTGCTGGTCGCGGGTTTGCTGCTCACGGGCGGCGGCCTGATCGCCGCCCGCCGCGCCGCCCGCCGCGCCGGCCAAATCGGCTAGCATGTCGCGGTTACGCCGCAAGGTGTTGATGTAGTAGATAAGTTGGGTCAGGCCGTAGGCACCGCCGACGGTCATGATGGTGGCGACCCGACCCAAATCGGAAGAGAGTGGGCTTTGGCCCGCGACCGCGATCAGCGGCCCGATGTACCAGATCAGGCCCGCAACCGCCAGAAAGCCTGTAATACCGATCAGCCAGGGATTTTTGAGAACGCTTAGCAGTTTTTTCATGCTCCCTCTCCCTAGCGCGCCGCCTGGGCCAACAGGACGATGTCGACGCGACGGTTAAGGGCGCGATTGCGCGGCGAGTCATTGGCCGCCACCGGCTCGGTATCCGCGCGGCCTTCGCTAAGGAAGCGGCTAGGATTGGTCTGGTTGGCGGCCAGCATTTTCAGCACGCTGTCGGCGCGGGCCTTGGACAGATGCCAGTTGGAGGGAAATTGCAGGGTGCGAATGGGTACATTGTCGCTGTGGCCCGTGACCAGCACCCGGCCTTGCACCTTGCTCAGTTCGGCCCCGATCTGCTGGAGCAGGCTGTAAAAAGCGGGCTTCACTTCAGCCTTGCCAGAATCGAACAAGCCGTCGCCGCGAATGCGCACCAGCGTGCGGTCGGGATCTTCACGCACCTCGACTAATCCCTGGCGCACCTGTGGCTCTAGAAAGGCGCGCAGGTTGCGAGTGACTTGGGCGAGGGCGGGATCGGCCTTAACTGTGGCGGGCAGAGCGGGGACGCCGCCACCGCGTTGCACCGCCGCCATGGCATCGCCGCGCATAGCGCTTAGCGCGGTCAGCACCGGATCGGAAGCGCTGTTGAGCAGCCAGTTGAAAATCGCGTAAGCCAGCAACAACAAGGCGGCCGCCACCGCCGCGACCACCCACAGCGGCACATAACGGATCAGCGGGTTGCGGCGTTCGCTAACGCCGCGCCAGTGTGGCGACAGCTCGCGCTCGAATTCACCGCGTGCAGTGCGAATAGCGTTGTAGGCCCGTTCCCGCTGTTCCTCCAGCCGACTGCGGCCGTTATCCAATAATCGATAGCGACCCTGAAAGCCAAAGGCTAAACAGAGATACATCAATTCCAGCAAATGCAGATTCTTGCGGGGATCCGGCAGGACGGCATCCAGCAATTCAAAGAATTTTTCACCGCCCCAGGTTTCATTGTGAAAGGTAATCAGCAGGCTGTTTTCACTCCATTCGCTCGCGCGGCCCCAGGGAGTGTTGAGTACCACTTCATCCAGCGTGGTGCAGAGCACGTAGCGCGCCCGGAACACGATTTTTTCATGCATGCCCCGATCACGGGCGGTGATGGCGAAGGTTTTGATCTCCTCGATCATTTTCAGCCGCAGCCGCTCCGGATCGGGATGTGAGGAGGTGTTCTTCAGCCGCATAATGAGGCTGAGAAGCGGCATGGCAGCGGCTTCCAACGGATTCAGGCCGCTTCCAGTCGGCAGGGCCAGCACTGGGGTGCCTTCTTCGACGGGCGGTGGTTCCCCCCGGCGTGGCGCGGGCGCGGGTGGCGGATCAGCCCGGCGTCCGCCTGGGGCGGGCCGGATCAGAGTACGGTCGCCGTCGTCGTCGGCGGCAAAGGGATCGTCGATGGTCACGGTTCGCTACTCGCTCACTCTTTGATCGCCCAGAACGCCATTTCCATACCGGGAAATTCGCCGCCAACATGGAAGGCGAAACCGCCGGAATTGAGAATCTGTTTCCAGAATTCGCTACTGCGGTCGAGTCGGAAATAAATAAAATCAGCCCGATAAGGGATTTCTCGCGGTGCCACCGGCAGAGCGTTGACGCCGATACCGGGAAGATGATGATTGACGAACTGAGCAATACGTTCGACCGGCCCGATCTTGACCTGGGTCGGAAAGCGCGCGCGTAGCAGGTCGGTCGCCATGTCGGCGCGCACCGCCAGAATGAAGGTAGCCTTGGTAAGTAAGGGGCGCTCGCGGTCGGTAATGATGGCCACCCGAATGCCGTATTGCCGCTCCTCGATGGGGATTTGGATGGCGGCGTCCACTTCCTCCAGGCTAAGCGAGCGGCGCAGCTCGGTCATCAGCGCGCCAAAGGTGGTTTGCAGGTCATCATGGTCATAGGGCGGAAAAGCGGGTGGACGCCGCTTGACCTTATCGGTAAAGGTCGCCATTTCGCCCGCCAGTTGCAAAGCGGCTTGATAGAAATCTTCGGGGTGCAGGCCCCGCATGGCCGCCAGATGCGCGAACAGCGGCTCAAAGCGATTGACCGCTTGCAGGCGCAGAAACTGAGCGATGTCTAGGCTGGCACCTCGTGCGGTGCCTGCGCCCACGACTCGGTCGGCCAAGGCGTCGCCGCGCTGATGCAGCAGGCCCAGCGTTTCGGTGACAAAGCCCGCAAGCGCCGGTGTGGCCCGGCAGTCGAGACAAGGCGGCAGATAGTCCAGGTCCAAAATGACCCGCTGATCGGGCCGCTTTTCCAGCACCCGAGCCACGCCGATGGCGGCGTATTCCCCAAAATCCCGCGTGTCGAGGAAGAGCCGCAAGCGCGGCTCACCGATTTCGACCAGGGCGCTGTTGTTGGCGTTGTCCACATTGTTGTCGCGCACCTCACCAGGCGTGGCCCGATAGCGGGCGGCGGTTTCGCGGGTGTCGCCGCGCTCTACATCGGCCATGCCCGCGCGCCGTAGAGGCAGCGCCAGCAGAATGCGGGTATTACGCACGTCTGCGCCAATTTCCAGCGGCGCGGGCGGTGGATCGTGATCGGGGATGCTAAAGGGAGTGCCGTCCGGCAGCAGGCCGTGCGCGGTAGTGATGGCGATCTTGCCCAGGGCCAGCACTTCCCGGTCCAGCACCAGCTGCGCTACGCCCCAATTGTAAGGCCGTAGCGGGCTACAGGATTGGCGGATCAACGCTTCGATGTGGCGATCCTGCTGTTGAAAGTGTTGGGGTCGCAGGAACATCCCCTCGGACCAAACGACCTTGCTATACCAGCTCATGATGGGTTCGCTCGTTGTATCGCGTTATCGGGTGGTTGGGTTGCGCTCTTTCAAGCCTAGCATCCAAACCGCAACAGTGATTGCGCGCGGCGCGAAATCAGGAGCGTGTGCGCAGTTGCTGCTCATAGGCGCGGGCGAATTCATGACCAAATAACTCGTTGAAATCATCCTCTGCTTCGCGGGCGATGGCTTGGTATTCAGCGGTGAACAAATCCCAGTATTTGGCCTTGCGGCTGGCAGGCAGAATGCTATCTAGCACCGTCTGTTCCAAACGGGTTTCTAGATTGCTCGGATTAAACCGTTCCAGCAGGCGGTTCAAAGCCGCCTGAATGCCGGCCATCACCGCCATCTGGTGCGCTTTGATGTCGTTAAAACTTTCATGCACGGCTTGTACCGGGGACATGTAGGCGTCCCGCTGGCGGATCAATAATAAATTCATAGCGGTTTCCAGACTCAACGGGGGCCGGCCTGGCGGCGTTTTGAGCGGGTTGTTTTCGACCGGCCCCATGGTAGTGCGATCCAGGCGAAATTCACCTTTGACATCGCCGCGCGCCAGCAGGATGTCTGTCAGACCCTGCACGGTTTGGCGAAAAATAGCGCCGAGATTGGCCATGATTTCAAGCTGCTCTTCCGGGGTGGGCAGCGGACGCGCCAGGCCGGCTCCTTCCAAAAACGCATGAAACAGGGCCGTGGCATCGGGAGCGGCTGACAGCGTGGCCGTAGGTGTCGCCAGCACGGGCTGAGCTTCTTCGGCACTGGGGCGGGCTGGAGTGGCCAGCGGTGCGACGGCGGGCGCGCTGGGGACGGGGATAGCCGGTGGTGGGGGCGAGGGTGGAACGGGCTGTGGTGCAACCGGCGGCGCAACGCTCGGAGCATCTCCCGGTCCCAGCCACCAATCTTCGGGAATGATAGCCCCGGCTTCGGCAGCGCTTGGAGCGGCGAGGTCGGGAATCGCCGCAAGGGAAGCGTCCACCCCAGCGTCGTCTGCCACTGGGGGAGTCTCCCTCACGGTTGACGGCTCCGCTACGGCGGGCGGTGGCGGCGGGCTGAAGTCGACCACCGGAGCTGCGGGCGATGGCGACTGCCGGATCAACTCTGGCGGCTCAAAGGCGGCTCGCTCCGGCATCAGTTGGTCAGGTGATGGCTCAGTCAGTGCCGCGCCCTGGATCGGCTGCGGCCGCTTCAGGTGCCGTTTCAGATCCAGCAGGCTATGTTGCGCTGAATCGGCGACACCCGGCAGGGGCACAATATCGGTGATAGAGCCACTGTCGGTTTGCGGGAAAGCTTCGCCTTCGGCAACCACATTGACCTCAATTTCATACTCGCCCAGCACGAAATGGTCGCCGTCTTGAAGCTGGACGGTTTGATTACGCGGAATGCGCTGCTCGGAATCGTTGACAAACGTCCCGTTGGTGCTGGTATCGGTAAGAAAATAACCGCCCCCTTTACAGTGGATCGCACAGTGATTACTGGACAGAATCCGTTCCGGGTCTTGCAAAATCCAATCGTTTTGCGCCGCGCGCCCGATCATGAGAGAGCCATGTTCAAGAATCCGAGTGGACTCCTGACCGGGGGAGAGCCGCTGAAAGCTGGTGATCGTCAATTTCAGGGGCATGATGCGTTATCCACAAAAATGCAAAGGATCGCGTTGGAAAGCTGAAGCAAAGCGCATCGCGACGGATGGCGAAAATGATGATCGTTGCAGTCTATACCGCCCACGCAATCCCGCCAAGCACGGCTATACTCTGGCCGCACGGCCGATTTCGGCCAAAGCGCGCAACCTTAAATGGAGCCTGATCGCAATGAGCAGCATCAACCTTGACGAACTTTTAAGCCCGGTTGCTGCGGACACACCGTGTGGCGAAGACATCGAATACGATCCGGTGTTTGCGGAGTTGGAGAAGCTGGCGCAAGGGACTCCAGAGCGCCAGTACGGCGGCACTATCATTCCCGCTGAACCGCCCAATTGGCGCAGTGTGCGAGAACTGGCGCTCACGTTGGCGGCGCGCACCCGGGATTTACGGGTTGCGGTGTATCTGGCGCGATCTTTGCTTAATGTTGATGGCCTGGCGGGTTTCGCTGAGGGGCTGGCGTTGGTGGAGGGTTTGCTGGATCGCTATTGGGACGAAGGGGTTTATCCGCAGCTTGACCCAGACGATGACAATGACCCGACGGCGCGGATCAACGTCATCGTAGCGCTGTGCGACCCGGAGACCACGCTGCGCAACCTGCGGGAAACGCCTTTGGTGGTCTCGCGCGCACTGGGCCGCTTTAGCCTGCGCGATTTTCAGATCGCCGCCGGCGTTCTGACTCCAGCAAAGGAAGATCGGAGTTCTGCACCCACCCAGGCCGGAATCGACGCTGCGGCTCAGGATGCGGCCTTGGAGGATTTGCAGGCGATTGCCAAAGCGGTCACGGACGCCAAAACCATGGCCGAGCAGATCGAAGCCACGCTTACCGAGCGGATTGGTGCCACCCAAGCCCCCAGTCTGGATGGTTTGACCAGCGTTTTGAAAGAAATGCGCCAGGTGCTGGCGGAACCATTGCGGCGGCGTGGTGTAGAGGCTGGGTTTTCCGACGGGCGCGCCAACCAGGATGGGACAGTAAATGGTGGCGGGCCGGATCGGGCGGCCGGTGGCCACCCCCTGGACGGAGGCCAACGGCTGGTGGTCGGTGATGTTGCCAGCCGCGAGGATGCGATTCGCCTATTGGACAAGATTTGCGACTATTTTAAGCGTTACGAGCCATCCAGTCCGGTGCCATTTTTATTACAACGCGCCAAGATTTTAATCAGTAAGGATTTTATGGAGATTTTGCTCGACTTGGCACCCAGCGGCACCGACCAGGCCAATCTAATTTTTGGCATTCGCGACGAAAATTCCGAGTAGCGCGCTATGCTTTTGGAAGGTGTTGCCCAGCATAGCGGAGAACTGAGCGTCGACCCCATGACAACAGCCGTTCTCCCAATCCCATAGACTTTTCTTTGCTAAAGAACCGAGGTGAATTCCCATGGCAATGAGCAGCCAAAAATTTATTGCCCGTAACCGGGCACCGCGCGTACAGATTGAGTACGACGTTGAGGTGTACGGTTCGGAAAAAAAGGTGCAGTTACCCTTTGTGATGGGCGTGATGGCCGATCTGTCCGGCAAGCCCGCTGAACCTCTGGCGGCGGTGGCCGACCGTAAATTTCTAGAAATCGACGTGGACAACTTCGATAACCGACTCAAGGCTATCAAGCCGCGGGCCGCGTTCCGCGTGCCTAACACCCTGACCGGTGAGGGCGATCTGAGCGTTGATTTGACCTTTGAGAGTATGGAGGAATTTTCTCCCGCCGTGGTAGCGCGCAAAGTAGATGCCCTGAACCGGCTGTTGCAAGCGCGCCAGCAACTTTCCAATCTGATGACCTACATGGACGGCAAAAGCGGAGCCGAGGATCTGATCGCTAAGGCGCTCAATGATCCGACTCTGTTGCAGTCCCTGGCTGCGGCACCCAAGCCGCAAGACAACGCATCGCCCGCCGCCGAGGAGTAAGGAATCATGGCCGAACCCAATGCCAGCGCCCAGGCACAGCCAGGCGTCGAAACCCAGACTCTGGAGAGCAACGACTTTTCTTCACTGTTGCAGCGTGAATTTAAGCCCAAATCCGATCAGGCCAAGGAGGCAGTGGAATCCGCCGTCAGAACTTTGGCGGAACAGGCGCTGCAATACACCAATGTGTTGTCCTCGGATGCCATTAAATCCATTGAGTCTATGATCGCCGCGATCGATAAAAAGATCTCCGATCAGCTCAATTTGGTTCTGCATCACCCGGATTTTCAGGCGTTGGAAAGCGCCTGGCGCGGGTTGCACTATCTCGTCAACAATACCGAAACCGACGAGATGCTGAAAATCCGGGTGATGAACATCTCCAAGAAGGAGCTGCATAAAACCTTGCGCAAATTCAAGGGTACGGCCTGGGACCAGAGTCCGATCTTCAAGAAGGTTTACGAAGAGGAATACGGTCAGTTCGGCGGCGAGCCCTTTGGTTGTCTGGTCGGCGACTATTATTTCGATCACAGCCCGCCGGATGTGGAGCTGCTCAGCGAGATTGCCAAGGTCGCCGCCTCTGGCCATGTGCCGTTTCTCGCCGCTGGCGCGCCCACAGTGATGCAGATGGATTCCTGGCAGGAGCTGAGCAACCCGCGCGATCTGACCAAAATCTTCCAGACCCCGGAATACGCCGGCTGGCGCTCGCTACGCGAATCCGAGGATTCGCGTTACATCGGTTTGACCATGCCGCGTTTCCTGGCCCGCTTACCGTATGGCTCCAAGACCGACCCCGTGGAAGAGTTCGACTTTGAGGAAGATACGGAAGGCTCGGATCACAGCAAATACACCTGGGCCAATTCCGCCTATGCCATGGGCGTCAACATCAACCGGGCATTCAAGCTGTATGGCTGGTGTACGCGCATTCGCGGTGTGGAATCGGGCGGCGCGGTGGAGGGTTTGCCGACCCATACCTTCCCCACCGATGACGGCGGTGTGGACATGAAGTGCCCGACTGAAATCGCCATCAGCGACCGCCGTGAGGCGGAGCTGTCCAAAAACGGCTTCCTGCCGCTGATTCATCGCAAGAACTCGGATTTCGCCGCTTTCATCGGCGCGCAGTCCTTGCAAAAGCCGGCTGAGTACGACGATCCTGACGCCACTGCTAACGCCAATTTATCGGCGCGTCTGCCCTATCTGTTTGCCACCTGCCGCTTTGCCCATTATCTGAAGTGCATCGTGCGTGACAAGATTGGTTCCTTCAAGGAACGGGACGACATGCAGCGCTGGCTGCAAAGCTGGATCTCGAACTACGTGGACGGCGCGCCGGCCACTTCTTCCGAAGTTACGAAATCCAAGTATCCCCTGGCTGATGCCGAAGTGGTGGTGGATGAGGTGGAGGGTAATCCGGGTTATTACAGCGCTAAGTTCTTCTTACGGCCGCATTATCAGTTGGAAGGCTTAACGGTGTCGTTGCGCCTGGTGTCCAAGCTGCCCTCGGCCAAGGGTGCGAGCTAAGCGCAATGGTTCAAAATGGCCTTGCTGGTTGGGCCATTATTAGCTGCCACTGCTACTGACTTATTTAAGCGTGCAGCAAAGTCAGAAAATAATGTGTAAATTCAACTTCTTTTGTTTTGGCATGTGATATGCAACACCTAGGTCGTGGAGTGCAGGCGAGCAGGCTCGCTAAGACGAGAAGAGCGAACTGATTGATTGCAAGCCCAGCATAATGCGCATTTTCGCTCAGTGAGTGTGGAAGATGCGCTTGTTAACCCAACGTGGAGAGCGATGAAATGGCTTATGATTCTTATATGAATGTATCTAATGGCGTGGAAGGTGAGAGCACCGCTAAGGGCTATGAAAAGTGGATTAAGCTCTATAGCTATTCCTTTGGCGCTTCCAACCCGTCCACCGTTAGCTCTGGTTCGACCGGTCTTTCTTCGGGCCGCACCTCAGTGTCGTCGTTTAGCGTGATGACCAAGCGTGAGAAGAGCACGCCGACCCTGTTCAAGTTCATGGTTTCGGGTCAGCACATCGACCAAATCAAGGTCCATCTCACCAAAAACGTGGGTGGCACCGGAGCGCCGCAAAAGCCCTTCGAGATTTATACCTTTGACAACTGTTTGGTGGAGTCCGTTACCTGGTCGGGCAGCGGCGGCGAAGATGAGCCGTACAGCAATATTTCCTTCGCTTACGCCAAGGTTACCGTCCATTACGAGCAGCAGGACACCAAGGGCGGCACGGTCGGCAAGCCGGTCGAAGCCTCCTTCGATCAAACCACGATTGACGTGGCTTGATCGTAGGCATCCCCCGGTCGGCGGTGGCGCTGGCCGGGGCTGGCGCTGGTCGGCAATGCCTAATCCGCTGCGGGATGGATAGGAAGCGAGGCATGGAGAAAATTGCCAGCAATGCCCGGCCGACGGCTCCACCGCCGGTCCTTTTTGCCATGGCTTGGGAGAAACGCGGATGCAGCTAGGCGAATTATTGACCGAACGCAGTCTGCGGCCGGTGTTGCTCAAAGTGCAAGATCAAGTGCGGCGGGAGCCGGCTAATCCTAAGCACCGGATCTTTCTGTTCCAACTCTTGGCGGTGCTGGGACAATGGCAGCGCGCTCTGACCCAATTGGCGGTGCTGGGCGAGATGGATGCCGCGACCTTGCCGATGGTGCAGACCTACCGCGAGGCGTTGCGCTGTGAGGCGTTGCGCGCCGAGGTGTTCGCCGCACGCCGTTCGCCGCTGATCTTTGGGGATCCCGAACCGTGGGTGGCGTTGCTGCTGGAGGCGTTGCGACTTAGCGCCGAGGGCCACCACTCGCAAGCGCAAGCAGTCCGCGCGCAAGCCTTTGAAGCCGCGCCGACCGTGTCGGGGACAGTGGACGGTCAGTCCTTCGCCTGGATCGCCGACGCCGACGCCCGGCTGGGGCCAGTCCTGGAAGCCATTATCAACGGTCGTTATTTTTGGGTGCCTTTTCAGCGCATTCGCGCGCTCAAGTTGGAAGCGCCCGTCGATTTGCGCGATCTGGTATGGATACCCGCCGCCTTCACCTGGAGCAACGGCGGGGAAGCGGTCGGCCTGATTCCGTCCCGTTATCCCGATTCGCCCAGCAGCGAGGATCCTCTCATCCAGTTAGGTCATAAAACCGAATGGATCGAGCAACCGGAAGGGCTATATATCGGCATGGGCCAGCGCCTGCTGGCGAGCGATGGGGGAGAGTATCCGTTGCTGGATTTGCGCCTGTTGCGCCTGGATAGCGCCGAGCCAGCGGCGGAAGTCACTGGCGAAGCGCAGCCCTAATGTCCGGTATCTGCCATGGCGCGCTGATCCTGGTATGAACAACGGAGGGTCTGCGCATGGCCGAACTTACTGTACAGGAACGGTTGCAGCCGTCGCTGCTCGACCGCTTAACTGATGACGATCCCGGCCAGACGCAAGAGTCCCGCGAGCAGCGAGTGCTGTCGCCCAATCGGTTGCGGGAATGCGTATTGCGCGATCTGGCGTGGCTATTCAACGCCAACTGCCCCTTGAACGCCGAAGAAGCAGCGCGTTATCCGCGTGTCGCTGATTCCGTGCTGAATTATGGCATTCCGCCGCTGGCAGGCCTGACCTTCCGGGTGCTTGATCTGCATATCCTGGAAAATGCACTGCGCGAGTCCATTTTAAATTTTGAGCCGCGTATTTTGCGGGGGTCGCTGCGCGTGCGCTCCACGCACACCACCAACGCGCAGATGAGCCATAATTTGCTGGGTTTTGAAATCGAAGGCGATCTCTGGGCGCAGCCTTTGCCGTTGCAGCTTTATCTAAAAACCGAAATCGACCTGGAAAGCGGCCAGGTCAAGATTAAGGAATCCAGGGGAGAGAGGGAACGCTGATGGATAGCCGACTGCTGCAATACTACCACCAGGAATTGCAACATCTGCGCGAAATGGGTGGCGAATTCGCGCGCGAGTTTCCCAAGATCGCTGGGCGGCTGGGCTTGGAAGGCTTTGAATGCGCTGATCCCTATGTCGAGCGGCTGCTGGAGGGATTCGGCTTTCTGACCGCGCGGGTGCAACTCAAGATGGACGATGAGTTTCCGCGCTTTACCCAACACCTGCTGGAAATCATCTATCCGCATTATTTGGCACCGATCCCTTCAATGGTGGTGGTGCAGTTCCAGCCGGATCCGACCGAGGGTTCCCTGGAGAAAGGCTTTGTGATTCCCCGCGATAGCGCATTGCGCAGCATCTTAGGGAAAGGTGATCAGACCCCTTGTGAATATCGCACCGGCCAAGCGGTGACGCTGTGGCCGTTGGAACTCACCGAAGCTCACTATTTCGCCGGCCGGGAACCGGTGGCGCATCTTGAGTTGCCGGAATTGGCGCGGGTGCGCGCTGGCATTCGGCTGCGCTTGCGCACGACTGTGCCCGATTTGCCGATAAGCAAGCTGGCCTTGGATCGCTTAGCGATTTTCTTGCGGGGTAGCGACGCCTTGCCGGGCCGTCTCTACGAACAATTACTGGCGAATGTAGTGCTGCTGGTCGCCCGACCGAGCGAACGTCCAGCGCCCTGGCACGAGGTGATTGCGGGGCATTCGCTACGGCGGCTAGGCTTCGCGGATGAGCAGGCACTATTGCCCTGTCCACCGCCGTCCTTCCACGGCTATCGCCTGTTGCAGGAGTATTTCGCTTTCCCCCAGCGTTTTTTATTCGTGGAGCTCGGCGGGTTGGAGCCAGCGGTGCGGCGCTGCGCGGGCCGCGAACTCGAGGTGCTGATTCTGCTGGATCGGGCGGACCCGGCCCTAGAAAACCTGGTGTCCGCCGCGCAGTTCGCCTTGTTCTGCGCGCCAGCTATCAACCTCTTTCCCAAACGCGCCGACCGCATTCACTTGACCGAGCAAGTCGCTGAGCATCACCTGGTGTTGGATCGCACCCGACCCATGGATTTTGAAGTGGTGCAGGTGGCTCATGTCACCGGGATCGGGGCGGAAAACGAGGAGCAGGAGTTCCTGCCGTTCTATGCCAGCTACGACCGTCTGAGTCAGCGCGAGCAGCGCTCTTTTTACACCATGCGCCGCTTGCCACGGCTGTTGTCCCAGCAGCAGCGCCGCCAGGGGCCACGCTCGACTTATGTGGGTAGCGAAGTCTATCTGTCCCTGGTGGATGCCAACGAAACGCCCTATCGCGGTGATCTGCGGCAGCTTGCGGTCGCCGCATTGTGCACCAACCGCGACTTGCCCTTGCACATGCCCATCGGACGCGGCGAGACCGATTTTACTCTCGCGTCCGGCGCTCCGGTCAGCGCGGTACGCTGTCTGGCTGGGCCGAGTCGACCGCGCCCATCGCGCGCGCATGGCGATACCGCGTGGCGTTTGATCAGCCATCTCACGCTGAACTATCTATCGATTGCCGATAGCGATAAGCGTCAAGGCGCGGCCGCCTTACGGGAATTGTTGGCCTTGTACGGTGATTTGACCGATGACGGCATTCGCAAACAGATTGATGGCGTCATTTCCATTCAGACCACACCCATCACCCGGCGCGCGCCAATTTCTGGCCCCATCGCCTTCGCACGCGGCTTGGAAGTAGCGGTCGCGCTGGATGAGAGCGCCTTTGCAGGCGCGGGGATCTTCCTGTTGGGAGCGGTGCTGGAATTATTCTTCGCCAAGTACGCTTCCATCAACTCCTTTACCGAAACGGTCGTCAAATCGACTGAACGCGGCGAGATCATGCGATGGCCAGCCCGGATCGGACGGCGACAGACGCTGTAGCGCTTTTTGAGCAGTTGCAGCGCGCGCCCTATGCCTTTCATTTTTTTCAGGCGTTGCGGCGTTTAGAGTGCCATTATCGTGACTTGCCTCGGCTGGGAAAATCTCTGCGCCTGAGCGACGATCCGGTGCGGTTGGCGCAAGAACCGTCGCTGGCGTTCGCACCCGCGACCCTGGCCGCCTTTTATCCGGGCAACGAGGCCCAGCCGCCGCGTCTGGCTGAATACTTTCTGGGTTTGTTCGGCCCCCAAGGCCCGTTGCCGACCCATCTGACCGAATATGCGCGGGATCGCGCCCGTAATCACGGTGACCACACCTTTGCCCGCTTCGCCGATCTTTTCCATCATCGGGTGCTGTGCCTGTTCTACCGGGCCTGGGCCGACGCCGAGCCGACAGTCAGTTTCGACCGGCCAGACTTGGACCGCTTCAATGTCTATGTTGGCGCACCGTGTGGCCTGGGAATGCCTACGTTGTGGCAGCGGGACGCCGTGCCGGATTTGGCCAAATTTCACTACGCTGGCCGACTGGCGAACCAAACGCATACCGCCGAAGGGCTGGAAGCCATTCTGGCGGATTTCTTCAAGCTGCCGGTGACGCTGGAAACCTTCGTCGGGCACTGGCTACCGCTGGCCGAGGCCAGTCGCTGCCGCTTGGGTGAAACCCCCGCGACGGGTCTGCTCGGTATGAACGCGGTCATCGGTGAGCGCGTTTGGGATTGCCAATACAAGTTCCGCATCGTCATGGGGCCGATGGGGCTGGAGGAATTCCACCGGTTTTTGCCGGGTAGCGAGAGCTTGCGACGCGTAGTGGCCTGGGTACGCAATTACCTGGGCGACGAACTGTTGTGGGATTTCAATCCCATTTTGCAAAAGGAAGAAGTACCGCCGCTGGTGCTCGGTGAAGGAACCCGGCTGGGCTGGACGACGTGGCTGACCAGTCGGCCGTTGCCCCACGACGCTGACGATCTGAAGCTGGATGCCGTGACCTATTGCACCTGATTTTCTTGTTTAACAACGCCTTTAACGCCGCCGGAGTCCACATTCATGGCCGAAATCAGTCGTGTTGCGCTGTTTGGGAAGCTGAACAGTCTGGGTTACAAAGCCATTGAAAGCGCCACCGTGTTTTGCAAGTTGCGGGGCAATCCCTATGTTGAGTTGGCGCATTGGCTGCACCAAATTCTGCAATTGCAGGATTCGGATTTGCATCGGCTCATCCAGCATTTTGGCCTCAATCCCAGTCGGGTTGCCAAGGATTTCACCGAGGCGCTGGATCGCTTACCACGCGGCGCTACTTCGATTTCCGATCTGTCCTCACATGTGGACGCGGCGGTCAAGGAAGCCTGGGTCTACGCCACCTTACTGTTCAACGATACCCAGGTGCGCACGGGTCATCTGCTCGTCGGGATGTTGAAAACGCCGGATTTGCGTAATGCCTTGCTGGCGATTTCACGCGAATTTGACAAGATCAAGCTGGATGCGTTGACCGAGCAGTTTGCTGATCTCGTCGCCGCCTCGCCGGAAGCGGGCTTGCGCGCCAGCGACGGCTCCCAGATCAGTGGCGGCGCGGTGCCCGGCGAGGCCAGCGCGGCGATGGCGCCGGCGCAGATGGGCAAGCAGGAGGCGCTGCAGCGCTTTTCAGTCGATCTGACCGAGCGGGCGCGCCAGGGCGAACTCGATCCCATCGTCGGCCGGGATGAAGAGATCCGCCAGATCGTCGATATCCTGATGCGCCGCCGCCAGAATAATCCGATCCTGACCGGTGAAGCCGGCGTCGGCAAGACGGCGGTGGTGGAGGGCTTCGCCCAGCGGATCGCGTCCGGTGATGTGCCGCCGCCGCTGCAAGACGTGACCCTGCGGGTACTGGATGTCGGCTTGCTCCAAGCCGGGGCCAGCATGAAGGGCGAGTTCGAGAACCGGCTGCGGCAGGTGATCGATGAGGTGCAAGCCTCGCCTAAGCCAATCATCCTGTTCATCGACGAGGCCCATACGTTGGTGGGCGCGGGCGGCGCAGCGGGCACCGGCGATGCGGCGAATTTGCTCAAGCCCGCTCTGGCGCGCGGCAAGTTGCGCACTATCGCTGCAACGACCTGGGCCGAGTACAAGAAACACATCGAGAAAGATCCGGCTTTAACCCGTCGCTTCCAGGTCGTGCAGATCGGCGAGCCAAGCGAGGAGAAAACCCTACTAATGATGCGGGGCATGGTTTCCACCATGGAGCAGCATCACCAGGTGCAAATTCTGGATGAGGCGCTGGAAGCGGCGGTCAAGTTGTCGCACCGCTACATTCCAGCCCGCCAGTTGCCCGATAAGGCTGTCAGTTTGCTGGATACGGCAAGCGCCCGCATCGCGATCAGTCTGCACGCGGTGCCGGCCGAGGTGGAGGATTGTCGCCACCGTATCGAAGGACTGAAGGTCGAATTGGAAATTATCGGCCGCGAAGCGGCGGTCGGAATTGATGCCACCCAGCGCGAGGCGGTGGCTAAGGAGAAGCTGCAGACCAATGAGGCCAAGCTGACGGAACTGGAAGCGCGCTGGCAGGAGGAAAAGGGCCTGGTCGATCACATTCTCGAACTGCGCGCCAAACTGCGTGGCGACGGCGGGAAGGTCGAGGCCGATGTCGCCACCGAACCCGATCCGCAACGCCAGACCTGGCTGAGCGAGCTAAAGGAGCTGCAAGCCAAGCTCCATGAACTCCAGGGCGAGGCACCGCTGATTCTGCCCAGCGTGGACGCGCAAGCCGTGGCCGCCGTCGTCGCCGACTGGACCGGCATTCCGGTCGGGCGGATGGTAAAAAACGAAATCGAAACCGTGCTGAGTCTGGCCGATATTCTCAACCGCCGCATCATCGGCCAGCGTCATGCCCTGGACATGATCGCCCGCCGCATCCAGACCTCGCGCGCCGCGCTGGACAATCCCAACAAACCCATCGGCGTGTTCATGCTGGCCGGGCCTTCCGGCGTCGGCAAGACCGAAACCGCCCTGACCTTGGCCGAGGCGCTGTACGGCGGCGAGCAAAACGTTATCACCATCAACATGAGCGAGTTTCAGGAGGCGCACACCGTGTCTACCCTCAAGGGTGCGCCGCCAGGCTACGTCGGCTACGGTGAGGGCGGGGTGCTGACCGAGGCGGTGCGCCGTCGGCCCTACAGCGTGGTGCTGCTGGACGAGGTGGAAAAGGCGCACCACGATGTGCACGAAATTTTCTTCCAGGTATTCGACAAAGGCTGGATGGAAGATGGTGAGGGCCGGTTCATCGACTTCAAGAACACCCTGATCCTGTTGACCACCAACGTCGGCACCGATCTGATCGCCAACATGTGCAAGGACCCGGAACTGCTGCCCGATCCTGAAGGCTTGGCGAAGGCGTTGCGGGAACCTTTGCTCAAGGTGTTTCCGCCCGCGTTGCTCGGTCGGCTGGTGACGATTCCTTATTATCCGCTCAGCGACGAGATGATCGGCGAGATCGTCCGCCTGCAATTGGGCCGGATCGAGAAGCGGATCAAGCAAAACCACAAGGTGCCGTTTGGTTACGACGATGAGGTGGTGAAATTAATCGTCAGCCGCTGCACCGAACTGGAAAGCGGTGGGCGGATGGTGGATGCGATTCTGACGAATACCATGCTGCCGGCGATCAGCCAGGAATTTTTGCAGCGGATGGTGGAGAGCAAGCCAATTGCCGAAGTTCGGGTGGGGGTTCAGGACGGCGATTTTTCTTACCACTTCGAGTGAGTGCAACCAATCTTTGCGGACTGCTGGATTCTTAGCGACGGCAACGCTATCTTGGCGCTCTCTGCGCGGCCGCTGTAGGGTTAAGCTGCTAAAGTCGCGCGACTGGCCTGGTTGCTCATGCGGGGGACGGACTGGATGGTCGAGTTCGATGAGGTGAAGCTGTTGATCGGCGAAATCCTGCAACTGGGTGAGCGCATCCAGAGCTGTGAACCCGATACGCCGTTGTTGGGGAGCATCCCGGAGTTTGACTCCATGGCGGTCGTTACGCTGATTCACGCGCTTCAGCAGCAATTTGCAATCCAGATCGCTGACGACGAGATCAGCGCCGAAACTTTTGCCACCTTCGGCGCAGTGTACGAATTCGCCCGCGCACAAGCGCACAAGGTGCAGCCGCAACGCAGACGCACCAAGGGTGTCGGTATTGCGCAACCGGCGGGAAGGCGGCGCTCAAAGCTCTAATTCTTAAGGTGCAGGATCTCCGATCCAGTACCGTGAGCAATAGCCATGAGCGCGTAGTCATTGGCCCAAACATCCCGTGGGACGCGAATCCACTTTGTATCACGTCTCACGGCTGGATGGGTTGAGAAGAAAGTAGTAGAGCGCCAGACTTTACTGCGGCTGCGCCACTTCCTTTTTCTTCTTGGCAGGGACTGAGCTGGGAGCAACCATATTCTCTACTGGCGCTGCTAGTGCAGCGGGAGTCTCGGTCGCTTCGGTAGTCACGGCAGAAGGCTCCGCCTCTTCGGTCAGAGTCGCCGTAATCAGTTTGGGCAGCGCTTCTGGCTTGAGCACCAGGCCGCCCAGCGGAGGTACGGTAATGACGATGGAATAGGGATGCTCCATCCAGGGCCGTTCCTCGGCAATCAACTCCACATCACCATTGCCCACGCCACTACCGGCGTAAAAGTGGGAATCGGAATTGAGGGCTTCCGTGTAGCGCCCGGGGCGTGGCACCCCAATGCGGTAGCCCTGGCGCGGCACGGGCGTGAAATTGATGACCACCACCAGAAAATCGTCCTCCTTCTTGCGCAGATAGCTGACGATCGATTGGTCAGCGTCGTGACAATCGATCCAGGAAAAACCCTGCCACTCGAATTCGTAATGGTGCAGCTCCGGGCTGCTGTGGTAGAGACGGTTTAAATCCCCCACCAGCATCTGCATCCCCCGATGGAAGTCGTATTGCAGCACATACCAATCCAGGGTCGTGGCGCTGTTCCATTCGGTGCCCTGACCAAACTCAGTGCCCATAAACAGCAGTTTCTTGCCCGGGTGGGTAAACATATACAGATACAGCAAGCGCAGGTTGGCAAAGCGTTGCCACTCGTCGCCGGGCATCTTGTTGACCATGGAACCTTTGCCGTGCACCACTTCATCGTGCGAGAACGGCAGCATGAAATTCTCGGTGAAGCAATACAGCATGCTGAAGGTCAACAGGTCGTGGTGATACTTGCGGTGAATCGGACTTTGCGCCATGTAGCGCAGGGTGTCGTTCATCCAGCCCATGTTCCACTTCATACTGAAGCCCAGACCGCCTAGGTAGGTTGGCCGGGTGACCTGCGGCCAGGAAGTGGATTCCTCAGCGATGACCATCGCGCCTGGGTGCTCGCTGTGCACCACGGTGTTGAGTTCACGCAGAAAATCAATCGCTTCTAAATTCTCACGCCCGCCATACTTATTGGGTATCCATTCGCCTTCCTTGCGCGAGTAATCCAGATACAGCATGGAGGCCACGGCATCGACGCGCAAACCGTCAATATGGAACTCCTCGATCCAGTACATTGCGCTGGAGAGCAGAAAGTTCTTCACCTCGTAGCGGCCAAAATTGAAGATCAGCGTACCCCAGTCGAGATGCTCGCCCTTGCGCGGGTCGGCGTGCTCGTACAGCGGTTCGCCATCGAAGCGGGCCAGGCCGGAAGCATCCTTGGGAAAATGGGCCGGCACCCAGTCGAGCAGGACGCCGATGTGGTTCTGGTGGCAGTAATCGACGAAGTAGCGGAAATCGTCCGGGGTGCCAAAGCGGCTGGTCGGGGCGTAGTAGCCGGAGGTTTGATAGCCCCAGGAGGCGTCAAAGGGATGCTCGGTGATCGGCAGCAGCTCAATATGGCTAAAGCCCATTTCCTTGACGTAATCCACCAGTTGGCGGGCCAGTTCGCGGTAATTCAGAAACTCGCCTTCCCAACCGCGCCGCCAGGAGCCCAGATGCACCTCATAAACCGACATCGGCCCGTGGAGCCAGTCAGAGGCTTTACGCTGCTCCAGCCAGTCCGCATCGCGCCAGGCATATGTATCGGGCTTGGCGACAATGGTGGCGGTGCTGGGCCGTAGCTCAAAGTGGCGGCCATAGGGGTCGGATTTGGGGAAAACCACGCCGCTGTTACGATTGCGCAGTTCAAATTTATACAAATCGCCCGCACAGAGATTAGGAATGAACAGCTCCCACACCCCGCCGCCGCCGCGCGCGCGCATCGGGTGGATGCGACCATCCCAGCGGTTGAAGTTGCCAATGACGCTGACTCGCTCGGCGTTGGGTGCCCACACGGCGAACAGCACGCCAGCAACGCCATCAGCCTGGTGGGTATGCGCCCCTAGAAAGCGGTAGGCGTGCCAGTGCTTACCCTCACCGAACAGATACAAATCCAGATCGCCCAACTGTGGTGGGAAGCAATAGGGATCATGGGCGATATGTTCATGATGCTCGGCATCGCGCCAGATCAGGCGATAACGTTCGGGAACCTGTTCTGGCTTGCCGTGCCACTCAAACAAATCTGTGTTGGGAATGCGTTCCATCGGCAGGTGGCCCTCCGCGATATGTACCTCCTCGGCATAAGGCAGATGGGCGCGCACCACAATCTTCTTGTCCTGCGGATGACGGCCCAACACGGCGAAGGGGTCGTGGTGACGGGCTTCGATGATACGTTGTAGTTCAGGTTGGAGTTTTGGACTCGTCACGTTGTTCATCCTGTATTCTGTTGACGGTGGGAAAGGCCATACGCGAACGTGGCACAAACCACGGACCGCACATAACTGGATTTGGCGATGTCGCAAGCGCCAGGGGGTCGCTGGGTAGCGGAAAACGGTGAGCAGTGAGCGGCGGACGACACCATAGCTTCAGTTTCCTAAGTATAACGCCGAATCGTTAAAGGGTGTTTTTCGTGAGGATATGGCTGGAGATTTGATAAGATGATGGCCGTATCATTCAAGCGCAACCAAACCCATTCAAACTCATCCAAACCAATGTCCTCAAAGGGTGATCCATGAAATCTCGTCCATTGCTTGCATCCGCGTTGGTTCTAGGCTTCGCCATGCTGGCGGGTTGCGGTGCGAACTCCGACCAACCGGTTAGCTTTCAAAAAGAGGTCTATCCCATTCTGAAGGCCCAGTGCTTGGAATGCCACACAGCGCCCAACACCGAAGGCTATGAAAAAAGTGGTCTGGCGCTGAGTACTTATGCTGAATTGATGAAGGGTACCAAGATGGGGCCGGTCATCGTGGCGGGACAAAGTCTTAACAGCAGCCTGAATCGGCTCATTGAAGGTCGCCCTGGTGTCGATCCGTCCATCCGTATGCCCCATGGCAAGGTGAAACTGCCGGAAGCGGATCTGGCGACGATCCGCAAGTGGGTGGATCAAGGCGCCAAAAACAACTAAACTGCGCTATCCTCGTTGTGACCCTCCCGCCGCCTCGGTGTGGAGGGGAGGCCCTGCCGGGTGGCCTCGTGCCTTCCTCTTCGCGTGTTTCCCGCCCAGTACGCTCTGTATTTCTCCTGCCCGCCGCCAAGCGTATGGCCCCGCTCGCTGTCGCCTGGTCTAACGGTGGAGCCGGTTGCTTTCGCTGACATGATCCATTGCAGTTTGGGGGTACCCCATGGTGGCGTCCAGGCAAGCCGCGCTGAGCGGTGCGGATTTCGATACCTGGCTGATGTCCTTGCCAGAGCCGTGGTTGCCCGCGCATATCGAGACCTTGCGCCGGGCCTATGTCCTGAGTGGTCAGCCGGAGCTGGCTGTCGCCGATTTGCTGGCCGATCTCAACGCAGATCATGAAGTGGTGGCGGCGGCCCTGCTGTATGAGTCAGTCGCCACCGGCCAATTGCGCCCGGCGTTGGTGCGGGAGGAATTCGGTGCCGATGTAGCTCGGCTGGTCGAGGGCATGACCAGGCTGGACGTGATCGGCGAGCTGCATCAGGGCCGCCGCCACGCCCAGGGGCAGTTGGAAAGACTGCGCAAAATGTTGCTGGCCATGGCCCAGGATGCGCGAGTGGTGCTCATTCAACTGGCGATGCGGTTGCACACCCTGCGTCAGTTGAGTGTGTTGCCCACGGCTGAACAACAGCGGGTGGCGCAGGAAACCCTGGATTTATTCAGCCCACTGGCTAATCGGCTGGGAGTGGGTCGGCTCAAATGGGAAATGGAAGATCTGGCGCTGCGCGCGCTGGATCCCGTCGCGTACAAACAGATCGCCATCGCGCTGGACGAGCGCCGGGCTGACCGGGAACGCTACATCGGCCGAGTCATGGAGGACTTGCACGCTGCTTTGCAGCAGGCGGGCATCCGCGCCGAGGTGGGGGGGCGCGTCAAGCACATCTACAGCATCTGGCGCAAGATGCAGCGCAAGCAGCTGGCTTTCGAGCGGATTTTCGATGTGCGCGCAGTGCGGGTGCTAGTCGATACGGTGAACGATTGCTACGCTGCGCTAGGCGTGATTCACGCGCGCTGGAACCATATCCAGTGCGAGTTCGATGATTACATTGCCCATCCCAAACCCAACGGCTATCAGTCGCTCCATACAGCGGTGGTCGGGCCGGATGGCCGAGCCGTGGAGATGCAAATCCGCACCGTCGCCATGCACCAGCATGCTGAACTGGGAGTGGCCGCGCACTGGCGTTACAAAGAAGGCGGCGCGGAAGTCGGCGGCGTTGACGCCCAACACATCGCCTGGCTGCGGCAAATGCTGGAGTTCCGGGACGACGATGGCGCTGCGGGCGACCTGCTGGAACGCTTCAAAAACGAGGCGTTGCAGAATCGCGTGTACGCCATCACACCCAAAGGTGCGATTATCGAACTGCCGCAGGGCGCAACCCCGCTGGATTTTGCTTACCATGTCCACACCGAGGTGGGTCATCGCTGCCGGGGAGCCAAGGTCAACGGTCGCATCGTACCGCTGACCTACGAGCTGAAGACCGGCGAACAGGTTGATGTGCTAACCGCCAAGGTCGGCAATCCCAGCCGTGACTGGTTAAGTTCGCAGTTGGGTTATGTGAAGACCGCGCGCGCGCGCGCCAAGATTCGGCAGTGGTTTATCCAGCAAGATCAGGATCAGAACATCGCCGCCGGGCGCGCGACCTTGGAACGGGAATTCCAGCGTTTGGGAATACGCCATCTCAAGCTGGACAAGGTCGCCGAAAAGCTCAGTTTTAGTGGCACCGAGGAGTTGTTCGCCGCGCTGGGCCACGGCACCTTGACCATGGCGCAAGTCATGGCTCGCATCCAGGACGCACTACCGGCAGCGGTGCTGAGCAGGGAGTCCCTGCCAATCACGCGCAAACCCCGCCCCACCGAGGCCGGTTCTGGGCAGAGCAATGTAAAAATCCGGGGTATGGGTCGGTTGCTGACTCAACTGGCGCAGTGTTGCCAACCAGCGCCGTTTGAGCCGATTGCCGGTTACATTACCCAGGGGCGCGGTGTGACCATTCATCGCCAGGATTGCCCTAATTTGCTTGGGCTGGCCCAGCGCCATCGTGAGCGCATCATTGAAGTCAGTTGGGGCGAGACCGTGGCGACCTATCCGGTGGCTATTCAGGTAGTGGCGCATGACCGTTCCGGCCTACTACGCGACATCACCTCGATTTTGGCCAACGAGCAGGTCAATGTACTCGGAGCCAATACCTTAACCGATCGGGACACCGCCATCGCCGACATGAGCTTAACTTTGGAGGTGACGGATGTCCTGCAACTCGCTCGGGTGCTGGACAAGATCGGGCAGTTAGCCAACGTGATGGAAGCCTGTCGCAAATACTGACCGCTGGCTGCTAGTTACTCCAGCGTCGTGAGCAAGCGCCGGGTTTCTCGCAATAAGGGATTGCGCCGCAATAACAAGGTCAAGCGGCCGCCGCCGCTCTGCCGCCACAGGATCGCGGCGCGCGCCCCGGCCAGCAGCAGCGCCCGAATCCGGTTCGCGTTATCAGGGTTATTCAAATGCACCGGCTCGCCATGGACCAGGATGCGCGGCGTTAACAGGCTGAGGCTTTGCAGATACAGGTCCGCAAAGCGGGCGATGCTGTTGACATGATCGACCGGGAAGTTTGACAGATTACGCGCGGCGTCTTCGATGCCCGCGCGTAGGGTGCGCAGCAGATCTGCTCGGCGGGCCAGCTTGCGCTCCAGTCCCAGCAGCGTAACTGCGTAACGGGTCAGCTCTAGGTCTTGCGGTTGGTGAAGCTGCTGTTCGAGCAGGTGCAAGCCAGCGCGTAAGCCGCTAACGCCGCCATAAATTGCAGCGCTGTTGACGGCGTCGATCTGGAGCAGGCTGTTCAAGCAGGTCGCAGTATCTTCCGGGTTGGCCTGACCGCGCCGCGCGATGCCGCGCACCAGATCGACCGCCTGGAGCAAGCCCGCCAGCGCGATGGCGCGGTCATGATCAGTTTGAGGCATGAGATCGTGAATGGGATCGTGTGATGGGAACGGAGGGCAAATGCAGTCTTCAATCGTAAGCGAGCGCGATTGTAGCGCCACCCAGACACTGATCGTCCTGGTAAAAAACCACCGCCTGGCCTGGCGCTACCGCCCATTGCGGTTCAACGAAGCATAGCTCAAGGCGGTCGGCGGCGATGGTTTCCAGTACGCAGTCCTGATCCGGTTGGCGGTAGCGAATCTTGGCCCGGCAGAGCAGCGGAGCGGTGGGCGGCGCGCCGCCGATCCAGTGCGGCGCTACTGCGCGCAACCGCCGATGAAGCAGGGCGGGGTGGTGACGCCCCTGCACCACGATCAAGGCGTTGCGCTCCAGCACCTTAGCCGCGACATACCATGCTTCGCCGCCGCCTTCCCGGCGGCCCCCGATCCCCAATCCCTGGCGCTGGCCGATGGTGTGAAACATCAGGCCCGTATGTTCGCCAAGCCGCTCGCCGTCTGGTGTTTCCAGCGGTCCGGGCTGGGTGGGCAGGTAGCGACTGAGGAAAGCGCGAAAAGGCCGCTCGCCGATAAAGCAGATACCGGTGCTATCCTTTTTGTCGTGCGTGACCAAGCCGGCGGCGGCGGCGCGCTCCCGCACGGCCTGCTTACGTAGCTCACCCAGTGGAAACAGTACGCTAGCCAATTGCGCCTGGCTGAGGCCGTGCAGGAAATAGCTTTGATCCTTACCCGGATCCAAGCCCTTCAATAAGGCAAACTGGTGATCGCGCTCCAGGCGACGGGCGTAGTGGCCGGTGGCGATGCAGTCCGCGCCCAGGCGGCGAGCATGCTCGAGAAACGCCTTGAATTTGATTTCAGTGTTGCACAGTACATCCGGGTTGGGCGTTCGGCCCGCCTGGTACTCGGCCAAAAAAAGGCGGAATACCCGCTCGCGATATTCAGCGGTAAAATTGACCTGATGCAACGGAATAGCCAGCGTTGCACAGACCGCGCGGGCGTCCTCTAAGTCTTGGGCGGCGGCGCAATAGCCCGTGTCTTGGCCATCGTCCCAGTTTTTCATGAAGACCGCATGCACCTCGTGGCCCTGCTCGACGAGCAGCAGGGCGGCCACTGAGGAATCCACGCCGCCGGATAGGCCAACAATGGTGCGAGTGCGAGACATCAGACCAGCAAGAGAGTGGCGGTTTGGCAGGAATCAGCGCGGAGGGTAAAGCGACGCACGCAACACTCGCGGCCAAATCTTCGATGATTTAGCTGCGAGAGCACACCCCTTGCGATTGGGAAGCACAGTCACCCAACCGCGTTTGCAAAAATCGGCTTACTTCTTTAAGCCAGTCAGACTATCTTGCACCAGCTTGTCGAAATCAGCCTTGAAGCGCGCCGTCAGATCGGTCAGCACTTTGCTATCGTCCATCAGTTTTCGATGCAGACTGGCGACTGCTTCGGCCTGGCTGGTCATAAAGGTTTGCAGGCTGGCCGGATCGGTGATGTCCGCCGCCGCTTTCATCCGGGTGATCGCCATGTCCACGTAGGATTGCAGGGCGTTCAGCTGGAAATTGACCAGCGTCTCCAGATTAGCGGCCGAGAGCTTGTTGGCTTTAATCACCGGAGCCAGGAAATTCTGATATTGTTCGGAAACTTTGTTCATTACGTCATTGCTCATGGAAGCACTCCAAAAGGTTGTTACGATAATTAACCATCTTGTTGCGTTGCAGCATAACAGACTTTTTGCTGCGGTGCAATATGAAAATCACTGTGGATTCGCCGCTGCCCCGGGCCGATAGCGGATGCGAGCACAGTTATCACCTTGGCGAGGGCTTGACAACTGACAGATAATACCGGCCCTTTTGGCGGTGGACAATGACGATGTGGTTCAAAAATCTCAGCTTGTTGCGTCTAGCGGAGCCATTTCCCTACACTGCTGAAGCCCTGGCGGCGCGGCTGGAGCGCTATGTGTTCCAGCCCTGTCCCAGCCATCAGCCCAGCGCCATTGGCTGGACGCCGCCGCTAGGGCGTAAAGCGGTCGATCTGATCCATAGCGTGGATGGTCGCCTGCTGATGTGTTTGCGTACCGAGGAGAAAGTGCTGCCGGCTATGGTGGTCAACCAGGCCCTGGCCGAGCGCATCGCCGCCATTGAAGAGCAGGAGGGACGACCCGTGCGGCGGCGCGAAAAGCAGGAAATGCGCGAGAATCTGGTGAGCGAGCTGCTGCCGCGCGCGCTTACGCGCAGCCGACTTGGCTATAGCTATCTGGATCCGGTGGCTGGCTGGCTGGTGATCGATAGCGCCAGTCCGCGCGGGGTTGAGGAAATTACCGGGATGCTGCGCAAAAGCCTGGATTCCCTGGCCGTCGCCCCGCCCAAGCTAGCCTGGACACCGGCGGCGGTGATGACGGCCTGGGTGGCTGAGGGCGCGGCCCCGGATGGCTTTGCCCTGGGCGATGTGTGCGAGTTGCGCGAGAGCGGCGCTGCCGGTGGTCTCGTACGCTGTCAGGGCCAAGATTTGACCAGCGCGGAAATTCGTGGCCATGTGCAGGCGGGTAAACAGGTGACCCGGCTGGGCCTAACGTGGGATGAGCGGCTCACCTTCATTCTGGATGAAACGCTGGTGGCGCGGCGGCTACGGTTTCTCGATGTGGTGCGGGAAGCCGCCAACGAACCGGCGAACCCGTCGCCGGAAGAGATTTTCGATGCCGAATACGCCCTGATGACCGGCGAGCTGGCGCTCCTGCTGCCGCGCGTGCTGGAACTGTTTGGTGGGGAAGGCTGATCGCTGGTTGGTGTTGTTCTTGCTTATCGCTGGTTCAGGCCGATTGAGGGCTGATCTGAGCGCGTTGAAATTGCTTTGAGAATGCAATCGCTGTGGGAGCCGGTGCATGGGTGCGTGGCCATTGACAGACCTGATCTGGGTGTTGGGAATCTTGGGGGGCGTGGCAGTCATCACCGGGATTGGTTGGCTGTTGGCGCGTCGTGGCCAGGATCGCCGCCGACAGGCCGCAGAAGAGGCCGCCGTCAAAACAGCCTCTATCAGAACCGCAGCCCTTAAAGCTGCGTCCATCAAAGCCGCCGCCGCCGCCGCCCAAAATGCGCGCGCAGCGGCAGGGCAACTGGAGGCCCGACGGGCCGCGCAGGAGCAAGCAGCGCTGGCCAAGGCAGCCCATGAAAAAGAGGCGGTGGAGCAGGCCATTGCCGAGTGGGCGGCGGCTGAACAGGCCGAGGCAGAGCGCCTGCAACTACGCCGGGCGAATCGGGAACGGCAAGAGGTTGAAGAGATGGACTTTCGCTTGCGCGCTGTGGAGAAGGCCATCACCGAATGGGTGGTCGCAGAACAGAATAGTAGCCGCTTGTTAGCGGTCATGGCCCCTCATCAGCGGTCGCCGGAGAAAACCTATACCCGAACCGATGCTGTGCGCCAACAGGTACGCTTGACCGCAGAGGCGGTGGGCAAGGAGATGAGGGAATTGGAATTTATCAAAAACCGCATCGAAACCGGAGTGGATTTTCTGCCCATCGAATTTCGGCAGACCGTGGAACATTGGAAAGAGGGTCGGGCGCTACGGCAAAGTAGCTTTGACGACCTCAAGCTCAAGTTTCGTTACAAAGCCTATTCGATCGAAGATGGCTATGAGCTGCTACGTATGTACAATCATTGGGCGATTCAGCAGCAACAGAAATTGCGCGTGTTTATTCGACTATTGGGCGTTAAGGTGGACTCATCGGAAAGCATCCAGGCTGCTCTGGAGCGAGCCGAGCGCAACGAGCGCAAGAAAGAGCTGGAAATGGATGTCGATGTGCTGTTTTGTCTGCAAGAAATCCGCGAGATTAGGAGTCAGCTGATCGATATGGAGACCATTGTCAAGCAATTGGAAGTCGCGTGTCGCAAGCGCTCCGAACAAATCATCTCCCCAACCTGGGAGGCGAAGGGTTCCTTGTAGCCGACGGCGCAAATCGCTGGAGCAAGGCTATAATCAGCAGGGGCGGATGGGGCCAGAATCAGAGGTAAGCAAGGGTTCGTCGCCCTCGGTGCCTGCAGCGGCTTTTTGGGAATCAAACATTTTTTGAGAGGAAGACCATGAGAAAAACCTTATCCATGCTGTTATTTTCGGTGTTGGCCGGTCTAGGCCTCGCCGCCTGGGGGGCTGATCAAACCATCAAGCTCGGTGTGATCGCGGAGTTGACCGGCGATATGCCCGCCGTGGGCGCGTCCTGCCGGAATGCGGCTGAAATGGCGGTTAAAGAGATCAATGATGCTGGCGGCCTGCAAGTCGGCAAGAAGAAAATGAAGATCAGCCTGGTGGTTGAGGATAACGCGGGTAAGGCGGATCAAGCGGCCGCCGCCGCCCAGAAGCTGATTACGCAGGACGAAGTGCTGGCGATCGTCGGTCCTAACGCCAGCCGCTACGCCATTCCCGCCGCCGAAATCGCCGAAAGCTCGCAGACGGTGTTAATCACGCCCTGGTCGACCAGCCCCAAAACCACGCTGGATACCGCAACCAATAAACCCAAAAACTATGTGTTCCGGGCCTGCTTTATTGACCCCTTTCAAGGCGGCGTCTTGGCCAAGTTTGCGTTGGAGAACCTGAAGGCTAAGCAGGCGGCTGTGCTCTATGACGTGGCCTCGGATTACAATAAGGGCATCGCCGAAGTCTTCAAGGAGCGCTATGAAAAACTGGGCGGTAAAATTGTCGCTTTTGAGACCTATACGACTAACGACAAAGATTTCTCAGCGCAGTTGACCAAGATCAAAGACGCCAAGCCCGATGTCATCTTTCTGCCCAACTACTACAGCGAAGTGCCGCTGCAAGTGCAGCAAGCCAAACGCTTGGGTATTACCACACCGTTTATTGGCAGCGACTCCTGGGGCAGTAATGAGCTGCTGACCTTGGGCGGGGCTGATCTGAACGGCTACTACTTCAGCACGCATTATGCCGCTGACAATGCCGCGCCGGTTGCCAAGAAGTTCATCGCCGATTACGAAAAGACTTACAGCGCTAAACCGGATGATGTGGCGGCGCTCACCTACGATGCGTTTGGCCTGCTGTTTGGCGCCATCAAGAGCGCGGGCAAAACGGATCGAGAAGCGATCCGCAACGCCTTGGCGGTACTGCCTAGCTATAAGGGTGTTACGGGCGATATGAAGTTCGAAGCGACCTCGCGGGATCCGATCAAGAGCGCGGTTATCCTGCAAATCAAGGACGGCAAGTTCACCTACTTCACTAATGCCAATCCGTAAGGCGCTTGCGCCTGCACTGAGCAGGTGCCATGGGTTGCGCGTCCATCCCCAAGGAATGGCTTAAGGGATAAGGGCGCTGCAACGTAGGCGAGGGCGGTCGGCCAGGCCGCCCTTTTTCTTGTCACCCCAGCATCGCCGCGAGTCACGATCTTGAGCGAAGCCCTGATTTACTGGTTGCAACAAATTCTGAACGCCCTGCAACTGGGCAGCATCTACGCCCTGATCGCCTTGGGCTACACCATGGTCTATGGTGTTTTGACCATGATTAATTTCGCCCATGGCGATGTCTTCATGATCGGGGCTTTTTTCTGTTTTTTGGCCGCGGTTTATCTGGGCATGCCGTTCGTGCCAACCCTGCTGCTGACCATGCTGGGCGCAGCCCTGCTCGGTGTGCTGATCGAGCGGCTAGCGTACAAACCGTTGCGCCATGCGCCGCGGGTGTCGGCCATCATCACCGCGCTGGGTATCGGCATTTTTCTGGAAAACTTTACGCTGGCTTTGGCCCCTTATCCCAAGAACATTCCGCCGCTGCTGGACAATGTGACTTGGAATCTAGGCGGCGTTTCCCTGTCCTCCCTGCAAGTGATCATCATTTTTTTATCCCTGGGCCTCATGGTGGTGCTGGACTATGTGGTCTATCGCACGCCGGTGGGGATGGCGATGCGCGCCATTTCCTGGGATAAGACCTTTGTGCCGCTGATGGGCATACCGCTGGATTTAATCATTTCCATCACTTTTGCGATCGGCGCTGGGCTGGCCGGGGCGGCGGGCACCATGTATGGCTTGGCCTACCCGGTGATTGATCCCTATATGGGCATCATGGTGGGCTGGAAAGCGTTTATCTCCGCCGTGGTCGGTGGGATTGGCAACATCCGTGGGGCCATGATCGGTGCCTTCATTCTAGGTGGCGTGGAGATCATGGTGGCCGCTGTGCTGCCTTCAACCTATCGGGATTTCATCGCCTTTGGCCTGTTGATGTTGCTGATTATGGTGCGGCCCTACGGTATCTTAGGCCAGCCACGGACGCAAAAGGTATGAACGCCATGCTGCGGAACACCTGGGAGCGGGTCATGGCGCAACGGTGGTTGTTGCCGGTGTTGCTGGTCATCGGCTTTGGCCTGGCCGTCGCCATTCCTGAGTACAATCTGTTTAATAAGTATGTGCAACTGGTGATGATGTATGTCGGCATCAATATCATCCTGGCGGTCAGCCTGAATCTGGTCAATGGCTATATGGGCGAGTTTTCGCTGGCGCACGCCGGGTTTATGGCAGTGGGGGCTTATACCGCCACCCTGTTGACCCAGAAGGTGCTGCCGGTGGCCGCCTATCCCGGCCTGTTTCCGGTGGCGGTGCTGGTCGGCGGCCTAGCGGCGGCGCTGCTGGGGCTAATTGTGGCGGTGCCGTCGTTCAAGGTGCGCGGCGATTATCTGGCGATCATCACCCTGGCCTTCCTGATGATCGTCAAGTCGTTGATCGAAAATATCGACGCCATCGGCGGGCCGCGCGGTATTCCCGGAATTAAGCGACTGACCACGCTACCCTGGGTGTTTTTCTGGGTGGTAGTTTCGATATGGGTCGTGCGTAACTTCGTGTACTCCAAATACGGGCGCGGCGTACTCTCTATCCGCGAAGACGAGATTGCCAGCGACCTGATGACGGTCAACACTCGCCGAGTGAAGTTCCTGGCTTTTATGGTGTCGTCGCTTTTCGCCGGCGTCGCCGGGGCACTGTTCGCCCATCTGTTGCAATTTATCAGTCCCCGCGTATTCGACATTATCAAGACCACCGATATCCTGATTATGGTCTATCTGGGTGGCATTGCCTCCATCGGCGGCTCTATTTTGGGGGCGACGGTATATACCGTATTGTTGGAATTATTGCGCCCGTCCACCGTCGCGGCGCTATTATCCTGGTTGCCTGCCATCCTGTTCGATCCATTGAACGAGCATTTCATCCGCCATCTGGGGGTATGGCGCATGGTCATCATGCCCTTGGCGTTGGTACTGGTGATGCTGTACTGGCCGCGCGGCATGATGGGTTTGCGGGAATTCCGCTGGTTTATCCCGAAACGGGATCTGGATGCGCAGGACCGACCCGTTGGCTACGGAGGGCGCCATGACGCTGCTTGAGGCGACGAAGGTCAAGCATTTTTTCGGCGGGTTGTGCGCGGTTGCGGATTTTAATCTGGATCTCCGCGCCGGGGATTTGATGGGGATCATTGGCCCTAACGGCGCGGGCAAAACCACCATCTTCAATTTGATTACCGGCGTTTATCGGGCCAGTGAAGGGAGTATCCGCCTGCGCGGCATTGAGCTGGTGGGCAAGACTCCCCATCAGATCACCGCCTTGCGGGTGGGCCGCACCTTCCAAAACATCCGCCTGTTCCGGGATTTGTCGGTGCTGGACAATGTGCGCATCGCTCATTACGCTCAGGTGCGCTACAGCCCGCTGGAAGCATTGTTTCACTTGGGGCGCTATCGGCGCGAAGAAGAACGGGTGATCGCCAATTCCCAGCGCTTGCTGCGCATTTTCAAACTGGACCATTTGGCCGGCGAGACCGCCAAAAACCTGCCCTATGGTTCGCAACGGCGCCTGGAGATTGCCCGCGCCTTGGCCATCGATCCAGAGCTGCTGCTGCTAGACGAGCCTGCAGCAGGAATGAATCCCAACGAGATCGACCAGTTGATGGAATTCATTCAGTGGATCCGCCAGGAATTCAAGCTCACCATCCTGTTAATTGAGCATCAGATGAAACTGGTCATGGGCATTTGCGAACGGATTAAGGTGCTGGATTTCGGCGAAACCTTGGCGGAAGGACCGCCTGCGGCGATCCAGAATGATCCCAAAGTGCTGGAAGCCTATCTGGGCGAGGGGCCCGTCGGATGAACGCCGAGGCCAATGGACTGGACAACCTGCAACTGGAAGTGCGGGATTTAGAAGTGCATTACGATGGCATTCGCGCGCTGCATGGGGTGTCGTTCACGGTGCTGCAGGGTGAAATCGTGACCCTGATTGGGGCTAATGGTGCAGGTAAAACCTCCATTCTGCGCGCTATTTCCGGCTTGATCCCTTATGGCGGCGCTGTGGTGTTCGAGGGTCGCAATCTTAAGCAAACGCCCGCCCATCGCATCGTCGGGCTAGGGATCGCCCATGTGCCGGAGGGTCGTGGTATCTTTGGCAATCTGACCGTGCTGGAGAACCTGCGGCTGGCCACTTGGCAGCGAGCCGACCCGGCTGAAATCGAAACTGACCAAGAGCGCGTGTTCACCATCTTTCCGCGCCTTAAGGAGCGCCGTCATCAACCCGGCGGCACCTTGTCTGGAGGCGAACAGCAGATGCTGGCGGTGGGGCGAGCGTTGATGAGTCGGGGGCGCTTGCTCCTGCTAGACGAACCGTCCATGGGGTTGTCGCCCCGGCTGGTGCAGGAAATTTTTCGGGTGATTGAGGACATCAACCGTTCCGGTACCACGGTTCTGCTGGTGGAGCAGAACGCCAACATGGCGCTGCGGATCGCATCGCGGGCCTATGTGCTGGAAACCGGCAGCGTGATTTTGTCCGGGACGGGGGTGGCCTTGCTGGGCGATCCGCGGGTGAAAGAGGCGTACCTGGGCGCGTAGCCGCGCTCTGGCCCCTCTCCCGGCCTCAGGGCTTAGGCTCGGCGGCTTCTTCCATGACCACCCGAAACCCGGTCATGCCGTCGCGGGTGTCAGGTTTGCGCCCCAGTCGCTTGGCCGGGCGTAGATCCCCGGCACCATTGTTCCACGAACCGCCGCGGATCACCCGCTGGCCTTGATGGGGCCGCGCGGTCGAACAGTGCTGTTCCTCGCCCGCATAATTGGGGTTGTAATCCGAGCAGGTCCATTCCCAGACGTTACCAGCCATGTCACGTAGGCCGGCGGCATTGGGCTGGTAGCTGCCAACCGGGGCCGTAACCGCGTAGCCATCGTCCAAGCTACCGATCGAAGAGCCCGTCGGATCGTTGCGATCGGAAAAGTTAGCATAACGGGGGTCCATGGTTTCGCCCCAGATATAGCGGGCCTTCCCGCCGGCCCGTGCCGCGTACTCCCATTCGGCCTCGGTCGGGAGCCGGAAACGTTTGCCCGCGCCCGTTTCCCAGGAGAGCCATTCCGTGAACGCCCTGGCATCTTCCCAGCTGACATTGACTGCGGGCTGGTTGTCTTCGTTTAGGGAGCGGCCTTGAAAAGAACCGCTATTATGCGCGGGTTTGAAGCGGCGGAATTGGCCGTTGCTGATTTCAGTCGCACCCATCCAAAAGCCCTTAACACACACTTGATGGTCGGTTTCATCCCGACCACGATCCCGTTCGGTGGGTGGACTGCCCATGCCAAAGCAGCCGCCTTCAATCCAGTGAAGCGTTTGGCTGGCGGCGTTATCGGTCTGGGTTTTGAGCGCCGCATAGGGCCGTAAGGCCGCAGTCAGTTCTGCGCGGATAGCGGCCAGCGCTGGGTGATCGGGGCTGAGAGCCGTCGCCCGATCTAGTTGGGTGCTCGCCAAATCCCAATTGCTGGCAGACATGGCGGCGCGGGCTTGCTCAATGTGGCGGGTGGCTTCCTGAAAACGAGCTTGGGCGGTTTCCTGATCATAATGCGCTTGCGCTTCTTTTTGGCGCTGGAGTTGCTCTATCGCCGCTTTCTGGCGCTCCTCTTGGATGGATTGGTAGTATTGATAACCCAGAAGGCCAACGCCGGCTAAGCCGGAAACCGCAAAGACCGCCAGCAGAATCCGTAGCCAGTGAATGGCTGTCGTTTTGGCGACGATTGGGCTAATCGCTAATTCATCAACGGGTGGTGTAGGTTGGGAAATGGGTGTTATCGAGCTGGAAGCATCCGCCACCCCGACCCGCTCTACCGTGGAGGCTTTCCGCAAGTGTTCCAGGGCCGATTGCGGTGGACGTTTGAGCAAACTTTCGGGTTCAGGCGCTAGAGTTGGCGCAGGGGCGTCGGGTGGGGTCGGCGCGGGTTCCGGGGGGAGCGCTTTGGGAGCAGGCGGGGTCGGTTCCGCCGGTTCCGCCATTTGCTCCCAAATATTTTCCAGCAGTGGGAGGGAGCCGTCGGCGTCCTCGAACTTAATTTGGGCGGAGAGCGAGGCAACGCTCACCGGCTCCTCCGATGTTCTTTTTCTTTCCAGCACGGGAAAGCCCTGTTCCCGCTCTAGCTGGTATTCTGGGGCGACGCCAGTGCGCGCCGTCGGGTGAGAGCGTAGCGCTCGCAGCTCCTGATAGTTCTGCTCAGCCCGCACGTTGCGCGTGGACGGTCTTGAAACCTGATCTAAAAGACCGCTATCTAAGGGAGGCAACTGTGAAGGGTCAGGGCGACGCTCCGCTTGATCAGAGGCTCTTAGCGCCTCGCGCATGGCGGCGATAGTCTGAAAGCGATCTTCGGGGCGCACGGCGATGGCGCGGTCGATCAACCCCAGCAAGGCAGAGGAATACAAGCCGGCACCAATCTCACTGGCGGGGCGCACGGGATCCTTGAGGACTCGTCCCGGCGCTTCCACAGGAGGGGTGCCGGTAATGCAGCGATAGAGCACCGCGCCGGTCGCATAAATGTCGGTCCAGGGGCCATAATCTTCCCCCACCGTCACATACTGTTCGATGGGTGAGTAGCCGGGCGTCACCACGCTGGTGACGCTGCGCGTACGGCGGCCCAGCGCCTGGCGGGCGGCCCCAAAATCGATCAAGATGACCTGACCGTTACTACCCCGGATGTAGAGATTGCTGGGCTTGATGTCCCGATGCAGATAACCTTGGCCGTGCACCGCTTCCAGGGCCGGCATGATATCGTTCAGCAGGCGACGCAGTTCGGGTTCGGGCAGAATGCCCCCCCGATATAACGAAGCGCTGAGCGATTCGCCTTGCTCGTACTCCATGACGATGTAGGCGGTGCCGTTGGCGGTGAAATAATCCCGTACCCGCACCACGCCAGGATGATTGATCTGCACCAGGATTTTGGCTTCATCCAGAAAGCGTTGCAGGCCCCATTCGTAGCAGGGGGGTTCGGTGCTGCGCGCCGGTACCTGACCTTGGGTGTTGGCGCGCACCATGGCACCGTTGTGATCGCGGTAAGCCCACTCGGCGGGAAAGTATTCCTTGATGGCGACTTCATTTTCGAGCGCCTCATGAATGGCTTTATAGGTGATGCCAAAGCCGCCAGCCCCTAGCACGCCCTCGATCTGATAGCGGTGCAGCGTGTAGCCCATGGGCAGCGCGTTAGTTTCTTCGGTCATCGAAATCTCTTCACAGTCAATCAGCGCCAGCGTACGCCATCTTGGGAGATGGAGCTAGGCTCAGGAGCGCTCGCTGCGCTGCAAATCTCCGGTGTCACCCAGCAGGCGTTGCCACCAGGAGCGCCGACGGCGCGGCAAGGTGTCGGTCGCCCGCAACAGCAGCAGCGTGGCGTTATCCGCGCTCGCCCCACCTCGCTGGGTGGCCCGCGCGGCGAGCAGCGGCGCAGCAGCAGCGGCTCCCGTCTGGGCACTTTCCCAAAGTTCCTCTTCGCTGACATGTTCCCAGACGCCATCCGAGCAAAGCGCCAGCAAATCACCGGACTGGATTGTGATCTGTCCCACATCAGGTTGCGGACGCTCCTCGCCGCCCAGCGAGCGGTACAGTCGGTTTTGCGCCGGATGCGTCGCCATTTCCGATTCGTCGATTTCGCCCATATCCATCAGCAGTTGCACGGCTGAATGATCGCGGGTGCGCATCAGGCGTCGCCCATCTCTAAAATGATACAACCGACTGTCACCGACATTGAGCCAATAGCCCTGGTCGCCTTGCAGCCACAACACGACGACCGTGCTGCGCGCATTTTCCGATTGGCGATTGATGGCAGCGTGCATATCCCAGCAGAGCTGATTGAGTGCGGCCAGCGGGTCGGTGCGTAGCAGCGTCGTGGGATTGTGTGCCAGCTTGCGCGCCTCCTCGACCACGATTTGCGCGCCCATGGCCCCATCAAGGTGACCGCCCATGCCGTCGGCCAGCAGAGCCAACAGCCCGTCTTGCTGAGGGAGCTCGAACATGCCCCATCGATCTTGCTGTTCCCGACGGCCCCCCACTTCGCTGGCAGTCCCTCGCTCCCAAGCGGGTGCTGGGCGCCCCACTGTGTTGGAATTCATGGTGCAGTCTCCCCTGGTGCGGGCGGGGTGAAAACGAGGCGGTGGGGGAGCTGCTCCCGGTGGCGGTGCGTCCGCAGTGGGGAAGAACGCAGACCACACTGGACGTGGCCAACAGAGCACCCGAACAGGCGGCTTTTCTCCCTAACAGTAGCGCTGTGCATTATCATGGTGGTGGCGTCGGGTATCCTGGCGATAATAAGGCGGCGATTCAAGTCTAGCTTTGCCGGCAGCCGACAATTATGTGGCCGCTGCTTGGAAACAGACAATGCGAAATTCGCTTCGGGCCGAGCTAGAGAGGACCGGAATTCCGCGCCGGATGCATTTATAGCAAAGCAAGCACTTCCTCGGCATGTCGCGCGCAATCGGGTTGGTCGATCACATGGGCGATATGACCGCTTTCATCAATGATGAAGGTCATACGGCTGGCGACTCCAAAAAGCTTCATTGCGCCGCCTAGCAATCCACTGCCGATGGTCCCATAGGCTTTACTAATGGCACCATCCAGGTCCGCCACTAAGGGAAAGCGCAGCCCGTACTTGGCGCTGAAGCGCTGGTGGGATTCAACATCTTGGGTGGAAACGCCCAAGACCGCCGCGCCTTGCTGCGCGATGTCTTCGTAGTGATTGCTGAGCGAACAGGCTTGTTTGGTGCAGCCGGGCGTATCATCCATTGGATAAAAGTACAACACGACCTTTTGGCCAAGATAATCAGCGAGCTTGATGGTGTCGCCAGAAGTCACGGTGGCGGTGAATAGGGGGGCTGGGTCGCCTATTTTCAGTTTCATTGTTTGATCCCCTTGGATGGCTAGTAAGCATGTAGTCGAGTTCTCCCGTTCTGGGGTGTGGATTCGTTACAGCCCGACCTTACGGTCCACAACAAAGGGCCTAAACCCTGAGTTGAGTCTGGAATCGCCAGCTTGGCAAACGGTCATCACCCGCCGGAGCGGTGACCTCGTTAATTATAGAATTTGTGCAGAATTTGCCAGGCGCGCTGTGATGGGGATAGCCGCGCTGCCATTCGGTGCGCGTCAAGACTGCGGGTTATCTTTGCTTGTGCGTGATTTCCAGCTATGTTTGCGGGGCAGGTGGCTAAAACCCTGCGCATCCGAGTAGAGGGTGGCATGGAAAAAATCTGGTTGCGCGAATATTCGCCGGGTGTGTCGGCGGAGATTGACTTGAACGAATTCACCTCGCTCAAGGATATTCTGGAAAAGAGTTGTCAGCGGTTTGCGGATTTACCGGCCTACTCGAACATGGGCGTGACCTTGCGTTATCGGGAGATCGACCACCTTAGTTGCGCGTTCGGGGCCTGGCTGCAAGGGGTGGCTGGCTTGGGCAAGGGTGAGCGGGTCGCCTTGATGATGCCCAATATCCTGCAATATCCAGTAGCCTTGTTTGGCGTCCTGCGCGCGGGTTTGATCGTGGTCAACGTCAATCCGCTCTACACACCGCGTGAGCTGGAGCATCAGTTAAAAGATTCCGGCGCGACGGCGATTCTTATTGTCGAGAACTTCGCACATACCTTGCAGGAGGTGTTGGACAAAACGCCCATCAAGACGGTGATTACCACTCAGATCGGCGATCTCTTTCCCTTCCTCAAGCGGACCGTGGTCAACTTCGTGGTCAAACGGGTTAAGAAACTGGTGCCCGCCTGGCATATCCCCAACGCGGTTGCGTTGCCTCAGGTTCTGCGCGAGGGTGCAAGGCGGGCATTAACCGATACGCCGCTTCAGCATGAGGACATCGCATTCCTGCAATATACCGGCGGCACCACGGGCGTCGCCAAGGGCGCGATCCTGACCCACGGCAACATTGTGGCGAATTTGCAGCAGGCCTCAGCGTGGCTGAGCGCCGTGTCCCGACCCGGCGAGGAAACCATCATCGCCGCGCTGCCTCTTTATCACATCTTTTCGCTGACCGTGAATGGCCTGACGTTCATGAAGGCCGGCGGCCACAACATCCTCATTACCAACCCCCGCGACATGGCAGGGTTTGTCAAGGAACTGGCTCAGGTGCGCTTTACCGCCATTACTGGGGTGAACACCTTATTCAATGGGTTACTGCATACGCCCGGTTTCGAGCGACTGGATTTCAGCACGCTCAAACTGAGTCTAGCCGGTGGCATGGCGGTGCAGCGGGCCGTCGCGGAACGCTGGCGGCAAGTGACCGGGACGCCGCTGATTGAGGGTTATGGCCTGACCGAGACCTCTCCGGGCGCGACCTTCAACCCGCTGACGCTGGAAGAGTATAACGGCAGTATTGGGTTGCCGCTGTCCTCCACCGAGGTCTCCATCCGCGACGACGAAGGTCGAGAGCTGGGCCTTGGGCCGCAGGCCGCTGGGGAATTGTGTATTCGCGGCCCGCAGGTGATGCGTGGCTATTGGAACCAGCCGGCTGAGACCGCCAAGGTCATGACCGCTGACGGCTTTTTACGCACCGGTGATGTGGCTTACATGGATGAGCGGGGCTACCTGCGGATTGTCGACCGCAAAAAAGACATGATTCTGGTGTCGGGTTTTAATGTCTATCCCAATGAAATTGAGGATGTGGTGGTGCAGCATCCTGGAGTACGGGAAGCGGCGGTGGTCGGTGTACCCGACGAGAAATCGGGTGAAGCAGTCAAATTGGTGGTGGTGCGCAAGGATCCAGCGCTGACTGCGGAGGCGATCATTGCTTATTGCCGCCAAAACCTAACGAGCTACAAGGTGCCGCGTAAGGTGGAGTTTCGTAACGAACTGCCCAAAAGTAATGTGGGCAAGATTCTCCGCCGGATGCTGCGCGACGTTTAGCGTAGAAACCATCCAGCCAGCAGCCGACTACGGGCGCAAAGCGCGTAGTCAGGCCGCCGCTGCGGGCGCGGCTGCAATCCGCTCCAGCCAATCCAGCAGCGCGTCCGCAGCCTCGTGCCAGTTCATTTCTATCATCATGGCGTGGGCCATATTCGGAAAGATGCATACTTCCGCGTGGTAGAAGCGGGCGGTTTCCTCAACGATGGCGGGTGAGACAAACACATCATTGCGCGCGCCCAAAACCAGAATGGGCATCGGCAACTGATCTGGCTTCAGGCGTAGCGGATTCAGGCCCATCATATCCAGCGCCACAACTTGCGATTCGGCTTGCACATAACCGAAATACTGACGCAATTTGGCGGCGGGCATATCAGCCGAGAACAACAGGCGGCGCATCATTTCTGGTGTACCGTAAGTGGGGCCGAGCAGCGAAAATAACGTCATCTGCTGGAACAGAAACGGATGCCGCATCGCCATGTGCAGGTTGGTTGGTAACAGCCCCTGCGGCGGCACCGCCGCCATCAGCGCCACCCCGGCGATCTGGGCATGATTTTCCAGGTATTTCTGGACGATCATGCCGCCCATTGAATGACCGATCAAAACCGGCGGCGCGGACAGGGTGGCGACGGCTTGTTCCAGATCAGCGACATAATCGGCCAAGCGCCAGGTGTGAAGCTGTTCACGGCCTTCGCTGCGGCCATGACCGCGCAGGCTGAAGGCATGGGCGGCGTAGCCATGGCGGGCGCAGTAGGGCAAAAAGTGTTCATCCCAGCAGCGCGCGTCCGCAAACGAGCCATGGATGAAGAGCAGTGGCGTCGCTTTGGGCGTAACTTCAGGGTAGCGGCTGATGATGTCCAGCTTCATGGGGTTTTCATCCTGTCAGGTGACGAACGGCGTATTGTAGCGCTTACCTTTAACTTTTCTGCGGTTTAAAAGGTGGCGATGGTCGCCAAGGCGTGGGGTCAATGGCGGTAATCCGGCACTGGAAGCGACCCTGGCTCAACACCGTTTCCACCAGGTCGCCGATGTGGACCGCATCAGCCCGCCGCAGCACTTCACCCGCCGGGTGCCTGCGCGCTATGGCGTAACCGCGCTCCAGCGTGGCGAGCGGACTGAGGGCGTGCAGATGGCCGCTTAGGCTGTGCAGGTGGTGGGTGCTGGTCGCCAAGCGTTGCCGCAGCGCCACTTGCAGGCGTTGCTCCAGCTCATCGAGGCGCTGGGTGTGCGCTCGTAGCCGCTGGCTTGGCTGGACGCGCTCCAGCCGCGCCGCCAGGGTCCCCAAGCGTTGTCGCTGGTGCGCCAGTTGCCGTTGCAGAGCGCCATCCAGCCGGGTGGCCAGGAGTTCCACGCCCTGCCGCCAATCCAACTGAGCCGGGCTGGTGAGTTCCGCAGCCGCAGTAGGGGTGGCGGCGCGGAGGTCGGCGGCAAAATCAGCCAGCGTGACATCGGTTTCGTGGCCGATGCCAGTCACCAGAGGCAAGGCGCACGCGGCGATGGCCCGCGCCACGCTTTCCGTGTTGAAAGCCTGCAAATCCTCCAGCGAACCGCCGCCGCGCACCAGGAGTAGCACATCGCATTCCTGGCGTTGGGAGGCGAGTTGGATGGCGCGGACGATGGCTTCGGCGGCGTTATGGCCCTGCACCGGGGTCGGGTAGAGCAACACCGGCACAGCCGGGCAGCGGCGGCCCAGGGTGGTGAGGACATCGCGGATCGCAGCTCCGCTGGGAGAAGTGATGACGCCAATCCGCTGGGGGAAGCGCGGTAAGGGGCGCTTGCGGTCGGTGGCGAATACTCCTTCCTGCTCTAGGCGCAAGCGTAATGCCTCAGCGGCGCGGCGCAGCGCGCCCGCGCCCGCGTCCTCGATGTGCTCGATAATGAGCTGAAAATCACCGCGCGCCGGATACAAGCTGAGCCGACCACGCGCGAGCACCTGTTGACCGTTGCGCGGGCCATCGCGGAACAGAAAGGCCCGATTTTGAAACAAGGCGCAGCGAAGTTGCGCCCGTGTATCTTTCAGCGAGAAATAGCGATGGCCGGAAGAAGGCAGAGACAGATTGGAGACCTCGCCTTCGATCCATACCACGGGAAACTCGCCTTCCAGCACGGCCCGCGCTTCCTCATTCAGCCGTGAAACGCTGTAAACCTCCGGGCCGGGCGAATCCGCCAGCAGCCGGTTGTAGGGGAGTCTTTTGTCCATGGGATATCTTGCGTTTATAATCGACTGTTTATCTTGCCGTAGGGCTGAGGTCCCGCCGCCATGCGTATCGTTCAGGAAGCCCTGACCTTCGACGATGTTCTGCTGTTGCCCGCCTACTCCGCAGTGCTGCCCAAGGACGTAAGCCTCAGGACGCAATTGACCCGCGCCATCACCCTCAACATCCCCTTGGTATCGGCGGCGATGGATACCGTAACCGAATCGCGGCTGGCCATTGCCTTGGCCCAGGAAGGCGGCATCGGGATGATCCATAAGAATATGTCGGTTAAAAAACAGGCCCAGGAAGTACGGCGGGTCAAAAAGTACGAAAGCGGCGTCATCAGCGATCCCATCGTCACCGCGCCGACCACCACCATCCGTGAGGTGCTGGCCCTGACCCGCGCTCATCATATTTCCGGGGTGCCGGTGGTAGACGGTGAGGATCTGGTGGGCATCGTCACCAGCCGCGACTTGCGCTTTGAGGATAGTATGAATGCGCCGGTCAGCACTATCATGACGCCCAAGGAACGCTTGGTCACGGTGCGGGAAGGCGCCAGTCGCCAGGCGGTCGTTGAGTTATTGCACAAGCACCGCATCGAAAAGGTGCTGGTGGTCAACGACCGCTTCCAGTTGCGCGGCATGATTACCGTCAAAGACATTCAGAAATCCAGTGATTTTCCCATTGCCTGTAAGGATGAATGGGGTCGCTTGCGGGTGGGGGCGGCGGTAGGCACTGGCGGCGATACCGAAGAGCGGGTCGCGGCGCTGGTGGGCGAGGATGTCGATGTGATCGTGGTCGATACGGCTCATGGCCATTCGCGCAATGTGCTGGATCGCGTGCGTTGGATCAAGAGTCATTATCCGCAGATGCAGGTCATCGGCGGTAATATCGCCACCGGTAATGCGGCGCGCGATTTGATCGAAGCCGGTGCGGATGCGGTCAAAGTCGGCATCGGTCCCGGTTCGATCTGCACCACTCGCATTATTGCCGGGGTCGGGGTGCCACAGATTAGCGCGGTGGCCAACGTGGCTGAAGCCTTACGGGATTCCGATGTGCCGGTCATCGCCGATGGCGGGGTGCGTTATTCCGGGGATCTGGCCAAGGCGGTCGCCGCCGGCGCGCATTCGGTCATGATCGGTGGGCTGTTTGCGGGCACTGAGGAAGCGCCTGGCGAGGTGGAATTGTTTCAGGGCCGCTCCTACAAATCGTATCGGGGCATGGGTTCGATTGGCGCGATGACTCAGCAGCACGGTTCCAGCGACCGCTATTTTCAGGAAGGCAGCGCGGTGGAGAAGCTGGTGCCGGAAGGCATTGAGGGTCGCGTACCCTACAAAGGCAGCGTATTGGCCATTATCAATCAATTGATGGGCGGCCTGCGTTCCAGCATGGGCTATGTCGGCTGTCAGGACATCGCCGAGATGCGCAGCAAGCCGGCTTTTACCCGGGTGACCTCGGCGGGTATGCGCGAAAGCCATGTCCATGATGTCACCATCACCAAAGAAGCGCCGAATTACCGGGTCGATTGAATCATGGCCCGGTGTGCTGCGCTTTTCCGTCAGCCGAGAAGGGAACGCCGCCATGACCCTCCGTAACATCCATTATGACCGGATTCTCATTCTCGATTTCGGTTCGCAATATACCCAGCTGATCGCCCGTCGGGTGCGTGAAATCGGTGTTTATTGCGAGATTCTGCCCTGGGACACCGATCCCGACGCCCTGCGCGCTTTCCAGCCGCGCGGCGTGATTTTATCCGGCGGCCCAGAATCGACCACAGTCACCAATGGCCCGCGCGCGCCCCAGAGCCTGTTTGAGCTGCACGTCCCTCTCCTAGGGGTCTGCTACGGCATGCAAACCCTGGCCATGCAGCTCGGCGGCCTGGTGGAGGCATCAGATCATCAGGAGTTCGGTTACGCCCAGGTGCGCGCTCATGCCCACTCGGCCTTGTTGCACGCTATTGAAGACCACGCCAGCCCAGAAGGTTACGGACTGCTGGATGTGTGGATGAGCCACGGCGACCGCGTAACGGCATTGCCGCCTGGCTTTGTGCGCATCGCCAGTACGCCAGCTTGCGCCATCGCCGGCATGGCCGATGAGGAGCGCCGCTGGTACGGGGTGCAATTCCATCCCGAAGTGACCCACACCCGGCAGGGCGAGCGGATCCTGCGCCGCTTTGTGCTGGATATTTGCGGCTGCGCGGCGCTGTGGACCACCGGCAACATTATCGAAGACAGCATAGCCACCGTCCGCGCGCAAGTAGGTGAGGGTAAGGTGTTACTGGGGCTGTCCGGCGGGGTGGATTCCTCGGTGGTGGCTGCGTTGCTGCACCGGGCCATCGGCGACCAACTGACTTGCGTCTTTGTCGATACCGGCCTGCTGCGTCAGTATGAAGGCGATCAGGTCATGAGCACCTTCGGCCAGCATCTTGGCGTGCGGGTGATCCGGGTCGATGCCGAAAACCAGTTTTTGGACGCGCTGGCCGGTGTCACCGATCCCGAACAGAAGCGCAAAATCATCGGTGGCCTGTTTATCACAATTTTCGAGGCGGAAGCAGCCAAGTTGGCGGATGTGCAATGGTTGGCGCAGGGTACGATTTATCCTGATGTGATTGAGTCGGCGGGTGCCAAGACGGGTAAGGCGCACGTCATCAAATCGCATCACAATGTTGGCGGCCTGCCGGCGGCGATGCGCCTGAAGCTGGTCGAGCCGCTGCGCGAGCTGTTTAAGGACGAGGTGCGTCGCCTGGGGATAGAACTGGGCTTGCCCTCCGAGATGGTCTACCGTCATCCCTTTCCAGGGCCGGGCTTGGGGGTACGCATCCTGGGCGAGGTCAAAAAGGAGTATGCCGATGTGTTGCGCCGGGCCGATCACCTCTTCATTGAGGAGCTATGCCAGGCCGATCTGTACGATAAGACCAGCCAGGCGTTTGCGGTGTTTCTACCGGTGAAATCCGTGGGCGTCATGGGCGATGGGCGCCGCTACGATTACGTCATTGCCCTGCGGGCCGTGGAGACGGTGGATTTCATGACGGCGCGCTGGGCACACTTACCCTATGCTTTTCTCGATCGGGTCTCACGGCGGATCATCAACGAAGTACGCGGCATTTCGCGGGTGGTTTACGATATTTCCGGCAAGCCGCCCGCAACGATTGAGTGGGAGTGATGGGGCTGAATATCCACTCCTCACCGAGAATGCTATGGAAATCCAGATGCCGCGCGCCCGTCGTCGGCTGACGGCGCTGCTCGTCTTATTGCAGCTGGCGGATTGTGGTTCGTTGTTCCGGGAGACCGCTGCGGTCACTGCGGGCGTGGGCGGCGCAGCGCTGGCAGCGCGTGCAAGCGATAACGCCGCTGTCGCAACGGGTATCGGCCTGGGTGTACAGGCGGCAGCGCGCAGGTGTGCAATATGTTGAGAAACGCTACCATCGCCTGCAACAGGATCTGATCGCCGGGATTGCCGGGCGCTTGGGAGTTGGACAAGTGGCGACTTGGCAGATTTCCCATTCGATTCCGCTTGAGCCGAATGAGCGGGGGCGGGTGACTGTCAGTCGGCTAATTAACGTTGGATCGTTGCAGTGCAAAGAAATTGTGTTTTCGGTGGATGCTCTGGAACAACAGGCCACAGCGAGTGCTTTCGTGGGCGTTGGCATTATGGTGGATGGCGCGGTCAGCGCGGCGGTTAATTATACCTTCCGTACCCTGCATCAAGCTCAGCAGGATCATATCGCCACCCAGGCTGGCGCATTGGGTGTCGGCGAGAGCCGCGCTTGGGCGATTAAGAACAGCATCCCTTATGGCAACGAACACGGTCAAGTGCGGCTGGTGCGTGAGATCGGCAATCCCCTGGCGCGCTGCCGGGCAGTGCTGTTTTCCGTAGAAAGTCCGCAGGCCCGCTGGTTTTCGGGAAACATCTGCCAGCACAGCAATGGCCAATGGAAATGGGCCTCGGCAGAGCCTGCCACGCTGCGCTGGGGTAGTCTGCACTAAAATGCTGCTGTCGGCTGCTCCCCAATCACAATGGCTGAGCATGGTGAATAGAGAGTCCGGGTGATGATTCAACCGTCGGAAAACCCGCTGTTAGAAGCGACTGAATTGTCACCGAGTGAGTTGGGGGCGCTCACTCTGGCCAGTCTGGATCACCTGCACGAGGCTATCAGCATTGTTGACAAGGACCTGCGCTTGCAGGTCTGGAACCGACGCTTCGCCGAATTACTCGACTTTCCACCAGAATTGATGCGAGTCGGCTTGCCGTTTGCGCTGCTATTTGACTACAACGCCCGCCGCGGCGAATACGGCCCCGGCGATCCAGAGGCGCAGATTGCGGAACGGATTCATCTGGCCGAACGCTTTGAAAGCCATTGTTTTGAGCGTACTCGTCCCAATGGCACCGTGCTGGAAATCCGGGGCGAACCACTCGCTGGCGGTGGTTTCATTACCGTTTACGAAGACATTAGCGACCGCAAGCGCGCCGAGGCGGCGCTGCGGGACAGCCACGACCAGTTAGAAGCGCGGGTGGGGGAGCGCACCGCCGAACTGCTGGCGCTCAATGCACAACTGTCTCAGGAAATCGAGGAACGCAAACGCATCGCCGCTGCCCTGAGCGAAAGCGAACACCGGATTCGGCTGATTACCGATTCGGTGCCAGTCTTGATTGGCTATCTGGATGTTGACCGGTGTTACCGGTTCGTCAATCAAAAATATGCCGAGTGGTTCAACGTGCCAGCCGCAAGCTTTCTAGGGTGCGTCTTTGGCAGCAGGGTGGAGCCAGCGCTAGCGCGACGACTACTGGAGCATGTCGATACGGCGCTGGGCGGCCATAGCAGCCATGCCGAATACGAGCTTACGACCACAGTCGAGCCCAAGTATGTGCGCTCCTACTTTATCCCGCATACGTCGCGTCAGTCAGCAGCGGAAACCGAGCAGGTTGTGGGCTGCTTTGTGCTTGGCGAGGATCTGACCGAGTATCGCCAAGCGCAAATGGCGCTGAACCAGGCTCAGAAACTCAAGGCAGTTGGCCAGCTTACCGGAGGCGTCGCCCATGATTTCAATAACCTGCTGACCATCATTCTGGGCAATCTGGCTATGCTGGAGGAGAGCTTGCGCGACAATCCCGAATTACGCAAATCCGCGCATACCGCGATGAACGCCGCGCGCCGTGGTGCCGATTTGACGCGCCGCCTGTTGGCTTTTTCCCGCCAGCAAACCTTGCAGCCGCGCTTGGTGTCGCCCAGCCAGCAGTTGCGGGAAATCGCTGAATTGCTGCATCGCGCCCTGGGCGCCGCCATCACCTTGGAAACCGTGGCGGAAGCGACCGTCTGGAATGTACGGGTTGATCCGGGCCAGCTGACCAATGCAGTTCTCAACTTGGCGATTAATGCGCGTGACGCCATGCCCAGTGGAGGTCGGCTACGCATTGAGGTGGCTAATGTCACCCTCGACGCCGCTGCCGCCGCCCGCTATCCAGGGGTCGTTTTGGGCGACTATGTACGGCTGGCGGTGGAGGATAGCGGCTGTGGCATGACGCCGGAGGTCATTGAACAGGCTTTCGAGCCGTTTTTCACCACCAAGGCACTGGGCGCGGGTACCGGACTGGGGTTAAGCATGGTCTATGGCTTCGTCAAGCAATCGGGTGGCCAGGTGCGCATCCGCAGCCAGGTCGGGGTAGGAACGACGGTGGAGCTTTACCTGCCGCGCCATATTTCTAAAGGCCGAGAAGCGGTGGCGGCCGTCGAACCTGCGCTGGACGAAGCTCGGCTGCGTGGGCGCGAGACCGTGGTGTTGGCGGAAAACGATCCCGACATCCGCGATTTTGTCGCCCGGGTACTGAGCAGATTGGGCTATACGGTGCGCGCGGCCGCTAATGGTCAAGAGGCGTTGGCGCTACTGGCCACGCCAGAACCGGTGGATTTGTTGCTAAGCGACCGGATGATGCCCGGAGGTATCAGTGGCGATGCGTTGGTGACGATGGCCCGGCGGCTGCGACCACAGCTCAAAGCGTTGCTCATGTCCGGTTTTACCGATACGGGTGCCGTATTACCCGCGCAATGTGCGCTCCTGGAAAAGCCGTTCCAGAAATTGGAGTTGGCGCGCGCAGTGCGACGCACGCTGGAGCAGCCCGCCTGCTCTGCCGTGGAGCCTTGAAGGGCGGAAAGACCAGGTTGGAACCGGATCCGCAAGGCGACGCCTATTGGATGGAGCGGGCGCTGGAATTGGCGCACCGCGCTGCCGCCGCTGGCGAAGTGCCGGTCGGGGCAGTGCTGGTGCACCATGGCGTACTCATCGGCGCGGGCTGGAATCAATCGATCAGTGCTTGCGATCCCACCGCGCACGCCGAGGTGTTGGCGTTGCGGGCCGGGGCGGCGCGCAGTGGCAATTATCGCCTGGTCGATAGCACCTTGTACGTGACCCTGGAACCTTGTCCGATGTGCGCCGGCGCGCTGATCCATGCCCGCGTGGCGCGGGTAGTGTTCGGAGCGGCCGATCCGCGCAGTGGAGCAGCGGGATCCGTTTTTAACCTGCTACAGACTGACGCACTGAATCATCGGACGCAGGTGCAAGGCAACGTATTAGCCGAGCCATGCGCCCTGCTGTTGCAAGATTTTTTTCGCGCCCGGCGCCGGGTGCGGATCGGGTGATTAACGCTGATTAAAGCCACTGTTGCTGGTGGAACTGTCGTTGGGGCTGCGCGGTAGTGGCTGACGACTCCATGATGTTGGAGGTGGTGGTTGCTGCGCACGGCGCGCTTGCTGTGCTTGCCACGCCTGTTCGGCTTGGCGGCGCTGAATATCCTCCAACAACGCTCGCTGTTGTTCCCGTTGCTGTTCCCGTTGCTGTCGTTGCAGTTCTTCCTGGGCTTTTTGGGCCCTTTCTCTGGCTTTTTGAACCTGACCACGCAGGCTCAGTAGGGCATCGTTTTTCGGCGTCGCGCGCAAACCCCGGTTGATATAGGCCAGGCTTTCATCCAGCCGCCCCTGTTGCAGGCTTTGTTGCGCAATATCTCGGTAGTAGGTGGTAATGCGTTGCAGTCCTTCCAGGGCAGTCGGGTGATTGGGCTGTAACTCCAATACCCGCTGATAGGTGCTTAGGGCGTTGCCGCCAGCGGGCGCGGTAAACCGACGATTTTCCATTTGCAGTTGCGCATCGGAAAGCAGTTGCTGAATTTCCACTTCGGGTGTCGCGGGTGTCGCGGGTGTCGCGGGTGTCGCGGGTGTCGCGGGTGTCGCGGGTGTCGCGGGTGTCGCTTCGGCGACGGCGGTCGTGGCCAGTGCGGCTGGATCGGTTGGGACGCCTGATTCGGCCGGGTTGGGTGGGTCATCCTGCACGATCACTGGCTCGGTTGCATCATCCGTTGCGCTATTGGGCAGCGACTCCAGAGCAGATGGCGCGTCCGCAGGATTTGTGGAGCTGGCCGACGGCGCGGTCAGAACGATGATGTCGCCTGTGGGCGCGCTTGATGGCTTGGGCGGCGTGGCTGGATTGGGCGTCCTTGGAGTTGGATTAGGAGCAGACGTCGGCGCGGTTGGAGTGGCAGCGACCGCTACTGGGGGCGGACTGGGGTCGGGCGTTGGTAGGGGAGGCGTCGGCGTTGTGGGCATGATGGGCGTTGCCGAGGGCCGGGAAACGCGCGAGTCATCCACTAGCTTGAGGAGTTGCGACGGATCGCTAAGGAACGGGATTTGCCAGAAAAAATAGAAACCGAGCAGGCAAACGGCGGTCACGGCTCCAAGATAAACGACGAAATCCCGCAGCCGCCGAATCCAGTCGAAATCATCAATGATTTCATCGGATTGATTTGGTGTTGGCTGGACAGTTTCGCGGCGGTGCCCCACTGGCGATGAATCGGTCGCTTCGATCCACCAGCTAGGTCCGGGGGGCGTGGCTGCGGGTGTCGGCGCGGATGGACGACGAGAGCGCCACAATGCGGCAGCCTTAGTATGGAGTGAGCGGACCCATTGCTGGAGGCGTTCAGACGGACGGAAACCGGCCCAAGCTTTCAACCACTCCAACGGATCGAAGCGGTCTGGCGGATCCTGTGGAACGGTTTGCTGGAAAACCGTGGGGTCTGGCCGGGGGCCGTGGATGCGGGGGCCGTGGATGCGGGTTGCTTGGGTCATCGCGGCAGTCTCGGAAGGCGCGGGGGTTTCGACCGGGTGGAGGGCGCTGCGAGGGTCGCGCGCGCTATCCCGGGCAGGAGCGGGAGCCAAAATCCGGTTTTTCGGCCCTGGCGGTCTCGCAATTGGCAGGTTGTCAGAGTGCGTTGGTTTGGGCCACGCGGGCTAAAAATGTGAAATAAGAGCGCTATAATAAACGGGACATCCAGTTGCGCCAAGTTAATCACCTGTGAAAAGTCCAGGGTCGGCTAAGCACTTAAAGCAACGGTGACAGCAGCCGAGCGAGGGCCTCAAACAATCGTTGACCAGGCGCGGCGCGGCGCCCCGGTTTGACGTAGCGGCTGGCCAGACGGCAATCGGCTACAAAGCTCTCGCTCAGTTGCGCCGCGATAGCGGTGTCATAGATCGTCGCCATAATCTCAAAGTTTAGCGTCAGGCTGCGATTATCAAAATTGGCGCTACCTACCACCGCAATCCGTCCGTCCACCACTAACACCTTGGCGTGGAGCATGGGCGGTCCATATTCGTCAATCCGCACCCCTACGCTCACCAGTTCGTCGTAGTAACTGCGCGCGGCAGCAGTCACCAGGCGTGAATCGCTTTGCTTGGGAACCAAGATGCGCACTTCCACCCCGCGTAGGGCGGCAGTGATCAGCGCGGCCGTCAGCGGTTCATTAGGGACGAAGTAGGGGGTGGTGAGCAGGACTTGCCGTTGCGCCCCGGCGATGGCGGCGAAGAAGAAATGGGCGATGGCGTAGCGCTTGTTGTCGGGACCGGATTCAACCACTTGCAGCCAATGGTTGCCCAGTTGCGGGTCAAACTGTGGGAAAAATTCCGGCTTAAACGGCGCGTGGTCGGTGGCGAAATACCAATCCTCCAGGAAAATAAACTGCAGGCGGTGCACTGGTTCGCCGTCCATGCGCAAATGGGTATCGCGCCAGGCTTTTTCGGCGCTGCTGAAGCTGCTGTGGTTATCGCAGATGTTAATGCCGCCGACAAAGCCCACGCGCCCGTCCAACACCGCGATTTTGCGGTGGGTGCGGAAGTTGACATGAGGAGTGCGCAGCCGAGCCACGCGCAGCGGGTTAAACCAGGCCGTTTCACCGCCTGCCTCCTGCAAGGGTTGCAGAAAGCGATGATTCACTTTGCTCGAACCGATGGCATCGAGCAATAAGCGCACCTGCACGCCGACGCGGGCTTTTTCGATGAGCAAATCCCGCAGCCGGGTGCCGATGCCATCGGGCTGCCAAATGTAGTATTCCAGATGAATGTGATGGGTGGCGGCGGCAACGGCGGTTTCGATAGCCTGAAAACAGGCATCGCCGGTTTCGAGTAATTCGATGTGGGTGGCCATCACCGGCGCACCCTGTCCCAGGCGGTTTAGCAGCCTCGCCAACTGCTGTTCCAGCGCTGGTTCGGGGAATCCGGGCGGAAAGGTCTCAGCGTCACGTAACCGGTGTTGGGCGGCTTGAATCAAGCGATTGCGGGCGCGGCTGTAGCGCAGTCGCCGCCGCTGCAGGCGGCGTGGCCCGAATAAAAGATAAATGAGCACCCCAACATACGGCAGAAAAAGCAGCGCCAGCAGCCAACCGAGCGTGGCGGCTGGCGAGCGGCGCTCCAGAATCAGGCCCATCGCCAGCAGGGCGATCCAGAGTAGCCAGCCCAGGGGCAGCAGCGCAAGCACTTGGTCGGTCATGACCGGAGCGTCCTACAAGCGCGCGGAGGCGAATTCAGCCAGCCGCGAGCGTTCACCGCGTTGCAAGGTGATATGGCCGCCATGCGGCCAGTTTTTGAAGCGATCCACCACATAAGTCAGGCCGGAGGTCGTTTCCGATAGATAGGGGGTGTCGATCTGGGCAGTATTGCCCAGACAAATCACCTTGGTGCCGGGACCGGCGCGGGTTATGAGGGTCTTCATCTGCTTCGGTGTTAGATTCTGCGCCTCATCGATAATGAGATATTTATTTTGGAAGGTGCGTCCGCGCATGAAGTTCAGCGAGCGAATCTTGATTTTGTTGCTGAGTAAATCCGCAGTAGCGGCGCGGCCCCACTCTCCACCTTCCTTGGGAGCGAGCACTTCCAGATTGTCCATCAGCGCGCCCATCCAGGGCGTCATTTTCTCCTCCTCGGTGCCAGGCAGAAAACCAATATCCTCGCCGACCGGCACGGTGACGCGGGTCATGATGATTTCCCGATAACGCTGATTGTCCAGGGTTTGCGCCAGGCCGGCGGCTAGGGCCAACAGCGTTTTGCCAGTGCCAGCCGCACCGAGCAGAGAGACAAAGTCAATTTCCGGATCCAGCAGCAGATGGAGCGCGAAATTTTGTTCACGGTTGCGGGCGGTAATGCCCCAGACCGCGTGATGGGGTGCGCTGTAATCCTTGAGAATTTCCAGGATAGCCTCACTCTCGCGCCATTGGCGCACCAGGAAAGCCGTCTGGTCATCAGCCTGGAACAGGGCTTGATTGGGGTGCCAGTGGGCCACAGCGGGGCCGCGCATCCGATAAAACGTGCGTCCGCCCTCTTGCCAGGAATTCAGGCCCTCAGCGTGTTGCTCCCAGAAATCGGCGGGTAGCTCATGCGCGCCGCTATAGAGCAGCTGGACATCGTCCAGGGTTTGATCGTTGTAATAGTCCTCAGCGTGGATGCCCAGAATAGCGGCTTTGATCCGCAAGTTGATGTCCTTGGAAATCAAGGCGACCTGCCGGTTGGGGTGGTCCTGCTGCAAGGTCAGAGCCGTGCTGAGGATATCGTTGTCCGGCGCGCTGCCCGGCAAACCCGCCGGGGGGGCAATGCGATTGGGGCGAATTTGAAAGAACAGCCGACCACTGGTCGGTGCGCCACCGGCATCCAAGGGGCCAGGCAATGGCAAACCTTGGTCGATGACCTCCTTGCTGGCGTCAGCGATCACTTCGGCCAAAAAGCGGCTGACTTGACGGACGTTGCGTGCGACTTCGGAAACGCCCTTCTTGGCGCGGTCCAGCTCCTCCAGGACCATCATCGGCAGATAAATATCATGTTCCTGAAAACGGAATAACGCAGTCGGGTCATGCATTAGCACATTGGTATCCACCACAAACAACCGTCGGTGGGTAACGGTGGGCGCAGGAGTGGGCGTAGTCGGGTCAGAGGTCATGATTGAAGAGGCAGGGCGGAGGAAGAGGGCGCATCGGCCGCGACCATGGCGGCTGGGCGTGGCCAGGCCTTATCGATGGATTGCACCACGGTGGCCAGCGGGATGGCAAAGAACACCCCCCAAAATCCCCACAGGCCACCGAACACCAACACCGCCACGATGATGGCAATGGGATGCAAATCCACTACTTCGGAAAACAACAGCGGCACCAGCAGGTTGCCATCCAAACCCTGTACGATCAGGTACACGCCCACCAGCCAGAAAAACTCTGAACTCCACCCCCACTGGAAAAACGCCACCAGCACCACCGGCACCGTGACTACCACCGCCCCAATATAGGGCACGATGACCGACAGACCTACCATCAGGGCCAGCAACATGGCGAATTCCAAGCCCATATAGATGAAGGCCAAGTAGCTTGCGATCCAGACCACCAGGATTTCCATGAATTTGCCACGCACATAATTGCCCATCTGCCGGTCAACCTCACGCCAGACCTGCTGCGCCAGATGATGATCGCGGGGCAAGAAGTCGCGTACCCAGCTTAGGATAAGCGCCTTGTCCTTCAAAAAGAAAAATACTAGCAGCGGCACCAGCACCAAATAAATGAGAATCGTGATGAAACCCATGCCCGCCGCCAGCGACCAGGACAGCGCTTTTTGTCCCCAGGTGCCAATCTCGGCCTTGACGGCATTGAGTGCTTCGAGAATTTGTCCCTCGCTGATGAACTCCGGGTAGGAGGTTGGCAGGCTCAGCAGCAAATTTTGGCCTTTTACAATCATATTGGGCAACTGCTGTACCAGTTGCGTTAACTGGCGCGAAACCATGGGCATCAAACCGATCAGCACGAAGAGCACAAAGGCCAGAAACAGCAAGAAGACCACGATGGTGGCTGGCAGGCGCGGCAAGCGGGTGTAGCGTTGCAGAATTTGTACGATCCCTTCCAGCAGATAGGCAATGACGATGCTGGCTAAAACCGGCGCTAAATCCCGCCCCATGAACAGGACGACACCCGTGACCAGCGCCAATACCAGCACCAGAATAATCGCCTGAGGATCGTTGAACAGCTGACGAAACCAGTCTCTGATGATTTGCATAAGGAACCTTGGTGGCTGGAAGGCGAGGACAGCGGCATGTTAGCAACAAAGCCGTTGCGATCCCAAGCAGCGCTCATTCGCGCTCGAACCGTCATCCTGATTGGTGATCTAGCCATGATGGTAGCTGTTAGCGCGGTGTCCCGCCGGGCTTATGACGGTTGCCCCGCAATGGCGCGGAGTGGTTCCGCTTGTCCCAGAATAGCGCTTGAATCCATCTGCGGATTATCGGTCTAAGCACAGAATCCGATGGCATTAAGGCTGTCGGTAAACAGGTCATAGAGCCTGTTTTCTGCCTTGCTGGGTTTCGGTTCTCGGTTTAGCCGCTCTCACTCCCTGGCCAGGCTGGCCCATTAATTAATTGCGCAGACAATGGTTGAGATTCCACCGTAGTCTTGGCCCAGTCGTTGCGCGGTCAGGGTGATGCGCGTATCGCTAGCCGATTGGCCAGGCTTGGGCCTGAGCCAGCGCTAGCGCAAACCATTGGGTTATCGCGTCGTCGCGACTACAAAGAGGTGATGAGTATGACGATTTTCAAACGCTATGCATCGCGCTACGAAGAGAGCCGTGAAGAAACCTTATCGCTCCAGGCCTACCTGGACCTTTGCAAGCGGGACGCCAGCGCCTACGCCAGCGCCGCCGAGCGCCTGCTGCTGGCCATCGGCGAGCCGGAATTGGTCGACACCCGCAACGATTCCCGGCTGTCGCGCATCTTCCAGAACAAAGTCCTCAAGATCTATCCCGCGTTCGAGGAATTCTACGGGATGGAGGACGCCATCGAACAAATCGTCTCCTACCTCAAACACGCCGCTCAGGGGCTGGAAGAAAAGAAACAGATCCTCTATCTGCTCGGCCCGGTGGGCGGCGGCAAGTCATCGCTGGCCGAACGGCTCAAACAGTTGATGGAAAAAGTGTCGTTCTACGCCATCGAAGGTTCGCCGGTGTTCGAGTCGCCGCTGGGGCTGTTCAACCCGGAAGAAGACGGCCCGATTTTGGAGGATGACTACGGCATTCCGACCCGCTATCTGCGGCACATCATGTCGCCGTGGGCGGCCAAGCGACTGCGCGAATACAACGGCGACATCACCAAATTCCGGGTGGTCAAGCTGCGGCCGTCGGTGCTGCACCAGATCGCCGTCGCCAAAACCGAACCGGGCGACGAGAACAACCAGGATATTTCCTCGCTGGTCGGCAAGGTGGATATCCGCAAGCTGGAGCACTTCGCCCAGAACGACCCGGACGCCTACAGCTTCTCCGGTGCGTTGTGCCGCGCCAACCGCGGCCTGATGGAATTCGTCGAAATGTTCAAGGCCCCCATCAAGGTGCTGCACCCGCTGCTGACCGCCACCCAGGAAGGCAACTACAACAGCACCGAAGGGTTGTCGGCCATCCCGTTCGAGGGGATCATCCTGGCCCACTCCAACGAATCGGAATGGCAATCGTTCAAGAACAACAAGAACAACGAAGCCTTTCTGGATCGGGTTTACATCGTCAAGGTGCCTTATTGCCTGCGGGTGTCGGACGAAGTGAAGATCTATCGAAAACTGCTGACCCACAGTTCGCTGTCCGCCGCGCCCTGCGCGCCCGGCACCTTGGAGATGCTGGCGCAGTTTTCGGTGCTGACCCGAATCAAAGAGCCGGAAAACTCCAGCATCTTTTCCAAGATGCGGGTTTACGACGGCGAAAACCTCAAGGACACCGACCCCAAGGCCAAGTCGATGCAGGAATATCGCGACTACGCCGGAGTGGACGAAGGGATGACGGGTATCTCGACCCGCTTCGCCTTCAAGATTCTGTCGCAGGTGTTCAACTTCGACCACGCCGAAGTGGCCGCCAATCCCGTACACTTGCTATATGTGCTGGAGCGGCAGATCGAGCGCGAGCAGTTCCAGGCCGACGTGGAAGAAAAGTATCTGTCGCACCTGAAGGGCTTTCTGGCACCGCGCTACGGCGAATTTATCGGCAAGGAACTGCAGCAGGCTTATCTGGAATCCTATTCGGAATACGGTCAGAATATTTTCGACCGCTACGTGACCTACGCCGATTTCTGGATTCAGGATCAGGAATACCGCGATCCCGACACCGGCGAGTCGTTCAATCGGGCGACCCTGAACAGCGAGCTGGAAAAGATCGAGAAACCGGCCGGCATCAGCAACCCCAAGGATTTCCGCAACGAGATCGTCAACTTCGTCCTTAGGGCGCGGGCCAACAACGCCGGCAAAAATCCCGCCTGGACCAGCTACGAAAAGCTGCGCGCGGTCATCGAGAAAAAGATGTTCTCCAGCACCGAAGACCTGCTACCGGTGATCAGCTTCAACGCCAAGGCCAGCGCCGAGGAACAGAAGAAACACGCCCAGTTCGTGGATCGGATGGTCGCCAAGGGCTATACGGCCAAACAGGTGCGGTTGCTGTCAGACTGGTACCTGCGGGTCCGCAAGGCCTCCTGACCGAGGAAACCGCTCATGGCCACGCTTATCGACCGACGGTTGGACGGAAAGCATAAAAGCACCGTCAACCGCCAGCGCTTCATCCGGCGCTTTAAAAACCAGATCAAGAAGGCCGTGACCGAGGCCATGAACGGCCGCAGCATCACCGATATCGACACCGGCGAGAAGGTCAACATCCCCGCTCGCGACCTGTCCGAACCCGTGTTCGGGCATGGGCCGGGGGGCCGGCGCGAAGCCATCCACCCCGGCAACCGCGAATTCACCAAGGGCGACCGGATCGCGCGGCCTCAGGGCGGCGCCGGCGCCGGCGTCGGCGGCGGCCAAGCCAGCAACAGCGGCGAGGGCGAAGACGATTTCGTCTTCGAGCTGTCCCGCGAGGAATTTCTGGAGTTGTTCTTTGAAGATCTGGAGCTGCCTAACCTGGTCCGCACTCAACTGGCCAAGGTGAGCGAATTCAAATCGGTGCGGGCCGGTTTCACCAGCGCCGGCGCGCCGGCCAACATCGATGTGGTACGGTCGCTGAAGGGCGCGCTGGCGCGGCGGCTGGTGCTGGCCGCGCCTTATCTGCGGCGCTTGCACGAAGCCGAGGAAGAATTGCAGCGACTGTTGGCCAGCCCGCCGGTGGACGAAACCCGCGCGCAGGCCTTGATCGAAGAAATCGATCACCTGCGGGCGCGGGCGCGGGCGGTGCCGTTCATCGACACCTTCGACCTGCGCTTCGTCAATCGCGTCCTGCAACCGCAGCCGACCACCCAGGCGGTGATGTTCTGCCTCATGGATGTTTCCGGGTCGATGGATCGGGCGCGCAAGGACTTGGCCAAACGCTTCTTTACGCTCCTCTATCTGTTCTTGAAGCGCAACTACGAAAAGATCGAGGTGGTGTTCATCCGCCATCATACGATCGCCAAGGAAGTGGACGAACAGGAATTCTTCTACTCGCGGGAAACCGGCGGCACCGTGGTTTCCAGCGCGCTCACCTTGATGAGCGACATCGTCAGCGCCCGCTATCCGCTGTCCGGTTGGAACATCTATGCCGCACAGGCTTCCGACGGCGACAACTGGCATCACGACTCGCCGGCGTGCAAGGAAATCCTGCTCAAGCAGATCATGCCGTCCGTGCGCTATTTCGCCTATATCGAAATCACCCCGGACCGCCACCAAAGCCTGTGGGAAGCCTATGAGGACGTGAAGGCGCAGCACCCCAACTTCGCCATGCGGCAAATCGACGGCCCCGCCGACATTTATCCGGTCTTTCGGGATTTGTTCAAGAGGCGCGTGTCATGAACTCGACGCAACTCATCGCCGAATCCTCCGAATGGACGTTCCCGATGCTGGAACGCTACAACGAGGTGATCGGCCAGATCGCCGGCGGCGACTTCGGCCTGGATACCTACCCCAACCAGATCGAGATCATCACCGCCGAGCAGATGATGGACGCCTATTCCTCGGTGGGGATGCCGCTGGGCTACAAGCACTGGTCCTACGGCAAGCAGTTCGTGTTGACCGAGAAGAACTACCGGCGCGGCCAGATGGGGCTGGCCTACGAAATCGTCATCAATTCCGATCCCTGCATCGCCTATCTCATGGAGGAGAACACCGCCATGATGCAGGCGTTGGTCATCGCCCACGCCGCCTACGGTCACAACTCGTTCTTCAAGGGCAACTATCTGTTTCGTACCTGGACCAGCGCCGACGCCATCATCGACTACCTGCTGTTCGCGCGCAATTACGTGGCCGAGTGCGAGGAGCGGTATGGCGAGGAAACCGTGGAATTGTTCCTGGATTCCTGCCATGCGCTGATGAATTACGGGGTGGACCGGTACAAGCATCCGGCGCCGCTGTCGCTGGGCGAGGAAAAGCAGCGCCAGCACGAGCGGGAGGAATACCTGCAATCGCAGATCAACGACCTGTGGCGCACCGTGCCGGTTAAGTCGTCCGGGGCGATGGTGGAGGAAGCCAAGCGCTACCCCGCCGAACCGCAGGAAAATCTGCTGTACTTCATCGAGAAGAACGCGCCGTTTTTGGAACCGTGGCAGCGCGAAATCGTGCGGATCGTCCGCAAGCTCGGTCAGTATTTCTACCCGCAACGCCAGACCCAGGTGATGAACGAAGGCTGGGCGACCTTCTGGCATTACACCTTGATGAACCGGCTTTATGACGAAGGCTATGCCAATGACGGCTTCATGATCGAGTTCCTGCAATCCCACACCAGCGTCGTCCAGCAATTGCCTTTCGATCATCCTTACTATCACGGCATCAATCCCTATGCGCTGGGATTCGCCATGATGAGCGATATCAAGCGCATCTGTCAGGAGCCGACCGACGAGGATCGTCACTGGTTCCCGGACATGGCTGGTCAGGACTGGATCAAAGCCTTGGATTTTGCGATGCGCAACTTCAAGGATGAGAGCTTCATCGCCCAGTATCTTTCACCGAAGGTCATGCGTGATTTCAAACTGTTCGCGGTACTGGACGACGAGACTCAGGATCAGTTGGAAATCACCGCCATCCACGACGACGACGGCTACCGGCGCTTGCGGCTGGCGCTGTCCGATCAGTACAACCTGGGTAGCCGCGAACCCAACATTCAAGTTTGGAACGTGGCCCACCGCAAAGATCGCTCTCTGACCCTGCGCCACACCCGCTACAGCCAACGGCCGTTGCACGACAGCTACCAAGAAGTCCTGAAGCACCTACACCGCTTATGGGGCTTTACGGTGCGTCTGGAAACGGTCGACGAAGACGGCAAGGTGGAACTGATCGGTGAGTGTCCAGCGCTGCCGGAACGCTAATCAGAGCGTTGCCAGCGGATCCGGCGGGTCGAACTTGACAGCGGGCCAATCGGGTTTATGCTGTTGTGGTTTTTAAGAAACAACCCGTTGAATTAAAGAACAAAACCTATCTTATTTACTATCGAATCCCAGAAATTTGGGATTCCGGGGCCATGCTATGTCCGTTGTCAAATTTTTTGGTGGGGAACAGCTTCCGTTAGAAATGCACAAAGTCCGCATTGTGCAGAAATTGAATTTGCCGCCGGTGGAATATCGCCAGCAAGCCATGACCGCAGCGGGCAACAATACCTTTCTGCTGCAAAATCGGGATGTCTTCATGGATATGCTCACCGATAGCGGTGTCAACGCCATGAGCGACCAGCAGCAAGCGGCCATGATGGTGGCGGATGACAGCTACGCCGGGAGCGAAACCTATACCCGCCTTGAGAGCAAATTGCGCGATATTTTCGGTCTGGGTTATTTTCTGCCGACCCATCAGGGGCGCGCCGCCGAAAACATCCTGGCGCAAACGCTGGTGACGCCGGGCGCTATCGTGCCCATGAATTACCACTTCACCACCACCAAGGCGCATATCACCCTAAATGGCGGCGGGGTGGAAGAAATCATCGCCGACGCCGGGCTGGAAGTCACGAGCGCACACCCGTTCAAAGGGAATATGGACATTGGCAAGCTAACTGCCCTGGTGGAAAAGCACGGCCGTGACCGAATGGCCTTTGTGCGTATGGAAGCAGGGACCAATCTCATCGGTGGTCAACCCTTCTCCTTGCAGAATTTGGCGGACATCCGCACGGTCTGTGACCGCCATGGCTTATTGCTGGTGCTGGATGCCAGCTTGCTGGCCGATAATCTGTACTTCATCAAGGAACGTGAGGAATCCTGCCGGACGTTGAGTATCCGGGAGATCACACGGCGGATCGCCGCGCTATGTGACATTATCTACTTCTCGGCCCGCAAGCTCGGCTGCGTGCGGGGCGGCGGCATTTGTCTGAAGACGGAAGCGCTCTACCGCAAGATGCGCGGGCTGGTGCCGCTCTATGAAGGCTTTCTGACCTACGGCGGGATGTCGGTGCGGGAAATGGAAGCCCTAACCGTAGGGCTGGAAGAGACCATGGACGAAAATATGATTAATCAGGGGCCGATTTTTATCCGCTATATGGTGGATAAACTGGTCCAACGCGGCGTCCCGGTCATCACTCCTGCTGGCGGCTTGGGGTGCCATATCAACGCCATGGAATTTCTGCGGCATATTCCCCAACAGGAATACCCAGCGGGCGCGCTGGCTACTGCGCTCTATATCGCGGGCGGCATTCGGGGTATGGAGCGCGGGACGCTGTCCGAACAGCGCGACCCTGACGGCCGCGAGGTGTTCTCCAACATGGAGCTGCTGCGGCTGGCGTTGCCCCGGCGGGTGTTTACGCTGTCGCAGGTGGAATACGCCATCGACCGTCTGACCTGGCTGTATGAAAATCGGGCCATGATCGGCGGCTTGGTGTTTACCGAAGAGCCGGAAATCCTGCGCTTCTTTTATGGCCGCTTGCAGCCCACCTCGGACTGGCAGGAACAGTTGGTGGCGCGGTTCCGGCGGGATTTTGGGGACAGTTTATAGCAGCTTCGGGGCAGCCGGGCCGCTTGTGTTGCGGCCGCCCTGCAATGTCGGCTAAGCGTGTGCTCTCTATCCTGCACCTTGTAATCAAGGGCGGAGGCTTGCAGCAAGCAAAAAAGACGGCCCTAGCGCCACTGAACGGTGCCGTCCAGACCCAAGCCCTGGAGGAGTACTGCCCCCAGCCGGGTTTGGGTGCTATCGAGCAGGCGATCCATCCAGCGGGTGCGCTTGGTGTAGTCCTGCAGGTTTTTTTCGCCGATGACGGTTTCAGCGACATAGCGCGCATTGCCCAGCGCGTCCACCAGCCCCAGAGCGACACTTTGCTCGCCTGTCCACATCAGGCCGCTGAACACATCGGGATCGTCTTTCAGCCGCGTACCCCGACTTTGCTTAACCGCTGTAATGAATTGCTGGTGGATAGCGCCTAACATGCCTTGCAAGTGCGCGACTTCCGCCGGATTGACCGGCTTGAACGGATCAAGAAAATCCTTGTTGCTGCCGGCGGTGTATGCCCGCCGCTCAACACCGAGCTTGGCGATGGCGTCCGTAAACCCAAAGCTGTCCATGCGCACCCCGATAGAGCCGACAATACTAGCTTTGTTGGCGTAAATGTTCTGGGCGGCGGCGGCAATGTAATAGCCGCCGGAGGCGCAAACATCGCTGGCGACTGCATGAACCGGCATCTTGGGGTATTCCTGCCGCAACTTTTGGATCTCATCGTACACTTCCCCCGCTTGCACTGGGCTACCGCCGGGGCTGTTGATCTCAATCACGACTCCGGCTGTTTTCTCGTCCTTAAACGCCTTGCGCAGCGCTTCGATCAGGTCTTTGGCATTGGCTTCGGCACCACTGGCGATTAAGCCATCCACACGCACCAGCGCCGTGTGCTTTTTGGCCGTCGCAGTGGAGGCGCTGAACGTGTTCGGCCAGGCCAGGATCAGCAAGGTGACCAGATAGCCGAAAAACAGCAGTTTGAAGAAAATACTCCAGCGCCGCGCCCGGCGCTGTTCGGTTACGGCGGCCAGCGCCACCTTGGTGAGAGTCTCGCGCGCCCAACGCTCGTCGCTGGGCAGGGGCGGATTCGGATTCGGATCACTCATCGGTGTTCTTCTCGGATGGAGCGGGGATGGTTTGAGGCGCTCAGACGGTCCAGCACCGCTTTGAGTTCACTGTCCAGCGGGGCGCTGACGGCGATCTCCCGTCCACCCAAGGTCAAACTGAGACCGTGGGCATGGAGGAACAGTCGCCGCAACCCATACTGTGCGGCCATCAAGCGATTAAAGTCAGCATCACCATATTTTTCATCACCGGCTAGTGGGTGCCCAACATGGGCGGCGTGCACCCGAATCTGGTGGGTGCGACCCGTGGCAATGCGTACTTCCAGCAAGGATGCCGGTCGATGCAGGCTGACAGGCTGGAAGTGGGTGCGAGCCGGCTTGCCGTCGTCCAGCACCTCCACCATGCGTTCTCCACCCCGCACTACATTGCGGCGCAAGGGTTGATTCACTTCGCGCGGGCCGTGATTCCAGTAGCCTTGCACCAGCGCCAGATAACGTTTCTCTACCTGGCCAAGTCGCAAGGTGTCCTGAATGCGCCGCAGCGTCGTTGGCGTTTTAGCCAGCGCCAGGCAACCGCTGGTGTCACGATCCAGGCGGTGGGCGAGCTCCAGAAACGGTTCCTCCGGTCGCAGCGCCCGCAGCAGTTCAATCACACCGTAATTGAGGCCGCTGCCCTTATGCACCGCCAGTCCGGCGGGTTTGTCCAGAACCAGCAACTCTCGGTCCTCGTACAACACCGCCTCCCGCAGTCGTTGCGCCAGACCCGGCGGTGCCTGAAGCGGTTGCTCCGGGCGCTCGCCCAGCCGCACCGGTGGAATACGCAGCAGATCGCCCGCTTGTAGGCGTCGTTCTGGCCGCGCCCGCCCGCCGTTGAGGCGCACTTCTCCGGTACGCAGAATCCGGTAAATCAAGCTTTTCGGCGCGTTTTTGAGTTCGCGCAGCAGAAAATTATCCAGGCGCTGACCAGCGTACAGCGGGCTAATCGTCACATGGCGGACGCTCGGTGGCGCGGGGTGAGCAGTCATGCGTTTGAAGGGCAGTAAGCGGACTGTTATAGTTGCCAAGTTGTCGCCGAAGGACCTACATCAGGTCGGCGAAACTGAATGAATACACCATATCGGTTTTCGTACCGGCGCGCCAGTGCAACGGCGCGCGGGATTGATTAAACGGGTTTTTCCGCTGCTCGACCCGATCTCCCTCTGAGCAGCGTTCAATCGCGCTCCCAATCAGCCTGGCCACGCTTTCCGCGGCGCATGGTGGATTAACCCGATGCTTTGGATTTCCATCCTCCGGGTTTTCTCCCTCATAGCGACGCCTCGGCGGCAACCATAGCGTTCCAGCTGGTGATGGTTGAGCGCAGGGAAGTACATCATGAAACGTATGCTGATTAACGCAACTCAGCGGGAAGAGTTGCGGGTAGCGCTTGTGGACGGGCAAAAGCTTTACGATCTTGATATTGAAACTCCGGCGCGGGAGCAGAAAAAATCCAACGTCTATAAAGGCCGCGTCACCCGTATTGAGCCGGGTCTGGAAGCGGCTTTCGTCGATTACGGCGCAGATCGCCACGGCTTTCTGCCGTTCAAGGAAATCAATCGCAGCTATTTCGACACCCAAGCCACGGAAGGCGGCGGTCGCCCCAGCATTCGCGAAGCTATTCGTGAAGGCCAGGAAATCATGGTGCAGGTGGAAAAAGAGGAGCGCGGTAACAAGGGCGCGGCCTTGACCACCTTCATCAGCCTGGCCGGACGCTACCTGGTGCTGATGCCCAATAACCCGCGGGCGGGCGGGGTATCGCGGCGCATTGAGGGTGAAGATCGCCAGGAAATCCGCGAGGTGATGAGTAGCCTGAATATTCCTGACGGCATGGGTTTGATCGTGCGCACCGCTGGGGTTGGGCGGTCCCAGGAAGAATTGCAGTGGGACATGGAGTATCTACTTCATCTGTGGCAAGCCATCGAAACCGCCTCCGGCCAGAAAAAAGCGCCTTTTCTGATCTATCAGGAAAGCAACATCATCATCCGCGCCTTGCGGGATTATCTGCGCGCTGATATCGGCGAGATTCTGGTGGACAACCCCGCCGTCCACCGCCAGGCGCAGGATTTTATGCAGCAGGTCATGCCGCAAAACCTGAATAAGCTCAAGCTGTATCAGGATAGCATCCCGCTGTTTACGCGCTTTCAGATTGAATCGCAGATCGAAACCGCTTACCAGCGCGAAGTGAGCCTGCCCTCCGGCGGCGGCATCGTGATCGATTACACCGAAGCGCTGGTGTCGATTGACATTAACTCGGCTCGCTCCACCAAGGGTAGCGATATTGAGGAAACCGCGCTAACCACCAACCTGGAAGCGGCCGAGGAGGTCGCCCGGCAGATGCGCTTGCGCGATCTGGGCGGACTGGTGGTGATCGATTTTATCGACATGAATATCGCTCGCAACCAGCGCGAGGTGGAAACCCGGCTGCGCGAAGCGTTGAAAATGGATCGAGCACGGGTGCAGGTGGGTCGCATCTCGCGCTTCGGCCTACTGGAAATGTCGCGGCAGCGGCTGAGTCCCTCACTGGATGAGGCCAGTCATGTCATCTGCCCGCGCTGCAATGGCCAGGGTACGATCCGTAACATTGAATCACTGGCCTTGAGCGTGTTGCGGCTGATCCAGGAAGAAGCGATGAAAGATCGCACTGGACAGGTGGTGGTGCAGTTGCCGGTCAAGGTGGCGACCTTTCTGCTCAACGAAAAGCGCGAGGCGATTCGCGCCATTGAACAACGGCATCGCGTGGGTGTGCTCTTAGTGCCCAACGAATCGCTGGAAACGCCGCATTTCAAAATGAGCCGGTTGCGGATGGATGAGCTATCAGAAGGGCAACTGCGCTCTTATACCCTGGCCGAGGATTACGAGGAACAGTTCGAGGCGAAAGCCCAGCCGGCAGCGCGGGGCCTGGAGGAGGAGCCGGCGGTCAAAGGGGTGGCACCCGCCACACCCGCGCCCACGCCACCGCCGCCTCCGGTCAAGCCCGAAGCCAATCCCGGCTTTTTTGGCTGGCTGTGGAGCAACTTGTTTGGCAAGGTGGAGGAAAAGCCACAGCCACAAGAACGGGCGGGGCGCACCAACAACCGTCCGCCCCGCCCGGAGCGGCCGCGCCGGGACCGCGCTGCTGGGCGACGGCCTGATACGGATACGGTGGCGGAAGCACCAGTCGCTAAATCCAGCGCCGCGCCCGTGGTTGCCGAGCCGACCCCTGCTGCGCTACCGGTTGCGGTTCCAGAACTGAGCACTGAGACGGTGCCCATCGCCAAAACGTCACCGCCGCCCACCGACGACCTGGTAGAAACAGCCGCTCTTGCCGCCCCGGACACAGCGACAGACGCAGAAACCGATGAGGATGGAGCTGGCCCACGCGGGCGGCGCGGGCGGCGCGGTGGTCGGCGGCGGCGGCGCGGCGATACGCCCGCTGCGCCTACAGCGCAGGATCTGGGTAAGGAGGGGGAAGAAGAGAGTGAGCCTGGAGAGGAATCCGCCGCATTGCCAATGGGAACCGCGCCCGTCGCGCCGACCCCGTCAGCTTCGCAGCGGCGGATCCGCAGTGGTCGGCCACGGGTCCCGCGCGAGTTGCTGGCTGCCGCCAGCAAGTTCCCGGCTGGGGCCGCGTCAGCCGCGCTCCCAGACTCCATTGCGCCACTCCCTGTACTGCTGGAATACCCGGTGGTGGGTGAGGAAGACGCCGCGTTAGCGGGACAGCCCACCGTAAACGCTGTGGAACCTGCGGGTGAGTCAGTGCTGGCTGTGGCGGTAGTGGATACTGTAGCGGTCGTCGCCTTTGAACCGTCGGCGGGCGTGGAAGCGCCGCCGGTGGAACCGGTTGCGATGCCCGTAGCGTCGCCAGTCGGCTTCACCGAGCCGACACCGGTGGCTTTGGCGGCGGCGGCAGACCCGCCCTTAGCCTATCAGTCGACTACGGACGCGGTGCTGGAGCCTTCGCCGCCCGCCGCGACGGAGGCGACGGCGTGGAATACTACCGCAGTATCACCCGCAGGGGCCGAGGAAGCCGCACCCAATGCCTTTACCACCGCCAGCGAGGTCGACCTTCCCGTCGCACCCAGCACTGAAGCGGCTGAGGCGCGCGCCTTCCCGTCGGCTGCTGAAGCCATTGTGGTCCAAGACTCGTCGCCGCAAGCCGGTTTAAGCACGGCTCCGAGCGCTTCTGTGGAGAGCACAGGCGCTGCGGAAAGGGTGGAGCCAATGGAGCTGCTAGGTACAGCCCCGCCGTTGGCGGAGGCTGCCGAACCTACCGCTGCCGAGGCCGTGGAAGTCGTAGAGACAGCGACGCTCTCCACCCCGGATGCGGCGGAGTACAAAGCACCGGTTTAGGCGTGGGTAGCCGGCTAGGGGCGATCAATCCCTGGCCGGTCTCCTCGTTGCCGGTCAGTTGCAGTCAAAGCCGGTGGTGCTGGCGGATCTCAGTCAGCAGCCCGCGCGCTCCTTCCTCGATTAAATCCATCACCCGCTCGAACCCGTGCGGACCGCCGTAATACGGATCTGGCACTTCCCGCTCTGGCGCATTCGGCGCGAAGCTCAGCAACAGGCGGATCCGCGATTGCAACGCTGGTTGCGGACACAACCGTAGCAGTTCCTGATAGTTCTCCTGATCCATGGCCAACACATAATCGAATTCGGCCAGATCAGCCGCCGTCACTTTGCGAGCACGCAGGCTACGCAAATCCACGCCGCGCCGCAGGGCGGTGGCCTGGCTGCGGGTATCAGGCGGTGCGCCGACGTGATAGGAATGGGTGCCCGCCGAATCGACAGAGACCTGTTTACCCAGGCCGACGCTTTCCAGCAACTGCCGGAATACGCCTTCCGCCACCGGAGAGCGGCAGATATTACCCATGCAGACAAAAAGAACCTTAACCATAAGGTGCGCCTTTAGCTGATCGCGATGGTGCGCTGTTGCCAGCAACGGGCGCGCCATCGTTAGAATGTAGAATGTATGGAATCCACCTCTCCGGACGTCCGCTCATGTTGTCATTGCATCCTGCCAAGTTGCAAACCCTGCTGGGTTGTTCGCTGCTCTATCAGGGGATTCCCTGCCAGGTGATCGAACTGCTGGCCGAGGAAGAGCCGCCCATTCTGGTGTTGCGCGCCACCCACGACCGCAAGGTTATCCAGGCCAATCAGTATGGCGACGCCAGCGGCTGGGCACCGCAAACCTTCACCGCACCCCTGCTCAATGTCAGGGGTGACCGCTTCAATCCCGATCTACCGGAATTAATCGGTTTCGATCTGCTGGTCTGAGCATGACCACTCTGCCGCCAGCCGCGCCAGATCGGCTTCGGTATCGACGCCGGGCGGTGGCGTTTGCGCCGCTTCCATGACATGGATACGGATGCCATGCCACAGAGCGCGCAATTGCTCCAGGGCTTCGGCCTGTTCGGCGGGGGCCGGAGCCAGGGTGGGATAGCGGCGTAGCACCGTCACCCGATAGGCGTACAGACCGATATGGCGAAACCAGGCGGTTGTTGGCGGTAATGCGACGGGCGGCGCGCCGCTACTCTGAAATGCATCCCGTTGCCAGGGGATCGGCGCACGGCTGAAATACAGGGCATAACCCTCGGCGTCGCGCACCACTTTGACCGCGTTGGGATCGAAGACCTCCGCTGCCATGTCCACACGGGCGCAGGCGGTGGCGATGCCAGCGGCGGGATGGGCGGCCAAATCGGCTGCGACCTGGCGCACCAGCGCTGGGGGTAGACCCGGTTCATCGCCCTGCACATTGACTACGATGGCGTCATCAGGCCAGCCGCGTTGAGCGACGGTTTCCGCGAGTCGGTCGGTGCCAGACGGATGCTCCGGCGCGGTCATGCACACCGTCGCCCCGAAGCCTTCCGCAACCGCGCGGATGCGGGAATCGTCGGTGGCGATCACCACTTCCAGGGCACCGCTGGCCACGGCTCGCCGGTAGACATGCTCCAGCAACGGGCGACCGGCCAGCAGGCGCAGCGGTTTGCCCGGTAGCCGGGTCGAGGCGTAGCGCGCCGGGATGGCGACCCGAAACGGGAGGGTCTTTTCAGTCACCTGCGCCGCTCTCCTCAGCGCTCAATACGCGCGCTTCCGCTTCCAACATCACCGGAATGCCGTCACGGATCGGATAGGCCAGGCGGCTTTCCTTGCAGATCAGTTCCTGCCTGGCGGGGTCGTAGAGCAGCGGGGCCTTGCTGACTGGGCAGACCAGGAGGTCGAGCAGTTTCTTGTTCACCGTTGGGGGCCTCTTCATCGATGGGTGGCGCGGGTGGGGTGAAGCGGGGGCGGGGATTGCGGGGAGGACGCACGCGGTAGACGCCTTTGCTCATGGCGACGGAGGCCAGCCGCTTGAGGAAATCGCTCTCAAAGGTTGGTTCCAGGTGAGCGCTCACCGGCACAAACCAGTCTCCCTCGGTGGCGAAGTCTCGGCATTTTACCGCATCCTTCTCGGTCATTAGCACCGGCAAATCCTGTGGGAAACGCACATCTGCGGGCTGAAAGACATGATGATCGGGAAAGGGGTGTTCCAGGATGCGCAGCCGGGCATGGCGCAGATGATCGAAGAAACGCCCCGGATCGCCAATGCCCGCCACCGCGTGCACGGTGCTCTGGCTAAATCCAGCCAGGGAAACGCTCAGGGTGGGATCCACCAGACTGACCGCGCGGTCGCCATGGAGCGCCATCAGGTATTCGCTGCCGCGCGCTGCGCCGTTGCCGACCACAAAATCCACGCTGCGCAGCCGCGACGGGGGTTCACGCAGCGGCCCGGCGGGTAGACAAGCGCCGTTGCCAAGTCGCCGGAAGCCATCCACCACTGCGATTTCCAGATCGCGGCGCAGGCGGTAATGCTGTAAGCCGTCGTCACTGAGGATCACGTTGCAGCCGTAGGTTTCCAGCACCACCCGCGCCGCCGCCACCCGATCGGGTCCAACCACCACTGGGCAGCGGCAGCGGCGGGCTAGCATGACCGGCTCATCACCGACCTGCTGCGGATCGCTGTCGGGGCGGACCGGTTGGGGCCAGCGCGTGGCTTGCCCGCCATAGCCTCGGCTGATAATGCCGGGTTGGTAGCCGGCTTCCCGCAGCAGTTCCACCAGGCGCGCCACCAGCGGTGTCTTGCCGGCACCGCCGACGCTGATGTTGCCCACCACCACGACTGGAACCGGAATCGCCTCACTGCGCTTTAGACCATATTCGTACAACAGGCGGCGCACCCGCACCGCTAAGCCGAACAGCAAGCTCGGCGGCCAGAGCAGCACTGCTACTCCATTCAGGGAATAGCCGTAACGATCCAGGAAGTTCATGGCGGCGCTGCGGGCGTTACGGGGGGCGCTATGTCTGCGGTGTTGACCGTGGCGATGGCGACTTGCCGGAGGCCCAGTTGCGCGGCGACATCCAGCACCGTGACCACGGCCTGATGTGGAGTGCGGCCATCGGCGCTGATGGTTAAGGGCAAGGAACCACCCGCAGCGGCCATCCGCAGCGTGTCCTTCAAGGTAGCGGCGTCGGTCGCGGTTAGGGTTTGACCGTTGATGGCGTAGCGGCCCGCAGCGTCGATTGCTACCTGGAGCTGCGCCACAGCGCTGGGCAATGGCGGGCCGGAGGCGCTGGGCAGGCGAATGTCTAGTTCGGCCTGTTGGCGCAGGCTGGTGGCCAGCATGAAGAAAATCAACAAGACCAGCACCACATCAATCATCGGCACCAGATTAAGTTCGGGATCGTCGCGGCGTTGGGGACGCAGGTTCATCAGAGTCGTCCCTCCGCCTTGCTTTCGGCGTCCAGCAGGTCGATGAGGCGCAAGGTTTGCTGCTCCATGCCAACCACCAGTTCATCGACCCGGCGCTGAAAATAACGATAGAACAAGAGGCTGGGAATGGCGACCGTTAGCCCGGCGGCGGTGGTCACCAACGCCTCGGCGATACCCACCGACAGCAGACTGAAATTGCTGTTGCCCTGCACCGAGACCACCTGAAAAATTTTGATCATGCCCGCCACAGTGCCAAGCAGGCCCAGCAAGGGACTGATAGCGGCGATGGTGCCCAGCAGATTGAGAAAGCGCTCCAGCTCATGCACGACGTGACGGCCACTATCCTCAACCCGTTCCCGCAGGATGTCCCGGCCGCGACCGCGTACCGCCAGGCCCGCTGCGATGATACGGCCCAGTGGTGATTGCGACGACAGGGCGGCTGCTTCTTGGGGATCGACCGCGCCGTATTGGAGCCAGCGTTCCAGAGTCGCTAGGAGTGGCATGGGGAGTACGCGGGCGCGCCGCAGCGCCAGCAGGCGCTCGAAAATAATCACCGTCGCCGCGAAAGAGCAGGCCAGAATGGGGATCATCAGCCAACCGCCGGCTTTTATCAGGTCCAGCACATTGCGTCTCCGAAGGCTGCATACGGGGGTGCATCAGGCCAGTGCGGCCCGTTGCGGCGGCTATTCTCCCACGAGTGGCGGGGCAGGTGTAACCGTTGCCAGCAAGCGACCGTTGTCTGATAGGTCAGCTTCCGTCCGCGCTTAGAAGTCGAGCGGGCTTTTCGCTACCTTCAGCGTGCTGTTTCTGACGGTATGGGTATAAATCATCGTGGTGCGCACGTCGCTGTGCCCTAGCCATTCCTGAATAGTGCGAATGTCGTAATTGGCCTGCAATAAATGGCTGGCAAAGCTGTGGCGCAAGGTGTGGGCGGAGGCTGGCTTGGGGATGCGGGAGCGGCGCACCGCGTCCTTAAGGGCCTTTTGCACTAGGGTCTCGTGCAAATGGTAGCGCCGATGCTCGCCGGTATCGGGCACGGTCGTCAGGGTCATGGCGGGAAATAGCCACTGCCACCCGAATTCCTTGGTGGCGTGCGGATATTTGGTTTCCAGTGCGGCGGGCAAAAATGTCCCGGCGTAGTCGGCGGCCAAGTCGGCCTCGTACACCCGCGCCATTTGGTCCAGTTGCGCTCGCAACTCAGGTGCCAGCGCCTGTGGCAGTGGCACGGCGCGATCTTTTTGGCCCTTGCCGTCGTGCACGGTCACGATCATGGTGGCGAAATTTAAATCCTGTACCCGCAGTTTCAAGCATTCGAACAGGCGCAGGCCGCAGCCGTACAGCAATTTCGCCACCAGGGCATAGGGCGCATCAAGCCGGGCGATGAGGCGATCCACTTCTTCCCGAGATAAGACGACCGGGATAGAGCGCCTACGCTTGGCTCTGACCACGCCTTCGACCTTGCCAAATTCTTTTTCCAATACATGCTTGAATAAAAACAGTAGGGCGTTAAAGGCTTGATTTTGTGTGGATGCTGAGATGTTCTTATGGACCGCTAGGAAGCTTAAAAAGCCCTTGACGTCGTCCATGGCTAATAACCTTGGGTCTTTGCTTTGGGTGAAGGTCTGGAATTTCTGGGTCCAGATTTTGTAGGCACACAAAGTTTTAGGGGAGTAATGCCGGACCTTAATCGCCGAAGTCAGCCCTTCATAGACCCCTATCCAACTGGCTCCGGTCAATTTGTATTCGACCGACTCCGTTTGATTAGTTTGGAAACGCGCCGGAAGGGAGTTGGCCGAAAAAGAGTTTTGCGCTCCGCCGATCATTACTCTTTCCGGTCGGTGTAACAGTTGCGAGGGGGTGGGTGCACGCGAAGGTGGCGCGACGGTTGTTTCGCGCGCGGGGGGTTTCTGGGGCGGTAGGGAGGGTGGCGCGGAAGAGCCGAAGGGTTGCTCCGCCGAGAATGGGCTTGGGTTGGTCTCCGCCACGGCACGAGACACATTTCGAGCCTCGGCAGCACTCGGTGAGGCAGCAGCACCGTGCGGAGTGCGTGGCTTGGCGATGGATTGAAAAACCATCTGCCAATATAGCGATATGGCGTGCCCGGCTTGTTGACAGAGGGGTTCGGGCTGGCACTTAGCGCGCAACTTTTCTTGAAAAGCGGGCAAACTCTGGCGATCTGCTGGCACGAGGCCATACTTTTGACAGAAGTCGAGGTAATAGCGCAGCCACTTGTGATAGTGCGGCCTTTGCCCTGCTGTCAGGTTTTGTTGCACCAGCCGTGCCTCGTAGCGATGGACGAGTTCCGGGGAGACGGCGAGCATGGCGGGGTTTCCGAGATGGCGGGACTTCTGATGAGTGATATATTGCAAATAAAGATTAGCAATATCAAACAATTCTTGTCAAGAACAGCAAATTATGATAGATAGGCAGAAACCGTATAATCACTTGTTAGGCCCGCATGATGGATCGTCGTCATCGCAAAAGAATGCTCGCCTACTGGCAACGGGCAGAAGCCCGTGGGCGCCGCAGTATCGAGCGCCTGGACATCACGAGCTGGTTTGACTATTGGCACACTCACATTGATTGGTATGGGCGGGGAAACAATCGTCCAGAAAACATCCTAGAGATTGCGGCTGCAACGGTTCGCCTGCTGCAGCACTTTGAAATGCTCGCTAAAGCTCGCTCTGAGCCTATCCAACTTTGGGCCAGCCTATGTAGCAACACAATGGACAACGCGGTTTATGCGCACTCGCAAAACCCCAACGGGTCTACCTACCCGCATGATTTCCACTCGGTTACATGGGACACATCTGTTCCGGATTGGGTCGCTGCCGCAGTTCCAAGCAAAACGCACCAAGTCGGCATAAGCAGCCAGACCGATGCGACTGTTTACCTCGTCCGGCTGCGGGCCTAACAATTCGTTCAAGCCGACCCCGCATCGTGGCGTCGGATACGATCCGCTGCTTGCGCGGCGCGAAGCGCCGCACAACCACGCGGATCAAGCCGACTTCGGGCGGAAAAGCCTGCGGCTTTACCGCCTCTCGCGGCTTATCCGCCGCCCCGTTAGGCGTCTTATCGCCGCATCTCGTTATGCCGTACACACAGGAACAAGCCGAACACCTCAATCGCGAATGCGAGGTGGTCTCCGAGGAGCTTCAAGAGCTTCAACTCAAGATCGTGGTCGAAGGTCAACCGCTTGAAGCCACGTCGCGCCTGCGCGAACACCTTCTCCACGGTGCCGCTCGCCGTATCGGGGTTATCAAACGATCCATTCAGAACATCTACTCCCTGTTCCCACCGGACACCCCAAGGCCGCTGAGTCCAGACGCACTGGCCGACATTCAGATCAACCTGCATGCGTTTGTGATGAACCTGTACGGGTTGTACGACAACTGGGCCTGGGCCTACGTTCTTCGACATAACTTAGAGGCAGCAATCGGCGACAGGCGCCGGATCGGTCTATTCATAGAGGCTACTCGCAGCAGACTACCGGCGCCGCTGCGCGCATATCTCTCAACGCCAGCCACAATGGAGTGGCATGAGACGTACGCAAAATCATTTCGCGACGCGCTAGCCCATCGGATACCGCCTTACCTGCCTCCCGCGCAATTCACTACCCAAGAGGGGCAGCGGTACAACGAACTGGAAAACGAGAAGGTTGAATGCATCAAGGCAATGCGATGGGAGCGCTTAGACCAGATTTGGGAGGAACAAGCTGCGCTCGGAATCCCTTGCGTGACATTCCTGCACGCGTACACTGAAGACACCCCACCCCGGCCGCTGATGCTGCATCCTCAGGTGCTCAGCGACGCGAAGGCTGTCATAGAGTTTGGAAAGCTGTTTCTTGAGCACTGGCACAAAGACGCCTAACCCGCTGGTAACCGGAAATCCCACAGCCGGCTTCGCCGGCCGTGGTCTTTCCGGTTACCAGCAACGTTGTCGCGGACGCTTCGCGCCCGCGACAACGGGGCGGCGGATACGATCCGCTGCTTGCGCGGCGCGAAGCGCCGCACAACCACGCGGATCAAGCCGACTTCGGGCGGAAAAGCCT